>Ga0206960_1151_pt1 | contig 16956 bp, 13 predicted proteins | sample Alteio_BWOrgHeat_29_FD_153255 | JGI IMG/M metagenome (GOLD analysis project Ga0206960, IMG submission 153255) | Enriched cells from forest soil in Barre Woods Harvard Forest LTER site, Petersham, Massachusetts, United States -... | ecosystem: Environmental > Terrestrial > Soil > Temperate forest >... | reverse complement strand
TCTAGCCTCGCCTCCCAAAGGTTTGAAGCGGTAGAAAGTGCACCCATCTCAGCAATGCGATTAGAATCGGTGTTTTAGCCAAAAATTACCTCGTATCTCTAGTGTGCGATGAGTTTGAAATGAGGGCAAGGTAAAGAAGTCATTTAACTTCAACAACTTATGCAGAATTTACCCGGTGATCAAGGGTTGAGTCTTTTGATGCGGCATGTTATAACTGCCGCGATGCGTACTGCTCGAGCTCTGCCCGCACTCCTATTGCTAGGGATCGGAGTCCTTTTGACTCGAGGTGAAGCTCTATCTAGTGATTCTGCTGATTCTGCGCCCGCCATCGATACAAATACAGCCACCGTCGGCTTCGAAGAAGGCCTGAGCCGCCTGATACAAATCAAAGAGTTCATCTCTTCTTCTCTTTGTCGCTTAGCCCTCCTTCCTTCTGCAAAAAGATTACTTCGTGTAGAACCTTTTATCTCACGAGCTCAAAACTTAACTCGTGCCCCCACACTTTTTGATTTAATGGACATTCGAATCGTGCCCGATCAATCCACACGACCCTTCGGATTTCCGCTATTCGAAGAAACAACAACAGGTCTCTTATTTCGACCCATTGATGGCGGGCGCGTGGTTCGAATGTTGCCTTATAAAATTCCAGGTTTTGAATTGATGAACCAAGGTGTTCGAGCACAAATCACTCCTGCACTCAAACAGCTCAAACCCAAAAAGAAAAATATTGAAGCGATGAGGCAATATTCTGACCTTGTAAGCAGCTGGGTTGCTGAAGATCTTGTGCCCGGTTTTTTCAGTGACATGACAGAGACCATTCGGAAGTCTTTCTTCAAAGAATTTGGTGGAGATCCCAAGAGAGGCATTCCGCTCAGCTGGCCCGGACAGCAAGCGCGACTCCTACGCACGAAGAATGATGGGCCCTTCATGATCGAAATACGAGGGATTCTCGATTACCAGCACGGCAAACCCATGACCTTCTCTGACTTTTTTCAAAAACCGCAGAATTACTCGGGCGCTCAAAGTCTTTATCCCATCACCGCATCAGGCGTAGAGTTTTACATGGATGCAGGCAAGCAAAAGGCTCGACCTAAAAAAGGCGGCCCTTATATTGCTCGACTCGTGCTTCACGATGGATACTTTCAAATGGAAGCTCGTTATTTAAATGAAACACAGTGGCACTTTCAAACATTACCCCTCTACACACTCTTTCGTCGAGGTTGGTATGGCCTCAATACCCAAACGAACAATCCAATCGAACCTCGTCTTTCACAGGGAGAAGCCGCAGATGGTGGGTGGACGGGCTACCTCTTCATGATGCTGCCTCATCTTTTGCTCAGTACTGAGACTTACCCTGACTCACCTTAAGCTGCGACAGCTGAGGTTGAGACTTGCGCGTGTTGACTCAGAAACGATTTCAATAATTGTTTCTGGCTTGAATCCAAATGCACAAATTTTAAACCCACACCCGAAGGGTACTGACCCGAATCGGTGGTTCTTCGTACGACTTGTGCTGTGCAATTGATGAGTGTGAGCGTGTCGAGTTTTAACTTAACCGCACAATGATTGCCAACCGCCATGTGCTTGATTGCAGCATCTGCTTCTTGTGCGCGCCCCGAAACCCAATCGCAAGGCACGAAAGCGCCTGCCAATGAAAGATCAAACGTTCGACTTCGCAACTCACCCCCCAAAACAGGATAAAGTACAGCCTGTATGGCGACTTTCGTTCGAGGAGCTGTTCTCCACCAACGCAAACCTGGATTAAAAAGAAGTTTTCTCACAGCAGGCAGAAAGACGATTCCATTCAAACATAAAACAGCGGTTGCACTCGCCCAAACCAGCGCAGGGTCAACAAACGCATCGAGTTCAGCAACCAACCAATTGTTCCACAAGGCGAGAAAAGTAAAAAGGGCTCCAGAAAAAACCAGAGTGCGTGACCCATCATAAATCATACGAGCATGAAAAAGAGCCGTAATCATCACAAGCAAACTCAATGGACTGTAAGCCTGCAATGAAAACAAAAATGAAAGAGGCACTTCATCGAGCCTCATCCAAATCTGGATCGGAAAAGACAATGCGATGGCCACTAGAATTCCGCTTAAAATCAAAAGAATACGGGGTCGGTTACGCATCGGTTACCTCTTCTGTGAAGAAATAGCAGTAACTCATGATTTGATTCACATAGCGTCGAGCCTCACGGAGGTGAGGCGAAGTGAGCCAGTTTTTTCCGTATCTTGTAACCGCACTTTGTACACGTGCTGCGCCCGAATTGTAGCTCGCCAAAATCAGACGCGTGCGTTCTAATTCTGCATCTTCACTTTGCACATCGCCCTTTAGACCGATGCGCTGAAGCCATTCCATCACTTCAGGAGAAGACCAGCGCTTCGCGAGAATGCGAGCATAAGCGACTCCACCTTGAATGGAACGCCCCGGATCCAATCTCCACTCATTCGTACGATTGATTCGCCCTGCGAGAACGAGCATTTTTAAAATCGGCAAACTCAGGTCGTTGATTCCAGGATAACGAGGCCAATCTTCATAACCTGAGATCACTTCAGTTTCGGCAACACTTGTCATCTGCGTAAGCCCGAGAGCTCTTTTTGAACTCACACGCCTCGAATTGAAACTCGACTCTTGGGCAATGAGTGCTGACAGAAATGCGGGGCTCAACCCACTTTCTCCGGCATTGCGTTCAATCATCTCAAGCAAAGCATGAGTAACATGAAAGGGTTCCGTGTTGACCACTTTTCGAGATTGAAACGCGTTGCAGCGAGGGGGATCATAACGAAAGTACGCCGCCGAACCTTCTAGGTTGCGATAAAAAAATTCGATGCTGTTATCACTGCGAGAATCCAGTCGAATTTTCGAGTTTTCAATTTTCACCCAATGCTGATCAGCACTCTTCACAATGCGTGCGCCTTGCAGAAAAGAATCTGTGACGTCTAATCCGTTGTAACGAATCCAAAGATCAAGATCAGAAAAATCGGATGACGAATCACGAATGGTCAGTTGAACAATAGAAGGCCCATGAAGTTTTTGATGTGAAGGCGTAACAGCAATAGAAACACTGCTATCACTTGAATATGAGGGCACGCCCTTTACGCGTGCAGCTTCTGAAAGAGTCTCGAGCTCTCGCTCTGAAAGCCCCTCTTTACTCTCAAAGGCTTGCGAAGGTCGTAAGGCTGAAATCGCACCGAGCGGAGTGACGGGTCCAGCACAACCGGTGATCAAACCACCGATTAAACAACTGAAACCCACGCCGATAAATACGCTAAGCCACATGGGTGAGCGCAAAAAAACCCTCTCATATCTGTTAGTCGTCGTTAAAATGGTCAATGAGACAACAGTTAACTAACATTAACAATTATGGTCCATAAATACGCATCGCGTCAAATAATATCGGTAAGTATTGAATATGTAGACTAAACTTGATCCTGCACGTTATGGCTTAATAAGGATGAAAACGATTCAGGCTAAGCCTCTGAACTTCGAGGATTATCAAAATTACGGAGGTGTCGTTTCAGCAAGAGACGAACTAAAACCTTTTCCGGTCAATCAAGGAACGGCTCAACGATTCAATCACGCGGCTACACTCGAGAACCTGAGACCCGGCAAAGCCAAACCCAATCTCTGCGTCTTCAGATCTGATCCTGTTAAAAACTCACCTTTCGAAATTCACCTTCTTGAGAAGCACCCCTATTCAACTCAAACCTTTATACCGATGGCCGGCTCTAAACGTTTTCTTGTGATCGTTTGCTTAGGCGACGACAACCCTGATCTCAACACATTGCGCGCATTCGTAGCAACCAACGCCCAAGGCATTTCATATAAGCCAGGCACATGGCACCACCCTTTGATTGCACTTGATGAGACAACAGATTTTGCCTGCCTGGTTTGGGAAGACGGTTCGGCCGGTGACTACACCGAAAAAAAACTGGACTCACCCATTTATGTTCATTGGTCAAGCTCAGTGGAAAAACCAATCTCTTGAATCTTTCAGCACCTGCATCACCCGAGTTTGATTCCATTCTAACAGAAGGAGCCCTTCAGTTCTTAGCCCTCTTACAAGAAAAATTTGGTCACCGTCGAAACGAACTCCTCGAGAGACGAAAGAAAATCCAAACACAGATTGACCAAGGTCAGCTTCCTGACTTTCTGCTTGAAACCCAGAAAATTAGAACTTCGGATTGGAAAATCGCGCCCATTCCCTCTGACCTACAAGATCGGCGAGTGGAGATCACTGGGCCTGTCGATCGTAAAATGGTGATCAATGCCTTGAATTCAGGCGCACGAGTGTACATGGCAGACTTTGAAGATTCGCACTCCCCCACTTGGAATGACACTCTTCAAGGACAGGTGAATTTATTTGATGCCGTTCGTCGCAACCTCACTTATCGATCAGAAGAAGGTAAAAACTATAGTCTCGGCAAAAAAACAGCTGTTCTGATTGTGCGTCCACGTGGGTGGCACCTGGATGAAAAACATGCTCTTTTCAAGGGCACTCCGATGTCGGCCTCTCTTTTTGATTTTGGTCTCTTCTTTTTTCACAATGCTCAAGAGCAGATTCGCCAAGGTACCGGGCCTTACTTTTATCTCCCTAAAATGGAAAGCCATCTTGAAGCTCGTCTTTGGAACGAGGTCTTCTTATTCGCACAGAAAGAATTAGGATTGCCGACTGGCACCATTAAAGCCACCGTACTCATCGAAACGATTTTAGCCGCATTCGAGATGGACGAAATTCTTTACGAACTCAAAGAACACATAGTCGGCCTCAACTGTGGACGCTGGGATTATATTTTCAGCTGCATTAAAAAATTCAGAAACCGACCTGAGTTTATCTACCCAGAGCGATCACAAATCACGATGAGCACGCCTTTCTTAAAGGCCTACTCGCAGCTTCTCATTCAAACTTGCCACCGTCGCGGCGCACACGCCATGGGTGGAATGGCTGCACAAATTCCAATTAAAAATAATCTAAAAGCTCATGAAGCCGCGATGGCAGCCGTCAGAGCAGATAAAGAACGCGAAGTCAAACTCGGTCACGACGGAACCTGGGTCGCTCATCCAGGGCTCGTGCCTCTTGCAACCGAAGTATTTGATGCTCACATGAAAGACGCAAATCAAATTCAAACCGAGCGCGATCCGGTGAAGATTCGGGCCTCAGATCTTTTAGCCGTGCCCAGAGGCACCATCACAGAGATCGGCTTGCGCGATAATATCAGTGTCTCACTTCACTACCTTGAAGCGTGGCTGCGAGGCTCGGGTTGCGTGCCTTTGCATGGCTTGATGGAAGATGCTGCGACTGCAGAAATAGCACGAGCACAAGTCTGGCAATGGATTCATCAATCGAAAGTCACAACTCAAGACGTTTCTAAAATTCTCGAAGAAGAAGCACGAAAACCCGAAGCACAAGGCGGTAAATTCAGTGAAGCAAGACGAATCCTTCAAAAAATCATGCTTGACGATACATTTGCTGATTTTTTAACCCTCGTAGCGTATCCTGAATTGGAATAAATGAATCTCGACCTCAGCAATTTATCATTCTCACTCCTCTTTGCAGGCTTTGCCTTTGGCATTGTCGGTTTTTACATGCTCAAAGAAGGCAGGCGTAAAGCCAATTGGGGAATTGTACTGATCGGTCTAGCACTCATGATCTACCCCTACTTCATCTCAACCGCTTGGCTCAGCTGGGTGATCGGTATCGGGCTCTGCTTCTTAGCTTATAAAATTTGGTAATGACAAGAGCACCCAGGTATCATTTATATGAATGTCAATCATTCACGCTATTGGCTGTCTTAAAATGGAGTTTGAATCCATAGTCCTCCGTTGGGGGGATGCTATGAACTCTGATAAAAAATCTTTAATCAATCGTCGAAAATTCTTAAGCTTAGGTGCCTACGCAACGGGCACTTGGGTTCTTGCTAGCTCAGTGACACGCGCCATTGCAAGTACCTGCGGCCTCACACCCGCACAAACAGCTGGCCCTTTCTATCCAGGTGAAGCGCAATTTAAACCCGATAATGATTTGACCCAGTTACCAGGACATACTTCTCGTGCCAAAGGGCAGATCATTTATGTTTCTGGGGCTGTGCTTGACGCGGCCTGTAAGCCGATTGCAGGTGCAACAGTAGAAATCTGGCAAGCGTGCGAAAGCGGCAAATATAATAATGCATCAGACCCAAACCCGGCAGCAATCGATCCAGACTTCAAGTACTGGGGCGAAGCAATGAGCGATTCAAAAGGGGAATATTTCTTTAAAACGATTATTCCCGGTGCTTACCCAGCAGATGTGGGCTGGATCAGACCGCCCCACATTCACTTTAAAGTTTCAAAATTGGGTTACCATGAATTGATTACCCAAATGTATTTCGAAGGAAACGCCTACAATAATGATGATTTGATACTAAAAGCTGTGCCTGAAGCAGAACGAGATCGAGTGATCGTAAAGTTTAACCCCTCACCTGAAGTTGGGGCTGACCTGAGTGGAAGATTTGACATCACTCTGCAATCTGTAAAATAAATTTAATTCGCGGCTGTATGATTGAGTATAGTTTAGCAATTTAACGGTTAAACACTTCAAGCTCTTTCAGTAAGAAACGACTGTTTTGCGCCTTCATCTCTTCGCGAGGCGCCCAGGCGATGGAATACAAAGCCAACTGATCTGATGTGCCCATAGAAAAGGAAGGGTCGCAAAAAGTGAGTGTAGCACGATTTTCATCTATCTCTTGAGATTCAGATTTTAAGAAAATAAGATTTTTTTTCACACGTACGAAAGAAATTCGATTTTTCAATTCATTTTTCAATTCACTGAGATCTGGAATCTCTACTTTCAATCGAATACACTTTCGATTCTTAGCAAAATGCGACGAAGAAACCATCACTCGACAATCTTTATCAAATCTCCAACTCATTCCTGTCGCGTAGACAGATGTATTTACAGACTCCGGATTCAGATCAGGGCACTTTTGAATGTCTTCATAAACGGCACTTCGAGCAAGCACTACTCCCTGATTCCAAATCTGCATCTTCTCACTGACGGATTTCCAATCTGCAGTGACCTCGGGTTCTCTTAAAAAATCAAAAGTGAAATTCGGTACCCAGGCCAGAGCAGCGGCAGCAACTAAGACCATCGGTGCTAACCGGATCAAATATTGGCGTAAGACGAAATAAGAAATCACACCTGCCAATACGACTGCAGGCATCAAGTCCATATAATAACGAGCAATAATAGTAGGAGAAAGCGAATAAAAAACAGCCAGCAAACCAAAGCAGATTATCGAAATCAATGACCAGCTTTTAACTGAATAGTTTTTCTGAATGCTTTTGAAGAAAAATGAACTCCAACCCAACAATAATATTAAAAGCGAAAGAACCGTAAAGGGCTTAAAAGGAAACTCTCGATAACGTTGCACGTTCACTTCGAAGGCATTGAATGGAGCTTCTATAAAATAGAATCCTCGAGGAGTCGCGGTCGTAAAAAATGCATCATGAAGAAACTCGCGCAGCTTGCTCATAAAACTAGCTGCCGAGTACGGTGTATCAAATCTTAAAGCATAATCATTACTCGGTATCAGTGAAAGATTAGTAGAATACCCAAATTCAAGGGGTGACCCGAATCGAACCCGATTGCAAAACAAGAGAACCGCAATGGTGAGTGCAAAACCCAAGCTCAGATAGAATGCTTCATGTCGAAACGACTGGGGTCGGTTTTTCTTAACTCTAAAAAGATGAGCAAACCAGAAAACAGCACCATAAAAAAATAAAGTGGGCCTAATCCATGCAGCAAATCCAAAAAGGAATCCTAAAAATATTTTTTTCCAACTCTGAACTGCTGTTTGAACATAAAATTCATTTAGAGAAAAAATAAAGATTACGAAAAAAAAACCAGTGAAAACGACCTCTTCGTAAACCAGAAGTCGGTAATTCACCATTCTGAGAATCGGAGCATTAAAAACACAGATGAGAGGCAATAGGATTCGCTCAAACCGATTCAAGCCTTGTTTCTTAAAAACCCAATGCAATCCAAATGAAGCAGAAATGATTAAAAACAAAAGAAGAATGCGATCTGGAAAACCTAACCCAAAAACTGCTTCTGCAAAAAAATCAAAGGGTGCGCGCATGAGAGACAAGCCCAGACCCCAACACTGCTGCATCCCATCTCGCCCCCAACACATATCTTGCATGTGACGAAAGGGCCCCCCAGATATCGCAAAATGGCCATGAAGCAGTGCTTCTGTCTGTATGCGCGGAGGCATCTGCTTCCAGTCTGCTCCGTCATACCATCGGCCTCTACCAATGAGACCCGCAAGAGCGCCCAAAAGCAAAAAGCAGAGCAACGCTAAAGCACTACGCTCTAGGCATAATAGTTTTTTTTCACTCTGCACTGAATTCCCAATGCCCATCCCAATCGATCGCGGGTGGACGACTTTGAAAGAGTTTACATCGCTCAAGAAGAATCAGACTGGGTCCATCTGTTGACGCCGTTTTATTGAGAAGGTGAATAGCTTCACTAAATTTTTTATTTTTATAATATTCTCTTGCCTGATTGTACGCTCGATATACATCTGAGTTTGCATTCTGACTGATCACTTCAATGAGCTCGATCGCTTCCGACTTGCCGCGTACTTTCACAATATCAATCACCCGATACTCAGGCACCTTACAACCCGACTCTAGAATAGAGTTAAAAGTCTCTCGAGTGGTGAGAATACCGACGTGATAGTACTTCGTCAGCTGTTCGATCCTTGAAGCTGTATTTACCGTATCGCCAATGGCGGTATAAGAAACCATTTGCTCAGATCCGAGGTTACCGACTGTAACCGGGCCTGTATGAATACCAATACCGATCTTAATTTCAATTCCGTATTTAGCTTTAAGATGAGCATTGAGAGAAGTGAGGCTGTGAATCATTTTCGCAGCGGCTTCGCAGGCATTGAAAGCGTGCTCTTTTTGATCAAGCGGTGCGCCCCAAAAAGCCATAATCGAGTCACCAATGTATTTATCGATCGTGCCTTTCTCAATGACGATCTTGCTCATGGCACCTAAAAAATCCTTCAAAAACGAAATCAGCTTCTCGGGCTCCATCTTCTCAGACAGCTGAGTGAAGTTTCGAATATCCATGAATAGAATAGAAAGTTCTTTCTTAGCTCCACCGAGAACTAGTTTTTCGGGTGATTGAGCAATGGCCTTCACAACCTCAGGAGAAACAAACCTTGAAAAAGCTCGGGTGATGTCGCGTCTCTTTTTTTCTTCGAGAATATACTTATTAAATGACATGAGCACAGCAACAAATACGAACTCAATATATACGAAAACCGTACTCCAATTTTTACTCTGATGAGTGAATAATAAAGAAAAATCGAAAAGAAAAAAAGCACATAATAAACCACATATAATGAATAAAGCTTGGACTGACGGCAAAACATCGATCAAAAAAGCAAAAAACAATGCACAAACTGTTAATACAAAAGTAAGGATGATTTCAGCCGAAAATGTGGTTCCAGGAATGAGCTCTTCTTTGCCTAAAATATTCTCGATGATCTCGGCCTGCCCTTCTACTCCTACATTTGATCCATTCTCGCTAAACGGATAAGCTTTTTGATCATACAGCGAGCTCGTCCATCCAATGAGAACAATGGCATCTTTAAAGAAATCCGTTTTCTTCATCGTATCGATCGCAGATGTATTCCATGCCAATTGTCCATTAATTTTGAACTTAACTTCTAGATTTGTATCGAGCACATCTGCCACAGAAACATGCGGAAAAGTAAACATCGGTCCATGAAAAGCGATTTGCATGTCTCCGAGAGGGGTTGTCTGTAGAGTATTTTTGGATTTTATTAATTCAAGATTACTAATTCTTCCTTCTTTATCAAGAGAGAGCTCGACTTCATCTTTAAGTGACAAGCGGGCGACTTCGAGTCCAAACGATGGGATGGGCACACCATTATAGAACTTAACTAGAGGGACCTTTCTCATGACACCATCAGGATCAATCAGAAAATCAGAAAAGCCCATATGCTGAGTTTCACTTTGAAATCTTGGGATATTCAAAATAGGCGCACCGAGAAAATAGAGAGGCGAAGCCGATGCATCTAAGTAAGACGAACCTTCAAATTTTGAAATTGCAAACCGGCGCCATTGACTCTCAAAATTCTTTTGAACTTCTCGCTCTATAGGTAAACATCGAGAAATCTCATTGAATGCAGGTTGACAGGGCGAACCACTCATCATTCCGAATACCAGACGATCAGAATACGTATGAATTGTCCGAGCCAATGCACCATCTGTATCAAGAAAATCGATGTTTGACTCTTTACCGCAAGATCGAATGATCTCTTTTGCCAAAGGCGGAACTTGCACATCGTTTTCAGAGAATAAAAGATCAACACCGATGACTTGAGTCCCATTCTGAACAAGAGTTTCAATGAGTTTTGCCCAGATATCTCGATGCCAAGGCCATCTGCCTATTTTTTGGAGTGCAGAACTGTCTATGGCCGCAATAATAATTTTTTTATGTGGAGCCCTACGCCCTCTGTAATGAAACTTTTGGTTCGTAAACCACCCATCAAAGCTCTCCAGAACTTTATAAGAGCTTGATTGATAAAGATCAGAATGAAGCTTACCCGTACGCCCACATTGTAGAATCCAAAAGCAAGTAGTGCAGAGAACAATAACAGGCAGGCTCTGCGACAACCAGGAGTGTTTTTTCATTCAAAATTAGAGTGATCGTTCGTTCGCTAAATTAATTGCAGACACTTGCAGCCCCAACCAGCCCCTGAGCAGGATTAGGTGACCACTGATTTCGAGGTCCCAAGTTTACTAAGCCTTTATTTTGATCGATTGTCCAAAAATCAATATCTTCTAAACCAATTTTGCCTGCCGCTGATGCAAGAAAAGTATTTTGAGTAACCGCGCCTGCAGGCAGGTTGCATTGTGAAGTAGGCGAAGCTGTAAGAGACAGCGCTGTACCACTGATGTCGTAGTTACTTGCGCTGAAAAAGATTTTTCCTGGCACGTTAGTAGTGGGCGTACATAGATCGCCACCTTCGTTAAATCTTGCCCAATTCGTAACTGTTTGCCCAAATCCATTCTTCCTCGATATGATATCAAAACTTAATCTGAGGCCATATGTCCCTCCGGGTATACAACTGCTACTGGGTGTCTGACATGGCCCCTGGTAAAAACCATCCATAAATCCTGTTGAATAATATTGTGTTTCGCTGCTTGGAGCGTACCCGATATTCCCTATACAAGCTGTGTAAGCATTTTTAGCTAAATAAAAACTTTTCTCAGCAGCATAAATATTAGAGAGAGCTGCGCGCGCTTCTGACTGACGCGCACGAGACGTGTATTTCGAAAATAAGGGGTGAGCAATCGCCACTAGAAGCGATAAAACCACAACTGCTGTCAATAACTCTAAAACGGTTAAACCCGTCTCGTTATGGTGATTCATTCTATAATTATATGCTAGACCCGGCCATTTCATGCAGAATAATAGCTAAATAATAATCTATATTTACAAATAGATATACCCATTCATCATTTTTAATGAACAATCTTAACAATTCCTGACTTAAATAGTTATATATTTAAATTACGGGACTGGGTGGTTTGGGATCTCTCAATATCGAGGACGTATGCAGATCAGATATCAAGTGCTCATAAAAAAACTGCATTTGGGAAAAGCTCTGAGCTTATTGGCTTTGAGCGTGGTTATTCAGGGCTGCAAAGCTCAACAACAAGCAGAGCTCGTGTCTGCATCTGCTCTTGCTCTCAAGATACAGAATTCAATTGCTCTTGGATCACCCTCGCCTGTTCCGACCGTTCAAGATGCAACAAGCCCCGTTCATTATATTGTAACCTTGCAACCTGACGTTGAACCTGAGCTCATTGCTAAATTTCACAGCTTTGTACCCACACATCTTTTTCACCATGCTTTGAAAGGTCTCAGAGTTCCACTCACAAAGAATCAGGCGAGCGCACTCGCTCGAGATCCTCGTGTTCTAGCTGTTGAGCCTGATGGGCCGATCGTTCCATCCATTACAGCTGCGGCCGGCATTCAACCCGGAACAACGACAAGCACCGTACCCGCAGGCCAAATTGTAGATTTACCAAGTACAGAAACTATACCTACAGGTGTAGCCAGAATGGGTATTCCAACATTCCCACTTGCTCAATACGGCACAGGCAATCTCATAAACGCAGATGTAGCGGTATTAGATACAGGCATCGATCCAAGTAACGGCTTATTAAATGTTGTTCAATCGGTTGGATTTGCTGACCCAGGCTACAACGGCTACGACTGGAATGGTCACGGCACACACGTTGCCGGCACAATTGGTGCGGCTCAATTTGGCTACGGCGTTGTCGGCGTTGCACCAGGTGTTCGCCTTTGGTCTGTACAAGTCATGGGCCCCACACAATCTAACTGGTCTAACTTTTTGGCCGGTATGGATTTTGTAGTTCAAAATTCTAATCAAATTCAAATCGTAAATGCGAGTCTCGAAGGCGTTCCAACAGCAGGCTACCCAACAACCGCAATAAGACAAGCTATTCTCAATGCTGTTAATCTTGGCATCGTTTTCGTAGCTGCAGCAGGTAATGACAGCATAGATATTTATGGTGCCGATAACAGATGGGGAACCGCAGACGATATACTCCCAGCTGCCATTCGTGAAGCTCTCGTCGTCAGCGCAATGGATCCTACAACTGACTCAATGGCTCCTTATTCAAATTTTAGCCGGTTTCTGACCTATGTTAATCCTTACGTAAACGTATATTCACCGGGTCGCGCCATTGACGTCACTGCACCGGGTACAAATATTTTATCTCTTTATACAAATAGCCAAGCCGCCATCATGAGTGGCACGAGCATGGCCGCTGCTCACGTTTCAGGTCTGGCAGCTCTTTATGTAACTGCCAACGGTCGCGCGACAAATGCAGCCGGCGTTTATAAAATCAGACAAGACCTCATCAACAAGGGTCTCCCTGTCGCAAACTGGCAGAATGGCTACCGTGGGGCTCATTCACCGGATTATTATTATGAGCCACTTGCAATTGCTCCGCCTGATTCAGATGACCCCACAAAAACGTGGGTTCCAGAAAAAGTGACATGGGCTTCATGCTACCCCGGTGTTGGCGTTGTGATTGAAGCACAAGCTGCGCCTGGTTATACTTATGAAGTAAGATACAGTGATGAGTATTATAATGATGTGATCAATATACCTTATGCAACAAACTCACCCTATTCGACAGATACTCCTCATGTAACAAATTGCCCGAGTGCTACAGGTTATCCGTATTCTTCAAGCTGTGGGATAAGACCCAACCCAGTACCTGCTGGCCGACTCGCAATGTATTACGGTCCTTCTCACCAATGCCGTACAAGATTTAATGCTCTAGGACCAAGTCCATTTACAGCACCTGCAGATGTTGGTCCATCACCAAGCTCAGACCCTTCTCCTTCAGAAACACCTACACCAGGACAACTCACCTGGAACGCACTGCCCACGGGTCAGGTTTGGGGAGCAGGAGCACCTGTACACTTTGTGGACCCTGATCCAGCCACGTACAGGGCCTATCAGTTGATTCGAAAACCCGCCCAGTAATGCGCTGTAAAGCATCTCTCATTGACTGAGCATGTAGGCCTTAGGTAAGTTGCCTGACATGATCAGCGCCACGGGAGTCAGCTTAAGTTATGGCAGTCACAAACTCTTTGATGATGTAAACATCAAGTTCATTCCAGGCAATTGCTACGGCCTCATCGGTGCCAACGGAGCAGGTAAATCCACCTTTTTAAAGATTCTTTCTGGCGAGAATACTCAGTTCAAAGGCACCGTCACAGTAACCACAGGCGAGCGGATTTCGTTTCTAAGACAAGATCATTTTACATTTGATGACGTACCCGTCTTAAAGACGGTGATGCTCGGCCAACCCTTACTCAGCAAAGTGATCGAAGAAAAAGACGCACTCTACGCAAAAGCCGACTTCTCTGAAGCCGATGGCGTACGAGCCGGTGAACTCGAAGCCCTGTTCGGAGAAATGAATGGCTGGGAAGCCGAAAGTGACGCTGCTGTTTTGCTCGCAGGCCTCGGCATTGGTGAAGCCCTTCACGGAAAATTATTGCGAGAGCTGCGTGATAACGAAAAGATCAAAGTACTTCTGGCCCAAGCACTCTTCGGAAACCCTGACATTCTATTATTAGATGAACCTACTAACCATCTCGACATCACCGCCATTCGCTGGCTTGAAAATTTTCTCGCGGATTACGATAAGACGGTCATTGTTGTTTCACACGATCGTCACTTCTTGAATCAAGTTTGCACGCATATGGCAGACATCGATTACGGACGCATTCAACTCTACACCGGCAATTATGATTTTTGGTACGAGTCGAGCCAACTATTGCTGAAGCAAGCCCAAGACAAGAAGAAAAAAACTGAAGACAAAGCTGAAGAGCTGAAAGCTTTCATCGCCCGATTTAGCGCCAATGCTTCAAAATCTCGCCAGGCCACCTCACGAAAAAAACAGCTCGAGAAACTCACATTCGAGAACATCCAACCTTCGTCTCGAAAATATCCCTTTGTTGGGTTTAAAGCAGAACGCGAAGCAGGCGATCAACTTTTACGCGTAGAAAACCTATCTAAAACAATCGATGGAAAAAAAGTTCTTGATCGTGTGAGCTTTCGACTGAACAAAGGCGATAAAGTCGTCTTTATTGGCGACTCAGAACTCGCAGTGACCACTCTCTTTCAAATTCTCATGGGCGAACTCGCAGCCGACAGTGGCTCATTGCACTGGGGTGTCACCACGACACGCTCTTATTTTCCGAAAGACAATGCGAGTTATTTTGATAAATCTGACCTCAATTTAATTGATTGGCTGAGGCAGTTTTCGGTCGACCAAAGCGAAATGTTTGTTCGAGGTTTTTTAGGTAGAATGCTTTTTTCAGGTGATGAAGCGTCTAAAAAAACGAAAGTTCTTTCTGGGGGCGAACGTGTGCGCTGCATGCTGGCGCGCATGATGCTCGTTGAAGCCAATGTTTTGCTTTTAGATGGGCCGACGAACCACCTCGACCTCGAATCTATTACTTCAGTGAATAATGGTTTGATCCGCTTTTCTGGAACGGTCTTATTCTCTTCACATGACCAACAGTTTATCCAAACGGTAGCGAATCGTGTAATTGAAGTCGGCGCTCAAGGTGTGAATGACTTTGACCGTCCTTATGAAGAGTATATCTCTTCGAAGGGCTTAGCATGATACTCTTATCACTCAGTGCGTTGACTCTTTTTTTCGTTTGGCTTGAGCGTCAATACCCTCGACCCATTGTTGAAACGTTACAAAAAAATCAGCCTTTAAGTGAAAGGTGGTGCTTCAATTTAGGTCTCTACTGTTTAGGCTTTGGTTTGAACCGCTTGGCGTTCCCACTCTTTTACTCACTGTGGGTGATCACTCATCCGCCCCTACTCACTTCCGAAAATAGTAGCACTTGGGCAGTTTTTGCTGGTTTTATCGCTATGGACTTTCTCTCTTATTTCAGCCATCGCCTTCATCATACTTCGGGGTTTCTATGGAAGCTTCACCGCGTGCATCACGAAGACGCACGCTTGGATGTCGTCACCGCTTTTAGAAGTCACCCTCTGCAGTGGCTCACTTTGTCGACATTAGAGCTGGGGCTTGCGATTCTCATAAGGATTCCATTTCAGTCTGTCGTTCTCTTCGGTTTGCTATTGCCGTTCTTTTTGATTTGGCATCATGCTTCAGTCGATTTGCCGAAAAAATATGAAAAATTTCTCAGTGCTCTTTTTGTAACGCCAACCTGGCATGCCTTTCACCACGCAGGCAGTCACCAGAAAAGTAATTCACATTTTGGTTCTATCTTCTCTGTCTGGGACCGAGCTTTTCCAAAAAACAACTTCGCTCTCATCCCCGCACTCGGTCTTTTACTCGTACTCAGCGGTTGCAATGAAAAAAACAGAAAGATTGAATTCGACCCCGTGATGCAAGCTGAGGTTCAGTACGGAAAAGAACTCATCACGCATACCTCTCGATACTTAGGTCCTCACGGTAGCGTCATGCAAATTATCAAATCAAGAATGACCTGTCAGAATTGCCATCTTGATGCGGGCACAAAACCCTATGGCATCAGCCTTGAGGCTGTGCACGTGCGTTATCCGAGTTATCGAGCCAGAGAAGGCAAGGTTCTCACTGTTGCCGATCGAATCAATAATTGCATGGAACGACCCATGAATGGCAAACCCTTGCCACTCGAGAGTCGAGAAATCAAAGCCATGCAGGCTTATTTTTATTCACTCGCGCAAGGCAGAAAGGTAGCTGAAATTCAAACCGGAGATCAGCTGAACGACATTGTACGCTTTCCGACTCGAGCCGCTGATCCTCAGCGAGGCGGCCAGTTGTTTCAAAAAAACTGCGTGAGCTGCCACGGGCAAGATGGGCAAGGTAAGCTTTCAGATGATCAATCAGAATACGTTTACCCACCGCTTTGGGGCATCGAGAGCTTTCAAGCCGGATCGAACATGAATCGAATTACAAAAATGGCCAGTTTCATTAAAGCGAACATGCCACTGGGCGCGACCGATCAGAAACCTGTTTTAACAGATGAAGAGTCGTTCGATGTCGCTGCATTCGTTCTCGATGATCGCATTCATCAACGCACGATCGGTAACCCAAATAATTTCCCAGTTCTGAAAGAAAAACCGATCGACTACGACAAAGGGCCTTATATTGATGGAAAAAGTGAGATCGAACACAAATTCGGACCTTTTTTGCCCATCATCGAGAACCTCAGAAGTTTAAATGACCCGGTTTCTTATTAATGAATATGATCTTGCGAATCATTTTAAATTTAGTCTCTTCTTCATGGGCAGGAAGCTGCAGCGCACCCCTTCCACCCAACGTTAAAGTTCTCATGGCCAAAGTCGACGAACCACTTTG
>Ga0206960_1150_pt1 | contig 17105 bp, 9 predicted proteins | sample Alteio_BWOrgHeat_29_FD_153255 | JGI IMG/M metagenome (GOLD analysis project Ga0206960, IMG submission 153255) | Enriched cells from forest soil in Barre Woods Harvard Forest LTER site, Petersham, Massachusetts, United States -... | ecosystem: Environmental > Terrestrial > Soil > Temperate forest > O... | reverse complement strand
GATATTGACGAAGCGGCTTTCAAAGACACTGAAATCGCTGTCTTGGAAATTGTTCTGCGCATTAGCAAAGAAGCATGTGTTATGGACGATGTAACTGTGATTGATGACAAGCCGGGAAACCGTCGCATAACGGTTGTCGCTACGAAGGAAGATGCTGAGAGATATGTACAAGCCTTCAAAGATGGCAAACTTACGCCGTTAGGCGTTCGTTCGGTGCATGTAACTAATGAAGAAACAGTATCATTTCTTGCAAATATTCTCGCACCCACCCCTCATCTTACCGCTGATACTCTTCCAGAGTTTTGGAGATCATGTAAAGAAAAAACAGTGAGCCAATTTAGCATTACAAATATGGAAATAATGCCACAGTCCAACGTGATGCTTGCAATTGTGGCGACCGTTGACGATGCGAGACGCTTTTTATTTAGCTTTGCCTCTGGTGATCTTGAGAATCTCGGGGTTAGCCGATTAATTATCGACAAATCTATGATCTCACGAATTTTGCCCCTTCGCGTACTCGATGATATTCGGCATTGGCCACTCTCTGTTACTAAGGAAGAACTAAGAATGCTTATTCGTAAGCAACAAGAACTAATACGCGATAATGACGACGGCGAGACCTTTTTGGGGTAAAGCATGTAATGGGCACAAAGGCATGAGTAATTAGGAAATATAGGGCCTGATTGACAGCCACCTAACAATGCGCTACCTTTTCGCGTGCCACGAATCACCTACACCGTCGCTCTGATTATAGGTCCATGATTCTCGACAATATCGATGTAGCAATACTGACCAAGTACAACGAGTTAGCAGCGCGATTCGGGATTAAGTCATACGAATGTCTTGCTACCCTCGGTCATGGTCATGAAATGCACGGACGCGGCTTGTCATTTGTCGTTCCGGCCGAAACGGATGACCAGCGAATGCCAGCAATCAAAACAATGCTAAGCACGCTTGGGGTCTCAATCGACAATTCCAGTCACGTCGGAATCCTAAAGGGGGGCGAAATCGCCGTCATCGATGCGCTAGATCACGCACTAAGCCTTGCTCCAAAGCAGCGACCACGAGCGTAATCAGGCCTGGCTTGTGGGTTGGGTCATCCTTCCTGCCATGACAAAAAATAATTATCACTTGTTTACGCGCTCAGTGTGGTGGTAGAGCCATCGGCTTCTCGAACTGCACCCCCATCACTATAGTGATAAATAACATCCTTTATTTATCGCTATTGGCAGAAGCTTGCAATCTTGCTTGCAATCCAGCTAGCAGGCCTGCTTGCTTGCGAGCCAGCTTGCTGGCTCAGCTGGACAAAATTAAGACACGGGAGCAGGGAGCCTTGGTGTTGGGGGCCGGTCTTGTCGCCAAACGTATCAACGTCCTTCGGCTTCGTTGATGGACCTGAACTCGGATCAAGATTTGTCGGAACCGGTGGTTCGGAAGGCTCCGGCAGGATCATCGGATTGTGCCCGGACAAAGGCGTCTGCGGAAATATGGTTGCGCTTATTTCGCTTTTTACCTGCGCTGAAATGAGCGTCGGAGATGCCGGAGCGGCCACGACACTAAGGAGCGCCGGGTTATAGAGGCCGATCGTGTAGTTTCCGGTTGCCGCCAGCGTGTTCTGAGTGATGACATAATCCCCGAGGGTTTCGCCAGAAGCGCGAGCCAGCGCCCCGGTGAACGTGGCATTGGCGTCGCCTGCGACGAGGCCTGTGTAGCTATAGGTGAGCGACGGGTCGATACTGCCCTGTGTCTTGGATTTGGCGTCGGCCGTAACGGTTAGCCCCAGCGCCGCGATCGTAGCCGAGGCTGTGGGCTGGGTCAGGTTGTAGTTGCCGGCGTCGCCATTGCCATTGCCGCTGGTAAGGGAATAGCCCGCGGCAGTTGCCGTTTCGCCACCCGCATTCTTGCTACCGAATGTGGCCGAGGCACTGCCGCTGTTCAGTGTCACGCTGTCGCTGCCCACAATCCCGGAGAGCGAGCCGTTGCTGCCGATCGTGGCGTTCGTCGTTCCATCGTATGTCTTATTTGATGCCGCGAAGCCACTGATGGTGAGCGTTGCTTTGTTCACGGTCAAGCCTGTGGCGGCGTTGTTGTAGGTGATGGCGTAGTTGCCGCTGCTTCCCGATGAGAAGACGGCCGCCGAAGGAGTAAGCGTTGCCGGACCGACGGTGGCCTTGAAGTTACCCGATGTGCTGGTGCCGTCGCTGGTCGATAGCGTTACACCGCTGATGGCGTCGCTGCCGTAGAGACCGGATGTGGTAAAGCCGGTGGTGCCCAGATTGCCGAATCCGTAATTGTGCGTTTGATCGGCTGCGGTGATACCGAGTGCCTTTTGCCCCACGGTAATGGCGGTTACGTTATTGGCGTAAGTGAAGCCATACCCCAGCGCCGAGGTCAGCGATCCGCTGCTGTAGTTGATGCGGTAACTGCCGACACCACTGCCCTGGGTGTAGTTGGTGGTACCGGTTAGCGATCCGGACAGACTATCGCTGCTGGAATCCGAGCCAAGATAGCCGGCCGTGATGGCATAGCCATAGCCCGCCAGGTTCGGTACGGCATCGCCGTAAGTGATGCCCACCGCCGAAGGCGTAGCCGTCAGCGTCGGCGTGTAGCTGTAGAGCAGTCCGTTGCCGGTGCCGAGCGCCGGGCATGATCCGCCATAGGCGCAGGTGAAGCGGCGGAAGTCGTTGGCAAGCGAGCCGACAGTGTCATTGGCCGGGTTGGTGGAATAGACCAGCCAGCGCCCTGACGCTGCTGACAACGCGCCGCTGCCCGCATTGTTGATGAAGTTCCGGCCCGACGCCAGCGTGATCGCCGTGCCACCACCTGAAGCGGTGAGTGTTTTACCGGAGGCGATGGTCAGATCGGAAGTAGCCCCAGTGGTCCGGGCCAGAATAGACGCAGCCGTGATCGACGGCAGGGTCAGGGCGCTGGTTGACGTCAAGTTCACATTGCCCAATGCGACTCCACCGCCCAGAGTGCCCCCGAAGTTGATAGTGTCCGCCGTGGCGGTTAAGTTGTGTGGGCCGTTGACGGTACTGCCGAAGGTCAATGTGCCCACACCGGCGGCAACCGTCGAATCAACGCCGAGTGTTACGGCCGGCTCAATGGTGAGGTCCTTATTGTTGGTCGTAATGTTGCCATTCAGTGCCACACTGGCCACACCTTTGATATCCAATCCGAAGTTATCGCCGCTAAGATCTGTGGCATTCACCGTCACCAGCCCGCTATGCACATTATCCCCAATCACCACTGTGCCGGCTTGGGTGGCGTTCAATATTGTCTGAGTTATTTGCAGCGCTCCCGCCCCGCCCGCTACGCCGATGGTCGTCGTTGCGGTATTGGTTTTGAATGCAACATTGCCTGTCGTTTGAACGGTAGGCAAGGTTCCGACAGCAAGCGAATCGGCCTTGACGATTATATCGCCGCTGGCAGAGGCGCCGCCTATGGTGCCGGTGGTGTATATGCCATACAGCCCACCGTTGCCTGTCAAGTTAATTGCACCGCTGCCCGTCGAGGTGATGTTGCTTCCGGTAAGGTATAATGCGCCTGCATTTGCTGCTGCCGTGCCGGTAATGTTTATAGTGCCGTTAACTGCTGAAATCGTGCTGGCTGATGAGGCGCTATATAAGCCTATGGTACCATTACTGGTACCAGTTAATGAAATGTTACCGGAGCCAGTAGTTTGAATATGTTCTACTCCCCAAAGATCGATTCCATCATACGCACCACCGCTAAATGCCGTTCCTCTTAATGAAATATCTCCGCCGCCGGCGTTGAGTGTCGGGCCAAACAAATAAATACCGCTGTTATGCGCTGCATCACCCACCGCTGGCGTAGTCGCCGGGGTCGCTCCGCCACCAAGCGTTATTGCCCCTCCGCCGGAATTCAGCGCCCCGTTGGTGAGGCTGATCGCACCGCCGGCGTTGGCGGTATTCGAGGCAAGCGTAATGGCCCCGCCGTTGGAATTCAGCGTCATGCCGGAGAGCACGATGTCGGTCCCGGCGCTGAAGGAAATGTTACCGCCGGATCCGGCGCTTTGCGAGGTGGTGATGGTGCCGGCGGAAACGTTGCTGATGGCATTACCGGCGGCGAGGGTGATGTTTTTGCCTGCCGCGAGCGACAGGGTGTTGCCTTGCAGGTCGAGATTGATGTTGTTGCCGGCTTGCAGGATGATGTTGGACGTCTGCGACAGGCGGTTCAGATAGCTCGCTGAAAAGACGGAGTACCCATCGGTCGTCGCGCCCGCTTGCGTGGAGGCCATCGCCGCTTGCGCCTCCGCGCCAGTCAATCCGGCTTCGCCGGTGGCATTACCGGGACCGGTCAGAGCGATGCCCCATTTGGCGGATTCATATTGGCTGATAAGATTTCTACCGGCAGTTGAGATTGTTCCATTGTAGAAAACCACATCACCTTCAATGCCGTTGAAGAATTCACCGCTACCGCCAGCCACCGCCCCCAGCGTAATACCATTGATGTTTTGCGGACCAGGATTCCCCGCAAGCTGGTTTCCTCCATTCAGGTAAGACGTGCTTGACGCTCCATTGGCTAGTATGTTGTAGAGATACGTAGGTCCGGTTGACGCCGCGTATCCTCCTCCAGCGACTCCAGATAAAGTCGCATCGGAGATACCGGCATAATAGCCAAGCTTTGAGGCATATAGAAATACTACGTTATTGTTAACGCTGGCTCCATCGTAGATGTAGGTGTCTCCGGTAACTACGTTAGCCTGAAAGGTTACAAATTGACTGTTTGGCTGGCTCATGGCGAATGACGCGGCCATGCTATCACTGGACCCATTAAAGCTTGCTGCTCCAATTCCATTCAGCCCATTGCTGATCCAGAGCGGCATGGCACTTCCGGTAGCCTGCGTCACATTATTCCCCTGCCCACTCTTATCGGTGAGCTGGGAGATATACCCGCCATATACCGTCGCCCCCGTAGCAGTGCTGGCGAGGTTGGTATCGAGGGTGATGGTGGTGCCGGAGATGTTGGTGATGGTGTAGACGCCGGAACTGCCCGCGTTGTCGTTAACGGAGGCAAGCAGCGAATCGCTGACGCCGCCGAGCTGGATGCGCTCGCCGACGACGAGACCGGTGTTGCTGCCGACCGTGATGGTGTTGCTGCCGGACGTGCCCAGCGTAACGGTGGTGCCCGTGCTGTTGTAGGTGAGCGTGACGTTGCTGGTATCGGAGGCATCGAGCCAGAGTTTCAGGTTGCTGCTGAGGCTCACCTGCGTGCCGTCGGCGATCCCCGCGCTGGAATTAAACGCCGGGGTGACACCACCATAGATGCTAATATTGGTCGGGTCGAGAAGCCAGGTCCCCATTTGCCCCTTCATGGCGGTGACATCAACATAGCCCTGCGCGTCAAGATAACTATGCCCTGACGTTTCGACGAACCCGCCGTTGCCCGATTGCGATCCGCCCTCGGCCAGGATGTTGCCTTCAAAAAACGTATTGCCGTCCGCCCATACGGTGACGTTGCCGCCGTTGCCCGAACTGTTGGCGTTGGCGAAGATGAGCGCATTGGCATCGACATAGGTGTTCATCGCCGTGGGCGTCGTGCCCGCGCCGTGGAAGTCGCCGCCGATTTTGATAGTGCCGCCGCCGGTGTCGCCCGATGCGTCGAGGAACGCGCCGTTCAGGATGCCGACATTATCGCCCAGTACCGAGATACTGCCGCCCTTTTCGCCGGGCCTGTAGCCAGAGGCATCGAGTATGCCCGAGACCAGCACGGTGGAGGTACCGGATTTTTGTCCCTTGTTGGCCGCGACGTTACCCTGTACCGCGTTGCTGCCCTCGGCATAGATGGTGATAACGCCGTTCTTCTCGCCGATGCTGTCGGCCTGGATGATGCCGCTCATGTTGATGAGGCTGTTGACGGTGTTCTGCGCCGCCGCGGGGGTAAGCTCGACCGAGCCGCCGTCGGCCTGTATGACGCCTGAGTTGCTGACGATCTGCTGCGTCATGGCCGGGCTTGCCTGCAGGTTGATCAGCCCGTCGCCGTAAAGATCGAGCGTGAACGTATCGCCCGAGCCGAGTTGCACCTTGCCGAGTTTCGCCTGGATGAGTCCGTCATTACTGACGTTGGGTCCCACCAGCGCTGCCAGCCCGCCATCGGCGATGGTGATGATGCCGGAGTTGCGAATTGTCGCGTTCGGGTTTCCCGCCTGATCGAAGATGTAATTGCCGTTCATGAAGTTGGTATCGTTGATACCCGCGGTCGTCGCCAGCAGCCCGCCCACATTGACCTGCGCGCCCTGACCGAAGAACACGCCGTTCGGATTGACCAGCCACACCTGTCCGTTGGCAGTCATCGAGCCAAGGATTTGCGACGGGTTCTGACTGCCAGTGACGCGGTTGAAGGCGATTGATTGCGACGAAGGTTGAATGAAATTTACCGACTCGCCGGTACCGATATCGAAGCTCTGCCAGTTAATGCTGGCGCGGTTGCTCAACTGCGTGATCGTGGATGTGTTGCCGCTTTGGGAAATGTTTGCCTGTCCGCCGACCACAGTCCCGCCTACCGGCATGGCATAGGCAGCCGACTGACTGACAAAGAGCGAGAGGGCGCTGACCAGTGCCGTTCCGGTGCGCAGTTGCTCGCGAATCGTCCTCCCTGTTTTCATAACCTGTCCAATGACATCACATTCCTTTGCATCCTCAGTCTATCATAGATTGGTTAACTATTCTTAAACAGTTTTGCGCTAAGTAGTGGCTACGGAACCGCTTGATAAATCGACGGAAATCCGCGCGGTTTGGCTTTAATTTATGTCAAATGCGCGACAAGTCCGGTGTCCAATGACCAATTCAGGCACTTGGCAGCCCGGAATCGGGCACGGGCGCACCGCCATTCCGCCGCCACCGCTTTGATTCGTGAGGTAATGATCGAAACCGTCACAACAAAAAACTGCTGCCACTTTTCAGCGGCAGCAGTTTCAGAAAGAGATTGCTAGTTCGTCCCCTGGCTCACAACATCAGAACGGAAGGGCAATCCTTTGTGCGTTTCCGACCGCCATGCAAGCGGGCGGCATCGTACAAGAAAAAGATGTGGGATTGGCAGCCTTATATCCTGGAATATCGCCACATGGGGCCGCCACCATCTCTTCATATGTATCATAATCATTTCGGAAATGGCGTATCGGCAAGTACATGGCAGGTGTTGGAGGTGGATACTGCACATACGCCTGCGCATACTGTTCCAGTACCCCATTCCTCGTCTCCGAATCAACAATGATGCCAAAACGACACGTAGGCGGCGGAGTAGGAAGCGTCCGTGGAATGGGAAGAGCCGTAGCGACACCGCCGTCCAAGATACCCGCGACAATGACGGCGGCGGTTGCGACGGTACGAAGCAGTTTTGACGAATGCATATCAGTTCTCCTTTTGCGTCTGATTGAAAAGACCGGTACCCCTTGGGGCTGCGGCTGAACATCAATAGCTTAAATATTACGCGTTATTAGTTAACAAAAGGTTAAATTGTGATCGACATGCCTTCTCGCTATTCCTATGCCGGCTTCATCGACCTGTGGTGCCCCACTCCGGATCCATGAATACATGGGAGCTCATGCCAAATGCCCGATGAGGCTGGCCGCCACGACGATTCAAAGGCGTTTGCCAATACCTCAAACCCGGCCTGTAACATGGACGAGCTGACCGGCTCTTGACGTGGCCGTTCTAAGATCATCGAGTATGCCAAAATGCTGCCATTCTTTGTCAGCAGCAATTTCAAGAAGTGAGATTACAGTCTACTGGTGGATGGTGATGTTCGGATTCGCCGCAGTTTGAGTGACTTGTACCTGATGGCCCGAACCGTTTTGCGTTACGGTCATGTTCAGGCCGCTACCCTGCTGCGAGACATTGACAAGATTGCTGGTGCCTACTTCTGAGATATCGGCGGTGTTGTTATTGCCGATCTGAGAAAAACCGGTTACGTTTTGCGTAGCCAGCGTATACCCGCCTGCAGCGTTATTCTGGGCGAGCGTGAGACTGTTTCCGCTGCCACTGCTTGAGAGACTGGCCAGATTAGCGCCGGTCTGGGTAACCTTCATTATGTTATTGTTACCGTTATACTGAACGGCGGAAAGACGGTTGCTCTCGCTGATTCCAACCAGCGGCTGAACCTGACTGACATCCATCTCATCATTATTGCCCAGCTGCAACGCATTGATGATGTTGGTTGAACCGAGAGAGCTGTTGTTGCTGGCACCGGCCTGGAGAATATTCATGGTGTTGTCGTTACCGATCTGATCGGTACTGGCAAAGCCCCCCAGGTCACCTTGCTGGGTAACGGTGGCGGTGTTTCTGTCACCTGCCTGCTGATAAAAAGCCAGATTTACCATGCCCTGCTGAGTGAGGGTGTAGGTATTATTGTTGCCCTGCTGCCCAACCCAGGCTGCATTGCCAGGATTGGCCGGCGTCGGCCACGGACCTAAACTCAGAATGGAGTTAAGGTTATTGCCATTGGTCGTGCCACTTACATAGTTGTACCCGGCATAACCGCCTTGGGACACCTGTTGAACGATCACACTATTGCCGATGCCCGACTGCGGCAGGATAGCGGTGTTACCTGCGGTAAAAATGCCGCCGCTCTGCGTAACGGAAGCATGATTATTGGCGCTGCTTGTGCCGGATACGATATTCGTCACCGCGCCCGTACCCGATTGATTGACTGTGGCTGTTTCGCCGGTGCCTGCCTGTATGATTACCGTAGCGCTGCCGCCGAGCGTCTGGGTAACCGTCGCGGAATTCCCGCCCCCCAGCGAAGTCGATCCGCCGGTTTGTATGATATCGACTAGCTCGCCGGCACCATTCTGGTTTACAGTTCCATGTAAATTGACACCGTTCTGATTGGTGAGATTCACGTTGTTATATCTGCGATCAGGTGTGAATAGATTATTGGCCTGGGTCACATTGACACTGTTGCCAGTGCCTTGCGTCGTTATTTTGGAAACGTTGCCTTGGTACTGGTTTACCGAAACCGAGTTATTGTTGCCTGATTCCGCAACGGTCGAATCGTTGCCGCCGCGGAAGTGGTTGCCCTGGGCATCGACAACATCGGGAGACGCGGCGTCGTGCATTTCCTGGATCACGGTCAGATTCGAGCTGCCGCCCGCAAGCACGGATGAGGAAGTGTTTTCATTGCCTTTCTGAACGACCAGCGACGTTTGATTGCTGCCAGCGACCAGCGCTGTGGCGTTGTTATCGTTTGCGACATTTACAACGAAATGATTCACGGCGGCGTCATCCGGAGCGTTGCCTTGGTACACTGACGATTGCGAATTGGTTGTGCCTTCCATGTAGCCGATGACGGCACTGTTATTTGAGCCGTACTGGCCAAACCCGGTAGTTGTGCCGGCGCTGGAATTCTGCGTGACGAAGCCATGATTTTGAGTGCCTCCGGAAATGTGAGCATAGAGCGTGTCACTATTGTTGGCGCCTGTTGCCAGATCGGTGCCGAACGTATTACCCGGTACCTGGTTGATAAAAACCTGATTCGGAACCGCCTCGGCCGGCGCGACCTGGCCAATGGCGGTAAGGGCGGAAAAAGTAAGAAGAACGATCGGATTACGGAATGAGTTCGTCATAGTCTCCAAGGTAGCCTCCAAGCGCAAATAAGAATGAAACAAGATCAATACGGGATTCGTTGTATGCTCTAGTTTCACTATTGTGTCAACATTTATTAAGAAATGGGGTTTGAGGTAGAGTAATTGGCGAAGAATGTCAGCGTGCCCAACAGCGCCGTTCCCGCCCGCTACTTCCCGGCAACAACGCAGTCAGTAAATCGTTGGTCTACCATGAGATTGGCTAAACAACCCCTGCCGAACTGCTTGACAAATGGATGCGAATCGGCGCATTGTTGCCGCACTGCATGTCACATGCCCACAGAGTCTAGCCGCCATGACCGATTCCCGTGCCCTGACCATCCCCCAGAGCCGGCCTGTTGGAGTCATGGCGGCCGAGTTGCCGTCTATTGTCGATGGCGGCGGATCGGCGGCCAGGTTCGCGTGGGAGGAATTCTTTGCGGCAAACATTCGCAACGTCCACACCCGCACTGCCTACATGAGAGCGGTGCGCCGCTTTCTCGAGTGGCTCCCTGCCGACCTTGTGCTGACGCAGATCACGCCGGGAATGGTTGGCACATATTTCAGCAATCATCCCGGCAGCCCGCCGACACGCAAATTACACCTGGCAGCCATCCGCGGCCTATTTGATTTGATGGTAACTCGGCACGTCATGGTGCTGAATCCCGCCCTTTCCGTGCGCGGTGAGCGCTACCAGGTGATGGAAGGCAAGACCCCGGAAATCTCCATCGACCAGGCCCGTCGATTAATTGGTTCCATCAAAACGACCAGGGCTACCCGAAGGAATGCAGCGGCGGTTGCGGGCGCGGACGATGAAAGGCCCAACACTTGGAACGTGGTAGGCCTTCGCGATCGCGCCATTGTCGGCTGCCTCATCTACACGGCGGCCCGTGCCGGAGCGATCGCTCGCTTGCGTCGCAAACATTTCGTTTATGACGGTGTCCAATGGAACCTGCGATTCGAGGAAAAAGGTGGTAAGTCTCGTGAAATCCCCGTCCGTGCCGATCTGCAAATCTACATACTTGAGTATCTCGACGCCGGCGGTTCGCGCGATGACCCGGGCGACACGCCGCTTTTTCAAAGCGCCACTCATTGGACGTGCAAGCTGACCGGCCGCGCCATGACGGGCGTGGATGTCTGCCGGATGGTTAAGCGCCGGCTCAAGGCGGCGGGTTTGCCCACACACCTCTCGCCCCATTCGTTCCGCGTCACCACGGTAACGGACCTGTTGACCCAGGGCGTTCCTCTCGAAGACGTGCAGTATCTGGCCGGGCACGCCGACCCGCGCACGACACGGCTCTACGACCGACGGCAGAAGCGGGTCACGCGCAACATCGTCGAACGCATCTCCGTGTGAGCCGTTCGTGCCGCCGACGCCAGCCAGGAAATCAATTCCAAACCCGTTAGTAAATCGGGAGCCGCACCTCATGGGCACGCTCTCTTCGTTTCGCGACTTGGTAACCGATATGCTGCTGGACAAGCTTGCCGCCGTCGCTTTTCGCGATCCCGGATTCCGCGCCGAGAGATGCCGACACTCATTCGAAGATGTGAAGGCAGTTGCCCAGGTGCTACGCGTACTTACCAAGGAATCATGGGATTCCGCTGACCTGACGCTGTTTGATCGCTTCTGGCCGGACACGACGCGCTCAGACTTGTTTGGCAAGGAATTCGAATCCGAGCGTTATCGCATCGGACACCACGTTGCCGATGCCCGCAAGGCGCTTCTTGCCGACGAACCATCGCGATCGACACGCGAATTCCTTTTTTGATTACACACCCCTTGCTAGACAATTGCCGTTGGCCGTGTTATTTGTCGCGGCGTTTGTCAACAGCATGTCAGCGGAACATGAAAATCTACCACGGATCACGCACCGAACACGGGGTAGCCGTCATCGTCGAGGACGAGGACGGTTGCCGTGGGCTTGACCCCAGGCGCGATCTCCGCAACCACTCACCGACGGGTTATGTCGAGTTCTGCGTTATGCCCGCATTTCCGCGGATTCCCTGTTAATTCCCTAGCCCCATTCCGGTTTTCTCTCCATAATGTGCTTCTTCGCAGAGGGCTTCCCTGCTGGGCATGATCGTTGGGCAACCCTTCGACCGTCTCGACCTGGAGAGCAGCATGCTCGCCGACTTACTTGCCCATCTTCCGAGCGATGATGTACTTCAGTTCTTCTGTGGACCTGCCCACGATGGTTTGCTCCCTTGCTTGAGCCGAAGAAGCCCGTCCCGCCCCTGATGACGATGTTCCTGTCACCACGGGAGTAGGCATGGCGCAGAAAAAGGCCGGGGGGTCCGGCCTGGGGATTGCGGAGTCTAATTCAGGAATTTGCTATTTTGTACCGCCAAATACTGCAAAAATACTGTACTTGTAGAAACAATCCACATCTCGGAACCCGCATCTGCTTAATGCCTGTAACTGGTCCCAAAGGCCACTCGGTCTGTCTTCAAGATTGTTCTTGTACAGGGACGGGATGTTGTCGTATTTTCCAATTTCGCTTTCTTGCCCATTCCTTTCTAATGTTTCGTTCATCCAGTTTCGCCACAGTTGAAACTGTATTTCTTCGCTGTGGGCTGAACTCGGATGAACCGCGTCGATGTTCAGGAATAAGCCGCCGGGCTTCAGTTCCTTGTAGATTTGGGTGTACAACGCCGTTTTCTGTGTCAAATCAAGATGATGAATCGCATTCGAGGAAAAGACGAAGTCATACTTCCAGTCTTCCGATTGGGATGTGTAATAGTCCACAAATGTCAGATGGCGGAAAGACATGCCACTGCTTAAATTCGCCTTTGCCTTGCCCAGCATTTCCTCGGATGCGTCGAGCAGGTAGAAATTGTTATCAGGCGACTTGTCGTAGATATACTTTGTGATGATTCCTTCGCCGCACCCCAGATCCAGAATGTGAAGGCCGGACAGGTTCGGAAAATGAAACGCTACAATCTCAAGCAGAATGCGGATAGACCGTTGCCGTTCCAGCACGATGAAGTTTGCTGAATCTGTGTAGAAATTAACGAAATCTTTATCATCCCACTTGAATGTTGCGTCTTTCTTCATTTTCTTACCCTGTAAGAAATAGCTCTCCGGTGATTCAGAGGGCATTTTATTCCTTCACGCCCTCGTAGAACTTCCGCCAGTCCACCGCCTACTGGCGAATCTCTGCCGCCGCTCCTCTCGCTCGGCTTCGTGCAGTTCAGCTTCAACGTCGATGTCTTCGTTCATCGCTCATTCCCTCTTCGTCGCGGCCTTTCCTTCAACCCCTTATTTTACGCGGCCACTGCGGGAACGCCAGGGCAAGCCAGACCTGTCTCGCCCGCCCGGCCCGAAAAATCTCGAAAAAGCTCGCCGTTTTCCCTTACCGGTAAAATTGCTGCCCCCCTACACCATCGGGCCATGGCGCCTCACCGGGGCTTCAAACGCCGCCTCGTCATGCTGGCCGATGAATTGAGCAACCAGTTGCCCATCGGACACGTCGCCGCTGTCAGACGGGAGCACCGCCCGCCGTAGCTGCGTCACGATCTTGTTCAGGGATAGGCGCGTCATTGTCAACCGCTTTCGTTCTTGGTGTCCTGTGGCTGTACCTACATGATACTTCAACAAGTGGGGCTCACACGTCGGACTATTTTTCACGCCGGGACAGAATCCATCGCATTTGGTATCGAATATCAAAATAGGGACGAAATAGTTGACACGAAAGAAAGGAAATCCCGGGCAACGCCCGAATCACCGCCAGGGGATTGTAGCCACCGGCGGGCGGGGATGCTGCTCCCACGTGTCGGGTGTCCGCCGGTCGCTCGCGATGTCCCAGCTGGCGAGCTGCCAGCGTTACTGCCGGGGGTGCCGGACGGTCCGCGTGTCCACGACGACGGGGTAGTACCAGTCAGGGACCGTCGGCCCGTAAACGGTTGCCTTTGACGTTATGGGGAGATCATCCACGCGAAGATCGTCCCTCGCGAGACGATCCCTGTTCAACTCAGCATAACGGCTAACTCGACATAACCTGTATTATGTGGATGTCCGCATAATACCGGATTTGAATGGGGATATGGCGGAAGCGGACCGGCCCAGCTTGCTTTGGCCTTGGCCGCCGATGTCCTGGGTGACGACGAGAAGGCCCTGGACATTTACCAGCGCCTCAAGTTCAAGCTGATCGGCGGATTGCCGCACGAGGAATGGGTCCTGACCGAGGACCGTATCCGAGCGGCCGTTGATACCATCGAAGAGGAGCGAGCCCGCACACGATAATCGCGACGGTTGTATTTCTAAGAAACATTTGCAATCGTAGGTAATTCCAATTAGCAATGCGGGAGCTAACCGTTCAATGGTCCGTTCCGGCTATGGCCCGCAAGCCGCCTTCATGGCGACAAAACCTACTCGACTTTTCGACCAATTCCGCTGCCACGCCGGAATCGCAAGAAGGCGTGTCCATCCAACCGGGAGAACACCATGCTCTACAAGACGATTTGTCTCGAACTACTCCAACAGCACCCGCAGATTCACGACCTACTGCGCCGAAATCGGATATTGCTTCCGGCGATGGAGCGGCTCGCCGGGGAGCTGAGGAACCGCCACCAAGAGTGGAAGGATCATCTCTCCCAGGCGAGGCCGGACAGCGACCGGAGCCAGATCGCGAGCGAGGCGCTGGAGATGGCGCTGGCGGAACTGGAGAATCGTTTGCCGACCGAATCGCCGCCGAACGAGGAAGCGCTCTCCCTCGACGCGGCCATGGCATTCATTTGCCGTCCCATGCCGCGCGCGTAAAGGCTTCACGACGCCAGCCATCCCTTTTTGATTTGCCCCCCAGTAACCCCGACGATGTGACGCAAGAAACACTTCCGCCGATCACGAATGCGCCTGCGTCCGATACTTTCGCGCCAAACGCGCGCACACTGCCCGCCTCGACCATCGCTCGCGGAGACAAGGCCAAGGCACGCGATATCCTTGCTGCGATCCGCACGCTAAAACACGTCGAACAGGAAAAACGGCCGGTTACGCTCGAAGAAGGCCTGGTCATCCAACGATTCTGGGGATTCGGGCCCGTCGCCCTGTGCATGTTCCCGGATCCCCTCACCGGCCGGTACAAGGATTCGTCGTGGAAGGAGATTGGCGGCGAACTAAGAGACCTGTTGACCGAAGAGGAATACGCTTCCGCCAAGCGTACCACGTTCAACGCCTTCTGCACGTCACCCATCGTCATCACGGCGATGCACGAAGCCCTCGCCCGCCTTGGCATTCCCGCCAACGCCACCATTCTCGAACCAGGCTGCGGCAGCGGCAACTTCATGAGTTATGCCCCGCCCGAGGCACAGTTTATCGGCGTGGAATTGGACTCGCTATCCGGCCGCGTCGCCAGGGCGCTCTACCCCAAGGCAGATATCCGCATCGAAAACTTCCGCGACACCAAGCTGCCGGAGAATCGCATCGATGCCGTGATCGGCAATGTCCCCTTTGCCGACCTCAAGCTCGATTATCACGGGCAAAAACTGTCCCTGCACGATTTCTTCTTCGCCAAATCCGTTGACGCAGTGAAGCCCGGTGGCGTGCTGGCCCTGGTAACATCTCATTTCACGCTCGACAAGCAAAATGCCGCTATTCGCGATTATCTTGGCTCAAAGGCCGATTTCATCGGAGCGATCCGCCTTCCTTCCGACGCCTTCAAACGCGAGGGCACGGCCGTGGTCACCGACATTGTCTTTCTGCGCAAGCGCGCACCCGGCGAACCGGCCCGTCACCAGGAGGCGGAATGGCAGCGGTCGCGGCCTTTCGAGATCGACGGCGCCGAAATCCCGATCAACCGCTATTTCGTGCGGCACCCTGAAATGGTGCTGGGCGATTGGAGCCGCAAGGACACGCTTTACGCCGACGGCTACAGCGTCACCAGCAACGGCGACCTCGCCAAGCAACTGAAAGACGCGATCGGCCGCCTGCCCCAGTTCGCGCCGTTACAAGTAACTCCGGCCGAGGACTCACCGGTTGCGACCTTCACGCCTCCGCCCCCTCTCCCGCACATCACCGAAGACAGCTTCTTCGTCGGCGACGATCGCACCATTTACCAGTTGCAGGACGGAAAATCACAGCCGGTCCGCTACGGCGGTACGACACTCGCGACCTATGGCGGGGTGACCGGCAAGCGGTTAGCCGGCCTGGTAGGCCTGCGCGACCGCGCCCGCCGGGTTCTGCAATCGCAGAATGAAGGCTGGCCCGAAACGCATCGCGTCGAAGCGCGGCGGGAGCTCAACTGGGCTTACGACCGGTTCGTCAGCATCTACGGCCCGATCAACAAGACCACGTTCGGCGAGACGGCCGACGGCACCGTGATCCGGCGCATGCCGAACCTGGTGAAGTTCCGCGAAGACCCCGACGCCATGCTGGTCATGTCCCTGGAGGAATATGACGAGGTAACAGGGCAAGCAGCGAAGGCCGCCATCATGACGCGAGATGTAGTTGGCAAGACTCCGCCCGTCACCAAGGTCGAAAGTGCCGAGGAAGGCCTGCTCGTTTCCTTAAACCAGCTTGGCGCAGTCGATTTACCGTTCATCTGCACTCTCTATGGCAAGGCCAGGGCACAGGTCATTGCCGAGCTGGGCGACCTCATTTTTCCCGATCCGGAATCCAAGACCTGGCAAACTGCCGACGCCTATCTGTCGGGCAACGTGCGCGCCAAACTCGCCGCCGCCCTGCTGGCCGGGCCGGCATTCGCGAGAAATGTCCAGGCACTGCAGAACGTTCAGCCGGAAGACGTGCTGCCCGGCGACATCGATGCCAATCTGGGAGCGCCGTGGATACCGGAACAGGACATCCAGGCATTCGCGTCTTACCTCTTTCAAGCCGACGGGATTCAAATCGCCCACCTGAAGAAAGACGCCGTGTGGAGCGTGACCGCAGATTACTCCTCGATGCACGGAGTCGCCGCGACCACGGATTACGGCACGCCGAGGATCAACGGAACGTCGTTGTTCGAGCTGGCCTTGAACATGAAAACGCCGGTGATCTACGACACGGTTTACAACGGCGACCGCGAGGAGAAGGTCGTCAACCAGCAGGAGACTTTAGCAGCAAAGGAAAAGCAGAAGCTCATCAAGGAGAAGTTTCGGTCATGGGTATTCTCGGACCCCGACCGCACCGAGCGCCTCGTTCGCATTTACAACGACACGTACAACAATTTACGTCCCCGGTTGTTCGATGGCTCCCACCTCGATTTTCCGGGAATTAACCAGGCGATTCACCTTCGTTCGAGCCAGAAGGACGCAATCTGGCGCGGTATGAGCGGCGGGAATACCCTGCTCGCCCACGCGGTCGGGGGTGGGAAGACGTATATCACGGCAGCCACGGCCATGAAGATGAAGCAGGCCGGGCTTGTCAAGAAGCCCCTTGTCGCTGTTCCCAACCACATGCTTGAGCAGTTCGCCCGCGAGTGGATGCAACTCTATCCCAATGCGAAACTCCTGATCGCCACGAAGGAGGATCTCGCCCGCGACAAGCGAAAGCGTCTCACGGCCAAGATCGCCACCGGCGATTGGGACG
>Ga0206960_1094_pt1 | contig 17328 bp, 17 predicted proteins | sample Alteio_BWOrgHeat_29_FD_153255 | JGI IMG/M metagenome (GOLD analysis project Ga0206960, IMG submission 153255) | Enriched cells from forest soil in Barre Woods Harvard Forest LTER site, Petersham, Massachusetts, United States -... | ecosystem: Environmental > Terrestrial > Soil > Temperate forest >... | reverse complement strand
CCGAGTGGCCAAGGATCGCATGAATCCGGTTCATGCCGTCGATAGCCGGGCAGCCGGAACCCGGCTCGCGCTTGTTGCATGGGAAGCCCGTATCCATAAAGTAGTAGCACCGGGTCCGCTGGAGGAGGTTCCCGCCGACGGTCGCCATGTTGCGCAACTGCGGCGAAGCCCCGTTCAGAAGCGCTTCGGAAAGCACGGGATATCGCTGCTTGACCATCCGATTTTCGGCGAGGTCGCTATTCGGAACAAGTGCTCCAATCCTTAGGCCGCCGTGCACCTCGTGGATCTCTTTGAGCGGCAGGTGCGTGATATCGATGAGCGCGTCCGGCTTTTCAACACCATATTTCATCAGGTCGACGAGGTTCGTTCCGCCGGCGATGAACTTGATTCCAGTACCTGTCGTTCGAATCGCGTCGTCAACGGAGCCAGCCTGAGAGAGGGCGAACGGCTTCATACTATCGACTCCTTAAGGGTCTTGGCACGGGCATCTTTGATGGCCTCCCGGATGCCGACGTAGGCGCCGCAGCGGCAGATGTTCCCGCTCATCCAAGCCTGGATCTGGTCGTCATTGCTGGCATGCCCCTCGTGGACGCAGGCAACTGCCGACAAGATTTGCCCCGGCGTGCAGTAGCCGCACTGCAGGCCGTCATGTTTGATAAACGCCTCTTGCATAGGGTGCAACTCGCCTTCGTGGGCCAGCCCTTCGATCGTGGTGATTCGCTTGCCTTGCTGCATTGTTGCCAGCAAAAGGCATGAATTGACACGCCGACCGTCGATCAGCACGGTGCAGGCGCCGCACTGGCCGTGATCGCAGCCCTTTTTAGTTCCCGTAAGCCCGGCCCGCTCGCGAAGCGCATCGAGGAGCGTCACGTTCGGCTCAATGTTCAGCGTGTGCCGGCTTCCATTGATGTCGAGGGCTACGGGCAATCCTTTTGGGCTTTCTTGTACCGTCCCTTTTGCCTGGCGCGGCAAGAGCGTCAAAGCTACCGCGACTGCTGCGACCGTCACGAGAAAGTCGCGCCGGCTGATGGAATGCGGCTCGTCTCGCTTATCCAACCCGGCCGACTGGATCAGCTCATCCACGGTTAACTGTGGACCCGAGAAACCAATTTGCCGCCAGCGGATAATGCCGGCGCCGTCGATCACAAACAGAGCTTCTTGACCCTTGACCCCGAACGCCCGGCTTACCACGTCGTTCGAGGAGCGGTCTTGCAGGAATGGGAAGCGAACGCAGCCATACGTGCCGAAGTCGAGATCGACCATAACGCCGGCGTGCGATATCCCAACCGCCTCGAAGCCGGCGGGTAACCGGCCAAGGACTTCGTTCAGTTGGGCTAAACGTAGAGGCAACGCCGGATCCCAGTAGTCCGGGCAAAAAGCCACTACAAGGGTTTGTCCGCGGTAGTCGTTAAGCGACGCACACCGCCCGTGTTCATCTGTCAGCTTAAAGTCCGGCGCCGGGTGCCCAACTTCGAGAGGTGATTTCGATCTCATAGGCCGCTCCTTCCATCACAGACGACCGTATTTTTACCGCGTTCCCAACCGCCAGAAAGAAATGTTTTTCCACCGCACTTTGATTGAACGGTCGGAGCGTGCGGCAATACTCACTAACATGCCGTCGCCTCATGAAGTCCTAAGCAAAGTCCAAGTGGCCAAACCCTGCCCAGCCGACTGGCAAGAGATGCGCGGCGACGACTTTGTGCGCGATTGTGCGCACTGCTCGCGCAAGGTCTACAACCTTTCCGCGATGAGCCGTGAGGAAGCCGCCGACCTGATCTTGAAGACCGAAGGGCGACTGTGCGTCCGGTACTTTGCCCGCCCAGACGGCATGGTCATGACCAAAAACTGCGGAAAGCCGCTCGAGAAATTCAGCCACGTTTTCGTCTCGGGCTGTGCCGCCTTCCTGGGCTGCGTCTTTGCCTTGGTCACTATCCTGAACGCAACGACGAGGCAAGGCGATCCGCCCGCCCCACTTAAGGTTGTGGTCACTAATATTAAGGAATGGATATACGGCCGTTTCCCCGCATCGAGGCCGGCAAGCACGTTACCAACGGGCGGCGCCGTCATGGGCGACGTGTTGCTCCCAGACCCCCTCATTGACCGGCTTGCTCACCCAGGCGTTAAAGTTCCCCCTACGACAGGCACTCCATGAGCCTTACCGGCCGCCGAAGTTGCCGAAAACCTTCGCGAGCAGCACGATATCGACGAGGACCATCCCGATGATGCTGACGATGGCAAGTTTGGGAACAAGGAAGAAGCACGCCGCCAGTGCCAGCCAGATCACGACAAAGACGACAGCTTCCTTCGCGTAGATCTCTGTGTCGTACAGACCCCAGATCAGCACAAGCCAAAAGAGGATGAACACAAGCAGCATGCTTGAAGTACGGTCTAGACTGGCCAACGTTGCCGCTCAAGTTCACTTGAACGGTCTTTTTGTATGGAGGCACAGACGTACATGCCGTCAGCCCACGAAGTGCCGGCAGTTCCGCGTGGCAAATAGGCTGTGCCATCGACAATCACGGCCCTCCGTGACGATTCGAAACCATCTGCGGTTGCAGATCGTATAACCGATAGGTTATCGTATAACTATGCGTCGTGAGTTTGTCCCGTTTGATGAGGACATCATCCAGAGGGAGCTTGACGCACTCCCCGGAGACGATGCGGCAAAACTGGGCATTTTAATCGAGCACTACGAAACGGCCGGTTTGGGAAACCCGGCTCCCGTGCGGGTCGATGACTATGGGGACGGTTTGTACCGCTTGCGGCACATTAAGCCGGCTTACCAAGGCCGTTTGATCTTCTTTGCGGTTGACCGCATAAGAGGCTTCGAACGGCTCGTCATCTTGATCGTGTACAAGAAGGAAAGCCAAAAGACGCCAAGTAACGTCATTGACACGGCTAGACGGCGAAAGGCGGACTGGGAGCGGCGGAGAACAAAGGGATGACTTGGATACAAGACTACATTAAAGAACGGTCAGAGCGCGATCACGAGTTCAGGGTTGCCTATGAAGAGGAGGCTGCGCTGCTGGCTTTGATCCGGGCTCGGAATAATGCTGAGTTAAGCCAAAAGGACGTTGCCGACGCCCTTCACGTCTCCCAACCCTACATCGCTCAAGTCGAGCGAGGCTCGAAGCCGATGAGCCTTTCTTTGATGGTGCGCTATGCAAATGTGGTCGGCGCGACCATCGAAGTGAAGACCAAGAAGCGGCCAAAGAAACAAAAGGCGGCCGCGTAGCCCTCGATTAATCGCTGTCCGACGTTCGGGCCAAACTGATCCATGGCTTCCGATTGCATCGTGCGTCCAGCGGCATATGTGCTTTTAAGAGATGCGGACCGCATCCTGCTGTGCCGCCTGTCTCAGCAGGCGCAAACTCACAACCGAGGCAAATGGACGCTTCCCGGCGGGGGATTGGACTTCGGCGAGCACCCTGAAGACGGCGCCAAACGGGAGGCACTGGAGGAAACCGGCCTCGAGGTCGAACTAACCAGCAACCCTTGGATCGATTCGGAAGTTGTCGAGGCGAATGGCGTGAACTGGAACCATCTTCGCTTCCTCTATCCCGCCCGCATCGCCGGAGGCGAACTGCGCCATGAAGCAAACGGCACCACCGACCTCTGCGCCTGGGTCTCGCCGGCAGAAACCGCTCCATCAGAGATGGTCGGCATCGCGCAACTCGGGATCAAGCTGCTGTTTCCTGTCAACGAGTCCCCTTGACGGAGCTCTACTGGACTGACCGTCGCGAGGCTTATAATCGGCCTGATGATCGAGGCACTGAATCGAGATCGCCACGAGATCGAGCGGTTTTTGGCGACGCCGCTAGCCAAACACCTTGCTTCGCTAAGCTCCGCTGACTGGGACACGGACTTGGTCGACTATGCTTCGCGCACGCTGGCGTACGTCGAGTTTCTTCGCGATCGCGGGCTGACACCTTCCGACCTGAGGGACCGAAACCCGGAGGCGACGGCGAAGCCGAACTACATCAACCGCTATCCGCTTGTCGACAGGTGCCTGGACGGCGATCTGAGCAAGGCTTATTTCATGGCGGTGTCTTCCGGCACAACGGGCAAGGCTGCTATCTGGCCCCGCTCAGAGGCGGACGAAATTCGAAGCTCCTTCGCCGTGGAGCAGATCTTCGTCGAGTCGTTTCAGGCGGACACCAGGCGGACTCTGGCACTCGTTTGCTTTCCGTTAGGAATCTGGATCGGCGGCATGTACACCGCAAGCGTGGCACGGATGTTGTCCGCGAAGGGCTATCCGGTGACGACTCTCACGCCGGGAACCAACATGGGCGAGATCCGCCGGTGCCTGTCCGAGGTGGCGCCTCAATTCGACCAAACCATCCTCTGCGGATATCCGCCGTTCCTGCGAGACGTCGTCGACGAGTTGGTTCCTAACGAAATCGACCCGGCATTGATCCGCATGAAAATGCTCCTTGCCGGCGAGCCGATCTCGGAGTCGTGGCGCGATGACCTTTGCCGAAAATTGGCCGCCGACAACCCCCTAACCGACGTGATCTCGATGTACGGCACGGCCGACGCCGGCATCGTCGGCTTCGAAACTGAGCATACAATTCGCATGCGACGCCGACTATCCGGTTCTCCGGAGTTATCCCAGGCAGCCTTCAGCACATCAGGCCTCCCGTCGATTTTCCAGTATCAACCCTACAAGTTACACGTGGAAGAGAATGCCGGCCACGTTCTTCTCACCGTTCAAAGCATGCACCCCTTGTTCCGGTACAGCATCGGCGACTCCGGAACCGGAATGACCTACGCCGACTTATCATCGCGCATCGATGGTCAAGCAGAGGCAGGGCTGCCGGTTGTCGTCCTGCATGGCCGAACGGACCACACGGTCTCATTCTTCGGCGGAAACATCTATCCCGAACACGTGTCCGCCTTAATGGACCATTCCGATTGGCGAAGCGAGATCACCGGTCGCTTCACGATGCTCGTCCAACACTCCGCCGAAGGCAACCGTCCCCTGACCGTTGTCGTAGAGCTCCAGCCAGGGGCAGAAGCTTCTCACCTTCTCGCAAACCGATTGGCTGAAGCACTCGAGGCGCACTTGCTCGCCGTGAATAGCGAATATGCCAACTACGTCCCCAAACGCTACCAACGCCCCGAGATCGTTTGCCGCCCCCACCGCGACGAGGAATTCTTCGCCCGGGGAAAGAAGCAGGTTTACGTCAAGCGCGATTAGCGCCTATAACTCGTTTTCGTCCAGTTCACCCAACCAGTTGTAGGCACGTCTAAAGAGCTCGCGCTTGTTCAGCCCATAAACACGCTTGAGCGCGGCATCGGTGCGATCTTTGCCGGTAAGCGCACGGATGATGTTAAGCATCAGCGATTCGTTGGCGATTTCCCGGAGGAAGTCGCCGAGGCGGCAATCATGGGTTAGGCCGGATAGGTAGCGTCCGATCCAGCCGGCCTGCTGGTAGGCCACCCAGATCTCTTCTTTGCCTCCATCGTCGTCCGTTCTGTCGACAAGGACACCTTCCAAGTCGGCGGGGCTCAACCAGGCCGACGGCTCATCGCAAAAGCCCCGCCAGGTTTCGACATCGAAGCGCCGCTCGACCAGTACCGACACGGCCTCCTCCACCCAACGGGGTGCGTAGTCGTCCGCGATGTTGGTGCTGATCACATGCGCGTACTCGTGCGCTACGGCCTGCCCAAATTCCAACTCGTCGTCGATTAAATAGTTGGGCAGACAGATTTTCTCGATCGTCTCTTTGCTGACGCAGTAACCATAGGGGTTGGTCGCCCAAGGCGCCTCGGTCTCCTCGGCAAGGATCGAAAGCATGGTCGGCAGCGAATGCTCCCAGCCGAGCCGCTGGGCCACTTCGTCGCAGGCGTCCAAGGTCTGGGTCGCCAGCTTGGCTTCCAGGCCCATAGTCTCCTCCGGCACGTACTCGAGGCACAGCCAGGGGGTCACTTGTAGAGTAGCGCTCTTGCGCCGTGTGGCCGCCTCCGCCTCGATTACGCGGTACCAGCGGAGCAGATCTCCAGCCTCGCCCAGCCCGTGGTTCCGGACCTCGCGAAACGCCTCGATCACCCGATCGTGATAGTAATGCTCGAACGCCGCCTCCCAATGCGGGGTATCGGGCGCGTAAGGATTTGCCATCTAGCGATTCGCTTCCCTTATACTTAGAGTTCTCATGGCCAGACTTTGCCCAGATTGTGACGTTAATATGATTCCCCGTAGTTTCTTCGGGGTTCTAGTGGACACTTGCGGAGGCTGCGGAGGGATCTACTTCGACGAAGGAGAAGTCAGCAAAATCCGGGCTCAAGGAGGCCCCAAGGCCTTCGAAGAGCTTGACAACATGATCCAGCCCGAACCGGGCCATGTGCCATCGGCCGACGATGGCCAACGCCGATGCCCAGGGTGCAAAGCCACGATGACCCGCTTCCGCTACATGTACGCCTCGCCCGTGTTCCTCGACAGTTGCGACGCCTGCGGCGGCGTGTGGATCGAAAACGGTGAACTGATCCAAATGAAGGAATATCTGGAGGCAGCGAAGGCGGGTAAAGAGCCGAAGCCAACGACTGTGCCCATCGGAACGATCCTTCACGATCGGCAAGAGAAGGCCCGGCGCGCCCATGTCGCCGCCCAGGCGATGGCTTACCTTCCGTGGCAGTAACCTCGTATTAGAACTATGGCTAACGAGATCGACAAGTCCGAAGAGGAATGGCGCGGCGTCTTGACGCCCGAGCAATTCCACGTGCTCCGAAACAAAGGCACCGAGAGGCCGTTCACCGGCGAATACTGGAACCACAAAGAGCAAGGCGTCTACCGCTGCGCCGGCTGCGGCGAGGAACTGTTCAACTCCGATACGAAGTTCGATGCCCACTGCGGCTGGCCGTCCTTCTACGATTCGCTCGATAAATCGAAGATCACAGAGATCGAGGACCGCACCCACGGCATGCACCGCGTAGAAGTCGTCTGCGCCAAATGCGGAGGCCACCTAGGCCACGTCTTCCCCGACGGACCACGCCCCACCGGCGTCCGCTACTGCATCAACTCTGTGTCGTTGAAGTTTGAGCCGAAGGCCGAGTAGCGGCTCGTAGAGGTGCCAGTGCCTTGTGCTTTGATCTTGCAGGGTCACCTAGGAATACTCGAATACCTGTAGCCGCCGGATGGGTCTTCAAAAGTTAGGCATCGTTGAGTCCCCCTTAAGTCAGTTCGACGGCCCATTGGGGCCAATCACTCGAGGACGACATACATAGCCTCCGCCGGAAACTTAAAACGAACGCCGCCGGCGACTCGTTCGATCGGGACGGATGCAACGGCATTGCCGTTCATGTCCAACACCGTCGCCTTACGCAAGGAAGGATTCGCCAGGGTCACTTCCAGGCGAGCTTTCTGAACCTGCCAGGGGGCTTTGCCGAAGTTCACGACTTCGAATCCTTCTACCTTCTTGCCACCCTCCAGGCTGATCGTCGCCGGCTTTTCCTGCCAATCGGTTGGACGGCTTCGCGTGCCGTACTGGACCAAGATCTTCGACGAAGATCGCAAGGGTTTGCCGTCCATCGAAACGGCCAGCGCTGCCCCGTATTCATTCTGCGAAAAAAAGGTGGCGTCAGACGTCTTGAACGCAGGCTTCGAGCCGAAGAATGCCGTCACGCCTTGGGCGCAGGGCGAGTTCAAAACGCAGTAGCCCTTTCCATAGTTCAGCTCCAGCTCGCCGGTGTTGCTCCGAACGGTCGAGGCGCCGGCATCGATGTATTTCGAGAAATCGACGGATTGAGATGACTGCGGGTTACCGCCGAATTCGACGGTAACCGGACCGACCAAAAACGCCAGGGGGCTCAGCCCGGTCTTCACGCTGGAGGCGGCCGCGATGTCGCCGGCATCGCGGTTCGGATCGTAGCTCGGCTCTTCCGAGATGATCGGCGTCTTGCGTTGCCAGATGTCGGACAAGGCCCTTTCCTCGACCACAGCCGGCGATCCCTGCTTGACGTACCCCATCCGATACATCAAAGCCGCCGCTGGAAACGTACCGAGCATATCCGGCGTACCCATGATCCACTTCTCTTGGGAGGGCATATAGCCGTTAGCGGACATCGGCGCCGTCCACTCGTCGTCGCCAGTCGCGAACCAATAGTAGGCGGCGACGCCGGTCAGCGACTGGTAAGCCGACACCAGGAACGGCGCTTCGGTTGCGTAAGCCTCCGGCATCACCCGAGAACTCTCGGTGATCACGATAGGCCGCCCCTTGGTTTGCTTCAGGTTCGTCGGCAAGGGCTTGGGATCCAACAACACCGACGGACTGGTGAACTGATCGCCGTTCACGATCGCCCAGCCCTGGTTCGGCCCTTTGTGCACGCCGTCGAAATATTTGTTATTGGCGTCAACTTCGGTGGTCGTGTAGGAATACCGTTCTGCGTCGTTCATGCGGATCGGATCGGCTGTCCGCCAGTTGCCGGCGTTGACGAGCGCCTTGCAGCCGAGCTCGTTGTGCACATAGTCCGTAATCTGCTTGTTGAACTTGCGCATCGTCTCCGTCAGGAACTCGATCTGGTCGCCCAATCGGACGGCCTTGCCTCCCGACTGAGGCTGCTGAACCTCCCACATGCCGTAAAAATCGAAGGCCCCTTCACCATCTTCCGGCAAAGTAGCGCCTGGCCAGGCCGCTTTAACCTTATCGGCCGATCCATATTTGCCGGCCGCCCAGGAGGCAAAAAGTCGCTCGAGGTTTTTCTTCTGCTGACCCTTGATCGTTCCGAATGTCCAAAACAGCAGGCTGTCCTCATTCTGGATCTCGAGGATCGCCAGCGCGGGATCTTTGGCGAGCGGCACGCCGGTGTAAGGATTTTTCTCTGTCAACAGCGCCTTCAGCCATGCCTTATAAGCCGCCTGTAAGCTGGGATCGAAGAACACCAAACCGAACGCGGTTTGATCGGCCCCGCCCGCGATATCCCAGCTCTTCGAGAATTTCATCGGCACCGCCCAGTACGGCGAGATCGTTGTGTAGATCCCCTCCTTCTTCATGGCGGCAACCGTATGCCATACCCAGTCGCGATCGGCCTCGTTGACGTCGCCGAACTTCGCTTCGGGATGCCTCCCCAGGTCTGGCGAAAGTTGCGAGTGGCAGCGCACCATGTTCACGCCGCGCTTGGCAAGGAACCTTGCATGCGCCGCGAGATCCGGCTCGACCTGCTGCCCGAGAGGCTTCGGCGTAAAGGGCTTGTCGCGCCCCACGCCCGTGTTTACCGCCCAAAACCGCTCCGGCTTGCCGTTGCCAAGCCGAAACCCGCCGTCCGGGGCGACCGTCACGTAGCCCGACTCACCGGCGACCTTTTCGTTTAACGAGCGCAAGTCGAGCGGAGCGTCAGTTCGAAAGTCGTCTCGCTTCGGCGCAAATGCCCAAGTGCCATCGCCGCCCCAACCCTGCGTTGTCGCAGCCGATAAAGCCAATGCAAGCCAAGAAATGATCACGTCGATCCCAGCTTATCACCACATCACCCACGTGCAAAAGCGCCCTACGCCGAAGGCGTTCTTTCCGCAAAAAGCCTGGGTTGGCTCCGTGCCTACCCCAGGACGCGGCAGCGCATGTTCCCGGCGGATTGGCGGCCACCGACCCCAGGGTAGGCGCCAGAACGCCACATACTATCTGGGCTTTTTGCAGAAGGAACGCCTTTGGCGGAGTTAGCTTTTCAGGAACTTGTCGAGCCGCAGCGCGGTGGCGCAGGCGGGATCCAATTTCAGCGCTTGGGCGAGGTCCTTCTTGGCGTCGGCGACTTTGCTGAGCTGAACCTCGGCATTCGCCCGGGCTACGTAGTAGGTCGGACGCGTCGAAAGTTGCTTGATCGCGAGGTTGGCCTCGTCGAAAGCTTTCTGATATTGGTGCCGGTCGAATTGGATCATGCTGAGCATGTGGTGGCAGTCGGCCAGCACCGCCTCGATCTTCTCTTTATCCCCAGTCATCTTGATGTTGCCGGGCAGCCACGCATCCTGAATGCTCTGATTAATGCGCAGAAAGGCAGTGTCGGTATCGCCTGCAAGATAGTACAGCAGGCCCGCCTCGAAATAGCCCGCCGCCATATCGGGCCGATAGGCGGACATGTTATCGAGGATCTTCGCGTTTTCGAGCGACGTTGCCTTATCGTTGTCATCCAGAGCTTGGCCCGTGTTGAACTTGCCGACAGCCGTTTGAGAACTTTTCGACACGCGCGCCAGCCAGTCGTCGTACTGCGATTCGCTCTCGATGACAGCTTGCCCATTTGGCATCTTGCTCGGCCGGTTCGATAGAACGAGTACGAGGGCCAAGCCGACGATAACCCCTACCGGGATCAGGAGCTTTTTTCTTTGGTCCGAGCTGCTAGCTTGCAACGAAGTTCACCAGTTTCTTCGGCACGACGATCACCTTGCGAATGGTCTTACCTTCCAGGTGCGCGACGACTTTTAGCGACCCCATAGCGGCCGCCTGAAGATCTTCATTGGAGGCGTCGGCCTCCATTTCGATCGTGTCCCGAAGTTTACCGTTCACCTGGACGGCAACCGTAACCAGGTCGTCGGCCGCCAATTCAGGGACGTACTTCGGCCATGGTGCGTTCACGGTGAATCCGTCTCGTCCGATCGAATACCAAAGCTCGTCCGACGTGTGAGGCGCCGCGGGACCAAGAATCAAGATCAACGACTCGATTGCCTCGGACAGGGCCAGCGCAAAGGCCCGGCTCGGATTCGCCTTGTTCCGCTGCACCAGGTCATTGACCTCGTTCACAAAGATCATCGTCGACGACACGTACGTGTTGAACGCGAACCGCTCGATATCGTCGGCGGCCTTTCGGATCGTCTTGTGCGTCCACCTCCGAACGGCGCGGCTGGTCTCGTCCGGCTCCTCGAAGCCGATGTAGTCCTTCCACTCCGGGAAGTACATCGGCCGGACATCGTCCACCAACTTGAAGATCTTGCTCAGGAACCGAACCTGGCCCTGCATCCCGTCGTTCGACCACTGTACATCCGCGTTAAACGGCGCCACGAACAATAGGTACAGGCGCAAGGCATCGGCGCCGTACATCTCGACCGCCTCTTCGGGGGTCACGACGTTGCCCTTCGACTTGGACATACGTGCCCAGCGGTAGAACACGTCGTTTTCGGGCAGGTTCTTCGCCTCCTTAAACGAAACGAGGAAGCCCTCCTCGCCGACGTCCAAGCGCTCGCTCGGACGCGGGTAGCGATAAGGCGTGAGCGCCAAGACCTGTCCCTGGTTCTCCAAGCGCGCGAATGGTTCCTTGACGGTGATCAACCCCTCGTCGTACAGCACCTTGGTCCAGAACCGCGCATAGAGCAGGTGCATCACGGCATGCTCCGCGCCACCCACGTAGCAGTCAACCGGCATCCAGTACTTCGCTTTGTCGAAATCCCAAGCTTGCTTTTCGTTGTGAGGGTCGCAGAAGCGCAGGAAGTACCATGAGGAGCAGGCGAACCCGCCCATCGTGTCGGTCTCTCGCTGACCGAGGCGGCCATCGAGGTCCGTGGTGTTTACCCACTCCGGGATGTGCGCCAGCGGCGACGTTCCGTCTCCGGACGGCTCGTAGTCGTCCACCATCGGTAGCTCGACCGGCAGGCAGTCGTAGGGCACGGGCTGCTCCTCGCCATCCTTGGTGTGAATGATCGGAATCGGACAGCCCCAATAGCGCTGCCGGGAGATCAACCAGTCGCGAAGCTTGTACTGGATCTTTCGCTCGCCGATACCGAGGCTCTCGATCCAAATCCCCATTTCGGTCATCGCGTCCTTTACGCTCAGGTCGGTGTATTCGCCGGAGTTCACCAGCACGCCATCCTTCGTCACGTAAGGCAACCGCACCTCGGATCTGTCCGAAGGCGCGATCACCTGGATCACGTCGATGCCGAACTTCTCCGCGAACTCGAAATCTCGATCGTCGTGGCCGGGTACCGCCATAATCGCGCCGGTTCCATAGGTTGCCAAGACGTAATCCGCAACCCAGATCGGCACGTTCGCACCATTGGCCGGGTTGACGGCATAGGCGCCCGTAAACACGCCCGTCTTTTCTCGGTTGGTCGCCTGCCGGTCGATATCGCTCAGCGTCTTTGCGCGGAGTTGGTACTCGCGCACCTGATCGGCATGCTCCTGGTCGACTGTCGTCAACAGCTTCTCGATCAGCGGGTGCTCAGGCGCCAAAACGCAAAAAGTCATGCCGAAAATCGTATCTATGCGGGTCGTGAACACCTCGAACGCAAGGCTGCGCCAGAGGTTTTTGACCACGAATTCCGGATCTTCGTTAGACGCCTTGCTCTGGCCGGCGCCCCTGGCCAGACGCATCGAAAACTGTACGCCTTCGCTGCGCCCGATCCAGTTTCGCTGCTGGCTCTTGATGCCTTCCGACCAGTTCAGATCCTCCAGGTCGTCCAGCAATCGCTGAGCGTAGGCCGTGATTTTGAAGAACCACTGCGGAATCCACTTCTTCTCGACCAGCGCGCCCGACCGCTCGGCCCGGCCGCCGATGATCTCCTCGTCGGCCAGCACCGTCTTGTCGACCGGATCCCAGTTGACGGCCGCCAATTTGCGATACGCCAGACCGCGTTTGTACAGCAGTTCAAAGATCCACTGCGTCCAGCGGTAGTAGTCAGGATCTGAGCTCGAAAACGATCGCGACCAGTCGTATGAGACGCCGATCAGTTCCATCTGCCGTTTGTAGGTCGCCGCGTAGCGTTGGATCATCGGCGCGGGATGGGTTTTGGTCTTGATCGCCTCGTTCTCAGCCGGCAACCCGAAGGCGTCGAAGCCCATCGGGTGCAGGACGTTATAACCCTGCATGAGCTTGAGACGGCAGATCACGTCCGTGGGCACGAAGTTGCGGCAGTGGCCGACGCTAAGGCCGGCGCCGGAGGGGTATGGAAAAAAGTCCATCCCATAAAATTTCGGCGCGTCGACGTCGGTGCGGGTCCTAAACAGATCCGCCTCCTTCCATCGCTTGCGCCAGTTACCCTCAAACGTCCCCGGCTCGTATCTGTCAGCCATAAGGTGTCATTTTAGCTCAGCGACGCAACCTAAGGAGCGCGGGCTTCAGCCCGCACAAGGCTCGCGGGCTTTAGCCCGCCGCGTGGGGCTGAAGCCCCGCAACCTTGTGCGGCTTAAAAGCCGCGCTCCTTGTATAGGGTATCCCGATAGGGCTAAGGCCTTAACCCATAAAGCGAGAAGCGCGCCGACAACCGGGCAAGCCCGACTCTCGACGCGCAAATCGTTCGCTCTCCACGGAGTCGCCCTTGCGGGCTACTCCGTCTAGAGCATCCGGCGACTAGCTCTTGCTCTCCGCCTTGCGGCATCAACCAAGCGCGTCCGCGCCAGAGCGGGTCTTTGGTCGGGGAGGGCGAATGTACACCCGTCTATTCCCCTACTCTCGGCCGGATAAATCGTCATCTCCCCGGCCAAGGGAGCAAAAACCCAAAACCTCCCGATGCCACCGAAGACACACTTGGCTCTCCGGCGCTACGCAACTGAGTCACTGGTCCAAGATTCCTCAGCCGGTCGCGGTAGGCTATTTTTGCTTCGATCCGGCGGTCTTGATCCTGCCATCTCAAGCCCTCACGGGCTCGTCACGGAAGTCCTCCGCGTCTCTGCGTTGCTCACCTTCAGGAGAAGAGGCTCCTGTCTCCCCGTCTTTCGTTGGGGGCTGAGGTCCGTTTCACCTCAGCGGCTTGCATAGTTAATATACGCCTCTCTTCGCGCTGTGCAACCACTTTTTTCATTTTCTTTTCCACACCTAGATGTGGAAAACCTTAACAATCGATACGTCCTATTCAAACCGAGGGGTAGCATGCCTACCTGTGAAATATCGCGAACTGGGAAAAACGGGCTGGAAGGTCAGCGAGGTCAGCTTTGGAGCATGGGCCATCGGCGGGACGTGGGGTCCGGTCGACGATGCAGACTCGCTCAAGGCGATGCACAGGGCCGTAGACCTCGGCGTCAACTTCTTTGATACGGCCGACGTCTACGGCGACGGACGCAGCGAGCGGCTGTTGCACCAGCTCCGGTCGGAGCGCAGTGAGACGATTTATATCGCCACCAAAGCCGGCCGACGCCTGAACCCTCACGTGGCCGACGGATACACGGCATCCAATCTATCGACTTTCGTCGAGCGGTCGCTCAAGAACCTCGGAGTTTCGTGCCTCGACCTGCTTCAGCTACACTGCCCGCCCACGGATGTCTACTTCCGTCCTGAAGTCTTCGAGGCGCTCGAGCGGATGGTCGAGCAAGGAAAGCTACAGCACTACGGCCTCAGCGTCGAGAGGGCCGAAGAGGCGCTCAAGGGTATGGAATACCCGAACGTCCAGTCGATCCAGATCATCTTCAACATTTTCCGGCAGCGCCCCGCCGGCCTCGTTTTTCGAGAGGCTGAGGCCAAACAAGTCGGCATTCTTGCCAGGCTTCCGCTGAGTTCCGGCATGCTCACGGGCAAGATGACGCCCGACACCAGGTTCAGCGAGGACGACCATCGCACCTTCAACCGCGAAGGCGCCGCTTTCGATAAGGGCGAGACCTTCTCAGGGGTTCCCTACGCGGTAGGTTTGGAAGCGGTCGAAGAAGTCCGCAAGCAATTGCCACCTGGTTTCTCGATGGCTCAGTTCGCCTTGAAGTGGATCTTGATGTCTAAAGGCGTCACCTGCGCGATCCCCGGCGCCAAGACCGAGGCTCAGGCAATCGATAATTTCAGCGCCTCCGACCTGCCGGACCTCGACGAGACGACCATGAAAGCGCTCGCCGACCTCTATTGGTCACGAATCGCTCCTTATGTCCACCAACGATGGTAGCCGGTTTCGTTAGGGATCCTTATAATTGATCCTGTGGATGAAATCCGGCAGATGCTTTCTGGTCAAGCTTCGCTTTTGTGTGAGCTTCTAACTGCGGCGATGGAGCCGAAGTTAGAAGCCACGGGCATCACGCTCGGAACATTTGAGTTGCTAAGTGCTGTTCATGCCAGCGGTGGCAAAGCGACGCAAATCGAGGTTGCGCGAAGGCTCGGAATAACCGCTCCGTCGCTATCCGAGTCCGTCAAGGCCGCTTCAGCAAGAAGGCTCATCGAGCAGCATATCGATTCTGACGATGGCCGTCGAAAAATACTGAAATTGACTCCAGACGGACGAAAAGCTATGCATTCCATCATAAAAGGGGTGAACTATGCAGAGTCAAGGATGGTCGATGGAATAGATGCGGGCCAGATTGCCGTCGTGGTAGAGGTTCTAAAGAAAGTGAACCGGAATCTGGCGCGTATCGTACAAGAAGAATCTGGGAAAGAAGCTAAGGTCACAAGCCGGGCAACGAAGCGGGCACATGAAACCCATTGAATACCGATCCGATATCGAATACCTGCAGGCCCTGCGGTGTGTGGAATATCGGCTGCCCGCGATTTCCGAGTTGAAGAAGCAGGGTTACGTTCTTACGCTCGGCCTTCGGTACGGCCTGGTTGCCATCGCGGCCACCTTTCACCTGCTCGAAACGGCCAGCGGCGACGACGAGCGATTCGTTTTGGGTTCGACGCGGGCTTGGCCGCGAATCGTCGAAGATCACGTTCGCTTTGAGCTTCTGAACCGGGTCCCCTTCGCTGTTGACGTCGCCTTTCCTGTGGCCGTAAGCCGTTGCGCCGAGCGTCCGCTTCGCATCGCCCTGCCCCTCCTTCACCGCCTCTGTCCGTTGGAGACCTGCCTCGAGGAGGCGATGGAGCAGTTTATTGCCGAAAATCACTACGGCATTCGAATGAACTGGCCTTGGTACCGCCGTCGAGCGGCGGTACGGGAATTCCGCCGTCACGCCCAAGATTCCCTCGCGTATGCTCTTCACTTTTTCGAGCGACGACAGTACGATCTTGAGGAAGTTCCGGAAATTGCGCTGTTAGGCGAATAATGGAACAACGATTCTAATCCCAGGATCGTCCTCAGTCAGCATAGGGTAGTCAAAGGGCTGTACTTGTGATCCGGATCGTAGGTCTCCAAAGAAGCGAATCAACTGCTCAGGAGTTCGTACTCCTGCAGAACCAGGGTTCCCTGCGCCTGAATCTTCGGGGCCACTTGGTCGTCGGCGAAACCGCCATCGAGAGCTCAGATCTCTCGCTTGCCGCCCACGCCTTTAGCGACGAAGTTCAGGTTGCGCCCGGAATGTACGTGCTGTTGTTCACTGGCCACGGAGCTCCTCGCTGGGTCCGCACCCGCGACGGCGCTCTCGTCTATTACGCCTACATGAACCGCGACCTCCCCGTCTGGGATCGCTCGGCCGGGCCGCTGCATATCCTCTCCCCACAGCACACGTTCACCGAAAGGCCTCCGGCGCTGCTACTTCGGTAGCGTTTCGCTTCGCTAGCGTTGAAGCGCTGAGCGTTCAAGGGAAGCCGAGTGCATTCAGGTTCCCTCGAACGCTTTGACGCTCTAGCGCTCCAACGCTTAGCGCTATTCCCGTCATAATTGGATTTGACCCGGGAAGGCCGCTTGCTCTCGACCTACTTGGGCTTGACTACCTCCGTCAACGGATTCCTGCAGCCCTTCGTGCCGATTTACCTGCTCGAGGCTGGCCTCACCAAATCGCAGATCGGCCTTGTCGCCGGGGCCGGCGCCGTGATGGCCGTGATCTTGCAGCCGATACTGGGCAGGCTCTCGGATAAGCTTGATACCCGTCGACCCTTCGTCGCACTGATGGCGGTCGCCGCTGGACTCGCATATCTATGCTTCCCCTTCCTCTCCGGAGCGCCTGCTTTCCTGCTCGCGGTTGCTATCGGCGCGAATGCCGGTATGTACATGCAGGGGGTCGGTGGCGTGTTGGTCGGCCGGTTGGCAGCGAAAGGACGAGGCGGCGCGACGTACGCTTCGTATCGCGTGTGGGGCTCGATCGGCTACATGCTGGTCGCCATTCTCGTCGGGCTGATTCTGAAACCGCAGGGCGGACATGGCCGCGCGCCTTTGAACCTGGTCTTCGAGATCGGGCCGTTGATCTTCTTTTGCGTCGCCGCTCTCGCCTATTGGTTGCCCGACCCGAAGCTGCCACCAAAGCCGCACTCCGACGAGCCGAAAGCCCGGGCCCTCATTCGCCCCAACCTTCGGCGTTTTCTGGCGGTCGACTTCTTGTACATCGTCTCGCTCTACGGCGCAACGAATTTCATTTCCATCTTCATGCAGCACCTTGGAGGACGTGGCTTGCTCCTAAGCTGCGTGTTCGTCCCGGGCGTGGTCACCGAAATCCTGATCATGCGCTTCTCCGGTGAGTACTCGGACCGCTACGGCCGCAGGCCGGTCTTGGCCGTCTCGTACTTCTTACTCCCCCTCCGCCTGATGATCTACTCCGTCGCCCTCAACCCCTGGTGGGTCCTCGGCGGCCAAGC
>Ga0206960_1147_pt1 | contig 17330 bp, 10 predicted proteins | sample Alteio_BWOrgHeat_29_FD_153255 | JGI IMG/M metagenome (GOLD analysis project Ga0206960, IMG submission 153255) | Enriched cells from forest soil in Barre Woods Harvard Forest LTER site, Petersham, Massachusetts, United States -... | ecosystem: Environmental > Terrestrial > Soil > Temperate forest >... | reverse complement strand
CTCGAATTGAAAACTCGGGCGATAAGAAAAATTTTGTTTTTTTTGAAACTTTTGACAAAAACTCAATTCGTATTACTCCGCGCATAGTTTTTAGTTTTGTGGATGAATTCAAAGCCCGTCTTTGGGCGGTTATCAGTGTTCGCTGGAAGGATCCCGCTACGGGCGCGGAATGGCATTCTCAATACATTTCGGGATTGGGTGCGCCCAGATCGATGACGGGGTTTTCTGGCTGGACGGCGAACCGAGCCAAGGCCTTGTATGAATGTATTAATTTAAATACTGAAACGGCCTTTTGGGCGATGTTGGCGGACATTGATGGGAAAATGCGAAGCACGAAACTGTTAGAGACCAAATTGAATGGCCAATGGATTTTTCTGCGGAATCCAAAAGTCATTAATGCTCAGCCGCTGATAAGTGGAAAAGATTGGGACGCGGTTCTGCCTCTGGTTGACGACGAATCGTTATTTTCTGGAATTTTTATTCTGCCGAAAGATTTTAATGTTCCTGTAACGCCTTAATTAGTATTTGAGTTTACTGGCAAACCAAGAGTGTTGCTGATAAGGGGGCCAGGTTGTAGTTGAACTGATTTTCGTTCAAAGTGCCGTTTGGCAGAGTTGTGATGGCCGCTGACTTGGCGTTAAAGCCATAAGACGCGAAGGTTTTATAAACAGTTGTTCCCTTAACCTTAAACTTTCCGCTAATCGAGTTCTGCTGATTCTTGTTAATCACTAATATCCAAAGCACACCCAAGTGTTTGCGGTCGGTGGCGGCGTAGATAGAAGTTTGCGAAATGTCTTCGCCAGCGGCGGAAACGGCAATGTCGCCGAAGGTGGAATTTTTTCCGTCGTAGTTGCGGTAAATTTGCAGAGCGGCTTTGTTATAAGGTTTCAAATCTCCCCAATAGCTCGACATAAAAACCCCGTTTTTGCCAAAAACGCCCAACGCATCCGCCATGGCTAAACCGCCTGAAATATGGTCGCCTGCGCCGTAGTCATACTCGGTGACCGCCAGTTTTGTGTCGGGGTAATGCTGGGTGATTTTGTCCTGCAGCCAGGGGATAAGCCGGATGGGTTGTTTGGTGCTGTCGGCGATCCAGCTCTTCTCTATATAGCTGGGGTCCCAAAGGCTGCGGGGTGCCTGCAAGCGGGCTTCAATGGACGCGGGGGTAATGTCGTTTTCGGTGATGCGTTTGCCGCCGCCCTGGGCTTCGGGGTACCAGTGAATATCCAGCACATGCAGAAGCCGTTTGTGATCTCGGACTTCCAAAGAATGCATTTGATCCAGGTAATAATCCAAAAAGGTTCCCGCTTTTTCGTTAGCTTTGGAGCTGTCGGGCGCGGCCTGTAGGCTTAAGAACCCGCTCCAACCATAGCTGGCGGGGCCGAAGATCATGGCGGTCGGGTCAGCTTTTAAAATGCCGGAAGCGAGCAACTCGCTTTTGTTGATCATTTCAGCATAAGTCGTTTTGGCCGGGTGAATCCGGGGATGGGTTTCTGACCAAAGGTCTGGCTCGTTATCCATCACATAAAACTTCACACCGCCCTGGGAAGCTGAGTGAAGTTTTTGAACCAGGTAGTTCACAAACTCATCCTCGTAAACCGTTTTGTCCTGTGTGTTTGGCGTCAGGCTATAAGGTTTCTTTTTAATAAAGTTGATGGGTTTCCAACGGGGGCTGGGAGCCTTTTCGGTTTCCAATACTTCGCCGTTTTTGTCCGCGGCCACATAACCCGCCATGGGCACGGTGATGAGTGATTCCATTCCCGCTTTTTGATTTTGTCCCACGAAATCAAAGATGGCGCCAGCGGGTTCGTCGCAATGGATGCTGAGCAAATGTTCCTTACACAACCAATCATCGCTGGAATGTTTGTAGTCGCTGCCCGCGTTAGAGGCGTTGTTGACCCAGTTATAGCCGGTCATGCGGTTGCCGCCCAAACGGCGGATGGTAGCGCCCATATCTGAGGGGTTTTGATCGTTCAAACCATAAATATAAGGGCTGATGGGACCGATGACCGCTTCGGGAATGATGAGGAAGTTCATTTCGGCGGCGAAAGTAAGAGAAGTCAGAATTGAAAATAACAGAGACAGGCTGAAGAGTTTCATGGAGTTCCTTTCGGAATAGCGCGGCGGGAATATCCTACTTTGAAAAAGGAAGCGGGCGCGAGTAAAAGCTCAAGAAAGCGTTTCCGTCAGGCGATTAGTTATGGCTGCCGGGACGGCGTTCGCCCAGAATTTTATAGTCTTTCTGGTCGAGGGCTTTGGCTACCTGCGCGCGGTTGGTGTAGAGGGAAGAAACGGGCATCTGCTGAATCATAAAGGTGCCCTCAAACCAAAAGCTGGCGACCAAACAAATGACGCCGAAAATTCTCCAGCGTTTATCCACGGCCAACCGGCCATAAATATAAAAAGAGTAAACCGAGATGAGCGGCAGAAGAATGTAATACATGTGGGCTTGCGGGGGTTTCGACGTGAACCAAAAGCTGGCCCAAACCAATAACAGGCTGATGCCTGTAATGATATGAATGGCTAACCAGTCTTTATGTTTGCGGTCTTTGAAAAAAATCATGACGAAGAGAAGAATAGCCTGAGCGATACCGACCACGAAAAGAAAGAGAGCGGGCGGGAACATGAGTGGGAAATGGATGACAGTCTCCCAGCGCTCGTGGGTGCCGGTACCTAAAAAGCGGGGCAGTTCGTAAGAAACCAGCGAGAAGAACCGAGCCAAGACGGTGAAGAAGGCTTTTAAGTTGTCGAAATTGAAGTGAACGGCCAGGCCCATGCCGGAAGAAGCCTGATTGAATCCAAAGACCACCAGAGTGGGAATCAGGAAGGCGGCTGAAATTAGAGAACCCACGAATAACCCGCCGATTTCCGGAAGAGGGCGAAGGGTCTTGCGCCATAAGCGCCAGGCGAAGGCCGTGGCGATAAAGGGCGGCAAGAGTACCCAGGAATAATGGAACTGCATATTCCAAAAGAGCCCAAAGCCCATGCAGGCGAAGGCGTAAAAGGGCGTCAGCATTTTTAAAGAAGTTTCGGGAATGGCTTCTAAGAAGCCGATGAAAAAGAACACGCTGCCAAACAAAAGCCAGGAAGGGTTAATGATGTTGGCGGACTCATGCAGGTTCCAGGGCAGGATAGCGATCCAGGCAAAGATGAAGAGGAAAGGAATTTCTTTCACTCTTTTGGAAATATAAAAGGCCAGCAAAGCAATGACCGAAGTGGACATCAGATTTAAAAGAATGAAAGGCGCTTCAGGGATAGGCAAAACATAAAAGGGGCCGCCGACTAAAAGGCCTTCCAGTGCGCCGGGGATTTGGGTGTAAAAACCGGTTTCGGTCACGATTAAATCCGGACCGTAAAAAGGCCAGATGTGGTCGGTATAAGCCTTCAGGCCAATGAGATAGGTTTGGGTTTCATCCGGGCTAAAAAAGGGCTGGGAGAAACCAAAGATGGTTCGGAAGATGACCAGGACGATAAAAAGAAGAATGAATTTGTTTCTGTCGGACAAAGGTGCACCTGGTTTAGTTAGTAAAGACTGCCTTCGCGGCGTTCACCAAAAACACGATAGTCTTTATCTTGAATGGCTTTGGTAATGACATCCCGTTTGGTGTAAATCGAATCTCTCGGCGCGACGGTTATAGCATAGCCGAATTGAAAGACCACTCCCAGAACGATGAAAACTTTCGCCCAGAGTTTCCAGCTTTTCGGAAACTGCAGCCAGGCATAGCAGGAATAGGTCATTAAAAGCGGGAAGAAAATAAAGTAAATGTGGGACAGGGGTAGTTTGCTGGTGAACCAAAAGCTGACATAGATCATCACGAAGATAGCCGCCATGAGCCAGTTCAATTCTTTCCAGCGCGGTCCGGCGGCGGTTTGGGGAAAACGGGTGAGGCCATAGGTAAGCAGATGCGCTAAGGCCGCAGCTAATAACGAAACCCACAGAGCGTGAAGCACCCGGCCCGGATCGGCATTCCAGGGATGAAACACTTGGTCCATGCCGTCGAAACCCAAAATGGTAAAGAGCGCGATAAAAACTATCGGGGCCAGCCAGTTCAAGTTCTTAAATAACTGACGGCACCAAATGATTAAAAGCACGAAGGGCTGAACCAATCCCACAATCCAAAGAATCGCGCCGGGGATGAACAGCCAGTAATGCTCTGTCAAAAATCCGATGCGGGACTTGGTGTCGATGCCCAAAAAGCGCGGCAGTTCAAAACAGACCAGGGATAAAAAGCGGGCCAGCAGAGTCCAGAGTTCCCGCACATTAACCCAGTTAAAGGGAACCACAAAGCCCGAGGACACATTGTTGCGGGCCAAGCCGTATTGAATGTAAGTGGGAATGATGAAAGCGAAAGTCGGCAGACATCCCAATACAAAATAAACCAAGGCCATCGGCCGTTTGGCTTGAATCAGTTGAACCGTCAGCGAAACAAGGGCGAGGGGAATCAAATAAACGTATGAGAAATGAAACTGCATAATCCAGCAAAGCGAAAATCCCATGGCGGCGTTAGCCCAAAAGGGTCTGATCAAGTTCAGCGAAAATAACGGCAGGCTTTCCATGAAGCCGATAAAAAAGAGGATGGCGGGCAAAAAGGTGAAAGCGGGGTTAATGATGGTGGTGGATTCGTGAATGCTCCAGGGCACGATGCTGATCCAGACAAAGAGCCATATATATGAAATAGAGGGGATGCGTTTGACGATGTACCAGGTCAGCAGGGCGACCCCGATGACGGAGAGAATATTGAGCAAGATAAAGGGTGCTTCGGGGATGGGCAGGATGAAAAAGGGCAAACCAATGAGCAGCCCTTCCATGGCGCCGGGGATCTGGCTTTGAAAGGCTTTGTTTTCCAGCCCGTTCACATCAGGACCGAAGAAAGGCCAGCTGTGGGTGGTAAAGCACTTCAGCCCAATTAAATACGTTTGAAATTGGTCGATTTCCCATATCTGAGACCGCAAAAGCCCAAAGGCTAAACGGAACAAAAAGGCCGACAACAAAAGAATCAAAAATGTTTTACGGTTGGGCATGGCCGTATTGTCCTTGAATTGCTCTCAAATGTTAACCGTGAATTTAAGGCCTGCAGGTAGATTTTCAGATAGTTTGGTGGATATTAGAGTTCAAGACTATCTGGTGAGGTTGTTATAATCGAGAGTGAAGTTAAAGGATTTTGAAAGAGGCTTTTTTGCTTAATCCAGCCACGGCCGTTAAACAACTTGAGTTTGCCTGGAGCGGTTTAGGAATCGCGACCGGTACGCCTGTGGATTTAGAGGCCGCCAAAACTTATTACCAAAAACAACTTAAAGAAGCCCGCGTGGTGAAGGATCAAAACGCCACGACCTGGGCGCTGGCCAGCCTGGGCCACATCCTTATCCGCCTCAAAGAATTTAAAGAAGCCCGCCGCTATGTCACTGAAAGTTTAGAGATGGCGGATGAACTGTCTGATTACGCCGCTTTGGGTTACATCAACAACTTGCTGGGGGACATCGCCTATGCCCAGGGTTTGATGGAAGACGCCAATCTTTTTTACCGAAGAGGCTGGGATGCTTATGCCCGTATTGGCGAGGAAAAAGGCCAAGCCTGGTCCTATACCAATATCGGCAACGCCGCCCAAATTATGGGCGACTTTAAAACCGCCACTCAAATGTACGGCAAGAGCATCGAGCTGATTGAAAAAATGAATGATCCCCGGGCTTTGGCCTGGAACAAAAACTTGTTAGGCTCAGTCGGCTGGGCGGTGGGCAACTACGGCGACGCGTGGAAAAATTATGAAAGCGCCTTGGAACTTTATCATTCCAATAATGATCTTCGCGGACAGGCCTGGACGCTGGACCTGATGGGCAACATCAAGCTGGCGATGAAACAAGATGTGGAAGCGGAAAGACTTTATAACCAGGCGCACATTATGGCGGGCGCCGAGGGAACTGACCCGCAGGGCATGGCCTGGCACCGGTACCACATGGCGGTGGTTTATCTTTATCGAAAAGACGTAAACGAAGCCAAGGATGAATTTAATAAAGCTCTTCAAATTTTCGAGCATTTACATGATGTGCTGGGTCAGGTGGCGGTGTTGACCCACCTGGGAGAAATTGGCTGCCTTCAAGGGAAATATAAAGACGCCCAAAACTATTTAAAAAATGGCGTTCAGTTGATGCTGGCGGGCCAATCCAACCCGCTGTTGGTGGATTTGCTGACCAGCGTGGCCCAATTGCTCAAAGGCCAGGGCGAAGATAAGAAGGCGATCAGCCTTTTAATGGTGGCCTTGTCCCATCCAACTTGCCGGCAGCAAACCAAAGACCGCATGGTGTCGTTAGCTAAAGAATTACAGACCGACTTTACGCCGAGCGAAGTGGATAAAGGTTTCCGCTGGGCCAAAGGCGCGGATCTGGAAGAAATGGCGAATGGTTGGCTGACATCTTTGGGCGCGGGCACCGCGGTTAAAGAGAGAGTTCAGAAAACTAAAGCGAAGAAGCCGGTTAAAACGGTCAAAAAAGCTAAACCAAAAACCAAGCGTAAAAAATAATCATTGATCCGATTCGCTGGCGGTCTCAACTGTCGGCACGGCTTGTGGGTCGCCCGGTTTTGATTCCTTCTGCATTTTCCCCGTCATCGGTATAAAGAAAACCCCCACGTCTTTACGGCAGTGAACTTTGCCCTGAGAGTCCTTCGTATAAACATAAAGCACTTGCTGGCCCCGGAAAGGCTGTCCGATGGGAATGACCATGCGGCCATGCGGCTTTAACTGCTTCAAGAGCGCTGGCGGCACAAACTGCGCGGCGCAGGTCACAATGATGATGTCGAACCCACCCTTCACGCTATCCCAACCGTAATAACCGTCGCCGACTTTAGTGTGAACGTTGTTGTAGCCCAGGGGTTTGAAAATGTTCGCGACTTTGGTTCCCAAGGGTTTGATGATTTCGATCGAGTAGGCTTCTTTCACCAGGCGCGAAAGCAAGGCGATGTTGTAGCCGCTGCCGGTTCCAATTTCTAAAACCGTATCGGTAGGTTCGGGTTGAGCCAGTTGAATCATATAAACCTGACCGGGATAGTCGCTCAGGGCCGAACCATAGCCAATCGCCCAGGGGCGGGCGGGCCAATCGTAAGAGCTGGCGGAGAAGGCCATTTCTTTTTGGTAATCATAGTGAAAATATTCCCGCGGCACTTCGGAGAAAGCTTTGAGGATGTCTTCGTTCATCTCGCCGGCGCGGTCCATCATGTAGCTCTTCACGTTGTCCAGGGCGGCCTGGCGTTTGATCTCAATGCGATCGAATTTTTTATTGGTTAAAAGACTTTTGCGTCCGCTGGCCTTAAAGGCTTTGAGATAAGTTTGATAATCCCAAACGGAAGGGGTGGGTGTGGCGGTGATGACCGGCGTTGTAACGGGTTTTGCAAAAGCGGGCAGACTGGGCGCGATTAAAAGAAGGATAAAAACGAAGAAGGTTAAAAATCTCATGACTTGCCTTTTTTAGAGTGTTGCGGAAAAGTCAGCCAAACGACGACGTATAGTAACAGACCCAATCCCAGCAGGCGACTATAACCCCAGGAAACCGCCACCATATTGGCCAGCGGAGTAGCGATCACCGAGAAGGCGCCGTTGAGCGCCCAGGCCCAGGGAATAAAAGCCACGTTGGTTTTTTCCAAAGAACTTAAGCCCAGGGCAAAGGGCATGCCGAGGCCGAAGGCGGCGGGGGCTAAAAATGCCAGCAGCACAGCGCATTTCACCAGAGCGCCGAAAGGCAAAAGCTGGACAAAAAGCGGGTCGATAAAAATGAAGGCTAAAAGGAACCAGGGAAGAATGAGCGCCATGGCGAAGGCCAATCCCCGCTGCGGGCTTTGGATATAGCGCCCGGAAAACCAACTACCCAGGCCGGAGAACAAAAGCATGCCGGCCAGTACCAGCGAGAAAGCCAGCGTGTTATCGCCCAGGAGCAAAGACCCCTTTTCAATTAAATGGATCTCTATAAATAAGAAGCCCAGACCCAGAGAAGAGAAATAGATTAAAAATTTTCCCGTCGGGAAGGCGCTGAGCTTTTGACGGGCATGAAAAGCCCAGGGAAGAAAAAGAATCAGAAGCGCGAAAAGGATGGATTGAGTGAGGACGGCCAGATTCACCAGATATCCGATTTCCTGCCGGGGAATGAGGGACAATTGGCGCAGGAGCGGGCCTAAATTTGAGAAACGGATGACCGAGTAAACGAAAGGCCGGTCTAGCGTGGAAGGGGCGAGGTTAAAAAAGTAGTGATCACGGAAAGAAGTGTTTTCTGAAAGCAGGTTGAGGCAGTCATCCCGCAGGGCGTCTTGAGGCTGGGCGGACTTGAGCGGCCGGGCGGATTCACTGAAGGAAAGAGGCGGGATCTCATTCCAAACCTCATTGGAATGGGCGGAAATACCCGCGCCGTAAGAAATGTCAAAAGAACGGTCCGAGCAAAAAGCCTGAATCTTTTTAAAGTCCACTGGCTGCAGGGAGTCTTTAAAAATGAGCACCCGGCTGTTCCAGGCGGACCTATATAAGAGGAGATGGTCTTCCGGATGGGGAATGCCCAGGCTTTGCAGAGCGTGGCGGGCGCTTTCTAGGGATTTTAAAGAATAAACCGTTAATTCCTGAATAGAAGACGGAATAGACAAGATGCCGCCGGGTTTTAAATGATTAAAGTCTTCCTGAAGCGCTTCTTGGGTAAAAGCCAGACGGTTGGATTCGCCCTGATTTAAGAACTCAGACGACAGGTCGATGATGTCGAAAGTTTTAGAGGTGCCCGTGATAAAAGCTAAAGGCTTATCGGGAAGCAGAGTCAGCCTCGAATCACTCAGCCAGGCGCCGCCATATTTTCGCGGGTCGCTGACGAAAGAATAAAGAGTGGGATCGGGTTCCAGGGCGGTGACTTGAGAAATTCCCAGTGAAAAAATCTCAGCCATTTTGAATCCGCCGCGAGTTCCGATGAGCAGCGTTTGAGCGCCGGGACGGAGCTGGTAGGGAAGACTGTCCAACGAGGCTTTGACATAAGAGGTGTCGACCGGACCCTTTTTCGGCAGCGCGCTCAGGCGGTTGCCGTCTTGATAGAGGCCATAGGTTTTAGGCGGTCCATCCACACCCAAGAGGCTGTAATTATTGGACAGGTCGATATCCAATCTTTCAGTGAAGTTATCCAAAACCCAAAAGAAGCCCCGGGGAGACAAACGCTTCTCGACGACCTGATTACCTTCCACATGCAGGGGCGGGTAGATGGCTTTGTACTGGCAAAAATCCGCTTCGTTTAAATAAACGGCGCCCGCCTCACTGATGAGAAAAACAAACAAAATCAAAACAACGCGTTTAAAGCCCGCGACGCCAGAGGGAGTGAGGAAGGCCGCTAATAAAAGCAGAGGCAGCAGCGCGGTCAATAGATAGAAGGGATGGATGAAAAACATGAGTCCGACTAATCCCAGCGAGCCTATCGCGCCGCCAATGAGATCGAAGGCGTAAAGCTGAGAAATAAAGCCGGGATAGAGAATGAAGTTGAGGCCGATATAAAGGCCAGACAAAAAGAAAAAGGGGAAAAGAACTAAATAGTATTTGCCGACGTTTAAAAGTTGTTCCTGCCACAACTGATGATTTTGAAATTCCAGCGGGTTGAATGAAATCAAAGTCACCGCGTAAAAGCCCAGGGTGCCGGCGGCCATCAGCGCTAAAGGCATGGCGAAAAGCAAAAGAGCGCTGTGTTTGATGAAAAAGTTTTTGAAGAGGCTTAATACCAATCCGCTGATCGAAAGCCCCACCATCACAATGGAGATGATCCAATAGCCATATTCGGACCAGCTGGCGATGGCGAAATAGCGGGTCAGGTTGACCTCGAACCCCAGCGAAGCCGCGGAAACCAGGAGCAGGGGCAGCAGGGAAGCCTTGTGGTTTTGATTCATGCGCTCATTATCGATTGGCTTTTCGAAAACACAACCAGAACCCACGGACGCGGGGATGGGGCCGTCATTTTTACTGAATTATTCACCAAAAATTAATTTTCAAAGGAGCGGTTAAAATTTAAAAATTGATAACGTTCTCTTAAATTTTTGATTTTTTCATGGGAACGCTTTCTTGGTTTTTCGATTTTGGTGATAGCGCTTTTTCCTTTTCTATTTTTCTCGGCCGAACACTGTCAAAATTCATTCACTCAACTTTTAAAAAATAACCGATAGGATTGAATCGCCACACTTGCGTTCAGTGAATTGTTGCCGCAGTCACTAAAATCGATTTAGGGAACGACGTGAAAAACCTTCACCTCAAACTTTTTATCTCATTGTTTTTACTTTTCGCGCACAGCGAAAAAGTTTTTTCTATGGGCGGCTCGGTTCCCTCCGGCTATCCCAATACGTTTGTGATGGGCATGGTCTCCAATTATTTTCCTGACGTGAACAACGAATACGGCTATGGGGTGAACGCCCAGGTTTATACCCTGAATACCTGGGAAGGGCCGGTGGGTGGCACCTCTTTTGATATGTCCTACCGCTATTTGAACGGCGGCTATTATTCCGGCGGAACCACGGGCGGTAACGGCTGGTCCAATTCGCCCCTGGGTGTGGGCTATGTGTTGAAGCATCACGCGGACCTGTGCAAGCAGTACAACTATGATCCAGTTTTCATTTATTACCAGATCGGAAACGAGGTCTTGAACGAAGGGGGCACCTCGCCCAACGACGCGGTAGGGATGGGACTTTATTATCAGGACTGGACCTACACGATGTATTTGATCGACCAGTGGATTACCGCCAATACGACCGGGACTTATACACCGGTGGTGACGGTCGATTTGGAACCGGATTTTTCCGGCTCGGTGGAACAAAGCAATCTTTACGCCGGCTTCGGGCCCACACTTTTTGCCATGAATGTGGCCAGCTGTACGGTTCCCTCGCCAGCCTTGGCGGCGCCGGGCTGTCCGGCCTGGATTTCTCTGGCGGGTTACGCGAACAACTTTCAGGGCTATTGCGCGGCAGTGCTCCACATTAAAGATCAGGTGGTATCGCCGGCGAATAATAGCCGCGTGCATATCGCGTTTCATATTTCCAGCTGGGCGACTAACGGAAACCCGGCGGCTAATACGGGTTACCCTTATCCGCTGGCCACGGTGGCAGCCCACGCCCAAACTATTTCCAGTTTTGTGACCGCCTGCCAGCCGGCGACAGGCAGCAAGTTTGATCTTTTCTTTAACGACCCTTCGGGCTATGACGGGCACAACCCGGTGGTAGGTGGCCCGCCGAATGTTTATGACTGGGGTGTGGGCGGGGTGGTGGGCATCGCCGATCAGTACGCTTATTTCTTAAACCAAATTTCAACGCTGACGAATTTGCGCGGCATCTTGTGGCAAATGCCTTTGGGTAATTCCAAAATGTCTGACGTGAATGGACACTATAAGGATGAGCGCCCCGAATATTTTTTGGCGGACTCACCTCTAAACGATCAAGGCTACGCTCATAACATTTGCCAATACATGGCCTCGGGGATCATTGGAATTCTGTGGGGAGCGGGCAGCATCACGTCGAGCACTAGTGTGGAAGATATGCTCTATAGCTCTTGGGGCGAGGATGGGACGGCGAATGGAGGGTCGGGCAGTTGGACCGTGCCGGCGGTCATCGATAACGATGGCGGATTTATGCGGTCGCACGCGGCCAACGCGCATCTGTGGGCGGCGGCTTGTGGAAATACAGCCACACCCACCTCAACGGCAACCAACACCGCTACCAATACAGTGACGAACACGGCGACGAATACGGCTACGGCGACCTTGAGCTCGACGTTTACTCGTACGCCGACATCCACCATGACGTTCACGGCGACGCCCACCGCAACCTTCACTTTATCTTCAACCTCCACTAATACGGCGGCGAACACGGCTTCATCTACTTCGACGATGACTTATACCGCTAGCGCCACGGCGACTTTGTCCTCAACGCCGACTAATAGCTCGACTTATTCATCCACCAGCACAGGGACTGCCTCAGCCACACAGACCGCCACATTTACTGTTACCTCTACTTACACATGGTCGCCGACTAATACTCCGGTGATTGTTTTTACCAACACGGGGACCGCGACAAGCACGTTATCGGATACACCGACAGCCACCGGGACATTTTCATTTACTTCGACCGCGTCCTTTACTTTGACTGAAACTCCGGTCTTTACGGCAACACTGACACCGACGGAAACCCCTGTGTTGACTAATACGGCCAGCATGACGTTGACGCCTACTTTTAGTAATACGCCGACCTGGACCTTTACCTCGTTGAATTCCACTTTCACTTTTACTCCGACAGCCAGTTGGACATTCACGCCAACCCCGGTTTCAACCAACACGCCTACTTTAACCGCGACAAAAACCAGCACCTTCACTCCGGCGGCGACCAGTACGGCTACCAACACACCGCTACCCTATGAATTTTTTATTTCCAAAAATGTTTTCACCAGCAACTCGCCAGTTTCGATTTCGGTCTCGATCAATCAATACCCGGGTATTTATGACTTAACTATTTACAATTCCGCGGGCGAAAATATTAAGAACCTCGACCACCAACAACTCACCGCGGCCTTTTCTAAAATTTACGCCTGGGATGGAAGAAACAAATTTGGCGACAAATGCGCTTCGGGAACTTATGTCGTTTATTTGACAGAACCCTTTACCCGCAAATTAGGCCGGGTTCTGCTTATCAAGACATATAAGTGATTCGGTTTGGATAAAATTGTTTTATGACGATTTGGCTCGAAAAAAGAACCAATTGAAACAGAAAATTTTAAACACTGATATGATTGATTTCACGCGCTTGAAGGCGGTTTTCAAAAATCGATTTCGGGGTTCTTTTGAAAAGTTCTGTTTCTAAAATTCTTACTTTGATCCTTTTGCTGGCCGCGACGGCGCCTGTTCGGGTTTGGGCCGTGGGCGGTACAGTTCCTTCTGGTTATCCTAGTTCCTTCATGATGGGTTTGGTCGACGACGATTATCAGGACGCGTTGAACAGCTATGGCCTGGGCACGAACGCGGAAGTGAACACGGTCAGCCAATACATGGTGCCGACTGGCGCGTCAAACTGGGATGCGGTGTACCGCTATCTGCAGGGCGGTTTGGCCTGCACGGGCACGGGTTGGTACGCGCAGTATCCGGGTAGCGGCGGGGCGATCGGCAATTTCGCCAACTTGGCCAATGGTTCGGGCTTCCAACCGATATTTATCTATTACCAGATCGGCCAGTTCGATATTTCTCAACTGACCAGTGCGACCTTTATGGGTGAGTATTACCAGGACTGGGAACAGTTCCTCATTCAGATCAATACCTGGATGACCGCTCATCCGGGTAAGGTGGTGACCGTCGATATCGAACCGGATATGTTCGGTGGTATCGAGCAAGGCGGCGGATCGCCGGGCACTTACTCAGTCTCGGTGGCCTCGGCTACCAAACCTTCCTGTACCACGCCGTGGGTTTCGCTTAGCGCTTATCCAAATACTTTGGCGGGCTATTGCCAAGCCATGCTCTTTTTGAAGGACCAGGAGATGTCGGCGGGGAATAACGCCAATTTGAAAGTGGCTATCCACGTTTCGGGCTGGGGAGCCGCTCCCAATCCCGCCACGACTAGCGGCATGAGCGGCGGGGCCTTATCCACTCACGCGGGCACCATCGCCGCTTTCTTCAACGCTTGCCAGCCCAGCTCGGGCAGCAAGTTCGACCTCTTCTTTACCGACCCTTCGGGTTACGACGGCGGCTACCAATCCACTTATAACTGGGATACGGGCGGGGCCATGGCCCAGCAGTACGCTACTTGGCTGGGATACTTGACCACGGACCTGTCGCTGCGTTGCATGCTGTGGCAAATGCCCGAAGGCAATTCGCATATGACAAATGTTTTGGGTCACTATAAAGACGTGAGGCCTGAGTATTTCTTGAATGATTCGCCATTGAACACATCGGGTTATTCGCACAACATCTGTCTTTACGTGGCCAACGGCTGTATCGGCGCCCTTTGGGGTCCGGGCGATTATCACGGAACTGATGTGATGGACTTCTTTTACCCCGCGAATTACGCGGGCAGCGCCTCCCAGCAAGATGGCACGGGCAATGGCGGCGCGGCCAGCTGGGGCAGCGCGGTGGTGGATGACGATGCCGGCTTTTTTAGAACCCATATCGCGAATAACCATACCTGGGGAGCAACTTGCCCCTTAACGGGCGGCGGCAATACCAACACGCCCACGATTACGAATACCTATACCAAGACGGCCACTTTAACCGCTACAGCGACATTTACTCAGACTTTTACTAATACAATCACCAAAACTTTTTCACCAACAGTAACCTTGACCGCGACCAACACCATTTCTTCTACCTATAGTTCTACCGCGACCAATACTTTTACTAAAACGGTAACACAGACTTTTACCAATACGCCGGCGTTAACGGCTACTTTTACCCGGACGGTGACTAATACACCGACCAACACTTTGGCGACCACCGCGACGGCGACTTTAACTTTGACCAATACGATTATGATGACGCCGACGTTTAGCCAAACAGTAACTAATACAGAGACCAATACGGCGAGCAATACTCCGGGAGGGAATACCTCGACCGTTACGAACACCCCTTCCAATACGGCGACACCCTTGTCGACGAACACGTTGACTCATACGGCGACTCGTACCGTAACTACTACGGCGACTAACAGCATTACGCCTACGGCGACCTTAACCCTGACTAATACAGTGACTAATACTCCTGGCGGGAACACGGCGACCATTACCAATACGCCCACAGTGACATCTACTTTGACCGCGAGCGCCACCGCGACGCGGACTTTTACGTTAACTTACACTTCGACGCCTACCCGCACCTTCACCCTGACTTTTACCAACACCTCTACCGATACGGCTACCGCCACAGCGACTTCTACCTTTACGAATACGCCTACCCCTCAGTACTCAATGACCTTTACTCAAACACCGACGAACACCTTCTCTTCGACGATTACAAATACACCTACCCCTACCTTTAGTTCGACCCTGACCTATACCAATACGGATACTCCCACTGTGACTTTGACCCCGACTAAAACTTGGACGCCCACCGTGACCTTTACTCCGACGATTACCAATACGCCGACCCCGACCGCGGCAACTCATGTGATTTACTCACCGCCTTATCCGAATCCGGTTACCAACGGACCGATTCAATTTGACCTGATCACACCGCCTGGCAGTCACACAATTGAACTGGATGTCTTTACGATTTCGTTCCGTAAAGTGGTAGAGCACACCATCAAGTTCACGGGCGTGACTACGACCGTTCAATGGGATTTAAAAGACCGGATGGGGTCGGCGGTGGCGGATGGGCTTTATTACGTGCGGATTACGGCCACCGGCACAGGCAGTTCGACGAAGATTTTAAAAGTGATGATTTTGAAGTAGTTTTCGAAGTGCCAATCATCTGCCATTCAAATAGGAATAATTAGTCAAGATTTTTGAGTTTGTGTGTGATTTTAGCCATCCTTAGGCTTGACCCATATAATGCGCTTGTTTAGAATACGGCCTGCTTTCAACCTGATTCGACTTGGTTTTCTGAAAGCTTTTGTCCTCAAAATCTCTTGTTTTTCACCGGAGCGGTTTTAATGAACTCGAGTCGATATCGTTTTCCTTTCTTGGCCTTGGCGGCCTTTTTGTTGATGACCGGAACTTCCTTCGCGGAAGTGAAACCTTCCTCCACCATTGAAATCAGCTCTCTTATTATTAACCTCGGTTTTATCGCCTTAGGTTCCTTGTTTGTCTATGTGATCGTGTTGACCATTACCTTCTTGTTCAACGCTTATAAAGAAGCGCAGGAACATAAAGCTCACGCTCACGTTGAAGAGACTGAGCCTTCCGCTTTAAATCCTGAATTGAACCGCCGTTCGTTTTTATCCCTCTTAGGGTTGGCCTGGGTGGCTTTTACGGCCGCGACATTGGGTGCTTTAAGCGGTGTGGTTCGCTTCCTTTTCCCGAACGTGACTTTTGAGCCGCCCCTGAAATTTGCCGCCGGCGCGCCGAGCTCTTATTCCTTGGGTGTGGATGAACGCTATAAAGAAGGTCACCGCGTTTGGATTGTCCGTGAGACTACGGGTTTTTACGCACTGTCCACGATTTGTACGCACTTGGGTTGCACGCCGAACTGGTTACAAGCCGAACAGAAATTTAAATGCCCCTGCCACGGCAGCGGTTACTACATTACGGGTGTTAACTTTGAGGGACCGGCTCCCCGGCCTTTAGAACGTTTCCAAATCACCATGACGGATGATGGTTTGATTCAAATTGACGAGAGCATCAAGTTTCAACAGGAATTGGGCCAATGGGGTTTGCCCGGCTCTTATTTAGAATACAAGGGCTGATCTTAGCTCGCTAAAGGATCTGACGCATGTTGGATAAACTGAAAAAAATGATCGATGAGAAGTTTGCGCAAGCTCCTTCGCCCGAAGCGGTGAAGAAAGCGATCGCTGAAGGTCAAATCTGGAAATCCATTTTCCGCCACGGCTACCCGGATACTCCGCGTAACCGCGTGATGGCGGTTCTGTCGAATTTATTCCTCCACTTGCATCCGGTGAAGGCCCGCCATTCTGGCGTGAAGATGAGCTACACCTGGTGTATGGGCGGTTTGTCCTTCTTCTTGTTCCTCAACCTCACGGTCACCGGCATTTTGCTGATGTTCTACTACCGCCCGACGGCGGAATACGCTTATTACGATATCGTCGCTTTACGTGAACATGTACCTCTCGGCATTATGCGCGAGATTCACCGCTGGGGTGCGCATGCCATGGTCATCGCTGTTTGGCTTCATATGTTCCGCGTGTTTATGACGGGCTCCTATAAGCCGCCTCGTGAATTTAACTGGGTGATCGGTGTTGTTCTCTTGGTGATCACGCTTCTTCTCTCCTTTACCGGCTATTTGCTTCCTTGGGATCAGCTGGCGATGTGGGCTATTACGGTCGGTACCAATATGGCGCGCGCTACCCCTTTCATGGGTTATGAAGGGCCGGGTGCCTCAATGATTCAAATCGGCGGCGTGCACTTGGTACATGGCGGCTCTGACATTCACTTTGCTCTCCTGGGCGGACATTTTGTGTCCGAAGCGACTTTGATTCGTTTTTATGTGCTTCATTGCGTTGTTGTTCCTATTGTGGCCGCCACGTTGATGGCGATTCACTTTTGGCGCGTTCGTAAAGACGGCGGTATCTCGGGTCCGCTGTAATCTGCGGCTTGAGCAAAAACTAGTTTTTTTGAGGGACCATGCATTACATACTTGATGCCATCGATTTTGTGCTTCAACCCTGGTCATACTTTTTATTTTCGGTTATCGCTTTC
>Ga0206960_1146_pt1 | contig 17381 bp, 17 predicted proteins | sample Alteio_BWOrgHeat_29_FD_153255 | JGI IMG/M metagenome (GOLD analysis project Ga0206960, IMG submission 153255) | Enriched cells from forest soil in Barre Woods Harvard Forest LTER site, Petersham, Massachusetts, United States -... | ecosystem: Environmental > Terrestrial > Soil > Temperate forest >... | reverse complement strand
TCCGAGCCGCTCACGCCTGACCAAGAACGCCGAGTCAACGAAAGGCTCGCCGAAACCAACGACTCCCAACCCAACGAAAGGAAACTCCCATGACCTACGCAGTAACAACCATCAATCCTTTTTTCGCAGCACGACGCAAGCGGTTAGCGCCCTCGGCCCCACCCGAGCCGAATCAGCCCGTGTACGCCCGGCTGCCGCTCGCCCCACGCAACGGTAGCCCCGTGCCGCACCTGACTAGCCTTTACCACTTCCACCGCGCCGGCGATTACGGCGACCGTGCTTACCCGGGCAATTGCGGCAATCTCATCAAGGACCTTATGCGCTACTTCAAGCCCGGATTGGTCTTCGACCCGATGACCGGCAGTGGGACCTGTCGTGACGTGTGCCTTGAGCTCGGTATTCCTTGCATGTCGTGGGACATCCACCACGACTTCGACGCTTGCGATCCCAAGGATTTCAGCGCTCAGGAGACCTTTGACTTCATCTGGGTTCATCCACCCTATTGGCGGCAAAAGCTCTATAGCGCCGACGCTCGCGACCTTTCGCGTGCACCGACACTCGAGGAGTTCTTGCGGCGCTACGGCCTGTTCCTTCGCAACTGTGCCCGTGCCCTGAAACGAGGCGGCAAGCTGGCCGTACTAATGGGCGACTACTGCGACCGCGATGCCGGGTTTGTCCCCCTCACCTATCACACCAAGCGGCTAGCGTTCGCGGCGGGGCTGCGCCAATGCTGCACTGATATCATCCGATTCAGCCATGGCGCCAGCAGCGGCAAGAAGGTCTACCGCAGCAGCTTCATTCCCGGCCTGCACGATGTCTGCGCCATATTTGAACGCCCATGACCGCCCTCCGAAAGTCGTTGCGATCAACTAGGTAATATGTTATATTTGGATATAACTAGCATGGATCGCACAATGTATCTGACCACACTTCGCACCGTAGGCGGATCGGTAATGTTTGCCATTCCCAAGCCGATACTGGAAGGCCTCGGCCTCACGCCCGATACCCAGGTCGGCCTCACCGTCACCGATGGCCGGATCATGATTGAGCCGCAGGCGCGGCCCCGCTACACGCTCGCCCAACTTCTCGCGCAATGCGATATGTCGGTCCCGGCCACCGAAGACGATGAAATCTGGCGCGATGGAGATGCTATCGGCCGCGAGCACATTTGATGGAGCGTGGCGATATCTACCACGTCAATCTCAATCCGTCGCAAGGCCGCGAACAAGCGGGTCCCCGGTACGTTCTGCTCGTCACTCCCCGCGACTTTAACAAATTCGGCACGCCGCTGGTCTGCCCCATTACGTTGGGAGGCAATTTCGCACGCGACAAGGGCTTTGCCGTTTCACTGACCGGCACCGGCATGAATGTCCAGGGAGTGGTGCTTTGCAACCAGCCGCGTGTGCTCGACCTTCAGAAGCGCGGCGCCACGTTCGTCGAGAGAGTCCCACCGGAGATCGTTGACGAGGTGCTTGCCAAGCTCATCACCTTGCTGCAATAGCCGTCAACCATTCGCGAACAGGATGTATAATCCACGGTATTTCCAGGCCCTTCGGGGTTGTCCCACTGGTCAATCCGTATTTGACATGGCCACGATTTTCGCGCTATAGTTGGCCCGTGAAACGAGACAGCGACACTTCTCAACTTTTTCCGTCAGAATGCCGCCAAAAGCATCTCGACCAAGCCTTTGGCCTGTGGACGGAGCGTTCGCAGAATGGTCTGCGTTACCAGCAAGCGCTTCGCGACGAATGGCCCGAATGAGGCCAGCCCCTTACAACCGACTTTCATGTGCCACACTGGCACACCCGTAACCTTTTGACAGGCGTGCCGAAATGCGCTAGATTTCGAGCATGCCCACAAGCGTATCCCTCACTTCGTACTTCGAAGATTTTGTTGATCAAGCCGTTCAATCCGGTCGCTACAAATCGGCCAGCGAAGTGGTCCGCGCAGGCTTACGTCTTCTCGAAGAACAAGACCAGAAACGCGCCGTCGCATTGACCTGGCTACGGCAGGAAATCACGACGGGTCTGGATAGCGGCCCCGCCGTTCCCGTCGATTTTGGCGAGATCAAGCAGCGTGGTCGCCTTCGTGTGGCCGAGCCAGTCAGTTGACCAATATGGCGTCCGTCCGCGCGCGTCCCCAGGTCAAGAAGGACTTACTCGACATCTGGGTTCGTATCGCGGCCGCCAGTCCCCTCCGCGCAGACCGATATCTCGAAATGCTCGAACACAGAATGCGTTTGCTAAGTGCTTCACCGTCCTTGGGAAATCTGCGACTAGACCCGAGTGACGACCGCGTCCGCGCCCATGGCGTTGACAATTACCTCATCGTCTTCCGGTCCGCTCCACGGCCCATCGAGATCGTCCGCGTTTTGTACGATCCTCACGACATCGCCGATACGCTGCAAGGCGTTTGATCAGTGCCCGCCTCCTCGAATGCCAGTCGCTCGAAAAGCCCCTCAACTGCTCGGAGCCGCGCAAACGGTTACCAGGAGAAAATGATGTCGGTGATGTAGCGATCACGATGGGAGAGAACCCAGCAGGTCACGACCTGGACGAAGGTGCGAAAAAAATTGGCTCCGTGAAAACCGGGACGAATTGTTGTAGCAGAACCACGAACGAAGAGGTAAGTTGCATAGGTCCGCTTCCTTGCTAGTGCTAGTGGCGATTTGTCTGGTTTGGTCACTAGATCACTAGACAAATTGTGCCAAAAAACCTGCGAAGAAGTAGACAACAAGTTTACCTATACGGGCTTGAAAAATCTGCTAAACTCGAACTTAGAGGAATTCCATGAGAAGCATTATGAGAACTGTGAACGGTATGGCGATAATCGCTGCCATATTACTTTCATTCGCGGGAATAAGTAAGGCAATGGCGACGAGCCCACTTGCCGGTACATGCCTTATGCCTTCGTCATGTCTTAGCGCAGTCAATAGCACTCCATGTACCACTATTTTTACTAATACTGATGGCACCCAAACCCAAGTATCTGGGACATGCGGTAATAGTTGCGGCTGCCTTGGTGCTCCTGGCCTTGTTGAGACGCCTGAAATGTCCGATTACCTGGCCTTGGCGTTTCTCGCTACAGCGGGTGGGTTAATTTTTCGCCTGCACCGCCGTCGCTCGTTTTCGGCTTAACCTCTTACACGCTTGGGGATCCATGCAAGAGGCCCATGCCCAACCTCGGTAGTCAATTCGATGAAATCCAGATCGGCGACCGCGTCGCCTACAGGTTCAGCACTGGCGACCCCCTGGACGCCGTCCAGGGTAAAGTGCTCGGCATCTTCAACACCAATGACGGGCAAACCCTGGTCGATGTCGAATGGGACACGCTCGGCCCGCCAAGGCGACTCTCCATCACGAACCTCACCAAGGTATAGAGCCGTTCGCGGGAAAGGTCGGCCCTCCGGCCCCTCGCAAACCAGGTCAGTTCGGAATCTCGCACCGTGTCCGGTCGGCGGCTTAACCGGCGTTCGGCTTCACTATTGACACAATTCTGATGCGCCCGACGTACCTGACGGCCGGCGATGGCATGACGGATGCCGATAGCTTCCGGCAGGGTGCGCGCCCCTCCCCCTCGTCACAGGCCCTGCGCCAGCTCGGCGACGACTCGCTTCCCCGAGCAACCGCATATTGCTTCGACGGCAAACACATCGCATTTTTGCAAAATTGGTCAAGACATAAAGTTGGCAGGCGTCTTCCCTATGCGGCGCATAGGCAAAATGGAACCGTTCCAGCCGGCTGCTCAGTCAGTTGGCTTGCTGACCGACTGCCAAGCCTGCTTTCGTGCAAGCCTGCTGTCATACAGCAATGAAAGCCCACCGTCTTGACAGCTTGCAAGCATGTCGTCACTACTACATGTCAGCATGTTTGGCAGCAAGATTGCCTGCTTTCGTGCAAGACTGCTGTCATGCAGCAATGAAAGCCTGCTGTTTTGAAAGCTCGCAAGCATGCCATTGCTACTACATGTTTGCACGTTTGACGGCAGGCTTGCCTGCAAGCAGCGTTGCAAGACGGCCCACCGTTTTGACGACATGCTGGCCTGATGCACATATTTCTTGCAAACATGCCAGCACCTGTTGTATGGTCCGCCTTATGATTATCGTGGTCGCAAATTCCAAGGGCGGCGTCGGCAAATCGACGTTGTCCGTTCACCTGGCCGCCTGGCTGCACGAGCTGGGGCATTCGGTCATCCTTGCCGATTGCGACACCCAACATTCGTCTTCGGAATGGGCGAAAGAGGCCGTTCCCGACATGAAAACCGTCCGATTGGCCAACCCCGACGAAATTCTCGACCGACTGCCGCAACTCGCCCAGGAAGCCGATTACGTGGTGGCGGACGGGCCGGGCAGCAACACCGAAACGAGCCGCGCCTTGCTGCTCCGGGCCGATATGGCACTCGTTCCGTGCAAGGCCAGCATGCTGGAAATCCGCGCTCTGGCCCAGGCCACCGGCGTCTTGCGCCAGGCCCAGGACATCCGTGGCGGCCATCCCAAGGCCCGCATCGTGCTCAGCATGGTCGGAAAGAATTACCGGCTCACTCAGGACATGAAAGAGGCCGCCGAGGCACTTAAGCTGCCGATGGCCAAGACCTCGCTGACGCTCAGGCAAATTTACGCCGATGCTCCCGGCCAGGGCGCCGTCGTCTGGCACATGGGCGCGCGCGGCTGCGAAGCGGCGCATGAGTTCGAGGCGTTTTTCCGGGAAATCCTGCCGCAGGTCTCCTCGGCCGGCGTTTTGCGGAAAACGGCCAAGAAGGCAACGGGTTAACGGGGGCAGGGGGCTATGAAAGACCGCAGATCTCTTGTTGAAGCAATTACTCCGCCAACTGGCGTTGACGCGTCGCTTGAAAAGAAATTCGTCTTCGGTCCCGATACGAAATCCGTCCCGCTTGCTCCAGCCGCGCCACCAACACCGGCGGCCGAGGGACGGGAAGGGAAGGGGCAATCGACAACCTCAATCGGCCGTGAGCCCCTGACAACGCGCATTCGCACCGATTATTCCAAGGCACTAAAGCGAGCGTCGCTCGAACGGCAACTCGAAGCGATAACGCCCAATACGATTCAGGACATTCTTGAGGAAGCCCTTGAACCGTGGTTGCGCTCGAACGGCTACCTGAGTTAGCGAGCAGTTTCCCACCACGATACTCGCCAACTCGCGTTTCTTCACGCCGTCCCAATACAGCACAGTTTCGTTCGCGGAACGCGTCGATTTCGTTTGAATCCTCGGACTCACCGCGCTAGTGTTCGATTCGGACCATAACTGCACCCGGCAACGGGACCGAGCGAATTAACCGGGGTAAGGCATGACCAAACGGCTCCCGCCCAGGGGCGATCATCAACCCGATCTTTTTTCCGCAAACTTCGCGGACATACCGATTCGCGACCAGCGCGACACCATGGAGCGGCCGTTCTTCAGCCTGGCAAAGAGACCGCGATTCGCGCCGATCGAATACCATGTCGGCGATGTCTGGGTCGAAGTCAGCGCCAACCCCAAATTCGGCATCGCGACGATCTGGGACGCCGACATCCTGATCTGGGCCTCCACGCAAATCACCGAAGGCATCGACCGCGGTCAGTCCCCCAGCCGCGTCATTCGCTTTCATCCCCACAACATGCTGAAGTCGATTCGCCGGGCCACCGGCGGCGAGCATTACCTTCGCCTGCGGGCTGCCCTCGAACGGCTGACCCACACTGCCGTAAGAACCAACATCCGTTCGGAAGGCAAAACGAAGGCGTCGTCGTTCCACTGGCTGGAGAGCTGGACCGAGGTGACCGACGAGAAGACCGGCGAAACCATCGCCATGACCCTCACGCTGCCAGACTGGCTATACGAAGGCATTCTCATGAAGGGCGGGGTCCTGACCATCCATGAAGACTATTTCCTGCTCACGGGCGGCATCGAACGCTGGCTCTATCGCGTCGCCCGAAAGCACGCCGGGCACCAGGAAGGAGGCTGGCAGTTCACCATGCGACAGCTCCACGAGAAAAGCGGCTCAACGTCACGCCTATCGGACTTCGCCATCGACGTACGCAAGGTCGTCGAGAGCAACTCGCTGCCGGAGTACGCGGCGATGCTGCACAAGAACGAGGAGGGGGACGAGGTCATCCACTTTCTGAAACGCGAACTTCTCTCCGTGAACGATCCAAGATACGAATCGCCACGTCACCCACGTCGCCGCGTGGCCCGAGGCATCACTTCGAAATCGTTGAAATTCAATCACGTAACCGAATAACCCCTTCGGCCTATTGGGCGTACGCATCAGTGGGCGAGGGGGGAGGGACACGGCCTATTAGGCGCAAGCCATCGTTCAACCCCCGATTGAACACGGCCTATTAGGCGCAAATGCCCCCTAAGATTCAGAATGGGACACTATTGAGATTCAAATAGTCCAGTTCGAATTGAAAAAATGCCATCAGTGACGTCGATATCCTCGCACGGCCTATTGGCCGCAGAATCCGTACATGAGCCGCCAATGATCACGACGGATTTCTTCGCGCCGGGCTCGTGATCCGGTTCGGCCTATTGGCCGTAAATCACACGGCCCATTAGCCGCAAACCACACGGCCTATTGAGCGCATCACACGCGGCCCAATGGGCGCAACTCCTCGGCCTATCAGGCGCACGAAAGGCCCGATTCCAACGAAGTTTCAAAAGCATCCACGCTGGCTAACTGTTTAACCTTAAGAATAAGTATTTAACTTGCTTAACGGACATGGGTTGTGGATAAAGTTAGGAAGGCATTCAGGTAGAATTTCGAAATCGCTGTCCGCAACTTAGTCATCTCCGCTTAAACACCTATCATTCGCAGCCAGACGGGCACCAGAGCATCGTTTCGGCACGTGTTGTAGGGTTCAAGCCCCACAATCGTAATACCCTTCCGTTGGCCACTTCAATAAGCAGTAGTCCAAATATCAGCTATACCATGAATCCTCCTATGCGAAGGATCGGCATCGACCGGAATCAGGAGCGTCAAGTCCCCCGTCTCATCCGGGTAAGGCAATCCAGTAGATGGTGAGAAGAGGGGAGAATATCGAGTAGGAGTAGTATATGGGGATGTCAAGACGGTAATCCGCGCCACCGATCTGCCCTAGCATCCGAAGCAATCATGCAATTAGTAGTAGAGACTGTTTCACAACCCGTTTTCGACGCCGCAAACCCTTGCTGCTGAATGGTTAGCAGGGGTTCTGAAACAGTCTCTAGTCTTTTGTTACGCTGTCTTCGTTCTCGCCGTGAAAAGAAGCAAGGTATGGTAAATAGTGATTGGGCGGCCAACCTTTGATCGCATATGCGCAGAAATGAAGACATTTGCTGGTCCCCGAGGGAATGAATGGGCCGTCCACCACTCGGACCCACTTACTCCATGTATTGCTGGTTCCTTCTGAATCGTAGCGACTATCTCGCCTGACCAGTAGGCCACATCATCGTCCTGCATGTATCCGATCATGCCGGCGTCATCGTCTTCCTGTGCATAGTCTCCACACAGAAAACTGCCGAGTCCATCCTCACCAAGATACTTGCCCACGGTGAATCCGCGGGCGAGTCGCTTCGCCTCAAACGAAAAGCTTGCGCCCGGGCGCGGAGTAGAGGAATCCACACGTAAATCAATGCGGTTGCGCCTTTTCCCCTTCCGCTCTCCGTCGTCCACAGGCGGATCGTCATGCACGCTGATGTAATCCGCCCAGTCGGGAGCTGACAAATCGCGCAGAAAATCGTGCATCGCCTTTCGTAGATCGCCCGTTATCGCCGGCTCTTCCTCCGTCGCGTAATCGTCGCACTTCAATCTGCGATAGCCACCTTCCAAAACTTCATGCACGCGGGCAACGAAGACTTTCCGAAACTCGGACGTGTTCGCCGAACCCTGCACGGTGCTCGATTGATTCGCTTCGATCAATGCTGTCCCTCCTTTCCGTCAAGGGTTTCAGCGATGATCTCCGCGGCGTCTGTCATTGCTTGGCTCTCCGTCCAGTGAAACCGCTGCATCGGTTTGAACAAAAACGTCCGACGCCCCTCAAGGATCAGAAGGCTCCGATCGAAATAGACCCATTGGGCGTTCTGCCGCCGCAGACGATTCCGCGATTTTTCCAGTTCACGCGCCGTCTCGTCATCCGCCTGATAAACTTCGATTTCCTTCGCTTCATTCGCCTTCACAAGCATGACCTGGATCATCCCGGTTTTTTCATCATGCACGATATCCACGTCATGACGTTTGCTGAGTTGATCGCCAACAAACTCGTCAAGCTCCGACTTCAGTCGCTTTGCATACCGCCGCAGGTGATTCTTACTCGGCGCCTCTACTGCCGGCTGCCCCAACTTCCCATCATCAAGCTCAAGGCGAATGCGCACGAGATCTTCGATAAGTGCGCGGTCCCGCTGCTTTACACCCAGGGCCTCATTAACAAGCGCATTCAATTCGTTGAGCAAGGCTTCCATATCGTGCAACGACTCCGAGTTTTCGCCCTCGCTTGCGAACAGCGACCGTTCATTCGCGAGCTTGGAGAATGCTTGAGAGGAAGTGACAGCTAGACGATCATGGAGCCCGACCCATATGTCCAGCCTCGCCGGCGACAATTCGCCGACCGGAACCGGCAATTCGCGAAGCGCGGCGATTGTCGCCACTGGCCGCTTAACACCAAGCCGACTGGAGACTAGAAACTGGTGATAATACGCAAAATCGGAGTTCAAATATACCGCCAGAGCTTTGAGCAACCTGACGTCGCCATTGGTACTCGCGATTCCGATCTGTCCCGACGGCACAATCAGGTAATCGTCGGTGAAAACGGCAAAATTCCGCGCTTCGCTCACGATGATGTGAGGAGGCTTACAAACTAGCAGACCGCGCTTGCCTCGACGAAGTCGGATGTGACCTTTTTCGTTTGTATAAATCGCCCGCTGCGGGAATGCAAAGAATTTGCGCAAGCGTTTCAACTGGTTTACATCCAAGGCGTTTTTCCCGACAACCTCATTGCAGGGTTCCACCGCATACACGGAATCGCCTTTGGTTGCAGTCAGCTGGGGCCCCGTACAAATGATGAGCGATCCGTTATCTTCGAGCGTACTCAGTGACGACCACCGTCTGGCCAGTTTGTCAAGAAGTCTCAGGTCGAACTGACTGCCCCACGTTGCAATTTTCCACGGAAGCGAACTTCCGCTCGCTGCATCCGCCATTCGAACCTGCCGAACCTCCCCCGCATTCAACACAAGACTCCACATCTCATTTCGCTTTTTCTTGGCCACCGGCCGAGTGGCTTCTTGATTGGCGACGAGCGGCGAATATACCGTTACGTATTTCTGCTGATATTCTCCATTTTTCTCCGATCCCTTTGCGTAGAAAATCGCTGCCGCCGGTTCACGCGATCGTCCAGCGAACAACACTTCGGTCAGGTTCGAAAAATTCGCAATCGTCGTGACAGCGAATGTCGTAAAGAACCTCTCCCTGAATCGTTTCGACGGCTCCGCGAACAAAGCCATTGCAGGCATCAAGACCCCAATTAGCCCATCGTCAGCAACGTATCGCTTGATTTCCCAGGCAAAGGCTTGTGCAACTTCGTTATCGCCCACAGGTGTTTCACTGGCGTCGTCCCTCGTCATCCATTCCCAAACTGGCTTGTCATCCTCGGCAAGTCGTCGCGGATTAAGCCCTTTCCAAGGTGGATTTCCGACCACCCAGTCGAATTTCCGCCGGCCAAGCAATCCGAAACATTCTGGCTCCTTTTGGAAGAAATTCGCCGTGAAGATATTCTCACTTCTGAGCGAGGGAAGCTTGAACGATGTACCGTTCTCCAAGTCTGGTGGATTACAATAGTCAAGTAGCGTCAGGATAAGTGATAGCTCCGCAACACTGCAGGCATCGCCTTCCCGGTCAATGCCAAAGATACTGCGCTGGAGAAGGTCTCGTAACTCAACCGGCCGGGGCCGCGCCTTCGGAAATGGGAACTCCTTTTCAACAAGGCGACGATAACATTGCACTAAGAAGGCGCCAGACCCGCACGACGGGTCCAACACGCGTGTGCCTCGCTGAAGAGCCTTCCGGTCCTCCATTTCCGCCAGCATGAAATTAACGACCGGAATAGGTGTGTAGTACGCTCCGGCCTGTTTACCTCGCGATTGCGTCGCACCGGACGGCGCGTGCAAGAACTGTTCGTAGACTACGGAAAGCGTCTCGATTGGAATGTACGAGAAGTCATACGCTTGAAAATCCAGGTGTAGCTGCCAGTCGCCTGCTTTTCGGGGCTCATCGCCTGCAAACGTCGCGGCAACCCACTGCACATGATGATCGTCCGGAGCGTCTTTGCCTTTGAATTGAAGGGGAAACACGCTCCCATTCAGCCATTCATCCAGCCGACCAACGACTTGGCGAAGGCCTTCCAATGTAGCATTACGGCCGAATACGGACTCCTTGTTGATTTTCCAAGCTGCGAATTTCCGATCCGAAAGAATGTCACGGTCCCGCAAATAGTGAAGGTAGACGTATTTCCCAATGAGCGCGTGCGATACTTCCGCCCTCAGCCCATTTCCCCTGAGCCACTCGTCAAGCGTCTGCAAGTGTTGGAGCAATGTCCAATCGACGCGGGCTTCCGGCCGCACTTTCTGGCCCCAGTTTCGCCAGAGCGTACCATCATCAATCGAATCAGCATGAAACCCGGCTTCCGCCAGTTCGGTGGCGGTGTTGAATGTTCGAAGCAGATTCTTCGCCCGGTGCTCGGGTCGTCGTTCGTACTCAAATCCCGAGTAAAGTCGGTAGCTGTCCGGACATTCCACGATGACGAACGGAACCACATCCTGGTTCCACGTCAGCTGGTGTGCACGATCAGCGGTCGCCGTTGAATCGGCCCGGCAAATATAGAGGGCAGGGACCGACGGCGTATTCGCTGTCGCCTTAGCCGATCGCAATGTGTATACGCCGATCACGCCAGGGCCAGGTTCTTCGCCTCTGCGGTTCTGAACGGCGCGGCGAAAAATATGTCCGAAAGCCGGTGCAGTCTCAAACGCCTCCTGGCCGGCTCGCAGGAAATTCGCAGACCCGTCAAACGCGAGTTTTTTTAAGAGGTCAACCGACTGCATCGCAATTTCCCATTAGCGCTCTGAACGCTTTCACCAACACAGTAGCATGCACTAAATACATATGTACAGTATATCGCCCACCCAAGCCAGTTCAGCAATGATCTTTTGCCAGAAACGCGCAAATGCGTCCATCTCAAGTGAATTCTCGCGTTTTGCGCTCTTTCGCCTGCCATTCCCCGGAATGCCCCAGAGCAGCCAGAATGCCGAAGTCGAACCGTGACAGCGGGTTCAACGCCTTCCTTAAGGCAGCAAGGCGGTCCTGCTTGTGTCCCAGCTGCTGACCGATTGCTCCCAGCATTGCACGCACCCGTGGTGGTTCTGACCAGGCCACCTTGAGCAACCGCTGGAAGCGGCCCGCCTGGCGGAAATAGCCCAAAAGTTTTTCAACGGTTTCCTCGGCCGACAATTCGCTAGCTGTGCCTCGGTTCCGCAGGAAATCGAGCAGAGCGGCGTCCGTTTTTGACAGGCCCCGCCACGACGCTGGTCGGCGCGTATGCACCACCGTCTCCTGCCCGATGATTAAACGTGGCAGGCTCAAGCCATCTGTCGCCAATTCCACCTGTGCCGGATTCTGGGTGGTAAAGCCCAGTACGTTGGCTGCCGCAATGCCCGCCGGGAAAACGCCGTTTCCACGAACGGGAAGCGACCGGATCTTCGCGGTATTTGGCAGACTCGGCCCGAATGCCGTCTGGCGTGGCCTGTAGTAGAGTCCCTTGCCAAGCCGCTGAATTACTCCTTGCCGCGCCAAGCGTGAAAGGGTTTTCGCCACAGCTGTAAACGACATCCCTTCAAAATCCGCCATTCGCCAAATTCGGTCACGGCTCGCGTCAATTCGCATACGAACAATTTCAGCCGTGCTTCCTGTCCTGGCCTCGGTTTTGTTCTTGTGATTCATAGCCGGGATTATCTCCGTGGGACTCCCGCGAGTCAAGTTTTGTTACAGGAAAACTTGACAAAGGCGATGCCAGTCTGCCCGATTAGGGTCGCCGTAATGCCGCGGTCCCTTCGTCTCTTACTCCCTCCTTGGCCTGGCGGGGGCCAAACCAGTAGGCCGCCGCAGTCGGGGCCATCCGTGGCCCTTGGTGCGACGGCCGTTTGGGACCAGGTAACAGAAACAGCATCGCGACAAGTTGCCGGAAATCCTGTGCACATTCACGTCAATTCAAAGTCCTTTACAACGCCTTTTGGTTGTATTAAGAGAGGACTTCCACAACCCAACCAAGGAGGAATGCTTATGGCAAAGCGAAAAACACAGGAGAACGTTGAGCCCGCAACAGAAATGCCCCTGGAGGAGATGCCGCCATCGTCCGGCGCTGACCAGCCCGCCGCACTACCAACAGATCCGGGCAAGGAAAAGAAGACGTTCAAGGACCCGTTCGGCATCGCCAGCGACTTCGCGGCAGGAGTCCAGCTCCTTGAAAGCCGTCGCTACCGGCAGATGCAAATGAGGTTCAATGACAAGCCATCGCAACCGGTTCTTGACGCCGTGAAGGCTGATGGCTTCCGCTACAACAGCCAGGACAAGCTGTGGACAAAACAGATTCACCAAGACACGGCCATGCAGACCCGGATTGATGCCGAGCGTCTTTTCCAGCAAGTGTCAGGCATGATTCGCCAGGAAAAAGGCGTTATCGAGCGCGCGTAATGCAACCCGCCCTCACCAGCTCCCTCTGGCTCAAGCGAGAGGGGTCACAAACAACAACAACAACAACACGGCACGAGACCGCCATCGCCTCTGGCCGCCATTTTTCGGGGGGGCCCCCCACCTTGAACCCCCCGAAAAACGGCGACCGACGGCGACGGCGAGAGATGCAAGCGGTCAAGGAGTCTGACGACCCGCTTGCCTTGAAGACGAAGAACAAGGCCAGCGCGGGCGAGGGGAGAGCTGTAGCTGCCTGCCAAGTCCCTGTCATTCTTCCAAACTCATTCGAAACAACGGTGCCAAATCGATGACCCAGAACCCCGGCCTCATGCAGGTAGCATCTCAGGCCCAGCATATGGCCAAGAGCGCCAACCAGGAACGCCTGGCGATGGCCTTTCAGACCGTCGCGATGGTTAGCATGGCCCTGATGGGCGTCACCGCCGCGGCCCACTTGGTTCGCGATCTGTTACGCTCAGATCAAGGCCCGAACCGCGGCCGCGGGTAGCAGTTTGGTGTGACGAAGCCTCTCTACAGCCAAAGGGAGATTCTCAACTTAGCCATGATCGAAGCCAGACGAATCTGGCATCACGTCAGGCAGTTGTCTTGCCGAGGAAGGCCGCCGGCATGTGAAAAGCCGCGCCATCGCGCCGGATGATTCGGGCCGCCCCAGTACGCCTGCACCATCCCTTGGACAATGCTCCGAAGGGGGACTCGCCAAGATGGGTTCCCTCGAACCATGCCTTATCCCCATCGATTCTTTGAACAGTACAAACAGACTCGCCGCAGAGGATCTGGTCACCCACTTGCAGTACGAATCGCGGGTCCGAACAGATTTCGTTGAGGCGTTCATTATCGCGCATGTAAGCGACGAGTTGACGGCCCAAAGATGCTTCATGGCCCTTGTGGTCGGGCGACTCCAGGAATCGCTCTAGTACTTCAATGGTCCATGCCGACTTTGCTTCTGCCATGGGCGCCTCCTTCCGTTTACCAGTATGTTTGCGTTACACTCCTTCCCAACTTTGAGCAAGCGGAAACCGGCTATGGTGAGAATGGCACCTTTGTCACTACTTGTTGCCCGTCTGGTCCGTGAGGCGAGGGAAACCTTCACGTTCATAACTGCGGCGTGGTAGACGAACGCTACCTGGAGCGCGACGCCGGCGGAAAACCGGAATTCAATCTCTATGGATTAAAGGCCGACGACGTCGCCCGCATTGACGAAGCCTACTGGGATGCAGCAGTTAAATTTTGCACCAAGTGTGTGGACCGTCTGGCCGAATGGGCAGAAACGCCGACGTGACAAAGGTCTCACAGTAACAGGATAACTACGCAATCAGTCGCTCCAACCGCTCTTTTCGGGATTCCCAATCAGGCATGATCCTGCCAAGCAATCGGTAGAACGCCCGGCTATGGGCATGCACTTTGAGGTGACAAAGTTCGTGCGTGATGACGTAATCGATGCAAGTCACCGGAGCCAGGATCAGATCGAGGTTCAACACTAATCTCCCCTCCGGCGTGCAGCTCCCCCACCTGTGTGTCATACGGCGGATCGTCAACGGCGGCGGATCGACGCCGAGGCTAGCGCAAGTTCTCAAGCACTCCGCCAACCGGGCTGGGAACAGAACCTTGGCATGGGCGCGATACCATGTGTCCAGTAATTCCTTCGTCCCCTTCGCGTTCTTCGGAGCCGTGGTACGAATTAGAAACCAGCGACCCACGAGTTTCACCGAAGGTGGAGTCCCGGTCTCGACCTTGAGGCGATACTGCTTGCCGAGGTAGCGGTGCGTCTCGCCCCCGACATATCGAGAGCCGGGGTGCTTCGGCTGGTGCTGCTCAAAGTATCGCCACTGAGTCACGATCCACTTCGTCCGCTTCTGAACGCGAGACAGGACCGCAGCCGACTCGGCCCCGTTCGGTGAATCGACCTCCAACCGCATCTCCGGGTGAACCGTGATTGCCAGGTGCTTTCGATCTGAGAACTCGATCCGAAAGGGGATCGTCAGTCCGTCGTACCGCAGGAGATACCCACCATCGGGTTGGCTATTTTCGATCATGTCGCGTACCTCACGCGGGCGATGTCGAGCGTGCGTTCAAGGATCGTGTCGATCTCCTCGAAAGCCAGATCCAGGCCTCGCCCGGATTTCAACTCGTGAAGATAGTCTTCGATGGCGTTTCGCATTCGGTTCTGCACGTCCGCGTTCGTCGTCCAATTAACGATCGTGTGCCGTCGGATGATCTCGTCGATCCCAAGGGCTGTGTCGGCACTGAGCGCCTTCAGCGTTGCGGCGTCGGCCGTATGCGGCTCGAGAATCTGTTGGAGTTCGCCGTAGAATGCCTTCGCCACGTCCTGATTACGGAGATTGTCCGGCAAGTCATCTCCGGTGCGATTGCGCACTTTCTCGGCGATGTCCATTACCTGTGTCAGGTAATCGCGGTCAGCCAACCGACGTTCACGGAACGCCCGGATTGCATCTTCCAGCAACTCGGAGAACCTCCGGTAGAATGCGGGATCTTCCTGCAACTTCTCGATGATGGTCTTTTTGGTCCTGTGGGCGATGGTGTCGGCTTTCGAGGCCGTCCCTTCGAGCCTCTGTATCTCGCGCTGAAATGCGTCCTTATCGAAAATGTTCACAAGAGTCGTAATCGTCTCGACCTGGCCGGTGCCGACATGCGTGTCGATCAGCTTGCGGATCTTCGTTTCATATTCCTTGAAATCCACCACCTCGGCATACCGCCGCTTGATGGCCGACCGCAGCTGCATGAAAAACTTCAGGTCATCGCGGTACTTCTGAATCTTTGCTTCGGGCGTCACTTCCATGAATTTTGTTGACGAGTACGCGACCGCCAGTGTTCGCGCGAAGAGACCTAACTGTTCATAAAACTCATGCCTTAGCGATTCGTCGGCCAGGTGGCGTTCGTATTGCTCCTCATCTTTCTTATTCCGCATCCCCTTGAAAATGGCCCAAAGGTCGGTGTGGCGCGCCGGGAGTTTGCTAATTTCCTCGGCTACGTCGGTGATCGTGTCAGCGAGATCGCCACGGTCAAATTGTTCAAGTTGGCCGTACATGTCGAACGCTGCATTCAGTCCCTGCAGGACACCCCGGTAGTCGATGATATACCCGAATTCCTTTCCCTCGCAGAGGCGGTTGACCCGAGCGATGGCCTGCAGCAGTGTGTGTTCCTTTAGGAGCCGCGTCAGGTAAAGAACTGTGTTCTTCGGGGCGTCGAATCCGGTCAGGAGCTTGTCCACCACGATGATGATTTCGGGATCGTCGCCATGCTTAAAGCCATTGATGACGTTTTTGTTGTAGCGCTCCTCGCTGCCATGGGCGGCCATCATGCGCTTCCAGAACGCCACCACTTCCTGTTTGTTCTCCTCGTTAACCTCTTCGTTCCCCTCGCGGTCGTCCGGAGCGGAGATCAGCACCTCGGACGTGACCATGCCGAACTCGTCAAGGTACTTCTTGTAGAGCAGCGCCGTCTGCTTATCCGGCGTGACGAGCTGGGCCTTGTACCCAGTGCCGTGCCATTCCTTCCGGAAATGCGTGCTGACGTCGAGTGCGATCTCTTTCACCTTTTGCTCGGCCTTGTTCAGCTGATCGGTGCTGGTGAACTTCTTCTTCAGGTCTCGCCGCTGCTCGGTCGTCAGATCGCGCGTGATAATGTCGAACCACCGGTCGATGGCCGTCCGATCGACGTGCTGTTCCACGTCCCGGCCTTCATAGAGGAGCGGTACCACGGCGCCGTCGGCGACGGCCTGCCGGATCGTGTAACTGTCGATCAGGCCGCCGAACCGGCTGATGGTGTCTTTCTCCTTCTTCATCACCGGCGTGCCAGTGAACCCGATAAAGCAGGCGTTTTGCATCGCCTTCCGCATCCGGCCATGCATTGCCCCGTACTGCCCGCGATGGCCCTCGTCCACCAACACAAATACATTCGGACTATTATTCTCGACTTTGCTCTTCACCACCGCGGCCTCAAACTTGTCGATAATGGTCGTAATCACCCGACTCTTCGGGCCGCTCAGGATATCGGCGAGGTTCTTGCCCGTTGTCGCCTGGACCGGCTCGATGCCGCAGCTCTTGAACGTCCCGTAAATCTGGTCGTCGAGATCCACACGATCGGTCACCAGCACGATCTTGTAATCGGACAGTTCCATGCGGGCGATGGCGCGCGCCAGCATGACCATCGTCAGCGACTTTCCGCTCCCCTGCGTGTGCCAGACCACCCCACCTCGGCGCCTGCCGTCTGTGTCCCGCCCGCGTATGCGCTCGACAATCTTCTTGACGCAGAAATACTGCTGGTATCGTGCAACCTTCTTCTCCCCTGCATCGAATAGCGTAAAGTCAAAAACCAACTCCATGAATCTTTCCGGACGGCACAGAGCAAATACGGCCATATCCTGTTGTGTGGTAGTTCGGCTCTTACCGAGGAGCTTTTGCACGACCGACTCATTAGCTTCCTTCCACACCGCCCAGAACTTCGCAGCTGTCCCCACTGTAGCGTACTTAGCCTCGTTCTTCGACAGGGCGAGGAGCAGTTGAGCATAGCCGAACAACTTCGGAATCTCATCGTCGCGCTGGTTGCGAATCATTTGCGAGACGGCTTCGGCGAGGGCGTCCTTCACGTCAGGTCGTTTGCATTCGGCCACGGCGAGCGGAATGCCGTTGACGAATAGC
>Ga0206960_1144_pt1 | contig 17750 bp, 15 predicted proteins | sample Alteio_BWOrgHeat_29_FD_153255 | JGI IMG/M metagenome (GOLD analysis project Ga0206960, IMG submission 153255) | Enriched cells from forest soil in Barre Woods Harvard Forest LTER site, Petersham, Massachusetts, United States -... | ecosystem: Environmental > Terrestrial > Soil > Temperate forest >... | reverse complement strand
ACAACGGCTCGCTCGATCACGTTCTCAAGTTCTCTCACATTTCCTCGCCAGGGCAATTGTACCAGCCTCTCGAGGGCCGCTTTAGTAAACCCTCGAATAGAACTTTCATTTTGAGCTTTGAACTTTTTGAGAAAATAATTGGCCAACGGTAAAATATCTTCACTGCGTTCGCGAAGGGGTGGGATCTGTATAGGAATAACACATAGGCGGTAGTAAAGATCCTCACGAAATGTTTTATCTTCGATCGCCGCTCTAAGATCTCGATGCGTAGCCGCGATGAGACGAATGTCAATCGGACGATATTGGTTCTCGCCGATGCGTTTAATTTTACGCTCTTGAAGCACTCTCAAAAGTTTCGCCTGAAGGCCGAGATTCATGTCTCCAATCTCATCTAGAAAAAGAACCCCTCCGGCTGCTTCTTCAAACAAACCCAATTTTTTATCGATAGCACCCGTAAAAGAACCTTTTGCATGTCCAAAGAGTTCTGATTCCAACAGATTGTCTGGAATAGCTGAGCAGTTAATCGCAACAAAAGGGCCTTTGCTTCGTTTACTGTGGTGATGGATCGCACGCGCAATCACTTCTTTGCCTGTTCCGCTTTCGCCGATCAGCAATACATTCGCTGTACTCGACGAAACTCTTTTTGCTAAGTCGAAAACCGTTTTGATTGCCTCACTCTTGCCAATAATACCGTTAAAAGACCAACTCGAGTGTACTTCACGCCGAAGTGTTTCGTTTTGCTCTTCGAGATCACGAAGTTTCAAAGCACGTTCAACAGAAATGTTGAACTGTTCAAAATTCAGCGGCTTAACGACGAAATCGTAAGCACCAATGTTGATCGCTTTCACTGCTGTTTCGACACTCCCATGCGCAGTCATAATGATGATGGGTATTTTAGGTGCAACGGCTTTCACGCGACGAACGAATTCAAGACCATCCATTGTCGGCATTTTAAGATCCGTGATGACCAAGTCATATTCGTCTGTAGATTGTTCCAATTTCTTTAAGGGCTCGAGTGGACTCAGATGAAAATCCAACACCACATCCTTAGAGCTCAAGCAGCTCCGAAGAAGCTCCTGCATGTCTCGATCATCATCAACAATGAGAATCCGACTCTGTCCTGTTTTCATAAGATTATAGGAGTTATACATAATAAAATTTGCCTTGTCCATTTTTGCCCCAAATACAGTACTGCTTTAATGATGTATTTGGGGCATCCTATACTGTGGGGTGGTTAGGGAAGACTTTTTGGCGTTCTGCCTGTGATGAGCGATACCAACGCACTCACAATGGCCAATGCGAGAAATACAAACAAGAGAAGACGGCCTAATTCTATGGAAAGCCCTGCAATATTATAAGCTCCAAGAATAAGGGCTAAAAGCCCAATAATAAAAAAACTAATGGCTGCACGTAACATACGATTTTCTCCTTCATTTAAATTCTGAAAAGCGCTCTATGTAATCCTATAGAGAGCAATCAATGTGCCAGGACACTGCTGGGGTATTTTGGAGTACAGGGCTTTCAGAAGTGTAAATTTGCCCCATAGCTCCTCTATTGACTCATTTCAGAGAACAAAAAGAGAACTGATGCCTCTCTCCACTCATTAAAACAGGAAGCAGAGATGGCACATGGCTTGCTCTATACAAGAATAAATACAAACAAAGGAGACCTCACAATGAACACCACAACCTCATCAACAGAAGACAAGATGAAGGGAACATTTAACAATGCGGCTGGCAAAATCAAAGAAGTTGCCGGCGAAGTCGTAAACGATCAAACCCTCAAAACAGAGGGCCAGGCTCAGCAAATTAAAGGTGCCGCTCAAAAAATAAAAGGATCTGTCAAAGCTGCTGTTCAGCACGCAGGTGACCTACTTGAAACCGCAGGTGATGAACTCAAGAAAAAGGGCTCATTAAAACGGGCGAAGCTGTTTGCAAGGCCGGCAACAAAGTAGAGCACTTGCTAGATTCGTTTAGCGAATAGAACCGAAAAGGAGAAATCGACATGAAAAAAACCATCAAACAAAGATTTAAAAACTTGTATACAGCAAAAAGTAAAATCACTCAACGTGAGTGTCAAATTTGTGATCATCCATTCAGTGTTCGAAGTCCTTTTCGTCGCTTTTGTGATCGATGTAGAAAAAATAATGAACTTTATTTAACCTCTGAGTGGCTTCCAGAAACCACTGTGCTTCTTTAAAGTTTTTTAATGAATCCATAAAAGGGGTTTTTCAAAATGTATAATAAAATACTCAATAAAATAATGATCGCGTTAATTGTACTATCGTTAGGTGGGATCTTTACCGTCTCGAAACTACTCTTCGCAGATGACGAAAGCACCACAAACCAAATTAAAGATAAAGCCGGCGATGTGAAAACTGAAACCAAAAAAGCGGTTCGCAAAGCTAAACGCAAAGCACGAAATGCCACGGGTCATGGGAGCGTTACGAAAGATATGAAGGATAAAGCAAACGATATCGGTGACGACATTTCGAATGATGCAGACAAAGCAAAGAGAAGGCTAAATAATTAAGGACTTTCATACAAAAAACACTGTGAAACGAACTCCCAATTAATAATTTGTGAAAATGATTCTAAATAATGTGCACGCTCGTTTCTAAAGTCGATGTAGTAAGCGTGTTCCCATAAGTCACAAACCAGCAAAGGTCTTTTGTTTTCTTTGCAGAGCGGATTATGAGCATCATGAGTCGTTTCAACCGAAAGTCGACCCTCTTTATCACTCAAGAGCCATGCCCAACCTGAACCAAAGTGCTCCATCGACTTATGAGTAAAGAACTCAAAAAACTGATGCTGACCTCCGAAGCTTGCTTTGATAGCGTCTTTCAATTCGGTTTCAGGTTGCTTGGCTTGCGAAGTGGGTTTTAAACACTGCCAGTAAAAATTATGGTTCCAAACTTGTGCTGCATTTTCATGCGCCTTATTTCGGGACCAATGAACAACATCTTCTAAAGGCCAGCCTTCCATGGGTGAGCCCTTGAGAAGCTTGTTGAGCTTTTCAACATAGCCCAAATGGTGTTTGTAATAATGAATGTTCACGGTCTCACGTGAAAGATGAGGCTCAAGAGCATCCAACTCATAAGGAAGTTTCGGTAATGTAATTTCCATTTAAGTTAGCCTTTCTTTGATTCTGAATATTCTAAAATTCCTTCTAAAAGTTGTTTACACTCACTCGGCTTGAACGGCTTAGGTAAAAACGGTGGAGAAATATCTTCAGAACCGATAGCTCTAAAGAATTTTTCCATCGGCATTGCCGAGGTCACTACAATAGGAACCTCTGGAAAATGCTCTTGGCATAACTTCCAGAGATCAAACCCTGTTCCTTCGCCTTCAAGAAAAATATCGACTAAGATTAAGTCATAGGGCTTAGAATTGCCTTTTCGAACCTGCTCTTGCAAAAGAACAATGGCTTGCTCAACGTTCGAAACCCAATCTCGGCCCATTTTGGGATCAATGAGTTTCACAACGTGATCGACAACAGTCATCAATTCAATATCGTCTTCAACGACTAAAATACGACGTCTTGATGGTTCAGACTGTACTGACGCAAATGGAAACTTTAAGTCAGTCTGTTTTTTTTGAGTCGTAGCTGTAGCGTTCATGCGGCCCCCTCTTTCCAAAATGTCACCAAAAAATAGTGACAAGTTATGGTCAAATAACATTTCTGTTTCTAATGAGAAGTAGAGCAACAAGGGTGCCAACAAATAAAAGCCGTGATTACGATGTCTTAAATTTTACTGATCCATAAAAATAAGAGATCCAGGGCATTCTGCCCCAAAGGAATGCCTTTTATGACTTGAATAGAGATGGCCAAACTCTAGCTCGGTCGATGGGTCTGACTCTGTTCAGCTTTCAGAACACAATCTTCGATACGAGGAATCAAGGAGCGCGTTTGAGTAAGGTCATGTTCTTGGGCAGCTTTCTCAAGTTGGCTACCTAGATCTCCTAATTCTGGAAATCCATAGGTCACAGCATTGCCTTTGAGCTGGTGCCCCACTCTTTCAAGAAATGTGAAATCACCTTTCTCGAGGTGTTCTTTAAGAGCAAGCAACTCTTTCTTGCGATGCTCAAGATAAGTCGGAACAAGCGCAGCTATTTTGAGCTGCAGCCTTTCATTCGCACTCAGTGATGGCGAAGGTGGCTGACCTTGAGCCGTTAGCTTGGTAATCACTCGATGGAGTTCATAAGCAGAAATAGGTTTTACTAAACAGTCAGTGAATCCATACTGAGCTGCATTATTTGAAATGGAATGCGCAGAAAGCGCAAGAATGGGTACCTTTTTTGTAGTTCCTTTTGAGGTTTCCCATTTTCGAATCTGCTCAGTCGCTGCGTACCCATCTAATTCAGGCATTTGAATATCCATTAATACGATATCAAAAGGTCCTTCTTTGAATTTCTCAACTGCTTCTCGACCATTATCCACAAAAGTCAAACTATAGGGCTGAGAACGCAGGTAGGCTTGAATCAAGAGTTGGTTATCTTTTGAGTCATCTGCCACTAAAATGCGAGTCTCTGCTCCTTTGAGTGGGGTCTTTGTGTTCACTGTAGGTTCGGACGAGGCCTTCGTCGTTCCTATCAAAATTTCATAGAGAGAATCAAAAAGAGAAACCGGCTTAATGGGTTTAAAGACAATCCCGCCAACCGGAAACAGACTGAGACGTTCAATGCTTTCGGTAGCCGCCGTAGAATCTAATATGAATAAAAAGTGAGGCAATACTTTAGATAAAGTTTTTGAGTCTGAATGTTCAGACTCTTTTAAAAACCGATCAAAATCTACGATCACGCATTTTTGATCACGATTCTCTGCCAGAAAATGAATCGCTTCGTCTAATTGGTCTAAACGGGTGACGGAGCGAAGAAACGGACGTAAATTATTTTCTAGAACAGAAGAAAAGTGTTCATCTATTCCGAACAAAGCGACTTCGCAAGCACTCAGGCCAAGCTTCATGAGTTTCGAGGTCAAATGTGATGCGGGTTCCGGATTCAAAGAAAGGGTGAATGAGAACTCGCTGCCTTTTCCTTTTTCACTTGAAACATGAATTTTTCCGCCCATTCGTTCAACCAGTTCGCGCGCAATCGTCAAACCGAGCCCACTTCCTCCGTACTTTCTTCGTACTGAAAAGTCTTCTTGAACAAAAGGCTCAAAGATCTGGCTCATTTTTTCTTTGTCGATACCGACACCCGTATCAATGACTGAAAACTGAATGACACCGCCGTTGTTGCCCGAAATCAGACGAACTCGCAAAGTCACATAACCTTTTTTCGTAAATTTCACAGCGTTGCCAAGCAAGTTAGATAAGACTTGTTGCAAACGCACTGAATCACCAGAAACCCTCAAAGGCACGTCGGGTCCCAGATCTAAAATGAGTTCTGTTCCATTGGCATGAGCTGTGAAAACAGCCAAGTCTAGGCACTTCTCAATAAGCTCATAGAGATCAAAACGAATTTTATCGAGCTTGACCTTGCCTGCCTCAAGACTCGAAAAATCTAATAGATGGTTCAACATTTCGAGCAAACCAGAACTCGCTCGACGCAATACAGAAAGATAATGCTTTTGCTGATCTGAAATAGTCGTCTCGCCTAGAAGACTAGCCATACCGATGATCGAGTTCATGGGGTTACGAATCTCGTGGCTCATTCGAGCCAAAAATTCGGAACGGGCCTTCAAGGCATCATAAAGCCTCTGAACAGCGGGACGAAAAACGTACAAAGCCTCAAGAAAAAGCATGAAAAGCATGCTGAAAAATAGGAGGTATTCTGTTCGCTTAAACGCCTTCGCTTGATGATCCAGATTCAACTCAAAACTCATGACGCCTCTCGAGACCGCTGATCGATACTCAACAGTGGCATCAATCAGTTCTCGAATCTCAGCGGCTTGTCTGTTTGATCGCGAGAGTCTCGGTTTCGAAATCCCAGTTCCATTATCAGATGTGATCTGAGCCATTGCAGCCTGAACTCTCTGCATCGTTTTTATAATCTCGCCCTGACTGTCTCTCTGAGCACCGTTTGAAAGCTTACGCTCGAATCCAAGCTGTTGATAATCAGACATCAGCTGACCGACGACCCCGCGAACCCCTTGAAGGTGTTTTATGGCTTCCTCGTGGTTTGAACTCAGCTGCAGTGAAAGAGCCGCTTTGCGAATTTCCTCTGTTAACGGAATCTGCCTATCGAGTTGCCGAATCATTCTTTGTGTATCAACCTGTCGACCGAAAGAAATCTGTACAACGACTTGACCTGCAATCGCCAATCCCGCAATAAGGCCTAGACCTGCCAGATAGCGCATCGTCAGATTCAAAGGAATAAAACGATCCAAAGCACGATTGATAAAAGTGTCGACAATCAACAGCCGCTTTTGAATGATAAAATTCACTCTTTTGAGCTGTGACTTTAAATCCATACCTGGATCCCTAGGGTAAAGGCGCTCACTCCGACGGAGTCTCCGCCTTTCGTTGAAAGATTGAAATAATCAAAGCGAGTTTCTAGGTTGAGCTTCTTTCCAAAGAAAAAAGAATCGTAGAGCTCAACACTGAGAAGCGCGAAAAGTCCGAAGCTATGAAAAAATGGGGTTTTACCGCCTCCAAATAAAGGAAAAGCTGACGCTCTAGCCTCGTATGAACGATTTCCAAAAAAATGACTCTTTTCACCACTCATTGAAAAAAGGAGCTGGGGGCTTACGAGAACACCTGATGCATCCGTTCGATGCTCTAAATAAATACCGTGAACGGCAAGCCCCGGAAGCACTCGAATGGAGGAGCCTGTTAAAAAACCCCAGGACGGACGGCTTGCATAAGCACCCATCGAATAGTCCCCACTTGTCGGAAGATGAAAAGGTCCAGGCAAAATCGCAAGCACCGGAAAGCGCAAATCTCCTTCAAATGCAATCTGTGAAGGATCTTCAGGCATCAGCTGTGCTCTTGCACCTGTTTCTAAATTAAAAACGGTGGGGTCATAGTCTTGATTCTTACTTTTCAAAACACCGTAGGTCAGAGCACTGAATGCCAAATGACCCTCCAATCGAACGGAAGAAGCCTGAGTCGATTGTGTTGACGATTGGTGCCGTGATGTAATTCCTGTATTCGCCGAACGTAAGCCCATCGCGAGATCGAATTCATAAATATTGGACTTATCTTCAAGGCGAAAGCGACGCGACTCAACAGAGGGAATTTTTTCACGTTTAAACCGAAGCACTTCTGACAATACGCCAGGGCTGGTTTCGTCTTTCAGCGCATATGCATCGGGGTAATGAAAGTGCACCACGACATCTGCTTTTTCAAAGCTACAACTGATGCCTAAAAAAAACGGCGGAACGCCCTGGCTCTGAAAGAGCTTCAAGTCCATTCCCATTTGCACGCAAGACTGATGAATCAGAATTCGCGGTGAATCAATACCTACAATAGTGACAGAAAGCCCACCATGATCGACTTTCTGACCATCTCCAAAATCGACGGCGAGTTTAAAGCTGCTGCTCGAAGAGCGAGTTAAAATAATCAGAGTTTGACCTGAGTCTGAATCCGCAGAATCTTGAGTAGAAGATTCCACGAGACGAAGATCAGGGTTTCCAAAAGTATCGACGACTTTGACATGCTTTGGAAACTGAACCCACACCTCTTGAGTAAGCTCTGCGGGCACATTGGCGCGCGTTTCTTTCCAGATCCAACGATTCGTGACACTCCAATTGACATCAACGATGTGACCCTCTGTGTCGAACCATTGAAGTTTAAAGTCAGAGGCCAGTACGTCGATGGGCTGGAGCGCACTGAAAAAAAACACCCCCACGATAGGGATCGCCCCTTTTAAAAGACAAGCAAAACGTGTTGATAAGACTCTTAGCGTTTTCATACGTAAAATGGGTTGCACGAAGTTTAGGTCAGCCGCGGGAAAGGGGCAAGACCAATGAATACTTGCCGCAAGTGTAAAAGAGTCATTTAATATGAGAAGTAATGCCAAGTTCGAGACGAAAAAAGCGGTTCATGAGAACTTTTTGGACACTTCTGATTCTCGGGTCAGTGGTCGGAGCGGTCGTCTTTTTATCGAATTTTCAAACAGAGACCTCAGAATCAGAAGAAAACATCAACAAGCTTGCCCTACACATGGAACAGCTCTACCGCCGCGAACTCGAGAAAGATCGATTTTCAATGCACTATATTCCGAAACCTCCTGCAACGATTCTCATTACAATTCAATCTTATCCCGACGCTAACCGGCAATTGATTTTAACATTGACTCAGAGCGCCAGAGAGATCATTCAACGTACCTCGCACACTTTTAACGTGGAAACGGTGAATGTTGAGACACACACAGAAGAGCTGCCGCCTTCACATTAAACTGAATAAAATCGATAGATTAACCGATTTTCCGAACTCGGTAATACTTGACAAAAACAGTTATTTTTGAGATAAGGCTGCCGTGGGATTTAGATTTATTTTAACTCTTTTAGCGATTTCTGGAATGGGACTGGCGAATGCTTGGGCTCAACCTCTCAGAATTCAGGTCGTTCATCAAAGTGTGCCGCCAGCTCACACAGCGTTGTGTGTCCGCGTTATTCGCCCAGAACTGTTTTCGAATTGGCAAGCCGTACTGAATCAAAGTCCTAAAAAGGTCGTAAGCAGTCAGTGGGTTGCAACCCTCGTCTCTGAATATCTAAAACATTCAAAGTCTCAATCGGTTTCGACCCTCTCTGAATTGGACAATTTAGAAGCAATATTAAGACAAGCAATCGAACAACAACAACTCACGGGTTCAGAATTATATTCAGAAATTATTAAACAACCCATCGAAGATTTAATAGAAACACCCGGGCAACGCCTTTTCGTCTTCCTCATTCCATTTGCTCAGAGTGATTCCATTCAACTGATTTTTCATAGTCTTCAAAAGATGATGACTGGATCTTCAATGGAAAAAAATTCCCCACACTTTTGGTCTCTCCGCTACCTACTCATTGAAGTATTGGGCCATCGAATTGAATGGCCAGAAAACATCGCTCAGTTTCTTCACGACACCTCTGTCATGCAACAAATGAATGAATCCATATTCGATATAGCCTTTTCTGATTCTTTGCTCATGCTCAACTTCACCTCTGAAGTGCTCGAAAATTATTTACGTGGATACGATATGGCCAGACGAATCACTGCATTCACCGCAAGTGATCTCGCCAGAAGCTGGGCTATGAAACAAAAAAAGACTACACCCACTCTGGCTTTGGCGCGTCTCTTCGATCTTCTGGCAACTGCATTGAAATTCCGAGTAGAAAAGGGTGCAAAGAGTTTCGTCTCGGATCCTCTACCTGGGCAAAATGGCTGGTTTTTCTTTACAGGTCACGAAAGAGATTCCACTCTTGCAATCGATCCAGAAGGACGCATCTGGCGAGGGAAGGATTTTTCAGAAACATGGCTGACGGCAAGCTCTGAAGTTCTGAAAGATGATAAACGCCTTAAACGGCTAGACATCATCCCCATTAGAACTGTCTTCTCACCTTTTCCGAACTCGCCCGATCAACATCCTGCCGCTACTCGAGACATGAGAACGATTCCATACTTACAGACGCCTGTCGCCTATCGCTAAATGTAGCTTTAGACTTCTGCAGCTCTCAGAATCGCGATCGTGCGCTCAATCTCTGAAACAACGGTGCCGACGTCGGTTGAATAGCCATCGGCTTGAATCTCTCGAGCAAACTCTGGAGTGACGACTGCGCCGCCAATCACAACTTTAAAGGGCAGTTTTCTTTCGCGCACAAGATCGATCACGATCTTCATCTGCATCATTGTGGTGGTCATCAGAGCTGACAAACCCACGACTTGGGCTTTCTTTTCTAGAGCCGTCTTAATGATAAGCTCTGAATCAACATTTCGGCCCAAATCAACAACCTCAAACCCAAAATTACGCAGCATGAGAATACAGATATTCTTACCAATGTCATGAATATCGCCCTTCACGGTCGCAAACACCACACATCCGCGTTTCTGGCCTGAAGCGGCTCGAGCTTTCAAAAGGTAGGGCTCTAAAAGCGCGACGCCTGATTTCATCGTGTCGGCTGCTGCCATCAAGTGCGGAATAAACTTTACGCGCGCGCCGAAAAGGTCGCCTAAATGCCGAATCGCGGGTGTCATGACGTTTAAGAAAAAATCCATCGGTGCGCTGACTGGCTTGTTGTCGAGTGTTTTAATGAACTCTAAAATCAGTTTCTCGGCTGTTTCTTTTTGGCCATCGACGATGGCTCGAAAAACACCGCTCTCAATCGGTGTCGCTTTTGCTAACCATTCGGGCTCACGTACCGCGGGTGCTACGGGTACTGGAGCTGCGTCAGCAGCTGCGCTCCCAGTTGGGTGCAATTCAATCTTCAGTGAGAAGTCTTTCATGAAATCTGTGATCGCAGCGGGTTTTGAGCTCCACATTTCAGCGGCTGCAGCGAGTGCCGGGCCCATGGGCTCGGTCACTGACATAATGGCTGAATCCAACCCACGCTGAACAGCGAGTGATAAAAATGCATTGTGCACAAACGCGCGATTCGGCAAACCGAAACTCACATTACTGAGGCCGAGCGTCGTCGCCGAGCGCGGAAAATATTCTTTAATCAGCTCAAGCGTGCGCAAAGTATTTCTCGAACCGTCTCGCATCGCTGAGACAACCAGACCCAGGCAATCGAACACGACATCTTCTTCAGCAAAACCCCATTTATCAAAAAGTTCACGCGTGATTTGCTGAGCATTCTTCAAACGCTCCTCAGCAGAGACCGGTACATCTACGCCTGTGGTCATACAAATCACAGCGGCTCCGTGTTTTTTCATGACGGGTACGGCTTCATCTAATTTTTCGCGTTCGGCATTCAGAGAATTGAGCAAAGGCCTGCCATAATAGACCGAAGCGCCGGTATCGAGCGCATGCGTATTCGCGCTATCGATCATGAGTGGAGTTTGGCAGCGATTTTGTACCGCAACGACGGCTTCGCGCATCAGCTTCGGTTCATCAACGAGCGGAACGCCCACATTAAGATCCATAACCTTTGCGCCGGCTTTGACTTGTAGTTCAGCATCTTGAAGAAGAAGCGAGAGTTCTCCTTTTTTCAGAGACTCGCTGAGCTTCTTGCGGCCAGAAGGATTCATGCGTTCGCCGATCGGTACGAATGGATACTTCCCGCCCAATCTCACACTTTGAAACAGGCTAGAAATCACCACGCGACCTTCGCGCGGAGGTTGCCTAAATTTTGTGCGACCGGTGACTTGCTCTTTGACTCGACGAATGAAGTCAGGCTGAGTTCCGCAACAACCACCGATGATTCCTGCACCCGCTTCGATGAATCGCTCGATGTACGGATCCATATCCGCTGGGGTCATCGGAAAATGCGTGCGGCCGTCTTTCAGACAAGGCAATCCGGCGTTCGGTTGCACTGAAATGACGAGATTCGTGAGCTGCGCCATGCGTTTCACGACATCGACCATGGGCTCAGGGCCCGTTGAACAATTTACGCCCACAGCTGTGGCGTGAAAGCCCTCGGCGATGGCTGCAATGTTTTCTGGAGAAGCTCCAGTATCAGTAATGCCATCGGTATTAAAAGTCGCGTGAGCAACCAGCGGCATCGTCTGCGAAGCGGCCCGCACCGCAGAAAGCGCCGCGCGAAACTCGAGGCTATCGAACATAGTTTCAACAACGATGAGATCGACTCCGAGCTCGACCAACACTTTGGCCTGCTCGTAAAAAATCTCAGCCACTTCTTCAAAAGGTTTCTTGCCGGTCGGAAACACCGTCTCGCCACTGGGGCCCATGTCTCCAGCCACAAATCCTCGACTGCCCATCGCTTTGCGAGCGATGTCGACAGCCTTCGCATTGATTTCGCGCAAGCGGCCTTCAGATTGGTATTCTGCTAGGCGCCAACGCGTGGCTCCAAAAGTATTGGTGAGTAAAATATCAGCGCCCGCTTCAGCATAGTCACGATGTGCGCGCTCGATGATGTTAGAGTGATCCATCATCCAAACATCGGGAGCCATGCCCGCAGGCAAACCTCTGCCTTGGAGCAAAGCGCCCATCGAACCGTCTAAAACAAGAATCCGTTTGGAGAGTTCAGTAGTGAAATTCAAGGAACTTACTTACATCGCGATTTCGGCTGATTTGCAAACGGTTTAATAGCTGATTGGTTTAATCGGCAGCTAGAACTTCGCTTTCCTTAACAAGCGGGTGTTGATACATAGAGTCTACAATTGGGGGTCAAATGAGAGACGTTCTAAAACATCTTGCCGCGGCTACTTCGCTGCCTTTAATCTTTGCGCTCGGTTGCAGCCATGTTGAAGTCAGATCGCCGTCCAGTTCATCTGCTCAGACTCCTCAGACTCCTCAAACTCCTCAAACTAAAGTTCAACTTGATTATCAGCGAATTCCTTCTTTTGCAGAGCTTGAGCAAATCAAATACAAACCTGTTCCTAGCAACGCAACTCAGAATAAAGTAGAAAAGCGTGGATTCATCACGGTTCCTCTCGATTATTCGCGACCCGATGGACCTCAGATTAAAGTCTTTTATCGTTTGATTCCTGCCTACCATTCCACGCCAGAGGATACTTCAAAGCCGATCATCGTTGTGATGAATGGCGGACCTGGAATTCCAACCAAAGTTTATCGCCCAATGGATTTCAATTATGACGACCCAAGCGATAAAAAAAATGGCAAGTTCGACCGATTCAAGTTTCTACTCAATGATTTCCGAATCCTCCTCGTCGATCAGCGAGGTACGGATGGCTATTCAGCCCCGCTTGCTATGGATGCTCCGAATCTTCGTCCTGAGTTTGTGATTAAATATTTTTCAACCGATTCACAAGCAAAAGACTATCTGAAAGCGATTGAGACCCTAATTCCTCAAAATGAGAAATTTTTTATCATTGCCCAAAGTTATGGCGGAATGATCGGCATGAAGTATCTGACGTTAAAAAGCATGCGAAAACCTGAAGGAATTGTTTTCTCGAGTTCAGCGCTTCCTTTTTCAGACAGCAAGAAGTTTGGTTCTTATCGCAGAAAAGCTCAGCTTGAACTCAATCGGCAGTTTCTCGCTGCTTACCCGGGAGCGGATAAACGATTGATCTCTCTGCGTGAACATTTTCAAAGCCAGGGTGTTGATCCCAATCTGGTAAATTATCTTTGGGATTACCTCGGTCATGGCGATGCGGGTATTTGGGAACGCGAGCTTTCAGAAAAGCTTGATGAATTGGCAAAATTGAATACGAAAGAAGAAATAGTAAAAGCGATGGCCGATGATGTGGGGCTTGTAAGTCTGCTGAACTTCATTCTTTCTGCTTCAACGAACACCCCAGGATACACAGATCGTACGATGGCCAAGATGCTCATGAAAGAAATACCTTATGAATCTTGGATGCTCGATGAGAATTGGGCGGATCAGCAAGTAGGCCTCGATGGGAGTTGGCGACAGGCGCTGGTTCAGGCCCTTGATGATAATCCTCCACCGCCTGTTGCGTATCCTTCTTTGCATCGGGTTCGCAAAATCATCGCTCAGAACCATGTTCTCTTCACGTTGGCTCAAGGAGACGCGATGGATCCTACAGAACTTCAGATGACGGAAATCAGGAAATTCATCATTAAGGGGCACACGATTCTAAAGAGCGACATTCCAGGCGGTCATAACGCTATTTTCACGGAATCCGGCTATCACGCGCTGAGAGACTGGATAAAGACGATTCAGTGAATAGCGTTTGAAATCCCTAATTTCTCTGCTTCAGCTGCCGCTTTTCTACGCGCGGCCGTGATCGCATTCTTCATGTCTTCAGAGCGAATGGAGAACGCTTTCAACGAGTTTCCATAAGAAAAACTGACTATGGCCATGCTTCCAGCACTGATGCCACCGCGAAGACCCGAAAACTGACCGTCGATGTTGGCGTATGCAACCGCAAACGCTGCATTTACGACATCTGCACACTTAGAGGCATAGCCCGGAGGAATTTTGGCCCAGGTTTTAGAAAAAGTAGGCTCTCCTACATACTGACCGCAACCTATCGTGATCAACATCGGAACAGAAAACTGAGCCGTCACGTCGTTCCAATCGATCTCAACAGCATCTGACTTCTGAAATACCGTTTTAGGTTTCGGAGAAGAAATTTCGACCGTTGTCGTAGGCATCGCGACTTGAGAAGTGTAGACTTCACCATTGAAGCGTTTGAACGTCACGAGATAGGTTCCACCTGGAACGTATGGAATGACGTTATTTTTTGTTCCTGGAGTCGTGTCGAAAACTACTGATGTTGTTCCGATAGAGAAAGTGACCGTCTCATCTTTTGAGAGATTCGCCTGCTCATAATGTGAAGAACCGTTGACTTCAGTAACCTGAAAAAGATCGACCGACAATTGAGCTTGAACATCTCCCGTATTGATCATGACTAAAAAGTCAGCATCGAGTTGTGCAGTAGGCACGGTATCTGATTCCGGCTTAGGCTGGGCTAAAGCCAGAGACGAAACCAAAAGAAGACTCAAACCCATCGACAAAACAAGTTTACGAAGATTCATGAAACGGTTCCCCTCTTTAAAATTTATTGAATAGAATAAGAGTAAGGGAATTTACTGAACATCTCGAGTGTTTTCAGATGACGCGGCGTTTATTCGGTATCGGTGAGTTCCAAATCGTAATCCGAAGGCTCTGACCCGAGATTCAAGATTAAAACAAAGTCATCTTTCTTGAATGAAAGAGGCTTTCCGTTTAGTGCTGATAACGGAATGCGACTGATCACTCCATTAGCATTTTTTTTGACGCGGTAGGCCACGAGCGGCTGTTGCGTGCCCTCTAGCGACAAAGTGAAGGTCTTCAATGCATCTTGATCTGAAATCAGAGGTCCAATAGGAACATACGCCGATTGAAACGGCTTCAGATTACCACAAGGGTTGTCATGAACTTCAGCACGATCGAAGTCGCCTTGATACTGATTTGGAACAAGCACGCTCTGGAATCCAAATAACCGGTACCGATTCAAGCGCTCATCGTTGACTTCAAGGGCGTATGAGAAATGGGTGTAGACCGACGCATTGCTACGAATGGCCGCAGGAATCCACTGTGCTCCATCAGCCGTGTTCAATGCGTACTGCAACCCTTTCAAACCGGTATCGCTGCCTTGATACAGGGCTTTGAGAAAGTCGTTTCCGCCAAAGTGGTCATACAGATAAATAAAATAAAGAAAGGATTTGCCATAATCAGCACCACTTGGGTCCCAAGAGTCAAACGAAGTCAGCGAGCGCGACGGATTTCTGAGATAGGCATCGATGGAATGCACCTTATAAACGTCGTATCCGAAAAGAGAGCGGCCTAGCAAAAAGCTCATCAGGTCAGCTAAACCTTCATTGACCCATGCTTCTTCATCCGGTTTTTTCTGAAAGAAAAGCACGTGTGTGAGTTCGTGACTAAGGGAATAAACCGTGCTCAAGACAGGATCCTTCAGATTCGTGACCGAGGCAGACTCAGCCAAATTCAAATCAATCAAAATCGTGTGATCACCGAGCTTGCTCGGAGAATAATATCCCCGATACAGGTGCTTTGATTTCTCATAGACGTCATCCAAAACAATATCGACTGGGTGTTTTTTGTCGATCCCTGCATCTTCAGCAGTAACACTGAAGGTTTCTAAAAGTGCTGGAATCACTTTCTTCTCGACGCTCTGAAAAACAGCCTTCATGGTTTTATCCGAAGTTTCACTGAACTTTTTCATCAAATCTTTATAGATCCAAATGCGTGTATATTTTCCTTTATAAAGAAGTGTGCGTACCGAGACGGCTTCTCGGGCCTCTTTGCTGATCGTCTCTAATGATAGAAAGGGTTCCTCGATAACTGAACTACGAGCGAACACGTGTATTTGCGACAGTGCGAAAAATGCAGTTAAAAAAGAGATCAGGAAGAGCGTATTCATGCTCTTCCTGATCTTCGGTGCAGCCCTTACAAGCCTCTGCTTCATTGAGGATTGTCCTTGCTGACCCTGTTCTTCGTATTTGCAATAATGAGATCAGCATCGACGTTCATGATGTCCGTTTGCAGATTTTTCATGTCGAGCTTGTAATAATCTCGAAAGTCATTGGCGATTCTTTTGCCTACGGTCTCGATATTTTCACCGATCTTTTTTGGAACATGGACAAACAAATCTCCAGGGATAGTAAAAAGAGCGGCGATGGGGCAAATTAGAAAAACGACGCACTCTCCTCCGTTACTATTCCAATCCAACTCTTCAGTCCACTCGAAGTAATTGTCATCAGGGAACTGAGGAATATTCCATGACCGCTTATTCGCGTTATAAAGATTGATGTAGTTGATGGAGGTACCCACAAGACTGAGCTTCGCATCGCGCATCATCTGGGCAAGGTTTTCAGAGACCTTAAGGCCTGAAAATTTAAAGCTCTGAAGCGCTTTGGTGGCTGTATATTCAGGGCTTTGTTCACTTTGAAACGTGTCACCCACCCATTGTGCATAGGCACGCTGAATAATCTCTGACTTGTTTTTGAACGTCAGAATAGGTGTTTTGTACTCAATCAATTTTTTGAAATTGAGCGAGTGTTGACCGAAGTATTTCATCGCACCCATCCATTCCAAAAATGCATCTGTAACCATTTGAACACATTTATTGGTCGTGCACTTTTTTGCGATATTACTATATTCGTCTTTTGACGTTGCGAGTGTTCCACCCAAGCCTGCATATGCACCCGCCACTTGGTTGAACAAGTCGATGCCCATTTGTCGATAGCGTGCTCTGAGTAGTTCGCGGCGCGTATCAGTATAAGGCATACCCATTTCGGTCGCGAGCTGAGCTAAACCGGAATAAGCAGTCGATCTGAGATTGCCTAAGCCTTCACCGAAGTTTTTGAGTTTGGTTGCGAAGAGTGTCTTTGCCTCTTCGAGAATGACCACCTCATCTTTATTCATCTTCGTGTAAAACTCTTCTGGAGGCAGTTGATAAGTTTTCTCAGCAAGCTCCACGTCATTCAGTACTTTCTTGAGTTCTTGGTCGCTGATTTGAAGAATAGGTTTATGATCGATGACCAACGCATCATACGCCAGCGGATCATCGTTCTGCCCTGACCCTTCTTTATTAGCGAGGGCATTGTGCTGAGCCATCGCCGTGAAGATCAGGCTTCCTAGAATGAGGGCCATTCCGTTTATTTTTTTCATTTGGTTTTCTCCTTGGGTTTGGTTTCTTTGCAAACGGGGTAAAGTGAAATGGACAGGTGGTAAACTTGGTTTTTCTTTTTCGTGTTTCTCAAAAAATCGCTCAGGTCTCGTCTGAACTTCGTAATGAGCTTGCGAGCCACCGGCACAAGGCTGCTGTCGGTCGCGAAGGTCATTGAGGTCTGATCGCGTAAATCAAGAGGAACATTTTCGAGTGCCTCTTGAGCCTTTTCAAGAATATCGTTCTGAAGCTTTTTTCGGGCGGGGGTCGTAAAGTCGCCGGCAGGTGTGGTCACATCGCCCGAGCGATCGATCCATTTTCCGTCTTTCGTGATTTCAAGAAATTCGAGGCGGATGAGACGCTCGACAGCACTGTTCACGTCATTGACTGAGATCCCGAGCGTACGAGCGATCCAGCGAGGATCGGACGTAAATTGATCGAGATTCGTGAGTTCCAGAATAGCGAAATGGTACCAGTCCGCGATGACTTCGAAGACGTCCCACTCAAGGTGTCGGTAATCTGCAGAGTCGCCTAAAGGCTGTCGTGTGGCATCGATGGAACGAGAGAATATTTCTATTTGCTTAGGATGCAGGCCTAACTT
>Ga0206960_1143_pt1 | contig 17807 bp, 14 predicted proteins | sample Alteio_BWOrgHeat_29_FD_153255 | JGI IMG/M metagenome (GOLD analysis project Ga0206960, IMG submission 153255) | Enriched cells from forest soil in Barre Woods Harvard Forest LTER site, Petersham, Massachusetts, United States -... | ecosystem: Environmental > Terrestrial > Soil > Temperate forest >... | reverse complement strand
GCCATGGAGCAGTTATGTGGCTGGCTGCTGAAACCGAAATCCACGTTGGAGAGCAGCAGGAGGTTTTTCTCATTGAGAAAGATCAGAAACTGGCAGAAGAGAAAAGTAGTTTCCAATTTCAGAAGCGACAGAATCGAGGGAGGCGATCAACCGATCGGGCGGTCGTGACCAGCCTGAGAGATCAGGCCAACAAGGCAATCGCTTTCCAGAGGAAGACTTGAGCAAGACCTTATCCCGTGTAACGATTCGCACTGAAGTCGCGCAAAGGACAAGAAACTTCATCTTCTTTGGGGGCTTTGGCCTAGGTAACTTCGGTAACGAAATTACTCTGCAAGCAATCCTCTATCATTTGCGTCACCTCCTGCCAGATGTTGAAATCCGTTGTATCTGCACTGATGCCTGGGTCACAGCAACAACCCACAACATCATAGCTGTGCCGATTAGCCGTACGGCCGCCAAATCCTGGAGACCTCACAATCGATTGGCGAGAGTGTTTCGCTCTGTCTTTGTTGGCATGCCACGCGAACTTTACCTGTGGCTTGAGGCTCTCATGACGCTCAAGCGTACAGACTTCCTGATTATCCCAGGAACAGGCCTGCTCACGGATGCTTACGGCCTCAGGAACTGGGGGCCGTATGGACTGTTTAAATGGTCTTTAGTCGCGAAAATACGCGGCTGCAAAGTGCTCTTTGTCAGCGTGGGAGCCGGGCCGGTCGACAGTCGCCTTGGCAGATGGCTCGTAAAATCAACGCTAGCCTTGGCGGATTTCCGTTCCTATCGAGATAATGAGACCAAAGAATATCTGAGTTCTATCGGCGCGGCGGCGGCGAGCGACAGGGTGTACCCTGACCTCGCCTTCAGTATCGCTGACGAAATCACGCCAAAGTCCGCAATTCAAGGACGCCGCCGACCCGTTGTGGGGCTCGGTCTGATGCTGTACCACGGTAAACTGAGCTCTGATAAACAGCGGCAATCCACTTATACGGCATATTTAGAAGAGCTTATGCTATTCGCGAAGTGGCTGCTGGAACGAGACTACGATATTCGTCTACTCATCGGCGAACTGAGCGACAAACCCGTAATTACGGAGTTTAAGACATTGCTGAAAGATCGTTTGGAAGTTTTCGACGAGGACCGCATTATGGATGACCCAGTCCTATCTGTTGAGGACTTACTCGCACAGCTCGCTGAAACCGATGCCGTCGTTGCCACGCGTTTCCATAATGTTCTCTTGGCGCTAGCCCTCAACAAGCCGGTCATTTCGATCTCGTTCCATCAGAAGTGTACGTCGCTAATACAGGATATGGGACTCAAGGAATACTGCCAGGATATCCGCCACTTGAATGCCGACAAGCTGATCGAGCAATTCTGTCAAATGGAGAAAAATGCCGACACTCTGAAACAGATGATTCGAGAGAAAGTGGCCCAGTACCGCGAGGCCCTGGACGAACAGTACAAGCTGATCTTCAACGATTTGCTACCCGCCCGAGAGGTGTTGACACGGAAGAGTAAAGAGGGGATTGTCCGAAATTGATGCACGATCGTCGTGCGGTAAAATAGAAGTCCGCCATGCCTCGACCGTCACTGGGCGCAATTCGCTTCTCGCCTAAGCACTTTAGGATGCGTCTCAAAGTGCAGCAGCAACCCCTTTGAAATTAAAATGTTTGCAAAAAAGTGGGGGACGGCGCATTTTTCAAGCCGAACTGGATGCGTAAAGTTAAGTCTCCGATAGTGATTATCTGCACAGGCGATGACAGTAACCGACGGGAAATGAAGACTTAGAGGGTTGTTGAATTTAACTTACTTTAAAATGAACACTTGCATAAAGACAAAGATAGGGCGGGCGGCCTCCGAAAAATGAAGTTAGTTGAAGCGCTGGGCATTCTCGAAGCTGTGAAGCGCCGGAATGGCGCACCCTTGACTTGTTTTCTTGCGACGGGATTTAACCCCCTTCACCTCAGCGCATTCCTGGCCGCTGAACTTGGTTTGCTTTTCGCCGATCACAAAATCGAAATTCAGCGTGGATTGTACGGCGATCTCGTTGGGAACGTCAGCCGACTCGAAAAAGCTGACGCACAGGTCGGCGTGGTGTTGATGGAATGGGCCGACCTTGATGCCCGGCTCGGGATTCGTAGTTCAGCTGCCTGTTCACCTGCTGTATGTGCGGACATCATAGCCACAGTAAGAACTCGAGCGCTCCGAGTTCAGAAGGCGATTGAAGAGGCTACTACCCGAATGCCTGTAGTCGTCTGCTTTCCGACGTTGCCGCTACCCCCGATCTCGTTCTTCCCGGGCTGGCAAGCGGGTTCGTTGGAGATTGAGCTCAATGCAATTGTGCATACCATGCGATCACAGGTGTCGCAGTGTGCCCAAGTACGGATTGTGAGCCTTCAGAGGATAGATTTGACCTGCGCTTTGGAGAAAAGGTTCGATATCGAATCCGAACTCCTTGCGGGATTTCCTTATCGGCTGGAATATGCATCAGCGTTGGCCAATCTCCTTGCGCAACTCACGCGAAAACCCACTCCCAAGAAGGGACTGATCACAGATTTGGATGACACGTTGTGGAGAGGGCTTGTTGGAGAAGTGGGGACTGAGGGAATCTCGTGGGATCTCGATCATCGCAGCCAAATGCATGCTTTTTATCAGCGGATGCTAGGTGCCTTAGCTGCGGAGGGAGTGTTGTTGGGTATCGCCAGCAAGAACGAGCGTACCTTTGTCGACAGCGCTCTTGCCAGAAAGGACCTGGCGCTTTCGTCAACGGCCTTTTTCCCCATCGAAGTGAGTTGGGGACCGAAATCAGGGGCAGTGAGCCGCATCCTGAAGACATGGAACATCGGGCCCGATTCAGTAGTGTTTGTTGACGATAGTCCACTTGAGCTCGCAGAAGTAAAAGCGTCGCATCCTGAAATAGAGTGCCTGCAATTTCCAACTAACAACAGTGCGGCGATTTACGACCTCGCGCTACGCCTGCGTGATCTGTTTGGAAAAAGTGCTCTTCTCGAAGAGGACTCAATCCGCGCCCAGAGCATAAGACAGTCCCATGTTGGCGCGAACGACTACGAACGGACAAGCGGGGGGCGCGCGCATTTCCTCGAGCACGTCGAAGCGCAACTTAACCTTAATTTCACGAAGATGCTTCTGGACCCGCGGGCTCTGGAACTTGTCAATAAAACGAATCAGTTCAATCTCAATGGGAAAAGATATACGGAGGTTTCCTGGCGAAATTATTTTCGGAATCCAGAAAGCTTCTTGTTGGTGACATCTTATACGGACAAGTATGGTCCGCTCGGAAAAATCGCGGTCATTGCAGGCCGCCAAAACGGGAAAAAGTTGAACGTCGACACGTGGGTGATGAGCTGCAGAGCTTTCTCTCGACGTATCGAATACATGTGTCTCGAACAATTGTTCAAGAAATTTGATATCGACGAAATTGAGCTGGATTATATGAAGACGGACAGAAACAGTCCTCTTCGCGAATTCCTCAGCGACGTATTGGGTGGGGATCCCTGGCCCGGTTGCACGATTTCCCGGCAACTGCTTGAAAGTCGCTCAAATGCCCTTCGAGAACCTCAGGAGATGACGAATGGATGAAATGGAAAAACGTCTTGTGGCATGTTTTTCGGCAGTTTTGCCTGAGCTGGGTCCCGAAGAAATCAGACGGGCCAGCGCGACGTCGCTGGAAAGTTGGGATTCTGTGACGACGGTTACACTCCTCGCCGTCGTCGAAGAGGAGTTTGGGATCACCGTAGATGATGTCGATCCAGCTAAGTTCGATTCATTCCAAAACATCCTCGCTTACTTGCAACAGGCTGTCCGGTGATGATGACAGATTCGATTCTCGATCGCTGATCTTGTAACTTACTGAATTCCAGCTAGTTCCGGCATCTTCTAACGGCTGACCGACACCCGATATTCATCAGAGGGGAAGACCGTTCGCAAATTGTGGTAATGTTTTTCCAATAGATCGACATTCATGGGCATAAGACCATTTTGGAATCGAGACAAAGATTCGGGCCTCCGATCTAACCTCTTTTATTTCAGAAAGATCACCAGAACCCTACAATCGTAGCCTCGTAGCACAATCTCCACTCTGGCAGTCTGATTGCGAAACTCATTAAAGTCAGAAATGGGGCATTAACGGCGGTAGCCTATATTTCCTCGATTGCGCCACTCGGAAAAGAGATCAAAGAATGAAAGTATTGTTAACCGGTCATAAGGGTTATATCGGCACCGTAGCGGGCGCGATGTTGACCTCCGCCGGACACGACGTGGTCGGTCTAGATACCGATCTTTTCGCGGGCTGTGATTTTGGCCAGCCGGCGCCCGAAATCCCCGAGATACGCAAAGACATTCGGGAGGTGACAACGGCGGATCTCGACGGATTCGAGGCCATAGTGCACCTCGCCGCCTTGTCGAACGATCCGCTCGGCGATCTCGATCCCGGGCTTACCTATGAGATAAACCACAAGGCCTCGATTAGGCTGGCCGAACTTTCCAAACGAGCGGGCGTGAGGCGTTTTGTGTTTTCCTCCTCCTGCAGCACGTACGGTGCGGCAGATGACGGATTTCTGGACGAAACGGCGGCCCTCAATCCTGTGACTCCTTACGGCGAGTCCAAGGTCCTCGTAGAACGCGATATAGTTCCCTTGGCGGACGAAAACTTCAGCCCGACCTTCATGAGAAACGCCACCGCCTATGGCGCATCTCCGCGTCTTCGCCTGGATATAGTGCTTAACGACCTGGTGGCATCGGCGCTGGCCACGGGCCGAATTCTTATCAAAAGCGACGGCACACCCTGGCGTCCGATCGTGCACATTCGGGACATCATTGGTGCAATGCTGGCCGTGCTGGAAGCACCGAAGAGCGCCATCCACAACGCAATCTTCAATGTTGGGCAGACTTCGGAGAACTACCGGATCAGCGAGCTTGCTGAAATTGTCGCAGAGACGGTCCCCAACTGCCAGATTGAGTACGCCCCAGGAGGGGGCCCGGATAAGCGGTGCTACCGAGTAAATTGCGACAAAATTCAAAAGACTCTGACTCACTTCCGGCCCCAATGGACGGCCCGCCAAGGCGCACAAGAGCTCTATGACGCCTATCGCGCCGCCGGATTCTCGGCCGCCGACCTGAAATCCGGACGATATTTCCGCATCCACAATATTCGACATCTACTCGAGAATAGACAATTAGATCCTTCGTTGCGCTGGACTCGAACCGCTTTTACTGAACGAGTTGCCGTCTAGCGCGCCGATGCACTTCGGACAGAACAAACAGGAGCGGAACCACAATCATCTTTACGGAGACGCAATTAAAGGGTGCGTTTGTTATTGATCTCGACAAACACGCGGATCAGCGGGGATTCTTTGCCCGGACTTATTGCGAGAGAGAGTTCGATTCACACAAGCTGAATTCTCACTTCGTGCAGTGCAATACCTCCTTCAATAAGTTTAAAGGCACTTTGCGCGGAATGCATTTTCAGGCTCCGCCGCATGAAGAAGCAAAGCTCATAAGGTGCACCCGAGGATCGATTTACGATGCGATTGTCGATCTGCGCCGCGAATCTGGCACATTCAAACAATACTTCGCCACGATCTTGTCGGCAGAAAACGCGAAGATGTTATACGTGCCACAAGGATTCGCCCATGGTTTTCAAACTCTGGAAGACGACACCGAAGTTTTCTATCAGATGTCCCAGTTTTATGCACCCGAATATGCGCGCGGCGTTCGCTGGAATGACCCCGCATTTGGAATCAAATGGCCCGGGGGGGGAAGAATAATTCTCGATCGAGACCAGTCTTACCTTGACTTCGTTGACTGACAAAACCGTGATCGCCGCAACGCATGCACAAATGAACACTGCTCCTGTATTTGACAGAGTGGATCCCGCCCTTCTCGGACAACAGATGTATGCGTTGATCGCCGAACTCTACCCAATTTGCCGCAGTATCACTGGAAATGGTGTCCGCGAGACTCTTAAGGGCCTGCAGCATTTCGTTCCGCTTCGCCTGCAAGAGGTCCCTACGGGAACACGGGTTTTCGATTGGACCGTACCTCCCGAATGGAACATTCGAGACGCCTATGTAAAAAATTCTCGAGGTCAGCGGGTTGTTGATTTCCGTAAGTCAAACTTGCACGTGCTCAACTACAGCGTGCCTGTGCACGAAAAGATGCGCTTAGCGGAGCTCAAGCCGCACCTTTTCACGCTGTCCGAGCACCCCGATTGGATTCCTTACCGTACAAGCTATTACAAAAGGAATTGGGGATTCTGCCTGAGTCACAAAGATTTACTAGCGCTTCCAGACGATGAATACGAGGTTTGCATTGATGCTTCTCTGGAGAATGGCCATCTGACCTACGGCGAAGTCTATCTTCCGGGGACCACAACCGACGAAATCTTAATATCCGCTCATACGTGTCATCCTTCGCTGGCAAACGATAATCTATCAGGCGTAACCATCGCTTGTTTCTTGGCCAGATATATCTCGAATCGTCCTCGGAGATACTCATACCGATTCCTCTTCATTCCCGGAACGATCGGAGCCATAACCTGGTTGTGCCTGAACGAATCCACCGTACCCCGCATCAAGCACGGCCTCGTGCTTGCCGGCCTCGGCGATTTCGGTCCGTTGTCGTATAAGAAGAGCCGCCGAGGCGACACGGAAATCGACCAGGTTGCAGCCCACGTCCTTCGCCAATTCGGACCCAAGTCGCAAACTTTGGAATTTTCTCCTTATGGCTATGACGAGCGGCAGTACTGCTCGCCGGGCTTTAATCTCGCAGTTGGAAGGTTGTCGCGCACGCCGCACGGCACTTTTCCCGAATACCACACGTCTGCTGACGATCTGAACTTTATTAGCCCACAAGCGCTCGGCGAGTCCTTTTCGGCATGCGCGTCCATCCTTTCGATCCTGGAAAGAAACCGAACTTATTTGAATACCAACCCAAAGTGTGAACCTCAACTCGGCGAGCGAGGCCTTTATCGGCTGATGGGTGGCTCGACTGACCACAACACTAAGGAAATGGCCATGCTGTGGGTGCTGAATCTTTCAGACGGCACGCACACTTTACTTGATATCGCAGAGCACGCCCAGCTCAGCTTCGATTCTGTTTATGGCGCAGCTGCCCCTTTGAAAGAGCAAGGCTTGCTCAAAGATGTATTCAAAGGATCGCCATCCAACATGGTCGAAGAGAAGCTCTAGATCGAGTGGCGGCATTGCTGAGCGCACAGACCGCTGTCATCACCGGCGCCAGCAGCGGAATTGGGGCGGCCATCGCCCTCTGTCTGGCAGAGGAAGGCGCCAGGCTGCGCCTGGTAGGACGCAACTCAGCAAATCTTGAGGCTGTTGCTCAGTGTGCGCGCAAGAATTCACCTCAAGTTCTAACGTACCTAGCCGATCTAAACAGCGACGAAGAGTTAGAGAAACTGAAATCCGCCCTGAAGCATGACTGCGAGACGTTAGATGTGCTGATCCACAGCGCGGGGATCATCGCCATGGGAGGCTTCGAAACGGCGTCACCAGCGGACTTCGATCGACAATACCGGACCAATGTTCGAGCTCCCTACGTGCTCACTCAAGCATTGCTTCCCCTGCTGCGCACACATCATGGTTCTATTGTGTTTATAAATTCGAGCGCGGGGCTTTCCGCGCGGGCCAATATTTCGCAATATTCCGCCACTAAACACGCATTGAAAGCCGTTGCCGATAGCATTCGTGCAGAAGTGAACCCTGATGACGTGCGCGTTTTGAGTATTTATCCAGGCCGGACCGCGAGCCCTCAACAAGCGGAGATCTACAAGGCCGAGGGCAAAACCTACCGTGCTGACCTTCTGATGCAGCCGGCCGACGTTGCACGAATTCTGGTCGATGCTCTCAAAGTGAATCGCACGGCCGAAGTAACAGACATTAGCATCCGGCCGATGCGGAAGATCTACTGAGAGTAGATGGATATTGGATAAAAGAGTGAGGTGACTACCGTGGGAATAAGCGCAACCGAGACTTCCGAATTGACGGGTCATAGGGAATCGCCTGATCACATATCAGACGGCCCGCTCTGCCGCTTCTGCGGAGCTCCGTTGCAACAGACATTTGTCGATCTGGGGATGTCACCGCTTTGTGAAAGTTACGTCTCCGCCGAACAGCTCAATCAAATGGAGCCGTTCTATCCGTTGCATGTGCGCGTGTGCGGCGAGTGTTTCCTCGTGCAGCTCGAAGAATACGTGAGTGCCAAAAATATTTTCAGCGATTATGCCTATTTCTCCTCCTATTCCGATACCTGGGTTGCGCATGCGAAACGCTACGGAGAGCAGATGATCAATCGTTTCCTCCTGAATGAAAAGAGTCTGGTTGTGGAGATCGCCAGTAATGATGGCTATCTCCTCCAGCATTTCGTTACCAGACAAATTCCGGTCCTCGGGATTGAACCTGCCGCAAACGTCGCTTCCGTGGCAGTGGAGAAAGGTATCCCTACCCTGGTGAAATTTTTCGGGGTAGATACGGCGCGAGAGTTGGTTGCCAAAAGCCGGCGCGCCGATCTGCTGCTCGGGAATAATGTTCTCGCCCAAGTGCCGGATCTGAATGATTTCGTCGCCGGGATGAAGATATTGCTGGCCCCAACCGGCGTACTCACAATGGAATTTCCTCACCTGATGCGGCTAATGGAAGAGAACCAATTCGATACGATCTATCACGAGCACTTTTCGTATTTTTCGTTCCTCACGGCGGAGAAAATCTTTGCGGCACACGGCTTGATGCTCTTTGATGTCGAAGAACTCAGCACCCATGGAGGATCGCTGCGAATTTATGCGCGCCACGGCGAAGATAGTTCCAAACCTGTTAGTGCCCGAGTCGAGAAACTTCGCGCCAGAGAAGAGTCAGCCGGATTCACCCAATTGGAACGATATCGTTCGTTTGAAGAGCAGGTCAAGGAAACCAAACGCGAACTCCTGGATTTCTTGATCAAGGCTAAGCGCGCCGGCAAGCGCATTGCGGGATACGGTGCTCCCGGCAAGGGCAACACTCTACTTAATTTCTGCGGTATCCGAACTGATTTCCTCGATTACACCGTCGATCGCAGCCCTCACAAGCAGGGAAAGTTTCTACCAGGCACACACATCCCCATCTATTCACCGGATCGCATTCGGGAAACTCAACCCGACTACGTTCTAATTCTTCCCTGGAATCTCAGGGAAGAAATCATGCAACAGAATGCCTACATCCGTGAATGGGGTGGCGAATTCGTAGTTCCGATTCCCAAGGTAAAGCTGTATCCGTGATCGCTAATCATTTATTCGGCGAATAGTTGCGGAGTCTTGACGAAGGGAGGCCGCGTCATGAAGGTAGTTCTTTTTTGCGGCGGGCTAGGTTTGCGCATTCGCGATGCAGAAGATATTCCCAAGCCCATGGTGCGCATCGGCTATCGGCCAATCCTCTGGCACGTGATGAAATACTACGCCCACTTTGGGCACAAGGACTTCATCTTGTGCTTGGGACATCGCGCTGAAGACGTAAAGAACTACTTCTTGAATTACAACGAATGCGCTTCTAACGATTTCGTCCTGTCAGGTGGCGGCAAAAAAGTGGATTTGCTCAACAGCGACATCCACGATTGGCGGATCACTTTCGTTGACACCGGAATTCATTCCAATATCGGCCAGCGCCTAAAAGCGGTCGAGAAATATTTGGACGGAGAAGACGAATTCCTCGCAAATTATAGCGATGGCCTTACGGATATGCCGTTGCCTCAGCAGCTTGAGCACTTTCGCAGCGGGGGCAAAGTTGCCAGTTTTGTTTGCGTGCGGCCGAACCTCAGCTACCACCTTGTTTCACTACAGCAGGGTAACGGCAGTCTCGTCTCCGACATCCACGCCATCAACGACGGAAATATGCGGATCAATGGAGGATATTTCGTCTTCAAAAAGCGGATTTTTGATTACATTCGCGACAAAGAAGAACTAGTGATCGAGCCGTTCCGTAGGCTCGTCGCAGACAGGCAATTGATTGGTTACCCCTACGACGGGTTCTGGGCCAGCATGGACACTTTTAAAGACAAGCAGCAGTTGGAAAGCCTGTGCGCCAGCGGTGCCGCGCCGTGGGAGGTTTGGAAGGCCAGCGATAACGGTCGCAACGGCCATAATCACGATTAAGCTCTGCTCGAGTTTGAGCGAAAACCACACATGATTGCTCTCAACCTTCCACAAAATGCCGAGGCGCCCCTCAAGGTGCTTTGTTTGGGTTCCCACTCTGACGACATTGAGATCGGCTGTGGCGGCACCATTTTGCGCTTGCTTTCTCAAGTTCAGAATTTGGAGGTTGTCTGGATCGTATTTGGAGCTTGCAAGGAACGCGAACGGGAAGCCCGCAACAGTGCGGCGCTTTTCCTGAGTCGGGCGAAACGCAAGGAAGTTATCGTCAAGAGTTTCCGAGATGGCTTCTTTCCATTCGAAGGAACACAGATCAAGGATTACCTCGAAGAATTAAAAGGGACATCGCCCGATTTGATCTTTACGCACAACCGCAAGGACGCACACCAGGATCACCGTCTGATTGCGGAGCTGACCTGGAACACTTTCCGGAACCACTTGATACTCGAGTACGAGATTCCGAAATACGACGGAGACTTGGGGCAACCCAATCTCTTTGTGCCGCTCGATCAAGAGGTCTATGAGAGGAAGGTTCGCTACGTCATGGATGCCTTCGAAAGTCAACGCGCAAAGCCGTGGTTCGAAAAGGAGACGTTTCTTGGCCTCATGCGTTTGCGCGGCATGGAGTGCGTTGCACCGAGCGGATATGCGGAGGCTTTCTATTGCCGCAAAATGGTGTTGTAAGCGACAAGCAGAACTTGTCCTTTAAAACTGCTCTCACCTAGCCTGCAAACCATTGATCAATTCGGCGCAAGCAAAAGGATCGGAATGAAAGACCTAAAAGAAAGAGCACTTCGTGGCGGTGTCGCAAAGCTTTGTGCTCAAGGAGCAAATTATGTTGTGCGCATTGCCTCCTTGGTGGTTATGGCTCGATTGCTCAGCCCGAAAGATTTCGGCCTCGTCGGCATGGTCACCGCTTTCACGGGGGTACTGAGCCTGTTTAGAGATTTTGGACTTTCAGCGGCAAGCGTTCAACGAGTGGATGTAACTGAGGATCAAGTCTCAACCCTATTCTGGATCAACGTTTTTGTCGGTGGCTTTCTTGCGCTAGTTACGACGGCCATGGCGCCGGTTGCTGTCAGCTTTTATCGCGAGCCGCATCTATTTTGGGTCACGATTGCTATGAGCACGGGCTTTTTATTCAATGCCGCTGGTGTGCAACACTCGGCTTTTCTTCAACGAGAAATGCGTATCACAGCATTGGCAATAATCGATGTAATCAGTTGGGTGGTCAGTACGCTCATCGGGATCGTTGTGGCGCTCGCCGGTTTAGGATATTGGGCCTTAGTGGTATCGACTGTTTCGCTCCCGCTGATAGCGACGATTGGCATGTGGCTAACCACTGGCTGGATTCCCGGCAGGCCGCGCTCTGGTGTTGGACTTCGTTCCATGATGCGATTTGGCGGCGGGCTCACATTGACTGGCCTGATCGTCTATGTGGCCTATAATTTTGAGAAGGTTCTTCTAGGCCGTTTTTGGGGAGCGGATGCGGTTGGTCTGTATGGGCGAGCGTATCAGCTGAGTAACATTCCTACGTCCACCTTGAATACTGCCGTTGGCGAAGTAGCGTTTCCGGCGCTGTCGCGGGTCAGGAACGACCCGCCTCGTTTCAAGAACTACTTCCTTAAGGGCTACTCTCTGGTATTGGCGATGACAATACCGATGACCATTGCAGTTGCCATTTTTGCACCAGAATTGATTTCCGTTCTCCTAGGTCCAAAGTGGCAAGAGGCGGCCCCGATCTTTCGATTGCTGGCTCCCACAATCCTGGTTTTCGCTGTTATCAACCCGATCGGCTGGCTGATTTTCTCGCTCGGAATGATTGGCCGAAGTTTGAAGGTGGCGATGGTCCTGGCTCCGCTCGTGATTTGCGGTTACGTTATCGGTTTACCTTATGGACCGAAAGGAGTCGCGTTTGCGTATTCCACTGTCATGGTGCTGTGGATCGTCCCGCATATCGCTTGGGGGGTTCACGGCACTGTGGTTTCTGTCCGCGATATTGCCGTGGCAGCAAGCGGGCCCTTGGTCTCGGGCATAGTGGCTGGAGCGGTTACGTTCGGAGCGCAATTTGCTTGGGGCCAATCCTTACATGCTTTGCCAAGACTTGTCCTGGGGCTTGCCATTCTCTTGAGCGCGTATCTCGGCATGCTATTTTATGCGATGGGACAAAAATCCCTCTACTTAAGGCTGTTTCGAGACATGCTGCGACGTCTGCCAGTCGAAGAAGAGAATTTGGTTCCCGCTTAGTCGAAGTGATGACATACGGCGTTCCCTCCGGCCAATCGAGTGGTTCCTGGTTCAGCTCCCTCTGCCTCCAGTGCAATTTCGGAATGCTGTGGGCCCGGCCAAGTTGCAGGGAAGCTCATCTCTGCCGATCTTCGTGCAGGCAAGAACATGGCCCAACCAATCGTAGATAGAATCTCGAGCGTTAAGCTACTTCGCAAGTATGTCGGCAACCCATTCTTGCGAGCCAATGAGTGGGCATGGAACCGCTTACCCCTTTCCTGGAAGGAACTCCCGTCTGTAATCTCCTACGGCAACTTTCTCCAGTCTTTGGTGCGACTAAAGACCGGACGTACCCAGTTTCATGGCACCTTCTTTCTTCGAAACCGTCCGGAACTTGAATTAGTCCGTTCTCTCCTAGATCAAAAGGCCAAGGGTTCCACCCTGAAGGTTGCGGTTTTAGCGTGCAGCAATGGGGCCGAGGTGTACTCCATTGTGTGGACAATCCGGTCCGCACGGCCTGATTTAAGGCTCGATATTCACGCCATTGATATTTCCGAAGACATTATAGAAATCGCAAGGAAGGGCCTGTACTCGCTCGGGGAGAACCCGCTCGTACATTCGCCGCTGCTGGAACGTCTGACCGAAGAAGAGATGGTGGCTCTGTTTGACAAAGAAAAGGATCAGGTTCGAATAAAGCCTTGGATCGCAGAAGGCATACATTGGCGGGTTGGTGATGCTGGCGATCCCAATCTTGCGGATAGTTTGGGGCCTCAAGATATCGTAGTCGCCAACAAGTTCCTTTGCCACATGCCACCGCCTGATGCCGAAAAGTGCTTGCGCGTTCTGGCTCAGTTGGTTCGTCCCGGAGGCTATCTTTTTGTTTCGGGAATCGATTTGGATGTCCGGAGGAAAGTTGCGATTGACTTGGGATGGTTCCCGGTCCCGGACCTGATCGAAGAAATACACAATGGCGATCCGTCTGTTAGAGCTGATTGGCCGTGGAAATACTGGGGGCTTGAGCCATTTGACTCCAAAAGGCCCGATTGGAGGATGCATTATGCTGCCGTGTTCCAAGTGGGCTCGCCAAAGCAAACGGCCGAAGCAGTCTGCGTTCATCATTGAGTTCCAGCAGCGCTGAATCCGGGAAAAAAGTGAGTTCTTATCAAATTGATCCGCTACAAGACGCGCGCTGGGCCAATCTCGTGGAAGGAAACCCTAAGGCATCTATATTCCACACTGTGGGTTGGCTGCAGGCACTCCAGCGTACGTACGGATATAAACCGGTTGTCTTTACAACTTCTCTTTCGAATGGCGGACTGAGAAACGGTCTTGTCTTCTGTCAGGTTCGTAGCTGGCTGACGGGCGACCGGATGGTATCCCTTCCATTCTCCGACCATTGCGAACCGTTGTTTGATTCAGAACGAAACCTACTTCTCCTCATGGAGCATTTGCAGGCTGACCGACAACACGAACATTGGAGATATATCGAGCTTCGGCCCATCGACGGCAGTCTTTGCCAAGTAGGAGAGGAAATCGGCTTCCGGCCATCAAAGCGCTATTATCTTCATCGCCTGGATCTTCGGCCTGATGTAGACCAGCTTTTTCGAAGCTTCCACAAGGATTCAGTTCAGCGCCGGATTCGCCGAGCTGAACGGGCTGGCATCGTTCACGAACGCGGCAGATCTACAAAGCTGCTCAATGATTTCTACGACCTTTTAGTTCTCACACGTCGTCGTCATCGCCTGCCTCCACAGCCTTACGTTTGGTTCCGCAATCTTGTCGATTTTGTGAATGACGCTCTCGAGATACGCGTGGCCTATAAAGTGCAGATCCCTCTAGCAGCGATCTTGACCTTACGATTTCGAAACACGGTTTACTACAAATATGGGTGTTCCGATGCGAGGTTCAATCATCTGGGCGCGACGCCCTTTCTGCTCTGGAAGACAATTGAGGAGTCCAAGGCGGTAGGCGCGGAAGAGTTCGATCTCGGCCGCTCTGACTGTGACTATGAAGGACTACGCCTCGTCTCATTCAAGAATCACTGGGTAAAGAGGCCAACCGATCTGGTCTATTGGAGGTTCCCTGCCGGGGAAGAGCGCTCCGTCCAAAAGACTCGTGGACGCAACCTAGCTAGGCGGCTTTTTGCCCATATGCCAGATCGTTTGCTCACCGCTACAGGGCGGCTCATTTATCGCCACATGGCATAGAGCCTGGGATGGGACGTGCCCCCACATAAGGGCCAGATCCGGCACTGCAAACAACTTCGCTCTAGCAATCTGTCTAAGCAAACGAATGATTTGGAAAACTAAAGGCAAAGATGCGCAAATGTTTTCATTCTTGAGGGTACATTCTAAACAAGCTGTCTGCCATGCTCGATAACTCGCTGTTTCTAGACAACTTAATCCGCACAGTTTTTGCTCAACCCGTTTCGACGTAAGTGTTACGGCAGACCGATTGCTTTGTTTGGCAGTAGCCTTTGCATTCGGCAGCGACTGGGCGCAGGTAAAGCAAATATTGCATTTGGAATGATTCGGTAATCGGGTCTGATTCTCGCCTCGATTCTTGGGCTCTCTGGATCGCGTAGCTCCTGTTTTCAATCTATGAGCTCCTTCAAGGACACTTCACGATGATGAAGTCTTTGGCAATCGCTGCTTCTATGATTGTTCTGATGTTGTTGGCGGGACCTGCATTGCTACATCCGATGCCTACACCTCAGGCGCAAATCACAGTCACGCTCAATCCGAGCCTTTATGGGCTCGCCGCCTCGCAGTCACTAACGTTGTTTGCAACGGTTGCGAATGACTCGTCAAATCAAGGCGTGACCTGGAGCGTCTCAGGAGCAAACTGCTCAGGAAACGGCTGCGGCGTTCTAAGTCAGACGACCTCGACGTCAACCTTGTATATCGCGCCGGCAACAGGCGGCGTTTATGCGATAACCGCGACAAGCGTGGCGAATTCGACGGCAACGGCTTCGGCACAAATCGCCGTCACAGACCTGGGTGGGGTTTATACATACCGCCACAATCTGACTTCTGCAGGCGTTAACAGTAAGGAATACCTGCTAAATCAGTTGAACGTGAATTCAACGTCATTCGGAAAATTATTTTCTTGCTCTGTCGACGAAACCGTTTACGCCGAGCCACTGTGGGTCGCGAACGTCTCAGTTGCAGGAGGGGTACACAATATCGTCATCGTCGCCACCCAGAATGATAGCGTATATGCTTTCGATGCGGACGGTGGGAACAGCACAACCTGCATTCAATACTGGCAAGCTTCTCTTCTAGGCCAAAATTATGGCGCGACGACATCTAATGCCACATCAATCCCACCGGTCGATACCGGTGAGACCGGTGATATCCCTACGAACATCGGCATCACTTCCACTCCGGTGATCGATCCGTCGACGAATACCCTTTATGTTGAATCGAATACAAAGGAAAACGGTAACTATTTTCAGCGCCTCCACGCGCTGAATCTTGCGACTGGCGCCGAAAATACAGGCTGGCCTATAACGATTGCACCGTCCGTGCCCGGAACTGGAAGTGGCTCTTCCGGCGGCCGGTTGCCGTTTATTCCGCTCCACGAAAATCAGCGCCCGGGACTCGCGCTAGTGAACGGATCCGTGTACATGGCCTTTGCTTCACATGGTGACATCTCTCCATGGCACGGTTGGGTAATTGGTTACAACACAGCAACTCGTGCTCTCAGTGGGGCTTTTGCGACCACTCCAAACTCAAATGGCGGCGGCATCTGGATGGCGGGAAGCGCTCCTGCAGCAGACAGCAGCAACAATTTGTACGTGATCACGAGCAATGGCACCTACGACGGAGTCACCGAATTCGGCGACAGCTTTTTGAAATTGAGTACCTCAAATGGTGTGGCACTCGCCGGTTCAACAACTGCCGCTACTTTTACTCCAGATGATCAGGGTAGCCTGTCCTCGGGGAACCTCGATCTTGGACAAGGTGGAGCAATTACTCTTCTAGATTCGCTTTCCAGCCCCCATCCTCACCTGCTCATCGGAGGTGGCAAAGAAGGTGTTTTGTACCTGCTGAACCGCGACAACATGGGAGGATACAACGCTAGTAACAATAACGCGGCTTTACAGACATGGTCGTTAGGGGGAGGGGGTAGCAATTACGCCGGCATAGCTTCGGCAGGCGCCTTTTGGCAAAACACGTTCTATATTGCGGGATCCGATGGCGCAATGCAGGCCTACGCCTTCAACACGAGCACCGGACTATTTAATACGAATCCTACTTCCCAATCCGCGAACAGCTTCCCGTTTCCGGGAGCGACGCCTGAAATGTCCGCCTCCGGCACCACAAACGCCATTCTGTGGGCGGTGGACACGTCCGGAAACGGCACGAATGGCCAATCCACCGGACCTGCTGTCTTGTACGCGTACGACGCAACACACTTGGCCACCGAACTCTGGGATAGCACCCAAAAGACACCTCAAGGTGGGAGCAACCAAGCGGCCAACGCTGTTAAATTTGTGATCCCCACAGTCGCTAATGGAAAAGTGTATCTGGGCGCTGTGAACAGCCTTACGGTTTATGGCCTTCTGAATTTGTACAAGACGGCGGCGGCACCCACGTTTAGTCCAGCCCCAGGCACCTATACCTCGCCGGTGAACGTCACTCTTTCGGATACATCTCCCGGTGCCACGATCTACTACACGACTGACGGAAGTCTCCCCACAACGTCGTCAAAGGTCTATTCAAGCCCAATAAATATCAGCGCTACGACGACCATTAGAGCTATGGCGACGGCGCCCGGGCTCGGGAATAGTGCGCCCATCACGGGTAGTTACGCGATTGGTGCCACTACAATCACCTATGTACAAGGGAATTACGCCACGCCGCAAACGACACAAACCACCGTGGCCGTAAAGTTCAATGGCGCGCAGGCAGCGGGCGACCTCAATGTGGTAGTAGTCGGTTGGAACGACTCGACGACTTCTGTCAGTTCGGTCCTCGACTCCTCAGGCAACCCGTATACGCGAGCAGTAGGACCGACTGCGATCAGCGGCACCCTCTCTCAGTCGATCTATTATGCGAAGAACATTGCGTCGGCAGCAGCCGGGGCCAATACGGTTACCGTGACGTTCACGGCGGCAGCAGCCTACCCGGACATTCGGATCCTGGAGTACAGCGGCGCCGACCCCAACAGCCCGGTGGATGTGACGGCGGCCAATACGGGCAACAGCACCTCGAGCAGCAGCGGTGCGGCCAACACCACGAATGCCGCGGATCTGGTCTTTGGCGCGAACATAGTGACAAGCATAACCAGTGGGCCAGGAACCAGTTTCACCAGCCGCCTGCTGACTTCACCGGACGGCGATCTTGCCGAGGACGAGATGGTGTCGTCGACCGGCAGCTACGCTGCCACCGCTCCTCTCTCATATGCAGGCGCGTGGATCATGCAGTTAGTG
>Ga0206960_1142_pt1 | contig 17889 bp, 11 predicted proteins | sample Alteio_BWOrgHeat_29_FD_153255 | JGI IMG/M metagenome (GOLD analysis project Ga0206960, IMG submission 153255) | Enriched cells from forest soil in Barre Woods Harvard Forest LTER site, Petersham, Massachusetts, United States -... | ecosystem: Environmental > Terrestrial > Soil > Temperate forest >... | reverse complement strand
ATTACCTACGCCTTTTTACACGGTAGTTTCTGGCACTTGTTTTCAAATCTTTATTTTTTTCTGCAATTTGGAATCGCGTCTGAAGCTTTGCTTTCTGATTCCGAGTTTTTGACATTATTCTTTGGTTCCGTTCTGGCCAGTGCGGCGGGTCATTGCTTTTTTGATCCACGCAAAGATATTGGGCTCATTGGGCTGAGCGGCGCAGTTTCGGGGATTATGGCCTTTTTTGTCTTGTCGTTTCCTAATGCGAAAGTGAGTTTCGTGAATTTTTTGTCATTTTTTATCACTCGGAAGCAGTGGGTGGTCGTTCCGGCTTGGCTCTACTTTCTATTTTGGATCGGTTTTCAATTTATGGACGCTTCCAAGCAGCTGAAAGGTCTCACAGATGTCTCGGCGGTGGGTCATATTAGCGGCGCCCTTTTCGGATTTTGTTATTGGTATTTCAGATCTCCGACATTGCGCTTAAATCCCATTAGGCGGCCCGGGCAGGGGTGCAGCGTTTAAATACTTAAATCGACTGAATGATTATTAATTGCGCCAAGCAGGAAATGTATAAGTCACAACACAGTAACCCTTAAACTCAGTGTCTCCTGAATTAGGAATAAAAACGGCTGGATTAATCTGAAAACTATCATTGAGAGTATAAGTGAATCCGACCGTTGAGAAGTTTTCGCTGCCACTTTGAAAATCAATCTGAAATCGCCAATGGGCATTAAAATCATGTGCCCAGCCGAGAAGGAGTTCTAATTGAGAAGTGTAAATGGGGCCTATCATCCACTTATCGTGCTCGGTGTAATACCCTCCTTCTAAAAAGGGCTGTGGATCGTCTCCGCGAGTAGAATAATTTAAAAACCCAGTACTTAATAAATAAGGTCCATGTTGAATGAGGCCCGCTTCAGCAGCAAAAATGACTTCGCCCGGGCTAAAGCCTTGAAACACAGCGGCCTCGAAATAGGGCGTGATCCCTAATTCGGCTTGGAGTTGGTAAGGATTACCAATAGCTGAATCTTGCGCTTGAAAACTCAAACTCAAATCGGCCGGTTTTTGAAGGTCAGGCGTGACGATTTGACTTAACCCCTTGGTGGTTGCAAAAGCGCTCTGGAAATTACAGAGGAAATTGCAGAAAAAAATACAGAGAAATGTGAGTAAAACGAATATTTTAATTCTCATGGCCGACCCGTTACCACAACTCAAGAGACTGAGTCGACTCTTGTTTTATTTTTTTCGCTTCGACTCAAAAAAATGCCCTGAGATCAGGCGCAAGTTCTGATTTAAATTCCATCATTTTATTGGTGAGCGGATGGATGAAGCGAATGCCCGCGGCATGTAAAGCATGGCGTGGATGAAGCAATATCGCCTCTAATTCTGGCGTCAGATAAGGTTTCGTATCTGCATCAGACGACTCAGGGCGTTCGAACATTTTCAGAGATTCGCTCTCGGGTAATCCATACAATTTGTCACCGACGATGGGGTGACCGGCAATATCGAGGTGCACGCGAATCTGATGTTGGCGCCCGGTTTTTGGGTAGCATTCTACGAGAGTGAAATCTCCTGCTCGATCGAGCACCTTGAAATGAGTCAGAGCGCTTTGGCCGCCTTGTGATTCTGGAATCGCCCCCACCCTGAGTTTGATGCGTGAATCGGGGTCACGCCCAAGTGAAGTATCTACGCTGAATTCGTTTTGTTCAACACGACCGCGTACAATGGCTTGGTAGATTTTTTCAGTTTTTCTCGAGGCGAATTGCTCAACCAAGTGGGCGCAAGTTTCAGAAGACTTCGCGAGCACCAGAATTCCACTGGTTTCTTTGTCGATGCGATGGACCAGAAAAAATTCACGATTGGCTCTTAAGGGAGCTTTGAAGCCCTCACTTCTCAGATGAACAAGCAAAGTATTGAAGTAGTAACGACCTGCAGGGTGTACGGGTAGGTTGGGGGGTTTATCGATTACGAACAGGGCTTCGTCTTGATACAGTACTCGGTAGTCAAAACTAACGTTCGGTTCTCTTTTTTTACGAGTCGTAATGTGAACTTCGTCGCCAGCAATCAGTTGAAAGCTAGGCTTGAGTCGGCCCGCAGTGAGGTGCGGGCTTTGATTGCGGATGACTTGAACAATGCCTGAAGTGATATAGCTTTTGAGTTGTTCACGTGATTTTCTACTGTAGAAGCTTTTAAGAAAACGGTCGAGTCTTCCGTCTTGTCCGACATTCACCGTGTGGGTCACTAAAAGCTGATCGCCGGTGACATCGTGTGTGGCTTTTTTTGCCTTCATAATGCTCAGGCTGAAATACCATATCGGCTTTGTTTTTGTCTAATAACGCTTACGCATTAAGAACGTAATGGCTTCACGAGCGGAATCTTCGTCGTAACCCAGTTTACTCTTCATGTTTTCAAGGGTTTGACGGGCAAGTTTAGAGCCTTCAGAATTGGTGTCTTCTTTTTCGCTTCCGTAATGAATCAAGGCGTCATGCATTTTAGCGAGGGTTTCTTTTTGTGTTTCATAATAGTGCTTTTGAATCTTGGCCCAAAAATCAGGAAAAACTTTCGAGTACACCATCGTTTCGCTTTGGTGGTCCAGAGACCACGCACCGACTTGTGAAATGACATTTCGTCTAAAATTTTCGAGTTCAGTAGCGCCTGTTGGGGCGTCGACGATTTTCTCAAGCTCTTCGAGCATCGCTTCATCTGGGTTTTGCATTTGCCCCGTGATCGGGTTCTTGAGTTTTTCTTTCTTCAGCAAGCACGAAAGGTGAATGACATATTTTTTTAAAAAGTCTTCCCATTGTGTCGTGTTGTACAACCCCATCGAATCGCGAACTTCGCGATCTACAATATTGAGGTATTCATTTCTTACCACGCCGATAAATTCAGCGGCATCGTGATAGCCGTCTTTAACATCTTGTTTTAAGAATTCATACTCAGTGACGCGCTTGATGAACTCTTCGAGTTCGCGCAGAACAGCCAGTGGTGAGAGAGTCAGAAATTCTGGGTTCTGTGAGGCATCAAACAAGATTGATTGAACTTCGCGAGGCGACGCACCGACTCGGCCTTCGTAATAAGGAATGTTCTGATATTCAATTCGAAGTTTTTCGATATTCGTTCGTAAAAGCTTTCGGTCTTCTGGAGTGAGACCCATCGGCATATCACCCGTGTCGTAGAGTTTCGATTTCTCAAGGGGGGTGAGATTCGAAATAACTGTATTGAGGCCTGGGGGATAATTCAGACTGTTTGGTTTTTTGAGGCGAGTCAGAACTGACCAAAGGGCTGCAGCCCAAGCCACGTGGGGAGCAACGGCTTTTTCAGTCGCGATTTTTGGAAGCAAGAGAGAGTAGATTTCTTTTTCTTGAGCGACCTCGAGCAAGTAAGGCACGCGGATGAGCTCAATGCGGGCCTTGAAACTGCTGAAATCTGGAAATTCTTTGAAGGCGTCGAGTTGAAGCTCATTGGTAGACCCGATCATCAATGTATCGAGGTAGACGATACTTGAGCCGACGTTGACCGCACCCATTTCGCAGGCACCTAAAAGGTATTTAAATGAATCGACCGGGCGCTTAAGAAGATCGCTGTATTCTGTGATGCCACGGTTGCCATCCACAAGATCGCCGACGACGGTGAATAAGTTGAGATTCTGCAGTGAGGCCGGTAAAAGAGAAATACTCTTATTAAACGAAACCATTTGGTACTGAGCATCGACATGCAATTGAGGTTCAATCGTGACAAGGCCTGAACGGTATCTGCGAGAATAGTAAAGGCGATCGACTTGTACGCAAGAGAGCACGCGGCGCAGGTTACCGCCATTGGATGAGAGCAGGGCTTCGAAGATCATATTGCAGCGGTGGCAGAGTTCACCTTTTTTCAAGTATTGAGGTAAAGAAGCCCAGAGGCGATCTGAACGAGTCGTGCCGAGCAACTGATCGAGAAAACTTTTACGGTGAGTGAGTGGAATCAACAGCAAAGGGTGGTCTTTTAGATCACACGGAAACCGTGCAGCCACTTGTTCGTCTGGCAAATGAGCGTGGCTATCGTTGTTTTTTTCTTTATTCGAGTACGTGTGAATGCCCATTTCACTTTTAGTTGTTTTTTCATGCGGAAAAATCCAGTTGTATGTGTAAGCAGAGCCTTCACTGACTTGAGAATAGCGCTCCATTGCATGCATGAGCGAATGAGCGATCGTGCTCTTCGCACTGCCGTTTGGGCCGTGCAATAAGACCAATTTATTGTTGAGGCCATGTCGGGCAAAAGTTCTGAGAGAATTGTAAATTTGAGTCTGCACTTCTTCTTGGCCGATGAGTTTGGGAACGACTCCGTCAGCTTCATCGTAAAAATGAAATCGAAAAACGCTCGGTGATTTTTCTGATGGATTTTTTGGAGTCTTGCCGAAGTGCTCCATCATGTCGACGAGGTACTGAGCTGTGCCTCGCAGGTGATTCTGGGGTTTTTCTGCGAGCAGAACCAAGTACTCATTAAAAGAGAGAACTCGGCGGTTGCCGTCGAATTCTTTTTTGAGAGATTGGTCTAGAATTCCTAAGACTTCAGATGCCGAAACAGTCGATCGAGATTCCACACTCATGCTTATATTTTAGTGCGAAATCGTATCAAATGGCTGAAGAATTTCGCGTGTCAGAGTTTTGACGAAGCGCGAAGGTCTTGAGTCAGCTGAATCAAGAGAGCTTCGGTTAGGCCTTTACGATCATAGTCAGCAGAAGGCGTACCCCAGATGCCTTTAACCGTTGAGGCATGGCCAGGCGCATTGTCGAGCACAATGTATTGCGAGCCAGGAAGCACTGCACCCGTGACTGAAGAGTACGGATCCGTTTTGCCGATCACTGAGTAAATCGGAAAAGACTGCAACATGCGTTTGAAGTTTTTTGAATGATAGATATGTTGAAGGTTTTCCAGTGATAGACCTGTGAGAAGTGAGCTCGAGTCAAGAATCGGTAATTTTGAGAGAGAACCAAACAGGGCACTGCCAGCAAACGGAGATTGGAATGCGATCCATCCTTTGATTTTTGAGTACAATTCAGGATGTTTCACAAGTGCACGCAAAGTGTCGATTCCACCTTTGCTGTGTGACATCAAAATCACTGGAGTTTGAGATTCTTTGATCGCATCGATAATAACGGTCGAAGTGTCAGGGGCTGAGACAAATGAGTCGGGCTCTACGCGTTGATTGGCAACTCCAACAGTATTAAGAAGGTCGATCTGATCTTGAAAGTTTTTTCCGATAATGAAGCCAATAGGTGGAATGGCCTCAAGTACGTTTTCTTCTTTAGTTAGCATTCCTGTAACCATGATGACTTTAGTCTTTTTCAACATTGAGACGGTTTCATTATGAAAAATGCCGCGTTGCTTTAAGTAAATGTTTTCGGCCGAATGAGTTTTAGGTGTTCCAGGCATGACTTGGTAAACGGGTAGGTTCCAAATCTGGTGAATGGCTCCCAGATTTTCTTGACCATAATAAAAAGTATAAGTGCTCCACTCTGTTGCATTCGATTTAGATGCGGATGTTGGAGGAGTGGGTGTGTATTCTACTCTCAAATCGATGCCATCTTCTGGATTCATTGTTGACTCGAAACCGTTGGCGTCGAGTGCGTTCATAATTGTATTGAGCTGAGCAGCCTTTACATTTTCTGGTGCAACAACAAGAATACGTTTTGAGGGTGCAGTGAGAATGCCCATGTTTGCTTGAAGAATGGCTGGGGCGAATTCTTTTTCTTTGTTAGCGTCGTCGATTGATTCATTTGGAGTTTCTGCAGCGTTGGCTTCATTTTCTTCTGTGAGTTCATTGATTGCTGCTGCTTCTTGGGGTGCTGCGGGCGCTTTTTTCAGTGCAGCCCCTTTATCAGTAGAGGGTGAGTTTTCTTTACAGCCATTGAGCTGTAGAGCGAGCACCAAAGAAAGACCGCCAACAAGTAGAATAGATTTAGTTTTCACGCGGTAGGTTATATAATAACTGTATATTTTGGTCAAGAATTAAGTCTAATAAAAATAAAGGTTTAGAGCTATACATTTTTGCCTGTATCTTCAATGGGTTGGTGGATTTTATTTCAACGCATCAGAGAGACGCAGAATTTTTTGCAACGGGTCTTCTGGTGGCTGGTTGAAGGCTTCAACGACTTTGATATTGAACTTTGTTTCTCGAGGAATGCCTGTGCTTAAACCACTGACTCCTTTTACTGAAAATGCAAAACCAATTTGAGTATTTTCACCGCCTGGATTCCACTCTTCTGGATGAAGAACCAGCGCGTGAAACGATGGATCCGCTTTAAAAACGTCGACCGCAGTAAGTACTGAACCTTTACCGGCGTAATAAGCCGTTCGTTCGATGTAGCCGATTGGATTTCCATCCCAAAAGAAACTATAACGATGAACTCCACTGAAGTTTTGACTTTTGAGTCCATAAGTCATTTGAGGAATAAAAGAATCCATATCAATTTGTGTATTCCAAAACTGCTTAAAATCTGTGGCTACAGTCTTATTGCATGTAACCCATTCGGCACGCTGTGCAGACAATGTCGAGAGCATTCCTGTGAGAGCCCGATACGATTCATGTAGCTGCTTTAGGTTGATTCCTTGTTTCTTTCTCACTTCAGGAATCGGGCTGACTTCTAAGCCGATAAAATTCGCCCATTCAATGAGGCGGCCAGCGGCTTCACAGCTTTCTGGAGTCATTGTTCCTTTATTCCAGAGCTTCGAGAAAAGAAGTTTGAAGAATATAGAATAGAATTCTGGATTTAAATTTTGGTCTCCAAAAGCTAGACCTGGTGAAGGTCTCAGCGCTAAGGCGCCTACGGGCACTTCTCGTGGTATCTTAGCTTTCAGGAAGGCTAGATAATCGATGGAAGAAGAATCAAGATCTGCACTTTTATTTACTTTTTGAATTTGTGGGATCTCAGTCGATTGTGTGAGCTGATCGAGTTGATGAGCCCACTGCACACGACTGAGACCTCTAGAGTTGGTCAAGACCGTGTTTGCCATTTGAAGGTCGGTCCAGTTGAAGGTTTGCTCGATGGGAATTGAAGAAGGGCAGCTGACGCTATCAAGAGTGCTCATCTGGGCCTGTTGTTCAGACGGATTTCCCGAGAAGAGGGTTCGCATAAAAGACATATGGGCTGCGAGATCAGCACTCACTTGACCGTTCTGCCCGTCTTGGCTTCGAGTTCCGATCAGCACGTCTTTAAATTCGGGATGCTGGTCAGTATAGGGTGGCGTCCACTTCACTGTATCAAAATGACCCGAGTATACGATGAAAGCTAAAGCACTTTGTTTCTCGCCTCGAGTTTTAAAAGCAGATAAATCGCGGTCCAAAATTTCTAAAATCACGCGGCGAAGGCACTCAGGGCGATTGCGGAGGTCTCGAATCTCTGCAGTTAAAAGAGGATTATCGCTTGAAGCATCCGCTAAGAAGAGCCAGCTCAGCAGGTGTTTAGAGGCCATCATCGATTGAATGGCTAAGATGCGATTTTGTGGCTTCACAGTGTCTTGCAATACAGGGTCGATGTAATCAGAGGCTTTTGCTCCTAAGGCTTCTTTGATGTGCGAAAAATTTCCGATAGTAAGAGTGGTTTGAATCGGTTGGGCCGAGGGAGTAAAAGGGGTGTAAGAAGTCTGATCCCCTTCATCATCGACCTGTTGATGAAAACCTGAAGCGTTTCCCTGTTGAGAAAAAGTCATCCAAAAGCAGAAAGAGAAAAGCGAAAGTAAAAATCTCATAAGTTCCCCCAATGCGTGCTCAGTTCGCGCATCTGTTCAACGAGTTCATCAGAATGCTGAAACCAAAGTGCATAGCCATCGCGATGGGGGTTTGAAAAAACATCTTCTGGTGTCGTTTCAGCAAGAAAACGCGAGTGGAACTCGATGGCAATCCAGCGAGGGTCACTATTAAAGAAAGCTTTTCCGTCATTAAGGTAAAAGCTGATTCCTGTTTCTGAACCTGCAACAGCAGCTAAAGAAGTGGGATACCAGAGGCCCCAGGGGTCTGTCTTTTCTTGCGGGCTCAACCAAAGCACCAACATGATTTTAAGCGCCGCTGTGATTTCATTCTTCAACTCAGGTCGGGCCGCAGGGTTAAAGTCGGCACAACCAGACATTTTTGCATCTTGAAGAAATACATGAGCTTTTGAAAGGCTTTCGAGAGAAATTTGAACAAACAGAGGGTGCGCATAGGGTAGCTTGTAACTTGCTAGGTTGGTTTTTTCATCTTCTCCTGGCAAAGGACTCACGCTCGTTGAAAGATAAAACTGAGAAACACGTTCATGAAGTGAGGCGAGTTTTTTTCGAATCTCGGTTTCTTGTTGTTTTGAGTTGCCGCAAAAAGCCTGCCTCTGCATATAGCGTGAAGTCAGATCAGCATCAGACGCTTCTGCGTCGGCGCACGTTCTCATCAGATCCCAAACCTCGGCAGATTCAATATTCAAGGTTTTAACGAGGTCGTAATCAAAATATTTGACTACGACCTCATGAGAGGGGGACTTTTCATCAACCTGCCAAAGGTCTTTTACCTGTTCAGCGCTGAGTGCAGAACGATTTCTCTGAAAGCCGATGCTTGCCCAACTTTTAGGCAAGGTCTTAGAATGAGCAGCAGGATTTTCTTCAGCGTCTGCGTCACCCTGTCTAAGTCTAAAAAAACCCGATGCATACCCATGCTGCGAGAAAACCATCTCGACGCAAAAGGTAACGAGGAGGACTGATCGGGCGATCGAGCACATGGCTCTCTCTTCCTTGCTTACTTCTTTTCTTTTTCGACTTTAATCTTGAGACCGAGACCAAAAGACTCATCGACAGCCTTCAATGCTCCAATCGATACAGCATCTTTTGATGTGCGGTCATCGAGTAGGGTTTTGACAGCCTTGGCGAGGCAGCTTTTCTCTGAATCTTGCAATGCACGAACAACGATTTTTGCATCCTTTGCATCTTTGTCTTTAGGGTCATTAGTATCGCTATCTTCGTCTGCTGAATCATCGTCGAGGTCTTCTTTTGCAACGAGGGCATTTAATAGTTTTTTCAAGACACCTGATAAAACGGCATCTTTACATGTTTTATCGTCGTTCACATAAACGGGTAGCATTTCTTGAATGGCATTCAGCACGCCTGCTGCTGGGCCATCTTCAAAGTTCCAACCGCTGGCAAATGCGCCCAATGCTGTTGCAGCAAAAACGGCGACGGCGATGGGAAGTGTTCGGGGGTTAAATACTTGCTTCATGGGGGGCCTCCTGTGTTTTACTATCTATTCTTTATTAAGTTAATCATCACCTAACGTGTTCTAACTATTCTGAGCCAATTAAATATTTTGAAATTATTTGAAAAACCACTTTCGTTTTGAGGGGTTAGCTGCAGCAGGTTCGGTCACAGACTTGAGGGTTTCTTGCTGCATTTGAACAGGCATGAGAAGTATGCCGCGAGAACCATAAAAGATGTAAGCCTCTAAGTCGTTGAGGTCAGGGTTTTCAGTGCCGTCTGTTTGCTCTCGAGCGGTACTTTTAAGCTCTGACCAGCGAGTCATGAACTGGGTGAAATCACAAGGCTGACGAACGGCGAAGAGCAGCCCGTCATAGCAGGTCAACATTAAAGGAAAATCAGACTTATCGACTTTGATTCGAGGGGCGGCATCGCCTACAGCAAAAATTTCGTAAGAGTCTTTTTTGGGTCGTTTGGCACAATGTTCAGCATAGGGTTTCAGCTGGTTTTTAATTGAATTTGTAGATTGGATCATCTCTTGCGAAGTTTCATCGATATTTTTTCCGCCGAAGACGCCATCAGACTCAAGGTTTGAAATAATTCTGCGATTGAGCTTCGAAAAAGCACTTGCAAGGGGTTGCCATTTTTGTTCGAACGCAAAAGCTTCAAAGGCTTTACTGACAGAATCAAGCAATACACCCATGCGTAAAATATCATTTTTGATATCGATGCTGAGATTGTCTTGCATAAAGGTAATCTCGTTTCGAAGAGAGGCGATACGGTCATCAGGAAAATCACCATCTCTCAAAAACATTCGAGTCTGTAGTTTTTCGTCTAAAATTTTAATGGCTACGATGTCATTTCTTAAAACGGGGTAGAGTCGACTCAGCATTGCATGAGCTCTAATGAGACGATGTCCAATAAGGTTGCTCATGAGGTCTTCGCCACGGATTGTTTTAGCGCTCTTCGAAGGCAGTTCAGACCAGTTAACGGCTTTTAAGTAACGATCAAGAACATCAGGCTTGACCAAAGAGTCTTTATTGGTGTTCAGCAGGCATTGGAGAATGGGGTTATCCTGAATGGTTTTTTGTGGGTCGTATACATTGAGCGGAAGCTCAGAGATCGAGAATTTTTCTTCAAAAATTCCAACCCGTTTTGCGTCTTCAAGGCTTAAATCGCTTAAGTCTAGAATCTGTGCACGCCAATTAAGTACAGGCTCCATGAGCTTACGTAAGCCGACTTCCATCGATGCAAGTCTTTGTCGGTAACCATAAATCCAAGCGGTGGTGGGTATCGCACTGATGAGTTGGTGAGGGTTGGTTGGTAAACCGTATTTGCCTGGCTGCGACCACTCGGGCAGAATATCGTCATCAGTCTCAGGGTTGAGATCATCAAGCCCGGCTTCTTTGATGTTAAGGCTTGAGAGGGCCTTAGAAAATCGGTTCGCAACAGGCCCTTGGTCGAGACCCTCTATAAAAAGTTGCGTTTCGTCATAATAGAGAACTTGAAGAACACCGACGCTCATTTTAATTCCAGTGGCCGTGTCGTCTGTTCGACCGTCGATGGCTTGCAGAATAGAGGATCTGAATTTTGGCATCGGATTTGTTTCTTGAGAGAGATAGAAGGCATAGGCACTGTCACCTGCTGCAAATCGATCCACATAGCGTTTTAAGTTTTCAGTCGGAAAAAGCAGCTGAGTTTTAGCCGTAAGCGTCGCTTGCAGTTCGATTGAAAGCCCTTGCGCTCGATATTCATTTTCGACGGTGAGGCCAATGAGTGCACGAAGCCATGTGCGCACGGTTTGCATTTCCTCTGTTGTGGGTAATGCTGCGATTTTATTATTTTGCTGTGCTCTCTGCTTTATTTCATCCATTTGGTTGGCAAGATCTGATTTGATTTTACCAATGAGCATGGCACGCTGGTCTTGCTTCATTTTATAGTCAGCTTCAAGATCAGACTGTTCGAAGGCATTTTTAACGGCGCCTAAAAAGTCGAGTTGGTTCCAGATTTGTGCTGCATTTGGGTCAGAGACGGTCGACCACTTTAACAGAATGTCTCGAACTTCTGGAAAAAGCTTTTTATAGGTTTCTCGATAGGTTGCGAGCCTTGGGTCGCTGGCGTGAACAATTTCATGAGAAAAAGTAGTGAGTGTGTCTTCTGTCGGACGAGCGAAATCGAGGGCAAGGTAGTTTTTTTCATTATTGTAGAGGCCAACCACTCGATAGTTGGGTGTGCTTCCTTTTAATTTTACTTTGGCATCAATCGCTACACCGTGTGATGTGGCGATTTCATTGCGTAGTCGCGCTCGTTCTGCGGGTGAAAGGTCTTTGATTTCAATTTGGCCGTGAATTAATTTTTGTTGAAAGTCTTTGACGATCGGTTTGTAGTCTTCAATTCCGCCGATGTTGATGAGCGCGATGGCCATGTCGAGGTAGCGGTTGAGCCAACGGCGCCGAAACTCTTGAAGGGCGGGTGTGAGCCTAGGCATGAGTGACGCGATCGATCCATCTAAAGTAATGGGGCGGCCGGTATCATCTGTAGGTTCGAGAAGAAATCGAACAATTTTAAATTTGATAGGATAAAGATTTTCAGACGGCACTTCAGATCCGGACGTTGATTTTGGATCCGCAGTCGTGCGTGTGAGATAGCCAAACAATCGGTCGATTAAAGTTTCAGAAAGTTTTGCAGCTTGTGTGGGGTCTTGTTCTTGGGGGAGCGCGATCAGTTCTGACCAGAACTCTTGAAGGTCTTTGCCGCTTGCAGTGTTGCTGTTGTCGTAGTCGGCTTTCCAGAGTCCATCCGCGATCAGTTGCTGAACAAATGCGGTCGGAAGTTGATTAGAGAGTTTGGAAGTTTCGGTTTGACCAAAAACGGACTGACTGATTGCCAGAATCATGCAGATATTCAGAAAAAACCATCCGCGTTTCATTTGAGAAAAACCTTCTTTCAATCAAGGCCTGGATCCGGCGACAAACGAGTAGTGGAGTGTTCTTATCACATATCAATCCACTACTCAATGTGTTGCCGGATCCCCCAAGTCTTTGTTATTTAATAACTATTTATTAAACTATGGGTATAGCTCAATAAGACAGTTAGTTCGTTGTAGACTTGTCTGTACCGATGTTTTCAGCTGCTGCCTTGGTATCTGGATCAAGAGAAGGCACACCCGCTTTTCGTAGCTTAGGACTGAGGTCTTCCATAATAATTGCAAGCTTGTTTAGAAAATTATTGAGCGTTGAAAGCTTCGGTTCATTGTTTTCAATTTCGCTCAGTAACTTGTCATAATCATCTGAGTTTTGCAGCTTATAGACAGCGCTCATCAGCTGTCGAATCGGTGCTTCACGCCATTCAAGATCAGACGAGAGATCCCAACCCAGATAGCCCGTTGCGCGCATCAAGAGCACCGCTTTAGCTCGCTCCGTGATATTTGTACTCTGCGCCAGCTGGTACATCTCTTGTACGAAAAGCCGGCCGAATTCAGCTACGCTCACATCCAACGGGTCAGGGTGATTTTCTTTAGAGCTCACACCGTAGTCTTCGTCGAGATTAGAACACAGTTTTCTTTTGTCATTTACGAACGATACCGCTTGAGTCAGCATCGTTTCGTAAAAATTGTCCATCAAGCCAGCGACAGCATCAGAGTTTCGACCTGCAAACGGAAGCACATGGTGAACCACATCGACCGCTCTGTTCAGGGTGAAGCGGAGAAGCCTTTGGTTGTCGTCTTCTCCGGATACGGCCATGATCGTGCTGATCTGGGTTTCGTAGCATAGGATTCTCGGACCAGGTGCATTGTTTCTGCAATCGCGAATGGTTTCTTTGATTAGAGTAACGATTTCATCACCTTGATAAGCGTCTTTATCGAAATCATCTGGAATGTACCTTGGAATATTTCCGACAGGAATGCCATCCATCGTAGGTGGGCTGGGTTTCCACCATCCGCCGTAGTATGCGACGTCAGAGTGTGGAGTATAAACTTTTCCACCTTTAGCCGCTTCATCGATCTCTTCTTTAATCTCTTTCGAGAGAACTTGTGCCTTTAGAGATCGAAGGATTGTTTTTTCATCCTGCAGAGGAATGCGATTCTTAGGAGCAGACTTCACCGTTTTCTTGTGAGAAATCGTGAGATCGCTAATGATGTTTTGTGTATCTTGGGCTTGAGCCAGACCACTCATCGCAAAGACACTCATTAGAGCTAATGCTTGAATTAGGTTTAAGGTTTTCATTTTTTCTCCTTAGTACTTTCGTGGGCCAATTGGGATGAAAAGGTCTTTTAAGCTTTTCTCTCTCGGAAGGTAGGCGTGCATCATGTACTCGCCTTCGTTTCCAATGGGTGAGAGCACTAAGAAATGCCTAAAGAAGCATCCGTCTAGATAAACAGCCAACTTTTCAACGCGGGTTCCGACTTGAGCTTCACCTGTTCGTGAATTGTCTTCCGCTCTTGATAATTGAAAGATCTTGCCACCGTAGTCATCACTATTCATAGAGACCATTTTGTAGGTGGTGGTATCTGTCGATCCTTCTGTTATTGCAGCTTCGTCGCCTGAGATGACGATCGTCTGTCCCGTGTCTGACCAGCCATTGTATACGCCAGTAGAAGGGTAATCCAACATTCGAGGTGAATCGACAAGCGCAGGCCGCATCACTAAGAACTGATTTCCGAAGACGCTGCTGAGCTGTCCATGAATTTGTTTGATGATGTAAGGAAAGTGAAGGCCTTTTCCATCTTGATTTGCAAGCGAGACTTCAAGATAAGGCATATGCGATGAATCTTCGGTAATTGTTTTGGTGTTACCATTGCTATCCAATGCGATCGGAGCCAGCATCATCGCTGTTCCTGATTTAATCGGACGCATTTGATAGAAGTATGCGCTTCTGTACTCACCTCTGTGGTGAGAACTATGATTTTTTGGAATGAGCAGAGCAAATCCCATGGAATCGTTATTGACTGATTTTTCAACAAGTAAGTAGTGATCTGAATCTTCAGTTGAAGAAGGTCCAAGATCGTAGAGCCCTGGTGGCAGATAGAATTGCTTTGCTGCTACTGGGCTTACGCTTGTGCCTGAGTTAAATACGGCTCCCATATCGGTCGAGATTCCAGGCTGTTCACCTCTGCGAGCGGCATTGTCACGTAAGAGATCTTCACTGGGCTCAGTGTTTCGAGCGAAAGAAGCGAAGGTGGTAAGGGGGGCGAGCAAGCTCGCCACCCCTAGAACCAAGATTCCGATCGCCATCTTTTGGTTTTTATTTTGCTTAGACATTTTTTTCTCCTTTTGTCTTCAAGTTTGGCAATCGAAGAATCATTACTGATTGTCTTCTTCGTGTTCGTGTTTTTTTGTACGTTCTCGTTTTTCGCCCTTTTCAGCTCTTTCAGATTTATTCTTCTCTAAAGCAGCCGTTACTGCATCAGCGATGTCTTGAGCTGAATAGCCACTGTCATCTCGATCGTCTGAGCCGTATTCGTCTTCATCGTCACTTCGGCTTTCACGTCGTTCTTTTTTGAGTTCACACACTCGAGTCGAAATGAGTTCGATAATGAAATCAGTTTTTCTACGAACTCGTTTTACGAACAGTGGAGATATTTCTGAATCACTGGCGAGTACGTCTTGAATGCGATCGTTCAATGAAGCGAGAGAAACGATTTCTCTCCAATAATCGCGACTCCAAACAGACTCGTCTAAGATTTCGGCTGTCGAATAGACCACTGCTCCGGTGAGTTCAAGTTCTACGCGGTCGCTTGCTAACTTTCCTCGAATCTTCTTTACCATTTGAAGATAGCTTTTAGCGATATCTCTGAAATCATAATAATAATCATCGGGAAGTTCACCGCGACGCTCATAGAGTTGATCGCCGTACTCAAACCCTTTGTCGAGTAGGGTTAGGTAATAAGGCTGAGTACCAGTGATTGATTTTGAAATCGTTTGGGCAATTTCGTCCATTACACCATAAGAAACTGCGATTTTAGCGTAGCCACTGAGATTGTCTTCTGCTGAAGACATCAAAGTGTTTGCGATAAAGCTTCCGACACGCACAGCTTCTGCAAAGTGAGGCATCGGTTCAACATCGTAATCACCTTCTCCAGACATAGCGTCATTCAGCTCATTATAGAGAGCTTGAAAGTCTTTAGCGGCAGCCAATAATTTTCCAGTGTCGCTCGCTTTTTCGTATGCCTTATCAATTCCATCATTAAACCTACGAATAAATCGATCGCAATGTTTAAAGGATTCTTCAAAGCGACCGCGTGAAGGCATGCCGCGGCCGATAAAGCTGCGTTTCGTGCCAACGGAACCGTTGAATATGGTTACATTGCTTGCGTTAATGGTTGTTTGATTGCCATTGGTTCCTTGACTGATGTTCACTGAACCAATCTTAGCGCCACCTTTTCTAAAGGTCTTTGCGTCTGGAAGCTTAGGATGCTTAGGCCAAGCTTCTACAGATGAATTAGTATTATCAGCAAATTGTTTTTCTAACGCTTTTGTCACGTTCGTATCTTGAGAATTGTCAGAGTCGTCATTCGCCGCAGCTGCGGGTTGGTCACTGTTTGTTTGTGCGACGACTCGTTCAGCAGGCCATGTGCCGGCTAGAATCGCGAATGTCGCGAGTATGAGGGGAAGTTTTTTCGAATTCATTTTTAGGGTCTCCTTTTCTTAATGAGCTTTTAAAATAGCCCTTGCTGAGGAGACACCAACAAACACTGACTGATTTGAGCCGAATGATGGATTGTTGAGCCGATTACTGTGTGGAGTGCGAACGAGGAGACTTAGAATATTCGACGCTTCGACCTGCCCCACGTCGTTGAATAAGTGTTTCGGTCAATAATCGCGAAAGCTCGCGCTTCACTGTCGCATCTGAGGCCCCGGCAACTTCAACGAGGTCTGAGCGAGAAACCCATGATCGACCTTTTTGAGCGAAGCTTTCGAGCGCATGTAAAATAAGCCCTTGAATTCTGGGGTTCCCCTCGGGAGTGGTGTTTTCAGCCTGTTGCTGTTTGACCAGTAAGAAGGGCAGTGAGGGGTTCCAGCGATAGCCTTGCTCAGTACTTTGAATAGAGTCTTTTAAAGTGATGAGACTTCTGAGCCTTTGAATCGAAGTGTAAATGCGAGGGTCATGAGTCGCAGGATTATAAGCCTCACCCCAAATCGCGCCTGCCAAAGTCGCTTTCGTGACGGGCTGGGGGTGGCATTCTAAAATCAGAGAGAGAAGTTTTCGAAGGCTATGACGTCGGCTAAGCTCTGTAATTCGTTTTTTATCGCAATACGCTTCAGAGAGTTTTTCAGAAACGAAAAGTCCTTTCAAATGCTCTTTAGGTAGAGGGGCTTTGTCGGCCTCTTCCACGCCTTGAAGGGTGTGGATTTTGAAAGGTTTGGTTTGAGTCGTCCAAAATGAATTCCACCATTTTCTCCATCGGTCTCGATCACCGGGTGCGGTTTTTTTCCAGAGAGGGTCTTGGTCAGGAGCGCGCCGAGTTCCGCTTGCACGTAAACTATTGAGCCATGCTTGAAGGGGGGCTTTGATTTCTAGATCACATCCCCAGCGTTGGAGTTCAATTTCTGCTTGTTGTAAAAGCTCTTCTTTACGCTCTTCGCTGTCAATGAGGCACGCTTGCAATAAACTGAGCGCTATTTTTTCAGAGCAGGGATCTGTTGTATTTTCTAAAATTTGTTCGAATTCAGAAACCGATCGCCAGACTAAATCACGTTCTCGATGTAGAAGAGCGTCTGTCAGCCGAGATTCGACCAGCTGCATTTTTCCAAGCGGGTAAGTTTGCAGGTCTTCTAGAGTTGTCGGGTCGACGAATTTTAAATCTGTGCGGGCTGTCAGTTGTTTACGAATTTCTTGGCCGAAAGAGGAATGTTCCCATTTTTCAATCCACTCTGCGAATGAAAGGTCGATGGATTCAAACTCGAGTCGAAGGGTTTCGAGTTGTTCTTTTAAGATTGAATCGTCTTTTTTTCCAATCAGTGTTTGAATTTTAAGAAACTCTTGTTTGGCGCGTGTTCTTAATCCCAACTGCATATAAACCCGGGTACGTTCTGCATAGGCATCTACGAAAGGCTGAGAAAGTGAGGGGGTGCCGAGGTACTTGAGCGCGACTTCTGTGCGGTGAAGTGCGAGGCCTGGTTTTAAAAAAAATCGGTTTTGACTGGATTCAATAATGTTTAAGCCAGCTAAAATGTAGTGATAGCCGAACTTATCTGCCTCTAGTTTTGTTTGCGCAAGAACGACGGTCAGGCGTTCCCATTCCTTTAACTGAAGGAGTTGCCACGCCCGGTTCATCGAAGAGACGGTAGCAAAGTAAGTTTGCCCGACTTGTTGAAACGAGTCGTAGGCCAATGCGAAAAGCTTTTCTGATTCGGCAGTGTGTTTTGAAAAATCAAGAGCTCGACCGAGTTGAAATGAGGCTTGGGCTTGTGCGAGGTGCCATTCACGATCGTTGGGTGTATCAATGAGAGCTTTTTTAGCTGTTCGAAGGGTTTCATTGAGAGTGATCTGAGCTTGTTTGAGGTCGGTCGATAAGTGGGCGACTCCGAGTTCAATGGATAAAAGAGCTCGAATGGGATCTTGAAATTTTTGTATAAAAGCACGGCCTATTTTCTGGGCGACATCGAACTGTGAGTTTCTGTTTAGAAGCTCGACATATTCGAGAATAAAATACTGTTCTTCAGGAGAAAGTGAGTGGCTTGAGCTGATTTGCCGAATGAGGTTTTCGGCTTG
>Ga0206960_1140_pt1 | contig 18037 bp, 11 predicted proteins | sample Alteio_BWOrgHeat_29_FD_153255 | JGI IMG/M metagenome (GOLD analysis project Ga0206960, IMG submission 153255) | Enriched cells from forest soil in Barre Woods Harvard Forest LTER site, Petersham, Massachusetts, United States -... | ecosystem: Environmental > Terrestrial > Soil > Temperate forest >... | reverse complement strand
CCTCGTCGCTTACGGACAAATAGCCGGAGCAAATATCAACGGACCCCCGGGCGATCATCGGAAAAGGCTTGCAGAACCGTGCCGGCGGGCGATAATCAAGCCCTCCCGGCAGGACGTCCGAGAAAGCGTATATGTCCAAAGGCAGCCCAAGCCAGATTGAGAATCAGCGCGAGAGTATTTCCGAAGTACTGTCATTCGGGACCGATAGCCGGTCGCGCGTCAGCCCTCGAAAAACTCGTTTGCTCGTGTTCCTTATTTTCCTCCTGCATGCGGTGGTGATCTCACCGGTCTTCTTCCCGGCCATGAGCGACATCAACGCGTGGGACGACTCCGAGTACATCCACGAGGGCCGGGAGTTGGCGCATGGAAAGCTCCCGCTGTTTACGATGAACCCGCTGGTGGGGAGTCTGTATGCCGTTGCATATCTGCCCGTGCATGCATCGCCCTTTTGGTTGATTCACACCTGTTCCATCGGGCGGATCGTCAACTTCAGTTTGCTCTGGCTCGCCGCCTACCTCGTGGCCGGCCAATTGGCGGAAGGGGCGATTCCCTTTATCATGATCGCGCTGTTGGTGATGTCGCCCGCACTGGTTCACCTTTTGGACAATGGCAGTAACGCCCTGTTCGCCGCGATGTCGGGTTTTGCCCTGTGGCAGTTACTCGCATTTCTCCGTGCTCAAAGCGTCAAACATTTGTGGCGTGGCTCGTTGTTTCTGGGCCTGGCGGCGCTATCAAGGAATGAAGGCCCCGTGCTGTTTCTCATCTACCTCGGTATCGTTCTCGTCTCCTGTCTCCGCGCGGGAATTCTGAAAAAGGGGATCGTGGCGTGTCTGGTGCCGTTCGCAGCGCTGGTGGGAGGGTATGTGCTCCTGTATGCATTGCAGACGGGGCAGTTTGTACTCGGAAATGCGGTGCGGTCCTACCAAGCCTTCGAACAGGGACAAGGGATGGCGTATGTGGAGACGTACGGCACGAAAGCCTTTTATGTGGAAGGAGAGCTCGAGGCGCGCAAGCTCTTCGGGACGGCTGAAGAAAACCACTATTCGATTCTCGCGGCAATTCGTCGGAACCCCGCGGCGTACGTCCGCCGAACGCTCCATCTTGCGATGCACGTCGTGCAAGATGCGACCTACATCTACGGACAGTATTTCGGGCTGCTCTGCTTCGCTTTTGCGGCGCGCGGCGTGATTGAGTTGGTCCGGAGGAAATCCTTTCTGCTCTTGGCGACGCTGTTGCTTTGGTCGGGATACACCATTCTTTACGTGCTGCTCTGCTACCAAACCTCGCACTTGCTCATGCCCTTTCTGACGGTGTTCTCGCTGGCCTCGGTTGGCGTCTCGGCCATGTTACTCAATGCCGACGACCGAAGAGAGCGGTATTTGTGGTCGGCGGGTCTTTTGGTCCTGGCGGTGACGGCCGCCGCGAAGTGCTCGACGCCGAACATGCTCGGGGCGACGCTGGCGGTGCTGCTGGGCTTGTGGATCGCCTGGCTCGTTGCCGACCGCTATCGCCACGGTGCCAACACCATGGCGCTCGCGGGTCTTCTCCTCCTGTCGGTCGCGCTGTTGGTGAGGTTCGGGTTTCCCTACCCAAAGACGCGCGTGCTCGGAAGTGCTCCGGACGAGAGGGCGGCGCTGTACCTGGGCCAACATTTCAAACCCAATACCCCGGTGGGAGCTTGGGCGCCCGGCAACGTCTGGCTCGCCAAAATGGTCCACGTCCCAATGAGCGGCGAACTCCGCTATATGAAGTCCGCGCAGGACCTCGCGGATTGGATGGCCCGCAACGACGTCGAAGCGATCTATGCGGATCGCAAACTCCGCGAATTCGAAGCCGACGTCTGGAGTGTCATTCAAAATCAGATCGGCAAGACCCTCGAAGTGGCGTTTGCCGATGATCAAGCCGAGGTCCAGGTACTTGTTCCGGTCGCCGGACACAAGGGGTCTGCGGTCGAATCCAGGTAACACAGTTGTGCCAGGGAATTAGCCGTCGATGGGATGCCAGTGCGACTTCTCGAACACCCAGGTTTTCTTCGCCAGCAGGCAACCTGGCCAGTGGCTGCGGTTCGTGCGGATTTCGGCGGCGTTCCCGAAAGCGTAAATATCGGAAATGGCCTCGAGGTTTGCTTCATCGCAAGTTGCCACCGTTTCTCCGTAGGTCCCTCCGCTCCGCCTGAGGCGCAGCAGGCGCCACGGAGAATTCTTTTCGACGCTCCAAAACGTGGTCTGCGCGCGGAGATAGTAATAAGCCTCATTGTCGAGCCACGGTGGACACAACAGGACAACGCGTTGCGGCGTGATAGGAGGCAGGGAATGGAAAGCCGAGGCGGCAGGACTCTTCTCAAATTTGGTGTAATAGTAAATCTCACCCGAGACGACGGAAACGGCGATGGTTGCGATGGCAACTCCACGCAACGCGCGCGATCCGATAGCGCTCAGCCCGATACCCGCGAGCAGGTAAAGAATATGTGCGTCGGGAAGAAACCCGCGCTCGACCCAGAGGGGGTGCTTCAAAAGGGTCGAGTAGGCGAAGACCAGGGCTGGCGGAGCTGCAATGAGCAGGACGGTAAAATAAAGAATCCAATGTTGAAACTCATCGCGACGCCACAATTGACGGGCTCCCAGCGCGGCGCAACCGACCATGACCGCCGCCGACACATCGTACACCCGCCACGGAATCTTGTAGGCCACGAAGGCGCTCATGGGCCCGGTGGTCCAGCAGCGAACGAGAGTGAGTATATCGTTCACTCGGGGAACCGTGACACTGCCGGCCGCGCCGTTGCGAAGATTGTAGAAAAGAATCACGATCGGCCCAACCCCGAGTAACATCCCGGCCAGCGCTGCCATCACCGGTTTCGGTCGCAACGGAAACGGACGACCACGGAGCCGCTGCCAGGTCCAGTAGACCGCGAAGAATCCGATTTGCAGGAAGGCTGCCAGTAAACCGTACGCATGGGTCCACGCCAGGCCGGTCGTGGCGGCGACCCACCCCAAGAGATGCGCCGGCTTTCCTTCGAGGGCCTCAACCAGCTCAATGAAGGCCAGCACGAAAAAAAACGTGAGCAGCGAATACATCCGTGCCTCCTGCGCGTAATAAATGTCGAACGGGGACAGGGCGCCCAGCCATCCGACACAACAGGCGGCGCGATGTCCCCAATGCCGGTACACGAAGGCCATCATGACGGCCAGGGTAGCCACGGAGAAAAGAACGCTCACGAACCGCATCCCAAACTCCGTGTCGGGAAGGACCCACAAGCTGGCTTTCAATAGGTAATAATAAAGTGGCGGGTGAACGTCGTGCAAGGACAGGAGAGTCACGCCGCCGAAGCTCAGTTGCACCGCCAGCCATGAAAACCCTTCATCAATCCACAGGCTTTGCCGTCCCAGGTGCAGAAATCGCAGGGCGGTCCCCAGCAGGAGGATGGCGAGCATGCTCCAACTAAATCCAAGGATGCGCTTCTCTGGCTTGTTTTCCTTCATCTCGCTGGGCAAATCGTGCCAGATGGCCCGGTTATTGTCACGTTTGTTTGGGGAAGGGGCCGCCGCGAAATTGTACCTGCCCCGCCTCTCTCCGCTTGCAAATTGGCGGCATTCACGGCACACTGCCTTGTGGATTCTGGGTGCCGAAATGGTTGACTCCGCGACGAGCGCCATAGGCAAGCTTCATCTTGTCTCGGGTACGATGTCGGGTCGGGTGTTCGAACTGACGCAGGATCGCGTCAACGTCGGGCGCGACGACGACAACCTCATCTGTCTTGACCACATTACCGTCTCCCTTCACCACGCCATCCTCATTCGCATCGGCACGCACTACAAGGTCCGCGACCTGATCTCCACAAACGGGACGTTCGTCAATGGCGAGCGCGTGACGGGGGCCGAGTTGCGCCATGGGGACATCCTGATGTTCGGTGAAGTCGAGATGCGCTACGAGGAGCCGGGGATGACGGTGGCCGAACCGAAGAAGCCCGCGGACCAGACCGTCCAGCCCTTGGGCCGATCGCGGCCGATCGCCCCGCCCGCAAAAGAGATGGAGTTCCGCATCGTGGGCGCCGATGGGCGCACCTACGGCCCGGTCAATGCCCCGCAACTGCGGAAGTGGATTATCCAGGGCTACGCCAACGAGCAGACGTGGGTGCCGGCGGAGGCGCGACGGAATTGGAAACAACTCGCGGAGTTCCCCGAGTTTGTCGACGCGCTTCGCGCCAACGCGACCCCGACCAACTTGTTGGGCACGCCCCCCGCGAGCGCGCGCTCGGAAACACCTCACAAGGTCGGTCCCAGCGCGACTCCGGAGTTTGCGGCTGTCGACGAAAAGCTGCCAGTCACGTCGGCGCGCCGCGGGAAAAGTTGGTCGATTCGTGCGGCGGCGCTCTTGTTGGTGGCCTTCGCGTGCCTTGCCACCGTCTGGTGGTTCGACCGCTGGCCGTTTGGTTCGCGCGGACCATTGCGGAAATACGGGCGCAGCGCGGAAGTCTATGTGTATTCCGATTCGGACTACACAGCGGCCGGCGCGGCGGAGGACGCAAAGAATTACACCGACTTGCTCAAGTACGCCAAGGCTTTGTCCGCTCGTTACCCGGATAGCGCCCTGTCTCAATATATCCTCGGCGAAGCCTACGCGAAGCTCGGGTTTTACCCCGATGCTGCTGCTGCCTTTCACGAAGCCATCAAGATCAAGCCGGATTATATCGATGCCTGGTACAACCTCGGCTGGGCCGACACGCAGGCGGGCAAACTGCCGGAAGCCGTCGCGATATTTCAACAGCTGATCAAGCTGTCGCCTGACGATCCCCAGGCCTGGTACAACCTCGGCGGCGTCTACGCAACGCAGGGGCACCAGGCCGACGCGATCGGCGCGTACCAAAAGGCCGTCGAATTGAAGCCCGATTTTGCCGAAGCCCGGTTCAAGCTCGGCGCCGCCTACGCGAGCCAGGGCCAGTACCCCGAGGCCATCAACGCCTTCCGCCTCGCGTTGAAAAACAAACCGGATTATCCCGATGCGTGGTTCAATCTGGGTGTCGTCTCCGAACAACAGAGCGAGCACAACGAAGCCGTGCTGTTTTTTACGAACGCGCTCAAGTTGAAGCCCAACTACGCCGAAGCCTGGGGCGGCCTCGTCCGCGCCTACCTGCAACTTCACCAGACCAGCAAAGCCAGCGAAGCCGCCCGCGAAATGAAGAAGATCGACCCCGTCAAAGCCGACCAACTCGCCGAAGAGCTGAGCCGCGAAGCTCCCGCCCCCGTCGCCACCAACTTCAAGCCGAAGTAGGGCGTTGGACGGTAAAACCTCTCGTTGTGCGATAGTCTCCCGACCACGCACTTTATTCGACCGCAGGTCTCCATTTTGTCGCTTCCGCCGCACTCTAACCCCGCAAAAAACCGTCTCCGGTGGGTTCGTTTTTCCAGAACGAACCCACCGATTTTTCCGTAACATTCCAACGCAAATGCTTATTGGATGGGTTGTTATGCCGGAAATTGGCTCCAAAAACGGTGGGTTCGTTTGGTAGAATGGCACATTTCTTTCGCCCTGCGTGTCTGGCACGCCATTTTGTCGCGCTGTAGCGTCGATGAAGATGGATTCCCTTCCTCTCCCCTTGGGGGAGAGGATTGAGGTGAGGGGTATCTGAGCTTTGCGAAGGGGGACGCCTCGGTGACGGCGGATTCTCTCTAGTCTCAACGAACATACGCCGCAGACCATACCATTATCGGAATACGATGTCCAGAACTTTAAGCTCGCCGCCCGTATAGCGTCCACATTTTGCGAAGCCGGTTCCGTCTTTCTTTCCGGGTGTAAGGTCGCAATTCTGGATGCCGAAGACGCGGAAGCCGATCTCACCGTGAAACTGCCGGATGGGTTGCTCGTCACCACTGCTGGACGCGATAGAACCGCTGTGGGCCGGCAACAGTGGGATCAGTCACCATCAAAATACCGCCGTTGCCAGCGGCAAGGGGCAAAGCGGTCCAATTACTATCCGTCAGCAGGTTCTTGTACTGCAGCACGTACACCCTCCCGTTCTGGGTTGGCAGAGCGACGTTGAATCCATTGGGAGTGTACGTTACTCGTGAAATAGGGAGATGAAGCATTGGTGGTCCGCTCCCGATCAAGGCCAGGCCGTGATAACCTCCACCCACAATGGACACTAGATTTGACACACCGACCGGCACATTGGTTTGGCCGTGAGTATTGTCACCCCAGGAAACCACCGTGCCATCGGCTCTAAGCGCCAGGTTGAAAAAGTCGCCTGCCGCAATTGCCACGATGTTCGTCAGGGCCGGTGGCACATTGGTTTGGCCGTGAGTATTGTCGCCCCAGGAGACCACCGTGCCGTCCGACTTCAGTGCCAGGCTGTGCGAACTCCCGGCTGCAATCGACGAGACGTTTGTCAGACCCAGTGGCACGGTTGTCTGGCCTGAATTGGTCAAGCCCCATGCGACAACTGTGCCATCGCTCTTGAGCGCGAGGCTGTGAAACCCTCCGCCGGCAATCGCCACCACATTCGACAGGTTGGTAGGAACGATTCCGGCGCCGTCATTCACCGAGACAATGTTCGTTCGGTTGTCCTGAATAAAAAGGGTGTTGGTACCAACCCAGCCAACAACCGTACCATCGGATTTCAGCGCCAGACTGTGATAGCCCCCACCGGCAACTGCCACCACGTTGGTCAGTGCGGGTGGCACGTTGGTTTGGCCGTGAGAATTGTCGCCCCAGGCAACCACGGTACCATCCCCTTTCAGCGCCAAATTGTGATAGCCACCGCTCGCAATGGCCACCACATTTGTCAGACCCGGTGGCACGTTTGTCTGGCCTGAACTGTTCATGCCCCAGGCGACGATTTTGCCGTCACTCGTGAGCGCGAGGCTGTGATAATTTCCGCCCGCAATGGCAGCCACATTCGTTAGCCCGGAAGGCAAACTCGTTTGACCGGAATAATTATCTCCCCAAGGGAGCACGCTGAACGGCCCCAAAGTCTTGGGATCGGGAATCGCCGTCAGAATCACATAACCGCCCTGTCCAGTGGCAAAGTCTTCCTCCATATCAAAAGACAAAGTTCCGTTGTACCCAGAAGACTGATTACCGAGAAATTTGATGGGCGCAGCGAAAACCGCCGGGAGAGCACCATTGTTAATCGAGCCGGGCGGGTCACCGAAAAGGGAATCACAACTGATCCCACCATCGTCTCCATCCATCCACCCGTCGCTTGTGCAACCGGGGAATGTGCTGGTCACCAAACCCGCGAGGGAAACGTTGTCAAGGAAGGTTTGGGTATGCGTATTGAAAACGATTGTCAGACCGTTCAGGAAACTCAGAATGTTCGTGAATTCCGATTGCGTGGGGGCTGGTCCGGCCGGACTTCCAATCGCCCACCCGGCGGTCTCCACAAGGGGAATGGAATAGGAAGTCCAGCTGTTAGAGGAAGGCTCCAGGATGGCATAATACAGAGACCTCGGGGAATCAGCGGACGCTGAAGCGAACCAACCACTGGCAAGGAGCAGTACGGCTGTCAGGCCTTTGCAGTTCATCTGACATTTCCCATACGACTTACTCTCGCGACGATCCCTGACGATTCCATCCGACGAGCGATGACGGTATCGCATCCAATAAGGCTTTCAAGCCAATTGTGAGCATCGGCCTTCGCTCCCAAGAGACCATTTTCACCGCATCGACATCAGCCTGCCGTAAAGCGGGGAAGGCGACTACCCAAAGGCGGGATAAAGCGTCGGGCAGGCCGGTGTCACGTCACGGTTGGATGAGGCCGTTTCGTACGGCCTCGCGCACCAGATCGGCGGTGGAACACAATCCGAGTTTGTGCATGATAATGCGGCGGTGACTTTCGACAGTCTTGAAACTGGTGCCGAGCGTGTTGGAGACTTGCTTGGTGCCAAAACGATCCGCCGCCAGGACAACCACCTCACGTTCCCGCCGGGCCGGCTTGACGGGATGGGCTGGCAGGGCGTTCAAATAATGTGCCGGATCTTGCAATAAGATTTGTGAAGCCTTTTGGGTGTAGAACGGCTCGTGCCCGGCGAGAGCCGCCACGCCGGTAACGAGCTCGCATACGGCGCCCGACTTCATCACGATCCCGCGGGCCCGGACCTCTTTGGCGGCCTGCACAACCTCCCTGGTTTCGTCAACCGTGAGCACGACAACCTTGATCTGGGGAGTGGCGGCTGGGATTTCCTGGGTTGTTCGCAACACATCCATCCTTGGCATGTGGATGTCGATGACCACAACATCCGTCGGCGGTAGTTCCGCCAGGTCGATGGCTTCGCGGTCGGTTGCCTCAGCGCAAATCGTCCAGCTTGGCTGGCCTTCCAGGATGGACCGCAGTCCCTGACGCACAGGCTCGTGATCGTCGACCAGCAAAATACATAGCACTTGTGTGCCGGTGGATTGCGTCCCTACGGCAGAAGCATTCATGCCCGTCCTCCTTTTGCGCGTCATTGTTCGCGTTGGCTATCGCTCACGGATAATAGAAAACGGGCCGGCAATTCTGCAATACAGTGGATTGGGGATGCTCCTACTGGTAAACCATGAGCCTCGAAATTAACGATTGTTTGCGGTGGCTTCTTTGTTTGTATCGTATATTGAAAAGGATGAGCGCACTCCGTGATCGGGTTTCCCGTATCCTCACTGCAGCGCCTTCATGGATGCACTGGCTCCTGCTCGCCCTCACGGCTGTCTGGATCGGCCTGGTGGCGGGCCTGGTTGATTTGAAACCGCATGTGGATAAGGACTTTCTCTTTTCGGTAAAGGATCCCCAGTTTCAGCAATCCAGAAAGATCGAAGAGAGTTTTCCCGACCGATCGCAACTGATCCTCAGTGTTTCGTCATCCGATATTTCCTCCGAGCGTTACCGGCAAGGCATCCGCCGGCTGTCGGAAAAGATCAAGGTGATCGACTCGGTCGTGGGGGTGCGGAGCCTGACCGACGGGCCCAAGAGTTTTTCCGATGCGATGGAAAGCCCGTTATGGACGCGCTTGTTGGTCGCCGGCAACCGACGATCCTCCAACCTGATCGTGTTGATCGAAGGGAAGGAGGCTACAAAGCTCATCCAGCAGGTGGAAGACATCGTCAAACAGTGTAGCGAGGAAGACTTTGTCATCCGCATCGCGGGAGCCCCCTATGTCGTGGCCATGATTCAACGTAACCTGGTACACGATTTTACGTGGTTCAGCGCCACGGCGGTAATTCTGTTTGGTGGGGCCATGCTGCCGATTTTCCGGTCGCTGCGAATTCTCGTCGGCATGCTGGCGACCTGCATCAGCGCGATCATGATCTCGCTGCTGGTCCAGGCCCTCTTCGGGATGAAAATCGGCATCCTGACCGCCAATCTCAGCACCATTGTCTTCGTGCTGACCTTTTCCCATCTCGTGTACATGACGTCAAATTGGCGTAACCTTGCCCTCCGTCACGACGCCGCGCCGCGCCAACTCGCGCCGGCGGCCTATGCGGTGACGCTGCCGCCGTCCTTTTGGTGCATGGTTTGCACATCGCTGGGCTTTGCGACGTTGCTGCTGGTAAAAGCCCAACCGCTGCGCGAACTTGGCTTGGGAGGCACGATTGGCACGATGGCCGCCTTCTTCTGTGCCTACACCATCTATCCATTCTTCTTGCGCTGGGCCGTCCCTCCCAAGAGCCGTGGGGCTGGCCACAAACGCTTTTCACCATTTGGATCGCGTCGGTTCATCCTGCCTGTATCTCTGTTGCTGCTCGTCACGGTCACCCTGGCCTTTGGCATGCGCAAGTTGAATACGGATCCCAACCTGCTGGATTATTTCAAATCCCATCAGCCCTTGCGCGATGGGTTGGAATATGTGGATCGCAATGGCGGCAGCAGCCCGCTCCAATTGGTCATCGCCAGTCCCGATGGCAGTAAATTAAACACAAGCGAGGCCTATGAAAAAATGTGGCGGCTCCAGCAGGCGTTGGAAAACCACCCGGCGGTCGGTTCCGTGGTTTCCCTCCCGGTTCTCATGGCGGAAGGAGATCGGGCCCCGCTGGCTTTTCTGCTAACCTGGGAAAATCTCCTCCGCATCCTGGAAAAACCCGAGCATGACCGGGTGGCCAGCAGTTTTGTCACCAAAGACCGCACGCGGGCGATGTTCTTTCTGCGCATGGTCGAATCCGGACGGCAGCGACGCCGGGTCGAGATCGTGGACGACCTCCGCTCTATCGTGCGCCAGCATGGCTTTGAACCGGTCCTCGTCGGTGGCATCTATCAGCTCCAGGGAGACCTGGCAACATTGGTTTCGGCCAGCATGCTGGAAGGCCTCGGTTGGTTGTTTGCGGTCTTTCTCGTTGTCGCTCTGATCATCACCAGATCGTTTCGCACCGCGGTGGCGATGATTATCAGTTTGAGCTTGTGCCGCTTTTGCATGCTCGGCGCCGCCGGGTTTTTAAAGGTGCCGGTGGACATCATTTCGGCTCCGGCGGCCAATGTTTGCATCGGCATGGCCGTGGACTCCATGATCCACCTGGTGTTTGCCGTCCAACGCAATCGTCTTTTGGAAGAGGACGCATGGAAGGCCTGGGTGGCCGCCCGCGACGAACAATGGCGGGCTGTGGTCGGTTCCGCGACCATTGTCGCCGCCGGTTTCGCAATTTTTACGCTCTCGAATTTCCCGCCCACTCAGCGGTTTGGTCTGGTGGTGATCTTTGGCACCGTGATTGACATCATGGGCACCCTGCTGGTCTTGCCGCTTCTCAGCGGCGCCCATTGGAAAACGGTGGCGGCCAAGTAAAGGGTGCCCGCGTAAAGTGGGGAAGGGGACTACCCAAACGCGGGAAAGGGTGATAGAGTGCGCGGCTCATGGATTTGGGGCATATACGGAATTTTTGCATCATCGCACACATCGACCACGGCAAAACGACGTTGTCGGACCGCTTGTTGGAGACGACGGGGGCGCTGGAGAAACGCGAGATGCGCGAGCAGGTGCTCGACTCGATGGACCTCGAACGCGAGCGCGGCATCACCATCAAGGCGCATCCGGTGACGATGACCTGGCACGCCGAGGACGGGCAGGTGTACGAGTTGAACCTGATCGACACCCCCGGCCACGTGGATTTTGCCTACGAAGTATCGCGCAGCCTGGCGGCGTGCGAAGGGGCGTTGCTCGTGGTGGACGCGGCGCAGGGTGTCGAAGCGCAAACCGTCGCCAACGTCCACATGGCGTCGAAGCAGAACCTGACCATCGTCCCGATCATTAATAAGGTCGATCTCCCCAACGCGAACATCGAGGAAACCAAACGCCAACTTGAAGACATCCTCGCCATTTCCGGCGATACCGCGATCCTGGCAAGCGCGAAATCAGGCCTCGGCATCCATGACGTTTTGCGAGCCGTAGTCGAACGCATTCCGCCACCGCAAGCGCCGACCGACACCGCCCTGCAGGCGCTCGTGTTCGATTCGATGTTCGACACATATCGCGGCGTGGTGACGTACGTGCGACTGTTCGCCGGCGAGATCATGCCGGGGATGATGATCCAACTCATGAGCACGGGGCTGAAATACGAGGTCAAGGACGTCGGCGTCTTCACTCCCAAGCCCGAGGCCCGCAAGAAGCTCTCGGCGGGCAGCACGGGCTACGTCATCGCCAACATCAAGACCACCGCCGACGTGAAGATCGGCGAAACGATCACGGACGCCAAACAGCCCGCGAAGAAACCGCTGCCGGGATTCCAGCAGGTGCACCCAATGGTTTTCAGCGGCCTGTACCCGATCGACTCGGCGGACTTCGAGCACCTCAAAATCGCGCTGGGAAAACTGCAACTCAACGACTCGGCCTTCCAATACCAATCCGAAAGCTCGGCGGCGCTCGGCTTCGGGTTCCGCTGCGGCTTTCTCGGCCTGCTGCACATGGAGATCGTCCAGGAGCGCCTGCGCCGGCAATGGGACATGGACATCATCGCCACGTACCCGAGCGTCATCTACAAGGTGCTTAAGACGAACGGCGAAGTTCTCAATGTGGACAACCCGGTCTTCCTGCCCGATCCGTCCGTGATTGACCACATCGAAGAACCGTACGTAAAGGCCTTCATCATTTGTCCGAACGAAAACATCGGCGACATGCTCCAATTGGTCATGGAAAAGAGGGGATCGGTCTCCAAGACCGATTCCATCGACACGCGCCGCGTGATGCTGACCTCCGAATTGCCCTTGAATGAGATCGTGGTGGATTTTCACGATAAGATCAAAAGCATCACGCGCGGTTATGGTTCGATGGATTACGAGCCGCACGGCTACCGCGAGGGCGACCTGGTGAAACTCGACATCCTCGTCAATAGCGAGCCCGTCGACGCGTTTTCCAGCATTGTCCACCGTAGCAAGGCGGAAACCCGCGGCCGCGCGCTGGCACTCAAGCTGCAGGAAGTGATTCCGCAGCAGATGTTCCAGGTGGCGATCCAGGCAGCCATCGGCGGAAAAATCATCGCCCGTGAAACAGTCAAGGCGCTGTCGAAGAATGTCACCGCGAAATGTTACGGTGGCGACATCTCGCGCAAACGCAAGCTGTGGGAGAAACAAAAAGAAGGCAAGAAGCGCATGAAAGCAGTCGGCAAGGTGAACATCCCGCAGGAAGCGTTCATCTCGGTGCTGAAATCAGGGTAGGGGAACAAGCCATGAGCAACTCGGAAGATCGCCAGATACTAAAACACGTACGCGAGATGGTCCAGGGCGCGCGGAAATGGTTGCGGATCAATCGCGACCTGCTTACGGCCGCCCAGGTTCTGGCCATCACCACCAAGATCGAAGAGTTGGAGCAGGCGCTGAAGACGGATAACGCCAAAGCTGCCGCCATGCGGTCCGATGAACTGGAACAGAAAATCCACGGCGCATTGCCACCGCAGAAGTCTCCGACCATCCGCGAGAACGTCGAGGTGCTGCTGGTGGCAGTCATCGTGGCCATGGCCGTGCGGACATTCTTCATCCAACCGTTTAAAATCCCGACCGGCTCGATGCAGCCGACGCTGTACGGAGTGTTTCCGGCGCCTAATGACCGGCCGAGCTCGTATGTCGACAGGCCGCCAAACATGCTCGAGCGACTCGCGGGAATCATTTTCCAGGGGAACATGTATGAGGACTACGGGTTTCGTAGGCGCGGCGATCACATATTTGTGGATAAGATCAGTTATCATTTCCGCAAACCACGCCGCGGTGAGGTCATTGTGTTCGACACCACGCACATCCCGGAGATACCAGCGCCGTCCCGCGGCAATTTCTACATCAAGCGCCTGATCGGCCTCGAGAATGACACCATCCAGATCAAGCCACCGTATGTCCTCGTCAATGGCGAGGTGTTGGATGGACGGGACGCCTTCAAGCGCATTTATTCCTGCACGAATGACTACAACGGTTACGTGATTCCCGACACATTTCCCTCGGCAAAATACTTTCCGTCTTCCGCCAGCACCTACACGGTGCCGCCCAAACATCTGTTTCCGATGGGCGACAACAGCCGCAGCAGCCTCGACGGGCGCTTCTGGGGATCCGTTCCCCAGGAAGACGTCGTCGGCAGAGCGGTATTCGTCTATTGGCCATTCACCAGCCGTTTCGGCCGAGTGGACTGAAACCAGCCAAATTCCACGCACTAATCATACTATCCAGAGCCCAGCGCATTCCCGCATGCGTAACGTCGCACAATATAGATAAGGTGTCCCTTTTGTACCGTTTGGTCGTCGGCCTCTTCCACAACCCCAGCGGTGTGCTTCCATTTGCTCGGGTACACAGACTGGGGGAGAACGAGATCCAACTGCGTCCCTCTACTGGTCCGGGTACGCAATTTGGGTTTCGGGTGGATGAAAAATGCGCGGGGGGTCCCCGCGAAGCGGGGTCCCGCGCATTGGCTTGTATAATAAGCGAACAATTATCCAAGCCTTTTTACGTTGGTAGTCACAACAATCGAATACCGAAGTACTTGCGGGGCGATGCGGGAATTTTCTGGACAGAGACAGGACAGGGGAGTACAACCGCGGGTAATGCACGCGGCGACGAGGGAACATTTTCAGAGGTTGGGCGCGCTCCGCGCGACGTATCGAGGTCTACGGCGGGCGCGACGCCGGAGCGGGGTGCAGGGGCGAAAATTGACGCCCGCTCTGCATCCTGCGACCGTCGAATATCTGCGGATGGTTGGTCGGCGCGGGGGGCAAGAAGGCTGCGCGCTACCGTCTTCTGAAGAGTTGGGGGGCTTGACTGAGATTCTCAAGGAACGTGGTGTACCGATGCCATCACTCGTCGCCATGATGATTTTGCGGGATGGTGGGGTTGACGAGGCGATCCAGCGTCTACATCTCGTTTTGGTTACTTGTATGCAAGAGGCCCGTATACGGCAGAGTTCCACCCAGGAGCGAGACCAGGCCTGGCACACCTTGACGTCCGGTACTGGTGAACGCGTTTCTTCACCTGACAACGCGTCTTCATCTTTTAGCCGCGCGGCGTTTGAGCGCCCTGACCAACGAGCCGGAGCGCGTGGGCGCGCCCAACGTTCACCCGAGGCGGAGTTACTTGAAGCTTCGGGCGCCTCCGCCAGCGATCGACAAACGCAGGGGAAGCGAAATCGGAAAGCCCGAAGCGGATTTTCGGTGTGTAAAGTGACGCCAACCCCAACAACCAAAAGGCCTGCAAGCGAAGCGTTGGCTTGTACAGGACGCGAACAATTAACGTCGCACAATATAGATTATGTCTAATATAAGGCGCAGCGCAGGCCTGATTTAGTAATCAGCTCACATAAGTGTGGGTGCTTCAGACCCACCAGTTCTCTGCGGTGAACAGTTCGTCGGGCACGGTCAGGCTCAACGTGCCGATATCGGGATGGCGCTCCAGCTCCACGTCCCCGTCGAGCAATTGGATGAAAAAGGCCGCTTGTTCCCGCTGCTTCCAACCAAGGTCGGCCAGCGGGATGCCCAGCTCGAGAATCTTGTCGAATTTGATGAGGCTGACTTCGCCGACCTTCCGAGGCGCAGACTCAGGGTCAGTGACCCAAAGATCCGCCTTCTTGAGGTCTGGCGTAAGCTGCATAATCATGAGTGCCCGGTGCGTCGGGTCGATGAAATTCACCCGTAGCCGCACCTTGACCGGCGGCTGGACGTCCTTGCGAAAGTCAACGCGCAGCCAGAATGTGGTCAGGTCCGCCCCAAATTGTACCCCCTCGACGCAGCGTTCGCTACGATACATGGCGCCCATGTTGCGGCCCGCTTCGTAAACACCCGCGCCAGCCCATTCATAATAGGACGTAACCAACCCGTCGATCGTGGGCGTGATCAGGTCGGTCGGCTTGCGGACCTCCCGGGCCACCTCCGAGCGGCAGATATTGGTTTTTAATACATCCGGCACCGTTACGCCACAAATGCGATAGACGTTCTGCAGGTGCGTCCGAAAGAGTTCGTCGAAAATCAAATCATTGTCCGTCACAAAGTCGCTGCCGTACCACCAGAACCAATCGCTGCCCTCCGCCGCGTAAATCTCCTGCATGGCCTCCGCGTGTTGTTCGGGGGTGATCTCGCGCTGGTCGGCCTTCCGCTGCAAAAAATCACGGGTCTGGCCGATCAACTCCCAGCCGCGGTTCTCCTCGGGTTCGCCGATCCACACATCGAAGTCGGCGCGAATCCACGAGCCGGTGTGCAGCGTGCTCAGGACCGCCGTGGGCGGATGCACGGAAAAATATTCATGGAAGGTTGTGTTGATGATCCCCTCATGCGCCGACAGCCGCTGATACAACTCACGCAGAAATGCCTGGCCGCCGTCAGGGAAATGTTCCCACGCGTTCTCGCCATCCAGAATCACCGCGCACAACGGATCACTGCCTTGCGCGGTCCGCGCGACTGCCTCAATCTGGCCAATCATAAAATCCGCCGCGCGCTGCGGATCATTCCGAGAAGCCGTGAACCCGATGAAATCGCTCAGCGTCCGCTCGCGAAACGCGAGGCACACGCTGGCGTCGCCGAATTGCGCGCGGTACCCTTGGAACAACATGCTGCGATCAATATTCCTTCCCGGATGCACCACCGCCAGGCTCCGCCAGAGATTTTCCTCATCAGTGGCGAACCATTCGTAGCCGAGTTCCTGCAGAATCGGGATCAGCTCGGGACAAACCGAACCTTCCGACGGCCACACGCCGTGCGGCGGCGCGCCGAAAATCTGCGCGTGCAAATCGCGGGCCATGGCCAGGTGCGCGCGGACATCCTCGGGATGCGAGAACGGCGGCGGCAGCTCCCGGCCCGGCATGCAGCGGCGCGCGAACTCGGTGTTGTACACCAGCGGCATGATCGGGTGAAAAAACGGCGTCGTGCTGATTTCGATCTGGCCGCGCTGGGCGAGCGCCTTGTAGTAACCGAGCACCGTTTTCAGGACGACCTGCTGGTGTTCAAAGATCGTCTCCTTGTCCTCCTCGCTGAATCCCCCACCCTTCCGTTTCAGGTCGGCAATCTCGGGATACAGGCGGTCTGCGGCATAGCCGAACCACGTGAGGTTGAACCACACTTGCAGATCGCGCAGCTCTTGGTCGGTGAAACTGCCGGCCGCCTGTTCGAGGTTGATCTTCGCCGCGTTGAGCCCGCGCTTTTGCAGCAGCGCCCAATACCGCGGGAACGGCTTGATCATGTTGTCCCAATTCGCCTTGAAGCAATGTTCCAGCAGGCTCGCCTTCTGCGCCGGCGTCAGCGTTTCGGGTGCCGGCTCGGCCAGTTCGCGCCACAAGTCCCGCACCTCGTCATTGGCAAGCTGCTGGATTTGTTTCAACAACACCGGCGTCAGGTTGAACGTGCAATGGAACTCCGGGTACTGGTCCGCCAGCCAGACCATGTCGAGGTACCCCTTCGTCGCGTGCAGGCGCACCCAGGGCATCAACGCCGCCCCGCGAATCGGGTCGACATAGTACGGCTGGTGCATGTGCCAGAGAAAGGCGACGTGGAGCGGCATGAGTGGCTCTTGCAGCGATTCTTAGACCGGAATCTCGCGGAGATACTTCGCCGCTTCCTCGGGCGTCGTCGGGTTGATGTAAAAACCCGTGCCGACCTCGAAGCCCGCGATCAGCGTCAATCGCGGCAGGATCTCAATGTGCCAGCGGAAGTCCTGATCGATGGTCGACCAGAACCCATGATGCGCGTAGCGCGCCGGCGCGGTGTTGACGATATAATTGTACTGCGGCTGGTTCAGGGCCTTCGCCAGCTTCTGCAAGGTCACTTTCATCGCATCAGCCAGCAACAGGATCTCGTCGGGATGAATGTCCTGGAAGTACGCCGACTGCCGCCGCGGGATGATCGTCACTTCGAACGGGAACCGCGACGCGAATGGACAATACGCCACGAAGCCCGCGTTCTCGTACACCAGCCGCGAACCCTCCTTGATCTCCTGCTTGAGGATGTCTTCAAATATGCTGCGGTCCTTGTAATTGTAGTACTCCATCGCGCCGAGCAGTTTTTCCTTCAACCGCTTCGGCGTGACGGGCGTCGCGATCAACTGCGAATGCGGATGCCCGATGGTCGCGCCGGCCTGCTTCCCGAAATTCTTGAAAACCAAAATGTAGCGGAACCGCGGGTCGCGGAGCAGGTCGGTCATGCGGATCTTGTAGGTCTCGACCACCCGCCCGATGGCCTCGACGGGTTGTTGCTCCAGTTGCAGGTTCGGGTTCGGCGTCTCAATGATGACCTCGTGCGCGCCGATGCCGTTCATCTTGTCATAGATCCCCTGCCCCTCCTTGTCGATGTCGCCCTCGATGCGCAGCGCGGGGAATTTGTTCGGCACCACGCGCACCTGCCAGTTCGGGCCGTTCGGTTTGCTCTTCGGGTCGCGGAAGGCGAAAATCTCCGGCGGCGTCATGTGCTCGTTGCCCTCGGCGAACGGGTTCTTGGCCGGGTCGGGCGTCTCGAGCGGTTGCGGCGCGAAATCGCTCGGGCGCTTCCCGCGTTCCGTCGCCACGATCACCCACCGACCGACAATTGGATCCTTGCGAAGTTCTGGCATAACCGCTCCCCACGTTTCAGCCGCCGCGCCTTACAGCGCCGCGTACAATTTTTCATATTTCTGCGCGCTCGCCCGCCACGA
>Ga0206960_1066_pt1 | contig 18121 bp, 16 predicted proteins | sample Alteio_BWOrgHeat_29_FD_153255 | JGI IMG/M metagenome (GOLD analysis project Ga0206960, IMG submission 153255) | Enriched cells from forest soil in Barre Woods Harvard Forest LTER site, Petersham, Massachusetts, United States -... | ecosystem: Environmental > Terrestrial > Soil > Temperate forest >... | reverse complement strand
GCGCCCCGGGTATCACCAATGTGATGACGCGTGCGGCTGCTGACCGGTTTGACCGCATCACGTCGGTGCGAATTCGCGTCGGTGCGAGGGACTTGAACGCCAAGCCCGCTGATTTCTTTTTTCCGTATTCTGCACAAACGATTGTGGAAGAGCTGACCCTCAAGCCGTGGGTGTTTGCGCGTGGAAAATTTCAGGAAGTGAAACCTCGCACCGGTTGGGAACGAGTCGGTTTTTCGAGACCGGTCGGGGTGCAATGGGTGGTGTTGACCCGGCATAGTGAGATTGCGACGATTCCCTTGACGTTTCGGTCGAAGGGTTTGCGGGAATGCGACTTCAAGGTGGGTTTTGATCGTAAGTTCGTGCGTGAAGTGATCCGGCGGCTGAAAGCGAGCTGGACGGCGCAAGATTTTGCCAAGCTGCCGACACCACGCGGCAAACCGAATGATTATGAAGTGTCCCGCGTAATTGTTTGCGGGGATAAGAAAATGGTCACCGTGGATTGTCACGCGAAGTCAAATCGCTACTGGCACGCCAGCGCGGGTGACGTTGACACGGGTTGCCCGCCGTCGATCATCGCGCAGATGATCGCGACGGGATTGATTGCGCAACGCGGGGTGTTGGCGCCCGAGGTGGTAGTGCCGGTCGACCCGTTCTTTCGGGAGCTACGCAAGCGCGGAATGAAGATCGTTATGAAGGAGAGCAAACGATGAAAATGTGTGTGGGCGGCAAGTGGATTGAGACAGACAAGAAGATTGAAGTGCTGAATCCGTACGATAATTCGGTGGTGGACGCAGTGCCGCATGCCGGAGCCACGGAAATTGAAGCGGCGCTTGCGGCGGCGGTGCGCGGGGCGAAGATGATGGTGAAACTCACGGCGTGGGAGCGCTACCAGATCCTGAAGAAGACGGCTGAGAAACTTGAGGTCCGCGCGGAGGAATTTGCGCGTACCATCACGCTGGAGGAGGGAAAAGCGATCACCGAGGGGCGATTCGAAGTGGACCGCGCGGTGCAAACGCTGACATTGTCCGCCGAGGAAGCGCGACGGATTCATGGGGAAACGGTGCCGTTGGATGCCTCGCCCGGTGGCGGGGGCAAGATGGGTTTTACGTTGCGCGTGCCCTGTGGGGTAGTGGTGGCGATCAGTCCGTTCAATTTTCCGTTGAATCTCGTGGTGCACAAAGTGGGGCCGGCCATCGCGGCGGGCAATGCGGTGATCATCAAACCGCCGTCAAACACACCGCTTTCGGCGCTCAAGCTGACGGAGCTGCTTTTGGAATGCGGACTTCCGCCTGAAGCGATCTCGTGTTTGACGGGACCGGGCGGTGAACTTGGGGATGCGCTTTGTCGCGACCAACGGGTGCGCAAGATCTCATTCACCGGCAGCGTGCCCGTAGGGGAACGGATCTGCCGAAATGCCGGCATCAAGAAAGTGACAATGGAACTAGGCAGCAACGCGCCGATCATCGTGATGCCCGATGCGGATTTGAAGAAAGTGGCGGAAGCGATCGCGGCGACCGGTTATTCGAATGCGGGACAGGTCTGCATCTCGACCCAGCGCGTGATTGCGCAGCAGGCTGTCTACGAAGAATTGTTGGCCGCGACGAAATCGAAAGTCGAAGCACTGACGACAGGCAACCCACTGGACGAGAAGACGAAGGTGGGGCCGATGATTCGCGAACAAGAGGCGGTTCGTGTCGAGCAATGGGTGCAGGAAGCGGTGAAGGGTGGTGGGCGCGTGGTTACGGGAGGTGTTCGACGCGGAGCAATTTACGCACCGACAATTGTCGCTGACGTGAAACCTCAGATGCGTATTTCCTGTGAGGAGCTATTCGGTCCGGCGGTGGCCTTTACGCCGTTCCAGGATGTCCACGAGGCGCTCACATTGGCCAACGACAGCCGCTTTGGTCTGGCTGCGGGGGTGTTCACCGAGAGCCTCGACACCGCGATGAAGTTTGCCCGCGAACTGGAAACCGGCAACATCCACATCAACTGGGGACCGCAGTGGCGCGCGGACCTGATGCCCTATGGCGGCCTGAAGAATAGTGGCTTTGGGAAGGAGGGACCGCGGTATGCGGTCGAGGAAATGACCGAGCTGAAAATGGTGGTTTTTCACCTGAAAGATTGAAGTGTTGACCTTATTTTGCTGTCTATGCTACAAGTTCGACAAGTTCAGGAGGAGAAGGTGACGTTCCGGTAACGATTAATCATGGCAACGGAGTCACAGTCAGGTTCGGGAGGCGCGTCAGTTGTGGACACGCAGCTACAGAACAACAATATCAGAGTCGAGCGGAAGCATTTCACGTTTGACCTGAGAGAGAACCCGCGGGGCCGGTTCTTGAGAATCATCGAGGAAGTTAATGGTCGCCGTGACGCCATCATCATCCCCCTGACGGGACTCGAAGATTTTCGCGATCAACTGAACGAGGTCATCAAGTTCAGTAAGACTCTCACCCCACAGCCTTAGACATCCGGCACAGACAGTGGACGATAGGCGGGCGTACCGCAGGACGCCACTCACAAGCCGGGAGATCTCTGAGCCTCGCTACTGCTTGCCCTGTGTTTTGATCCGGCTGATGGCTTCTCGCGCCTGCTCCCGCACGGCGGGTTCGGGGTCCATGAGGAACAGGGCCAGCGCATTCGTGCCCTCGACAAGACCACATTCGCCGAGCGCTTCCGCAGCGCGGCGTCGTATCTCTGCGTCGTTATTCTTCACGGCATTGCCCAGCGGTACCACCGCGGCCGGGTCATGGAGCCGGGCCAGCGCAACCGCGATTCCGAATTGGTTCGCTGGCGCCGTCGCTGCCAGCGCGCGCCGGAGCAGAGGATGAGACGCGGCCGTGGCCAGTTCGTAAAGAGCACCGGTAGCGCTGTAGCGCACGTAGCCATCGGAGTCTCCCAGCAATTGAATCAACCAACCGATCGCCCGCGCGTCGCCAATCTTGCCGAGAGCGGTCGCGGCCTCAGCGCGGACGAACCAGTTGTCGTCGGACAGTAATCGAAACAGCGGTTTGAGCGCTGCGGGATTGGCGAGTTGTCCCAGTGCGCGTGCGCAGTCGCGGCGCACCTCGGGGTCGGAGCCTTCCAAAGCGCGGACTATTTCAGAGAAGTCGGCAGGGTTGGGCTGTTCGGCAACGAGCTTGGCCGCGTTCACCCGAACAACACGGTCACGATGACGAAGTAACTCGGCGGTGAGTGACTTGCCCACAGGAACGCGCTGCAACGCAACCGCCGCCAAATCGGGCTTCTCGGCTCGGAGCAGCACGATGACACGCATGCGCAGGAGAGCTGCCGAGTCGGGATGCTTTTGGAGATAGGCCTCAACCGTATCGTCGGCGGCGCGGATCTGGCCTTCATCCAGCAGCTTGTTGGCTTGTCTGAGCGCAAGCTGTTCAGGACTTTGCGCACAACCAGTGACAAGGAGAACGATCATCAATACAGCGATGCGTAGCATGATGAGTAAACTGACAGACTGATCCCAATAGCAGGTGCTTACCGCGAACCTGACGCCCGCATCTTTGACTGTGGCGGTGAAGTGGTCAAGAGGGAACTACGACGGCAATCACGGGGCTTCGGGGTTGACACCCCTTCGGGTGGCCCGTAGAGTAAGTGTACTATGCTGGGGTCGACATTGAGCGCTGGTGCTTCTCGCATGGCACATACCGATGGCAATCTCTTGGATTTGCTGGAACCGATTGCGGCTGAATTGCCTCGGGTGGAAATTGCGCTCGCGAATCAAGTCAGCGGCTTTGATTCGCGCCTGAGTGAGCATATCCAATACATTTTGGGTGGCACGGCCAAGCGTCTCCGTCCAAGTCTGGCGCTTCTGGCGGGTGGAACGACAGGAGGGGTTACCGAGGAGCATATTACTCTGGCAGTGATCGTCGAACTCATCCATGTCGCCACTTTGGTTCATGATGATGTTTTGGATGAAGCCGACCTTAGACACCGGCTTCCTACCTCTAACTCGCGTTGGGGCAATGAGATAAGTGTTTTGCTGGGGGACTGCCTGTTTGCCCATGCTTTGCGGCTTGCTGCAAGTTACCCAACCACAGAGGTTTGCCGCAGGGTTAGCGAAGCAACCAACACCGTTTGTTCGGGCGAAATCGTCCAAACTCAACGCCGTTTCGACCTCGGTTTGACCCTTGAAGAGTACTTGGACATCATAAACATGAAGACCGGGGCCCTTTTTGCGGTTAGCTGTGAATTGGGAGCCTTTTTGAACGGTGCGCCTCCCAATACCGTCAAACGTATGAATGAATTCGGAACCAATTTGGGGATCGCGTACCAGATTTATGATGACTGCGTGGATATTTTTGGCCAGGAACGACAGGCTGGGAAATCGCTCGGGACAGACATGAAAAAAGGAAAGCTAACGCTCCCATTTTTATTGTTGTTGCAGCATGTCGGGTCCGATGCCCGTCAGGAGCTTGGCGCGATGATTCTTCGCAATGGACAGCAAGAGCAACAGCATTTGCTCCGACTCGTGCTGGGCAACGGCGTCGTGGGAGAATCGCTCTCAACGATCGACACCTACATTTCCCGCGCGCGGACCAATCTCTCGGCGCTGCCGTCCAACGTTTACACGAAGACATTGACAGCTCTCACAGATTATCTTTCTGGACAAAGCCGGTCGCTGCTCAAGGAAACTGCCGCTGCCTAATTCGCCACGGACACCGGGACCCAAGGGACATTCACTGTGATCGCAACGAAGCTAAAAGAAAAACTCGGACTCGGCGGCATCGCACCGCGGAGGACGAGTGCGCCCGCGCCTGCCGCGGAGTGTGAGATCGATTTACGGCATGAAGAGGACGAGGCGCTCGTGCGACGCAGCCAGAAGGGCGAAAGCGCCGCGTTCGACGTTCTGGTCGAACGCTACAAGGAACGGCTCTACGCGACGGTCTATCACATGACGTCGAACCACGAGGACGCCAACGATCTCGTCCAGGACACGTTCATCAAGGCCTACAAGAGCCTCCAGAGTTTTCGCGGCCAATCAAGCTTCTACACGTGGGTCTATCGCATCGCCGTGAACCGCACGATCAATTTCGTCAAGCGCCGCAAGAACCGGAACCAGTACAGTCTCGACGACCTGGACAGCTCGATCCAGAGCGATCCGGATCTGGTGGAGATGCAGTCGCATGCCACGCCGCGGCGCGAGGTGGGCCTGAACGAACTCCAGGAAAAATTGAACGAAGCGCTGCAAAAACTGTCGGAATCCCATAGAGCGGTGGTGACCCTGCACGATGTCCAGGGCATGACACATGCTGACATTGCAAAGGTCATGGGATGCTCGGAAGGCACCGTGCGGTCGCGGCTTTTTTATGCGCGACAACAGTTGCAAGGACTGCTCAGCGAATATTTGTAGGCCGTCATGAATTGCCAGAAAGCACAACAGTTGTTCGAGGATCTCACGCACGAGCGGCTCGCGCCGGCGACTGCCGCGCAGGTGCGGCAGCATCTTGCCGATTGCACCGACTGCCGGGTCCTGGAGCAACGCACGGGGCGCCTGCAGCGGTTGCTCGCACTCAAGCGCTATGAGCAACCGGCAGCGGGGTATTTCGAGAATTTCCTTTCCGAATTTCATGGGCGGCTGTTGACGGAAGCACAGCAGGTCGGTTGGTGGGAGAGGGCGTTGGGGCGTGTGGATGATTTCCTGGCGGCCGAATCGATGCGGGTGTGGCGCTACAGTTTTACCAGCGCGCTGGGCGTGGCGGCGGTCGTGGGCTTGACCTGGATGGGCCTGGTTCAAACAAGTGATCCCGCCTTTGTGGCCATCGACCCGGCGGTTGCGGCCAGTTCATCTTTGGCCGATGCCGATGCGATGCTTCCCCCGCCACATTCCACGCCCAGTACCATTGTCGCATCACTCCCCAGCCAGTTGCCGGTGGCTTCGGCGGATTACCAGCCTGCGTCAATGGGTAACGTGGTTTTGGTTTCCACTTCGGCGCACGCGGATTCCTCCGCACCGCGCTACGTGCTGGATCACCTCTCTGTCACACCGGCCAGTTATGACGTGCCGAGCGTCCATTTCTAGTCGGCGGCTCACATTCGGGGCCGCGTTCCTCATTGTCGCCACCACGACAGCCGCCATTGCGGCCGGGCTGTTGGAAACGATCGACCAGGAAGTCACCTCGATTTACGAAAAGTCACGGGACACCGTTGTCAAGGTCCACGCCCAGCGCCAACTCCAAATCGGCGATTCGCCCTTCAGTCCCGCGCATCGTGTGGGCACGGGGTTCTTCATCGACAAGGATGGCCACATCCTGACGGCAGCCACGGTGGTGGGTGATGCGGACAGTTGCTGGATCGAGTGGCGCGGCCAGAAAATCAATGCGCGTATTGTCGGGCGCGATCCGCAAACGAATGTTGCCCTGCTGAAGATCGAGCCGGCGGCCGACAGCGCGACGCCATTTTTGCCGCAAGGTGATTCGGATGAGCTGCGTGTCGGAGCAATGGTTGTCGCCATCGGGTTTCCCTACGACCTGCCCAGCGCGCCCGCAGTGGGTTTCATCAACGGAATCGATATTCGTTGTGGCAACCATGTTTTTGCCACGAGCCATGTCCGCGCGAGTTGCCGTCTGAGCCCGGGACAAGGCGGCGGTCCGATGCTCAACACGCATGGGGAAGTCATCGGCATCGCTGTGGCCGCGCATGCGGATGACCAATGTTACGCGTTGCCGATCAACGCCGCGCACAAAATCTGCGCGGACCTCCTGCAGTTTGGCCAGCCGCAATATACGTGGGTGGGCCTCGGCGTCTCGGAGCGGCAACTGGTTATCAATCCAACGCTTTCCAACCAATGGCAGGTGTTCGTCCAGCAGATTTATTCGAATACGCCCGCGGCCGCGGCGGGGTTCCGCCAGGGCGACACACTGCTGAACATCACGAGCAATGAAGTGCATCGCTCCGCGGATGTTCTCAATACGATGTTTTGCCACCGTGTCGGCGACACGGTCGAGTTCACGGTGCTGCGGGATGGACAGAAACAGAAGCTCGTGCTGGTCGTGGCCGCCCGTCCTCCGCAGGAACCATTCGGGATTGAAAGTACTCCACAGCTTGGAGCGCTTAAACCACCGGGCCAGTCGCTGATCGTTGTCCCGGCATCGCAGGAACACTAGGCACCCGCCGTCGTTCGGTTTTGCGGCTATTCTTCCACGGCCGCCACGGTGCAAATCCTCTGGCCTTCCAATGACGGGTGATAATGTTCCGGTAATCTGGGTTTTGCGAGGGTCGAAATGTTTATGTGCTCTCGCGGATTGACTGCGTGAGACCGTGATTTCCATGCGACGCCCTCTTAAAATACCTGTTGTTGCGTCTGTCCTGATCGTCCTTGTTGGCGGAGCCGGTGTCTGGCGGTGGCACGCGGGGAATGGGCACAAATGGCTGTTTCGCACGGCACTCGTGAATCGCGGTGACCTCGTCGCGACCATCAACGCTACGGGAACGATTGAGCCGGTGGAAGTCGTGGACATTGGCGCACAGGTGGCCGGACTCGTCACTTCCTTCGGCCAGGACACCAATGGTAAGACGATCGATTACGGCTCAATCGTTGAGGAGGGAACCATCCTTGCCAAAATTGACGAGTCGGTTTATGCCGCCGATCTCGCCGTGGCCAAGGCCCAGGTGGACGAAGACAAAGCCGGCGAAGTGAGTGCTGTCGCCAATGTCGAACAGATGAAGGCCAAGTTTGTCCAGGCCGAGGCCGACTGGAAAAGGACGCAGGATCTCGTCCATTCCCAATTGCTGCCGCTTACGGCCTATGATTCCACCAAAGCCAACTACGAAGTTGCCAGGGCCAGCGTCGCTGTCGCGGAAGCGGCCCTGGCCCAGGCCAGGGCGACGACGCTGCAAGCCGAGGCGCTGCTCAGCAAAGCGCAGCGAAATCTGGATTTCTGCACCATTAAGTCGCCCGTCAAAGGGGTTATCATTGACCGTCGCGTGAATATCGGACAAACCGTGGTGTCCAGTCTCAACGCACCCAGCTTGTTTTTGATTGCCCGGGACCTGACGAAGATGCAGATCTGGGTCGCGGTGAATGAAGCCGATGTCGGCCGTATTACTCCCGGCGCCCCTGTGACTTTTGCGTGCGACACATTTCCCGGGAGAGAATTCAGCGGGACGGTGGGCAAGGTCCGTCTTAACGCGACCATGACGCAAAACGTTGTGATGTACACGGTCGAGGTCAATACGGAGAATGCCGACAATGTTTTGCTGCCCTACCTGACCGCTAATGTGCATTTTGTGGTGCAAAAAGAGTCCGATGCACTTTTGGTTCCTAATGCCGCCTTGCGGTGGTCTCCATCGTCGCCGGTCGAGGTGGCGCCGGAGGCGCGCTCGTCTAAGCCGGCGGACGCACCGGAGCGAAGTGATCCCGGCGGTTCGAAGAAGAGCCGAAGTTCGAAGGAGCGCTTCGGTGTCGTCTGGTTGAAGGATGGCGAATTTGTTCGACCTGTGGATGTGAAACTCGGGGCTTCGGACGGCGCTGCCACCGCCATCGTTTCCGATAATGTGCGAGAGGGACAGGAAATCGTCACCGGGGAAACCATGGAAATCGCGCAGGCCGGCATCCAGAATCCGTTTCTTCCGCCAGTCCGGAAGCGTTGAGGAAACCAAGGGGAAAAATTGTTGTGAAGAATGCCTATCGAGTCCTGCGAATGGCTCTGCGCGCACTGCGCCGGAACGTCATGCGCTCGGTACTGACCTGTTTGGGGATCATCATCGGCATTGCCGCGGTCATCGCCATGATGGAGATCGGCCGTGGTTCATCCAATTCCATCGAACAGACCATTGCCAGTCTGGGAGCCAATGTCATCCAGGTTGACCCGAATGATGCCGTGATCGGCGGGGTCAGTTCGGGAGGTGGAGGGCGCGTGACGCTCACACCGGCGGACGCAGAAGCGATCGTCCGCGATTGCAGTGCGGTTCGTTGGGTCGCGCCCAGCGTGGATTGCCGGGCACAAATCGTCTACGGCAATCACAACTGGTCTCCCAACAACATTCTCGGGACCACCCCGGATTATCTGGTGATCCGCAAGTGGGACCTTTCCGCGGGGGAGCCATTTACCTACGACGACGTCCGCAGTGCGGCTGCCGTCTGTATTGTCGGACAAACGATCGTCCACCAATTGTTCGGCAACGAACCGCCACTTGGCAAAGTGATCCGCATGAAGAATGTCGCGATGAAAGTGGTCGGTGTCCTCAGCCGGAAAGGGGCGAACATGATGGGAAGGGACCAGGACGATTTTATCGTGGCTCCCTGGACCACCATCAAGTTTCGGGTGACCGGGTCGAGGCAGGCCGTCCAGGCGGCAGTGGGCGCGTCGGCATCCACGTCGGTGAATACGCTCAGCCAGCTTTACCCGAACCAGCAGGTGCAATTGTATCCGCAACAATCCGCGATCCAGGCGGCGGATACGCTGCAAATGACGCGGTTCTCTGACCTTGACGATGTTTGGATTTCGGCCGCGAGCGCGCAGGATATCCCGGTGGCCATGCGCCAGATCACCGATTTGCTGCGGGACCGACATCGCATCCAGGCTGGAACACCGGATGACTTTCGGATTCGTGACCTGACCGAACTCTCCCAGGCACTGGCCTCCACCAGCCGGATCATGACCAATCTGCTGCTGATTGTGGCGCTGATTTCATTGGTCGTGGGCGGCGTCGGTATCATGAATATCATGCTGGTGTCGGTGACCGAGCGGACACGTGAGATCGGCATTCGCATGGCGGTGGGGGGCCGGGCGCGCGATATCCTGCGGCAATTTTTGGTCGAAGCGGTCGTACTCTGTGTCGCGGGCGGCATCGCCGGGATACTGCTGGGTCGTGGGGTATCAATCGCCGTGACCGCATTCCTCCACTGGCCGACCATGCCCTCGTTGCCCGCGATCATTGCCGCCGTCGCGGTGTCGATGACCGTCGGCATCGTCTTCGGCTTCTATCCCGCGTGGAAAGCGTCGCGCCTCGATCCGATTGAGGCGCTCCGCTACGAGTAGTCGGCGTCCGCCTACTTCTTGCCGAGCTTCGCGCGCACGTCGTCAAGTTGGCCGGCAGAGCCGAGCGCCTGGTTCTTGTGCATGATCATCTTGGCGTACTCTTCGATGTAAATCTTGCCCGGATCGCGGAGGTCAAACTTCTCCGGATGATCGCGGAAGAATTCGCGGTGCACCCGCGTCCAGACGAGGCGGCCGTCGGTGTCGATGTTGACCTTGCAGACGCCGAGCTTGGCGGCCGGGAGGAAATCTCCCTCGGGGACGCCGCTGGTCTCTTCCATCTTGCCGCCCGCCTTGTTGATGCGGTCCACTTCGTCCTTCGGCACACTCGAACTGCCGTGCATGACCATCGGGACGCCGGGGAGCAATTTCTGGATCTTCTCGATGACATCAAAATGCAGGCCGAATTTCTTGCCGGGCTCGGCTTTGAACTTGTAAGCGCCGTGGCTGGTGCCGATGGCCACCGCGAGTGAATCGCACTTCGTTCTCTCAACAAATATTTTCGCCTCGTCCGGGTCGGTGAGGGAAACGTGGCCGACAATGTCTTCTTCAACACCACCCAGCATGCCCAGTTCCGCTTCGACCGAAACGCCGCGCGCGTGCGCCTTGTCCACGACGCGTTTGGTGATCTCGGCGTTCTTCTCGAACGGCTCGTGGCTGGCATCGATCATCACCGAACTGTAGAAGCCGGAGGCGATGCAGTCATAACAGGTCGGCTCATCGCCATGGTCGAGATGGACCGCGAAAATGGCGTCCGGGAAAACTTCTTGCGAGGTGCGGATCATCGCCTCGAGATAGCGTTTATCCGTGTATTTGCGCGCGCCCCGGCTGAGCTGGATGATGAAGGGCGCCTTGCTCTGGACGTTGCCCTGGAACAGGCCGACGGTCTGCTCCAAATTGTTGATATTGTAAGCGCCGAGGGCGTACTTGCCGTAGGCGATCTTGAACAGTTGCGCGGTGGTGACAATCATTTCAAATTCTCCTTAATGGAACGACCAAATAGTATTTGCGTACTCGCCACCCAACAGTAACGAACACGCCTTCGCGCGTCAAACTTGATTTCCGGCGTTACTCGGCGGCTTCGAATAGATCGAACTGATTACCGTCGGGGTCGTTGACGGTGATGAGTTTGCCGAAGGGCTCATCCCTGATCTCGCCGCTGAATTCCACGCCGCGTTCCTTCAGGGTGGCCACGGTGGCGTTGATGTCATCGACCAGCAGGCTCAGGAACGGGTTGCGAGCGCCGCCGGCCGGCTCGGCCTGCATCAAGCCGAGATGGACCGCGTCGAGATCAACCTCGGCCCAATTCGCTTCGCGATAGGCGATCTTCAAGCCGAGTTTTTTCTCGAAGAAGTCGCAGGAGCGGTTGACGTCGGAAACCTTGAAAACGACATTGGCAATGCCTTTGATCATTTATATTCCTTAGTAGGGTAGGGGGAACTTTGCGGTTATGGCGCGGACCTTTTCTTTCACATGGGCCTGCACGGTTGCATCGTCGGGTTTTTCCAGTACTTCGGTGATGAGCGCGGCGATCTGCTCCATCTCGGCTTCCTTCATCCCGCGGGTGGTGACGGCCGGCGTGCCGAGGCGGATGCCGCTCGTGACGAGTGGTTTTTCCGGGTCGAAGGGGATGAGGTTTTTGTTCGTGGTGATGCCCGCGCGATCGAGCGATTCCTGGGCGATCTTGCCCGTGAGTTTTTTCGGGCGCAGGTCCACGAGCATCAAATGATTATCAGTGCCGCCGCTGACAATGCGGAAGCCCAATTTTGCCAGGGCTGTAGCGAGGGCCTTGGCGTTCTTCACGATCTGCCGCTGGTAGTCCTTGAAATCCGGTTTCATCGCTTCGAGGAAACAGACGGCCTTGGCGGCGATGATGTGCATGAGCGGGCCGCCTTGGATGCCGGGCAGGACCCAGCCGTCGATGTCCTTGGCGTATTTCGCCTTGCAGAGGATCAAGCCGGCGCGCGGGCCGCGCAAGGTTTTGTGGGTGGTGGTAGTGACGAAATCGGCGAGCGGCACCGGGCTGGGATGAATCCCGGCCGCGACCAGGCCCGCGATGTGGGCCATGTCGACAAACAGCAACGCGCCGACGCTGTCGGCAATCTCCCGCATCCGTTTGAAATCGATGACGCGCGGATAGGCGCTGGCGCCGGCCGTGATCATTTTCGGGCGACACTCGTGCGCGAGTTTCGCCAATTGATCATAGTCGATCATCTCAGTGTCCTGACGCACGCCGTAATGGACGACTTTATAGAAGCGGCCCGAGAAGTTGCGTGGCGAACCGTGCGTGAGATGGCCGCCATGGGCGAGTTCCATTGTCAGGATCGTATCCCCGTGTTGGATCGCGGAAAAATACACGGCCATGTTTGCCTGCGAACCCGAGTGGGGCTGGACGTTGGCGTGCTCGGCGCCGAAAAGCTGCTTGGCGCGGTCGATGGCGAGTTGTTCGGCGATGTCCACGTATTCGCAGCCGCCGTAATAGCGACGGCCGGGATAGCCTTCCGCGTATTTGTTGGTCAACACCGTGCCGGCGGCTTCGAGGATGGCTGGCGAGACGAAGTTCTCGCTGGCAATCAACTCGATGTTTTCCTGCTGCCGTTGCTTCTCGCGTTGCGTGGCGCTGAAAATCTCCGGGTCGGTCACGGCGAGCGCGGAATTCTTTTTCGCGGGCGTGGCGGTTGTGTTCATGACGGGGGGATGGTCCATTTCATCGACGCGGCGCGCGTGGCGACCGCCATCAAAGGTTGTGTGCAGCCAGACATCCAGGAGGTGTTTGGCCTGCTCGATGTCGGCGTCCAGATCGATTCCAGACAACACGAGGACATTGGCGTCGTTGTGCTCGCGGCTGAGGCGGGCCCAATGCTCGTTGCTGACCATGGCGGCGCGGATGCCGGGGAATCGGTTGGCGGCGATGCTCATGCCGATGCCGCTCTTGCAGATCAACACACCGCGGTCGAAATTCCCGGCGAGTAGCTCGCGTGCGACGAGGAACGCGTACTCAGGGTAATCCACCGGTTCGGTGGTATGCGTCCCGAAATCAGCGAAGACATATCCCTGCTGCGCGAGCCAGTCCTTCAACGCCGCCTTGATCTCGACGCCGCCGTGGTCACCCGCAAGGGCAATGCGGAGCACGCGTGTTTCATCGTTCGTGGCCGCCGTGACTTCCCGCGTCGCCTGGCCCGTGGTGGAGGCCGTCTGGTTGATAAAGACGATCAGGCTCGGCAACGCGTCGCGGATTTGATCGCGCGTGCGGCGGTAGACCTCGATGGACTGGCCGATCGGGTCGGCAATGTCCTTGTCCTCACCGGCCCGCAATTCCTCGAATTCGCGCACGAGAAACGTCTTCTCGGCCGCCGCCGGGTAGAGCGCCTGGATTGCGTCATAGTGCTGGCGGGTCATCGTCAGGATAAAATCGGCCTGGCGCACGAGTTCGCCGCCAAGCGGTTGGCTGACATGCGACGAAATGTCGATCCCGAGTTCGGCCATCACATCGATGGCCACATCCGTTGCCCCGACGCCCTCGAGCGCACCCAAACCGGCCGAAGCGACCTGAATATCGTTGCGACCCCGGAGCATGTGCCGGAGCAAGCCCTCCGCCATGGGGCTGCGGCAAACATTGCCTGTGCAAACGAAAAGAATCTTCTTCATTGAGTCTTTCTGCGCACCTGGCCGGTCCTCATTGCCAGGTTAGCAGTACGCGGATGCCCTTCAAAATATCCACGGCGCGTTGCAGCACCACATCGCGCACGTTTTGGATCTCTTCTTCCTCTTCCCGTTCCTTGTCGGTTACTGACGAGTCCGTGTTTGTCGACGAGGCGCGGACTGGCGGCTCATTGTCGATCGACTGTCCGTGGAATACTTTCACCAACTCGGCTTCCGTCAGATCTTTCTTCTTCACGCGGGGCTGCAGGCTCGCGGTCAGGGTCTCATTGGTTTGTATGGTCAGCACCACGTCACGCTCCATCTTCGGGTCGATCTTGACGGCGACATCCGGCGTGAGTCCGTCGGGGAATAAATCGATCGGGTGTGTCGCATCCTGTGGTGGCGGGAGCACAATCTTCGCTGTGGCAATGCGCAGCGTGCGCCCATCGCTCAACTTGGCCTCCTGCCAGCCGGCCGCCGACCCGGCCGTCTTCGACCCGATGACAATCCCGCGGTCCGCGGCGCGTAGCGCACCTGCCAGGACCTCGGCACTACCGTGCGTTTCCGCGTTCACCAGCAACATCAGCGGGGCCGAGCTCAGGTCCGTACCGGCGAGTGACACGGGTTTGACGTCCGCGCCGGCATGGAAGACTTGCGGGGTCTTTCCCGAGCTTTTCAGCGTGAACAATTCCTGTCCGTCGTTCAAGAATCGACTCGCGATGGCGGCGGCGGCGGCGAAGTTTGTGCCGCCCGCATAACGCAGATCGAGTACGAAACCGGTGACTTTTGCATCGACGAGTTTCTTCAGTTCCACATCGAGCGCGGCGGGCGCTTCTTCGGTGACGTCGGCCAAACGGATATAGCCAATGTCAGGGCCGATGACTTCCGCCCGCGCAAGGGGTTGGATTGGCTTCGGTTCTTCGGCGGCAGCTGGCGTGGCGTTGGTCGAGGGTGCTTCCGCCTCCACGATTACGACCCCTCGGCCCACGGCCTCGAGGATACCGGTGACGGTGGCTTCGTTTAGCGATTTCTCATTGAGCTTGTCGCGGTCGACATAATTCGATTTGAGAACGCTGATCACTTCCGCCGTCAGTGGCAAAGGCACGCCGGTATTGGCGGCGCGGCACCGGGGGACGGCACCAGCCACAAGCAGTGAAAGGCCCGCGGTAATTCCAACGACAATTGTTTTCATCATGCCTCGTAAAATCGACTTCGGCTCCAACGACCCGGGCCGTTGGCGTTATGTTCGTATCGCACGGGCGGCAATATCGCGGCGAAACTGCGCGCCGTCAAAGTGAATCCGCTGGACCGCTTCGTACGCCCGTTGCGCTGCTTTCTCGATGTTCCCGCCGAGCGCCGTGACGCCCAGCACCCGTCCGCCATCGGTGACGATCTGGCCACTGGCATTCCGTCGCGTGCCCCCATGGAACACACAAACCTTATCCAATGCGGCGGCATCTTTCAACCCCACAATCGGTTGGTCGCGCTCGTAGGCTCCGGGATAGCCGCCTGCGGCCATGACCACGCAAACTGCCGCGTCGCTCTTCCACTCGAGAGGCAGGCGGTCGAGCCCACCGTCGATCGCGGCTTCCATGGCATCTACCAGGTCAAAATCCATTCGTGGCAGCACGACCTGGGTTTCGGGATCACCGAAACGGCAGTTGAATTCGAGTACCTGCGGCCCGCGTTCGGTGATCATCAATCCTGCGTACAGCACGCCGCGGTACTCGATGCCTTCGGCCTGCAATCCGTCCAAAGTTTGACTAAAAATACCGGCAACCTGCGCGTTGAGTCGGTCGTCCAGCAATGGCGTGGGCGAATACGCCCCCATGCCGCCGGTGTTTGGACCGCGGTCGCCGTCCAGCGCGCGTTTGTGGTCCTGCGCGGACGCCAGTATCCGGAGCGATTGGCCATGGACCAGCGCCATGACGGAAAGTTCTTCACCATGGAGGCATTGTTCGAGAATGACCTGTGCGCCCGCCGCCCCGAAGATTTTCCGCTCCATGATTTCGGTGATGGCTTGTTCCGCCTCGGCGACGGAAGACGCGACGATCACGCCTTTGCCGGCGGCAAGACCGTCGGCCTTCACGACCACTGGCGCCCCCACCTTGCGGAGGTGAACGCGGGCGTCGTCCGCGTTATTGAAGATGGCGGCTGCAGCAGTGGGTACGTTGTACTTGAGAAGAATCTTTTTGCTGAAGACCTTGCTGCCTTCCAGTTGGGCGGCGCGCTTGTTCGGGCCGAATATTCGCAAACCTTGGCTGTGGAAAACGTCAACAATACCCGCACACAACGGTCCCTCAGGGCCGACAATGGTCAAATCGATCTTCTGAGTGGAAGCGAACGCCGCGAGTTGGTCGATTTCCATCGCCGGGATGGGCACGGTTTCGGCCAGTTCGGCAATGCCGGCGTTGCCCGGCGCACAAAAGAGCTTGGTGACGCGCGGACTTTGGGCGATTTTCCAGGCGAGCGCGTGTTCGCGCCCACCGCTTCCAATGATCAGGATTCTCATCGCGAGTTCGGGTGTCACTGGTGTCACTGTAGGTGAAGATTTCCGAGACGGTCAATCCCAGAAACCACGAGCCGCGACCGCGCGAAGGTCAGGCGAGCCACGTCTGCTTTTCGGATAAATCTGTAATGCTTTCGACCTTGTGTAGTAACTCAAAAAATGGCATGTTTTGTGCAAGTAATAATCAGTTGGGTACCTCTCATCGGACCCGGTCGGTAAGGCGATTTCGGTGAGAATTCCTTCGTCGGAAACGAGATCGGAGATAGTACAATGGAAATTGACCGGGCCCAGAGCGTAACGATTGTGGTGGCGACGTTGTTGGTGGTCGCGATCGCCTGTTGCGCAGCGGTCTTGGACGGCACTCGCGGCAAAGTAAAGATGATTCCTGACAAGGCGACCACTGCGAAAGGCGAAAAGGGTTTTAGTGACACGCTGAGTCTTGTCGATGGCAAATTCACATCGGCATTTTTTCTGTCCAAAGGATTCAAGCCCGCCCCTTATAACGGTGAGAAAGAAGAGAACGAAGCCGAGTTTGAAGTCGAGCAAACCAGCGCCACAAACGGTTTGATCAACTGGCTGGGCGAGATTCGCGGCAAGAAGCTCATGGGCCGATTGACCTGGAAGAAGGCCGACGGCACGAGTTTGTCGTACGATTTCGAAGGAAAGACAGATTGATTAGACCCTGCAAACATACAAATCTGTAATGTTTTTGCTATCGTGTTGTAATTAAAACAGTGGTATGTTTTACGCAAGTAAAAAGTTGGTTTTCTCTTGGGCGCAGTCGAATAGCTCGTTTCAGGGAAAGTCTCTCCAGCGGAAAGGGTAAACTGAAGAAACGGTGGCTTTTTGTCGCATTGGGTGGGCTGGTGATTTCCGGGGGAATCACACAGGCAACCACGATCCAAACCAACTCCCGCCCCGAAATAGCGCAAATGGCTGGCCAGTGGGAAGTTGACAGCGTCCAGATCTCCTCACTCGCCGACGGGCAGTATCCCCAATTCAGTACCAATAGTTGGCAGTTCATTTTCCCTCACAACAACATTTCATCGGATGGCGATATTCACAACGACATGGCGGTGGACGCGTCGGGTACCGGCAGCACCGGCAACAACGCCGGGGAATCACCGATTATCGCCGAGGTCATCAACGCGACCTCCACCCAACTCACGCACCTAAAGACACTGAGCGGTCATCAGGTCAAGTCGCGCGGTATCTTTCGCATTTACACCGAGCATGGGGGCGAACGGCATTTTGAGATCCACCCGGTTACGGAAATTCTTACATGGAATGGTAGCGCCTGGGTGTTGGACACCGATACCCGCCCGAATATCACCACCGACGCCAACGGCACGACCCATTCCGGTAGCACCTTGCAGCAGATGTTCACGCAAAATATGACCGTCCAGATCGCGGCGGACAACACCAACGTCGTCCTTACCTTCACCAGCCCGAACACGAATTACGGGCAATTCGATGGCCTGGCCCAGTCGGGCCTGTTGAATGACTCGGTCAGTTCCTACTTCTGGTTTACGCCTACCAATCCGGCCGTTGCCACGACCGTGCGGTGCCGGCTCGTAACGAACACGGCGGCGGCGTTCAATGCGACCGGCTTGGTCTCCAACCAGGCGGTTACCGTCAACATACTCACGCGCTGGGATATGCTGGCGATCTCCAATAAAGTCGCGTCGCTGACCGCAAACCAAAGTTCGAGTTTTCCGGCCCCACTTGAGTTCATCACGCTGAGCGTCAGCAGCACGGGCGTCGTATCGGCGCTACCCGTCATCAGCAATATCCAGGCGACGAACATCACCAACACGACGGCCACCATCCAATGGACCACCGACGTGCTGTCCGATAGCCGGGTGTTCTACGGCACAAGCCCGGCGACGGCGACCAATCAGGCGAATGGCGCCGCAGGCGTTACCAACCACGTGGTTAACCTCACCGGTCTGCAGCAGGGCACCCCGTACTATTTCTC
>Ga0206960_1139_pt1 | contig 18162 bp, 17 predicted proteins | sample Alteio_BWOrgHeat_29_FD_153255 | JGI IMG/M metagenome (GOLD analysis project Ga0206960, IMG submission 153255) | Enriched cells from forest soil in Barre Woods Harvard Forest LTER site, Petersham, Massachusetts, United States -... | ecosystem: Environmental > Terrestrial > Soil > Temperate forest >... | reverse complement strand
CTATCAAGCTCGCGAGCAGTCCTTTGCTACTTCAGCAACTTCTTCCAACGCTTGATCTGCGCCGCTACATTCTTCGGCGATGGAGCGCCGATGGCGGTGCGGGCGGCCAGGGCGCGGCACCCCAATTTCTCAGGCGGAGACACAAAAGAACCGTCGCGTTTTAGGCAGACGCCGCGGGTAAAATAGCCCCGAGGACACGAGCAACACAATGACCGTAATCCGTATTCGGGCCGCCAACCTTGCCCATCTCTACTTTATACGCTTTGTGTTTCTCACCAGCCCGACTAACCCCATCACCCCAAACCCAACCAGCGCCATCGCCCCGGGCTCCGGAACGGTCTCAACGGGCGTATCGAATCCGAAGAATTCTTGCGGGCCACTGGCGGACATGTCGGTCGGCGTATAAATCACCACGTCACTGAACTGTGCTGGGGTCAATCCCGGGCCCGCCGCCACTGCCGCCGCAAGGTACGTCTGCACCTGCGTTTCATCGCCTGCACTCAATGCACCACCGGAAACATCCGCGCCTGTTAACAAATCCCACACCGCCCAGTTGTAAAGTCCCTCGGGATCGCTGTTGCTGTTGTTGAGTGCGCTCACGCCCTCCAGGAATAAATAGGACGCCTCCAAATAACCCGTCACCCCCGCCGCCGGGGATTCCAGCGTCAGCACCGTGTTCGTGTCCAGGTTCGCGACATTCAGGACTGTCGCTGTCCACTGGTCACCGTTAACAATGTGCTGGTTGAAACTGCTGCACATCAGTTGGTAGGGACCGCCGCCGTTAATCGTAAAGTCATACGGAAAGGTATAGACGCCACCCGACTGATTGCCTTCCGCCCCGATGAACCCCATCGACACCGTACCCGCCTGCGCGACCACTGCCCCGAACACCAGTAACAAACCAACCAGAATGTTTCTTTTCATGGATCCCCCACTCAGATGCATTTAAGTTTAACATCGTTTTGTTGCTCGCCATTGTCGTTTCCATTTCCACCGAAACGGTCGCGACCAAATAACCACCACGCAAGCGTGGTCGAAACCAGTACACATCACGGGAATGTCGCCAAACAGGGGCGGTGTCAGACACACAACAGAGCTGCTGAAGCGCTCACAGACACTTCACGCTCTTCACAGCCTGGGCCTCGCAACCCAGCCCGCATTCCGCTCAAGCCATCATTCGCGCAGTCCTCGAGCGAACACCACGCTCGTATCTCACCTTATCGCTTCCGACGCAAGAAAAATATGGCTTGTAACCCATAAAGCGAACAGCGCTGCTCACCGCCCAGAACTACTTCAGCAACTTCTTCCACCGTTTGATCTGCGCCGCCACATTCTTCGGCGATGGCGCACCAATCGCGGTGCGCGCGTTCAGCGCGCGGCGGACATCGAACACCTTAGTGGCGGCGGGGCCGTACTTCTTGGCGGCGAGCTTGGGCAGCGAACTGTGGGTCTTCTCCGCCTCGGCGCAGAGCGCGCCGACGGTGTGATGGGCTTCGCGGAACGCCATCCCCTTCATCACCAGGAAATCGACGAGGTCCGTCGCGAGCATCATTGGGTCGCTCGCGGCGCCTTCGCATTTGATATGGTTCACATGGATATGGCGCATCATCTCCGCCACCATGTGCAGCGTGGACAACAATGTGTCGGCGGACTTGAACAACGGTTGCTTGTCCTCCTGGAGGTCGCGGTTATAGGTCAATGGCAGCGATTTCAAGAGCGTCAACGCCTGCACCAGATTGCCGTAAAGTCGCGCCGTCTTGCCGCGCGCCAACTCCGCGATGTCGGGATTCTTCTTCTGCGGCATGAGCGACGAACCGGTCGTGTACGCGTCGGCAATCGTGATGAAACCGAACTCCGCACTCGACCAGAGAATCAAGTCCTCCGCCAGGCGTGACAAATGCGCGCCCGTGAGCGCCGCCGCCGCGTGAAATTCCACGACGAAATCGCGGTCGCTAACGGCGTCCATTGAGTTCTGCGTCACGCCCGCAAAACCAAGCACCTTGGCGACGTACGCACGGTCGAGCTTGAGGGTGCTACCGGCAATCGCGCCGGAACCCAGTGGGCAAACATTCGCGCGCTTGGAGCAGTCGGCAAAGCGCCCGGCATCGCGATCCAGCATCTCGACGTATGCGAGTAGATGGTGCGCCAACAACACCGGCTGGGCCCGCTGCAGGTGCGTATAACCGGGAATGACTGCGTCTCGCTCCTTCTCCGCGAAGGCCACCAGCGCGCTTTGCAGGTGTCGGATCTCAAAGTTTGTGGCACGGATTTTCGAAATGATCCAGAGCCGAATGTCAGTGGCGATCTGGTCATTTCGACTGCGGCCTGTGTGCAACTTCTTGCCCGCTGCGCCAATCTTGCGAATCAACGCCGCCTCGATGTTCATGTGGACGTCTTCGCAGTCAAAATCCCACTTGAATTTGCCAGACTCGATCTCGTGTTGAATCGCGCGCAAGCCGCGCTCGATCTTGGCGGCCTCCGCCTTCGTGAGCAGGCCCACTTTCGCCAACCCTTTCGCGTGCGCGATGGAACCGGCGATGTCGTGGTTGAACAATCGCCAATCGAAGCTGACGCTCTCGGTGTAAGCCTTGACGGCTGCCGCCGGCCCGGCCGAGAAGCGCCCGCCCCAGGTTTGCTGTGCGGATTTTTTCTTCAAGATACGCTTTTAGTTATTACCGCCGCCTTGCGGGGGCGCCGCGCCGCCCGGTGGCATCATGCGCTGCATGTTGGCCATCATCATTTCCTGCACGCTGCCGTACACCTTGTAGTCGGTCGGCGGATCGAAGAGCGATGCGTCCGGCGCCGTCATCTTGATGTCGCGGAAGTGGGTCGTGACCGTCGCGCCGCCCGCTTGCATTTCGGTCTTGAGCGGGAAGTCCTTCATGTCGCTCGCATTCCACACGGTCATCTCGTGTTGCTTGCCGTCATCGGTACTAAAGGTGACCTTGTTCTTGACGCAGGGGTGTCCGTCTACGGTCTCCTTGCCAATCGCCGTGCTCTCAACCTTCGGCTCCTTCTCCTGGGCCTTGTCCGTTGGCTGCATGGACGCCGGATTGATTTCGCAATATCCTTTGAGCCCCGGATAAATGAGGTACAACACTTTTTTGTCAGTTCGATAAATGCTAACGGTCCGATCCATGCCCATCTGCTTCATCTGGGCGAGGGCCTGCGGGGGCAGAGCAAGGCCCTTCATGGTCGTCATATCCGTCTCCGAGCGCACGTTGCCCTTGAGGACCGCGTAGGCCGAGTCCATCTGCATCGGCTCGGGGCGCGATTTGTCCGCAATCGTTACTTCCGCGGTGGCCGTGAACGCCTGGTTCTGACCGAAAATTTTCGCCATCTGCGCGCCGCCGAAATCGCGCATCCCGCCGCCCATCATCCGCTGCCCGAAGACCACCGGCGCCGTCAGGCAGGCCGCCGCCACGATCACTGTACAAATCCGCAATGCCTTCATGTCTCGTTCTCCTTTGTTGATGACACCGACCGTAGCAAGCGCCCCGCCGTCACAACAACAAAAAAATCGCCCGCCGCCACCCGCTTGGGTAGGATGTCCTCGTGAAACACGATTTCCGCGCCGTTCTCTTCGACCTCGATGGGACGCTGGCCGACTCGCTGGCCGATTTGGCGAACGCCACCAACGGGGCCCTCGCGCAACTCGGTTGCCCCACGCACCCGTTGGAAAACTATCGCTACTTCGTCGGCGATGGGGCCCGACAGCTCTGCGCCCGGGCCCTGCCCGCGGACAAGCAGAACCTGGTCGATGACACGTTGCGCTTGATGCGTGAACGGTACGACACGCACTGTTTCGATCTGACAAAACTCTACTCGGGAATCCCCGAACTGATTGCCACGCTCGCGGAGCGCCGCTTCCGCCTGGCAGTTTTGTCCAACAAGCCTGACCATTTCACGAAGCGCATGATCACGCATTATTTCGATCCAGCTCCCTTCGCCATCGTGCGCGGCCAGTTGCCCAACGTGCCGCTCAAGCCCGATCCGACCGCCGCGCGGCAGATCGCCCAGGAACTCGGCGTGCCGCCCGCGCAATGGCTCTACCTCGGCGATACCAACACAGACATGCAAACCGCCCGCGGAGCGGGTATGCACGCGGTCGGCGTGCTCTGGGGTTTTCGCGATCGTGAAGAGCTGGCCGAAAGCGGCGCGGAGCATATCGTGGCCAGACCGCAAGAAGTGCTGGCCCTGTTGTAGCGTCGACATTGGAATCGAATGTTGACAGCTGATTCTACATTACGGATGTTGCACTGAATGCGAAGAAGTTTGATCCTTTTTGCCTGCGGTTTTGTTGCCGGCATCGCCACCGCGTTGTTTGTCGGAGTGCTTCACCCCGTCTCCAGCTCGCGAACATCAGCCCCTCCGGTCGAAGCTGTGAAAACTCATCCGCCCTCGCCATCTCCGCCCGAGCGACCGATGCAAAGCGCACCGCCAACAAACACGACGGTTCCCGCCGATCAAGGTCCTCCCGAACTCCCGCTCCAGGCCAATGCAACGAATGTGACCGACGTGGCACTGACGATTACCATCCAGCACCTGCACCCGAAATTGCAGGCTGCGCTCAAGCAGTATTCATCGCTGGACGACAAGGACGACCGGAGCGGCCTGGCCGATGATGTCGCCAATCTGGTCAACGAGGATGTGCCGGTCCGCGACGTTGTGGAGGCTTTGGGGGTGATGTTCCATCAGGAACGGAGCATCGAGGTAAGAATAAACATTCTCAATAATCTACTGAACCTCGACGATCCTTCGTCCTACCAACTCATCGTCCAGGGCGCCGATCCCAACCAACCGCAGGAGGTGCGTAAAGCGGCCATTTCGGTCTTGGGAGACTACGACGATACCTGGGCGGTGCCAACCCTCCAACAACTCCTCTCCGACGGTGACGCGGAAATCAGGCAGGCGGCTCAGGACGCGTTGGCGCAAAAGGCCAGTCCACCCGCCAGCGTATTTCCCATGGGGCACTGACAGCCGATTTTCGTTACGTGCCGGTCATCCCCAAAGAAAAAGGCGGTGGAATTAATCCACCGCCTTTTCTACGTCTAACAACTTTATGGGCAGGTACTGGCTGCCTTGAACGCCGAGCTCGTCGTAACCTTGCCTTGGACGATTACGCTGCCGACTGCGATCTCAAAGTTCTCCGTTGCCTTGAACGTCTTGCCGTTCGAGATGGCGATAACGGCGGCTCCGTTCGTCGCGCCGGTGCCTTGAAATGACAACAACACGGCTTGAACCTCGTTGCTCTTTGTGTCCGGGCCGATAGTCAGGTCGGTGCTAAGAATGGTCACGACGGTGGTGACCAGATTCCCGCATTTGTCCACGATCTCGAGCGCTCCCGTGCTCGAATCAAGCACAAATTTGTCCGTCTTGTTGGTACCACTACCGGGAACGTCTGAGATCGAGAAACTCTTCGAGGTGATGACCCCACTGTGTTCCGCCGTGACCGTCCCGGTGACGTGCGCATTAAACAAACCGGCGTTGACGGTCGCCGCCACCAACCCAACCAGCACTCCTGTTACAACTGCGATACGCATTGCTTTCATTCTGATTCCTCCAACGATAATAAGTTTTTGTTAACTCGGGCAAAGTTGCGACCGCGCGATGCGGCCCAAACTCCCTGCGCCTTCAGCCCCTCAGTTGCGGATGCTAACTGCGGTCTACCGGCGTGTCAAGCTACCGAGCAGATTATTGGATTACAATTTAGCAATAAATGGTTACCACCCTGGAGAGCTTCGTCACAGCAAACGAAGCCTCATTCACTAATCACCGACACTTCCACGACCTCATAAAGAAAAAAGGGCGCCTTGCTTTCGCAAGACGCCCTTCGCGCAATTGCTCTTTAATTGGGAGCAGTGAAACTCTTACCGACGACCGCGACCGCCGCCACCGCCGAAGTCGCGTTTGCCGCCGCCGCCACCCCCACGACCGCCACCACCACCGAATCCACCACCACCACCACCACCTCCGAAGTCACCGCGGGGACGTTCCTCACGGGGCCGGGCTTCGTTGACAGTGAGAGCTCGACCGTCGAGTTCTTTGCCGTTGAAATCGGTCACGGCTTTGTTGGCCTCTTCTTGAGTGCCCATCTGGACGAACGCAAATCCGCGGGACTTGCCCGTAAATTTGTCCATGATGAGTTCGCAACTGGTCACATTGCCGGCCTGTTTGAACAGGTCCAGGATGTCGCCTTCGGTCGTATTGAACGACAGGTTGCCCACGAATAGCTTGGTTGCCATAGGGGTTTAGTATTTCCTTCTGCTGCGGTAGGGAGGCTTCAGTGACTGTTCCCGCTCGTCGGGTTTCGGACTGCCACCAGGCAAACAAGGCGTGACTGACATTCCACCAATCTCACTGCGCTCTTCTTCCATATGCTAGCTGCCGAAAAATACGCCCAAATCACTCCGATTGGCAAGATTAATTTTCAATCGATTTGTCCGTTGATTCTGCTTATCCTGACCACTATGCGACGGAAACTTCTCATCATCGGCTGCCTGATATCGCTCATGAATCTAATCAACGGATTTGCCCAAGGCCCCGCAACCACCCCCTCACCTCCCCCTCGCGGCGAATGCCTCGTCTATATCGGAACGCGCGCGAGCGAGAAGAGTAAGGGCATCTATATGTGCCGCCTCAACAGCACCACCGGGGCACTGACTTCTTTTGGAATTGCGGCGGAGACCGCCGATCCCGCCTTCCTCGCCATCCATCCCAACCACCATTTTCTCTATGCCGTCCGCGAGGCCGGCGGATTCGAGGGCACGTCCAACGGCGCGGTCAACGCTTTCGCCATCGACCCGACGACCGGAAAGCTGACGTTACTGAACCAGCAGAACTCCGGCGGCCAAGGCCCTTGTCATCTCGCGGTGGACGGGTCAGGCCAATGCGTTCTCGTGGCGAATTACGGCAGCGGCAGTGTGGCCGCGTTTCCCATACGCGCCGATGGCTCTCTCGGCGCAGTCGGTGCGTTCCTTCAGCACCACGGTTCCGGCCCCGATCCGAAGAGACAAACGGGACCGCACGCGCATGAGGTTGGATTCGATGTCGCCAATCGCCGGGCGTTTTGCGCCGACCTCGGCCTCGACAAGATTTTCATCTATCAGCTCGAACCGAAAACCGCCGCGCTCGCCCCGAATGATCCGCCCACCGCTTCACTCGCACCCGGCGCGGGCCCCCGCCACTTCGCCGTCCACCCCAACGGCCGCCATTTGTACGTCATCAACGAATTAAACAACACCGTCACTGTCTTCGATTACGATGCGTCGCACGGCGCCTTGAAAGAATCGCAAAGCGTCTCCACGCTTCCGGAAAAATTCACCGCCACCAACACCACCGCTGAGATCGCCATTCACCCGAGCGGCAAATTCCTCTACGGCTCGAATCGTGGACACGACAGCATCGTTGTCTATGCGGTGGACGAAAAGACTGGCAAACTAACCTTCGTCGAGTATCAGTCGACCTTGGGAAAGACGCCCCGATGTTTCGGGATTGATCCCACCGGCAATTTCCTGCTGGCTGCCAACCAGGGCTCCGACACCCTCGTCGTCTTCCGCATCGATCCCAAAACCGGCCGCCTGAAACCTACCGGCCAGGCCCTCGAAGTTCCCACCCCTGTTTGCGTGACCTTCCTACCGCCGCCATAGTGCGTCTCGCTAATCGCCCCTCACCGAATCGCATAACTAAGGTACTTGACTTCCCCTGCATGCTGGGGTTCTACTGGCACCGGAGACCACGGGGTGCGAGCTGTGGTTGCGGGCGGGGAGAGTCGGTAGCCTGTATGGATCGGCACGAAGCGAGCGGGAGTATGCCCGTATTTGGTGAGCCCAGCCAAATCTCCAATCTGGCTCTCTCCCTCTTTTTCATACCTTCTTGCCCCAATCCCCGGCTCACGAACCAACCTTTCAATTATCAAAACTCTGGCGTTGTTCCCACGACGGCAACGCGAGCCACCAAGCAGAAGTACAAACCAAACAACTGCCCCGAAGGCTTTCGGGGCAGAAAAGGAAGTTCCGTCATGACCACATCCAGAAAGTCCGTACTGATCTCGACCATCGCCACATTGCTCAGCCTCGTTGTGCTCGCCCGGCCAGGCGCCGCACAAACCTACAGCGCCGCCGGGGATTTTTCCATTAGCAGCAATCCCAATGGCGCGTGGAGTTACGGCTATTCATATGGTGCCGGCTCAGCGTTTCACCTGGACACCACTAACACCGCCTCCTATGGCCCCGGTCTCGCACTCGGCGGCTGGATGGGCAATGTGGACTCTTCTCCCGGCGCCAATTATCCGTACGCGCTGAAAAACTTCACGGCGAACCCGGTCGCCAATAACGGAACCAGCGTCTATCAACCGGGACAACTTGGCTTGCAACCCGGATCAAGCAATGAAGATAGCGTTGTCCGATGGACAGCACCATTTTCAGGGACTTTTAGTATTCAAGTCACATTTTCCGCCATGGATTCGTTCGGTGATTCCGCGGATGTGCACGTTCTCCATAATGGCAGTTCGCTCCTCAATTCAACGGTCCTCTCAGGGGTCTTCGGCAGCCCGTCCTCAGTGTCCTTTTCGACGGCCCAGAGCGTCCTCGCGGGCGATACCATTGATTTTGTAGTCGGGAATGATGGCAATGGACCAAACAATGACACCACGGGCTTGACGGCAACGATCGTACCGGAGCCCGGCGCCTTGGCACTGGTGGCGATGAGCCTCGCCAGCCTTCTCTCGTTTCGCTTCTTCAAACGGAAATAACTGCCACAAAACAAACAACCGCCCCGAAGGTTTTCAGGGCAAAAAAGGAAGTTCCGTCACATGACAGCATCCAAGAAGTCCATACTCCTCTCCATCATCGCAACGTTGCTCGGCCTCGTTGCGCTCGCCCGGCCAGGAGCCGCGCAGTCCTATAACGCTGCCGGAGATTTTTCCGCCGCCAGCAACCCCAATGGCGCATGGAGTTACGGCTACTCGTATGGTGTCAGTTCAGTGTTCCACCTGGACACTGTTAACACCAACGAAGCCGCCCCCGGCCTGCCCCTTAGCGGTTGGTTGGGCAATGAGAATCCCAGCCCCTTCACGGGATATCCATTCGAACTGCACAATGGCACAGCAAACATCGTCACCGACAACGTCACTACTATTGTTCAGCCCGGGCAGTTGTGCATGCAACCTGGTTCTAGCAACGATGATAGCATTGTCCGGTGGACGGCGCCTTTCTCGGGAACGTTTACCATTACCGCTACGTTTTCCGGCCTCAATTCGTTGGGGGATTCCGTGGATGTGCATATTCTTCACAATGGCATCCCGTTGTTGAATTCCGTCGTGAGTCCCAACCCCGCGACGTTTTCGGGATCCCCAAGTATCCTCGCGGGAGATACCATTGATTTTGTGGTCGGCAATGGGGGCAATGGCCTGAACAATGACTTTACATCCCTGTCCGCGACGATCGTTCCGGAACCTGGTACATTAGGCCTTGTAGGAATGGCTCTCGGCTGTCTGTTCTCACTTCGTTTCCTAAAAAGGAAATAAATAACCGGCGGGACAAATAGACAATTTGTCACCGGGGTGTTCGGGTGCACAATCGCCGCCACTTGAGCATCCCCGAGCGGCATGCTATCGTGTCCACATGAAAACTTTCGCGCTTCTCGCGGCATCGTTGCTGATACAAACCATGACCACCCACGCACAGCCTCTCTACAAAATCCCCGTCAAAGACATCGACCAGAAAGAAACGTCGCTGGGCGCTTATCAGGGCAAGGTACTCCTCGTCGTCAACGTAGCCTCCAAATGCGGATTCACGCCGCAGTACATCGCCCTCCAGGCCGTTTATGAGAAATACAAAGACAAGGGCCTCGTCATCCTCGGGTTCCCCTGCAACCAGTTCGGCGGACAAGAACCGGGTACCGACGAAGAAATCAAGCTGTTTTGTTCCAGCAAATACAACGTCACCTTCCCGCTGTTCGACAAGATCGACGTGAACGGTCCACAGCGTCATCCGCTCTACACGGCGCTCGCAGGCACCGACTCGCCGTTTCCCGGCGATATCAAATGGAATTTCACCAAGTTCCTCATCAGTCGCGATGGCACCATCTTGAAGCGTTTCGACTCGAAAACGACCCCGGACTCACCCGAAGTGACCACCGCGATTGAAACTGCCCTCGCGGCGAAGTAAGCCGCGTGGCTATTTCTTCTTCGCTTTTTTCAGCACCGCCGCGCGCGTGCGCAATCGAAGCGCGTTCAATCGGATGAAACCGGTAGCATCGCTTTGGTTGTAGGCGCCCTTGTCGGCTTCCATCGTCGCGATGAACGGATTGTAGAGCGAGAGCGGGCTCTTTCGGCCAGCCGTAATGATGTTGCCCTTATAGAGTTTCAACCGCACCGTGCCGGTGACGTTCTTCTGGCTCTCACTCACGAGCGCTTGCAGCGCCTCACGCTCGGGGCTGAACCAGAATCCGTAATACACCAGCTCCGCGTAACGCGGGATCAACCCGTCGCGCAGATGCATGACTTCGCGGTCCATGGTCAGCGTTTCGATCTGGCGATGGGCGAAATGCAGGATGGTGCCGCCGGGCGTTTCGTACACGCCACGGGATTTCATACCAACGAAGCGGTTCTCAACGAGGTCCACGCGCCCGATACCGTGTTTGCCGCCGAGCTTGTTCAGTGTGCGCATGACGTTGGCGGGTGAAAGACGTTTGCCATTCACTGCCACGCAATTGCCGGACTCAAATTCCAACTCGACGTACTCCGGCTTGTTTGGCGCATCCTCGGGAGAAACGCTGAGCTTGAACATGTCCTTCGGCGGCTCTGCCCACGGGTCTTCGAGGATCCCGCTCTCGAACGAGATGTGCAGGAGATTGCGGTCCATCGAGTACGGTTTCTTGGCGCTGGCTTCCACCTTGATGCCGTTCTTCGCGCAGTACGCGAGCATCTCGGTGCGGCCCTTGAACTGTACCTGATATTCGGGCAAACGCCACGGCGCGATGATCTTCAATTCCGGCGCGAGCGCGGCGTACGTCAACTCGAAGCGACACTGGTCATTCCCCTTCCCCGTCGCGCCATGCGCCACGGTGTCGGCTTTTTCTTTGCGCGCAATCTCCACCTGCGCCTTGGCGATCAGCGGACGCGCGATGCTGGTGCCGAGATAATATTGATTCTCGTAGATCGCGCTGGCCTGGATCATTGGGAAAATGAAATCGCGGGCGAACTCCTCCACGAGATCGAGCACGTAATACTTGCTCGCGCCGGTGGCCTTGGCTTTTTTGTCGAGACCGGCCAATTCCTCCTCCTGCCCGATGTCCGCGCAAAACGCGACGACTTCGCAGCGATAGGTGTCTTTCAACCAGCGCAAAATGACCGAGGTATCCAACCCGCCCGAATAAGCGACGACAATCTTCATAAGGCTGCACGTTGTAAGGCCGTTGGCCGCAAAAATCACGAAAAATCTCGACTCACCCGCCCGCTTCGCCTACCAAGACGCCATGATTCGTCGTTGCCTCCCCTGGCTCGCCGTCGCGTTTATTCTCGGTCTCACGCTGGCGTTGATGTGGGGACCCATGCGTGACGACACTGCCACCACCGACGAAACCGTGTTCCTCGGCGCTGGCTATTCCTACTGGCAGGGCCATCGTTACTATCTCAATGTCGAGCACCCGCCGCTCATGCAACTCTGGAGCGCTCTGCCGCTGCAACTCATCCATGTGAACCCACCGTCATTAGCGGGAGGATACTTCGATGAAAAATTGTTCCCGCACTCCGGCGTAGACTGGAACTACGACCTCCAGACGCCCACGGCTTCCCCACCAAGGCTGGAAGGCTATTATCACTACCCCGCCATCGAGGCGGGAATGTTCGGCCGTCAACTGGTGTACGCCACACACAATGACGCGGACAGGCTGCTTTTCTGGGGCCGATTCATGCAGGCGCTGGTCACGCTGGCAACGGGACTGTTGGTATTTCTATGGGCGCGGTCGCTCAGCAATGTAACCGGCGGACTACTTGCCTTGATGGCCTGGTGTTTCAACCCTCTCGCTCTGGCCTATGGCCACTTAATCATTACCGATCCCGGCATCACCCTGATGCTGCCGTTGTCCGTTTGGATGTTTTCCCGTTTTCTTGAATCACCTCGTCCACAAACGGCTATACTGGCCGGGCTGGCCTTTGGTGGTGCCCTGCTCACCAAATACACCGCGATCATTTCGATCCCGATCTTCGGCCTGCTAGCAATCGTTGCCTGGTGGCGACAACGACATTCCACTTCTGAAAAACCACCGCGACGTGTGTTTGGCAATTTTTGTCTCTTCGCCGCCGTTGCTTGGGGAACCGTCTTGGTGTTCTATCTTCCGCACTGGTCACCCCCACCGGCTCTCTCCGTTGAGGACGCGCATTGTCTTCAGGTTCCGTCGTGGTTCGTAAATTTCCGGTGGCTGTTGATCCCGCGAGATTATTTCAAGGGAATCACCATCATGCTGAAGCACGTGTTGAGCGGTCACCTCGCCTACCTGCACGGTCAGTGGTCCGAAAACGGTTGGTGGTACTACTATCCGTTCGCCATACTGGTCAAGACACCGGTCGCGTTGCTCCTGTTGTTCCTCGCCGCCGTCGTGATGGCGGCGCGACGGATCGGGACATGGAGCTTCGCCGAGGCCACTCCCTGGATCGCGGTTGCCGTCTATCTGGCCTGCGCGCTCACCAACAAGGCCGACATCGGCATCCGCCACATTCTGCCGATCTATCCGTTGCTGGCCGTTGTGGTCGGGACTGAATTTGCTCGCCTGAAACCAAGGCATCGATTGCTCGGGTGGCTCCTCGCTGCGTGGCTGGTGGAAACGGCGTTGCTGGCCCACTCCGATTACATCGCCTATTTCAACGAACTCGTCGGCGGCCCTGCCAACGGGCAAAACTACCTGCTGGATTCCAATTTCGACTGGGGCCAGGGCGGCAAACTCCTGAAGCAGTGGGTGGAGCAAAATCGCCTTACGCACATCTATCTCGATTATTTCGGCACAGGCGCGGCGATCGAGTACCTGCAGATTCCGAACGAGCGCATCAAACCGCCCGCAGCCCGCGAACTATCCAGCGGCATCCTCGTTGTATCTGCCACACATTTGATGGCACCCGACTACGACTGGCTGCGGACAACCCATGAGCCAGTGGCGCGGATCGGCTACACTCTGTTCGCCTATTCGTTGGCCGCTTCCACGAACCATCCGCCTCCGTAAACGCTGGGATTATTCGTTCAACGGGCCGTGGTTGACGCATTCTACAGTACGGGCTATAACACACCGCACGATGGGCGCACAAAACAACCCGACATCCACCTTGGAATTGTCCGTCATCATACCCGTCTACAATTCCGCCGAGATTTTCCCCGAACTGCATCGTCGATTGATCGCCGTCCTGGGGCCTGCAGTAAAATCCTTTGAAATCATCGCCGTGGTCGATGGCTGCCGTGATCGCTCAGCGGAAGTCATTGGGGGCATCGCCACCAAAGATTCACGGGTGAAGATGATCGAGTTCTCGCGCAACTTTGGCCACCAGGCCGCTATCACCGCCGGCTTGGAATTCGTTTCCGGGGCCACGACCATTATCATGGATGACGACCTGGAAGACCCCCCGGAGATACTCCCACGGTTCCTCGCCAGCCTCGACGAGGGGTTCGATGTGGTCTACGGCATTCGCAAACGGCGCCACCGGCCACTTCCCTATCGGATGCTCTATCGGCTTTTCTACCGACTCCTCGGCAGTCTGGTTGACATCCACATACCCTATGACGCCGGGGATTTCTGTGCCATGCGAAGGCCGGTGGTGGAAACGATGAATGCGATGCCGGAGTCCAACCGTTACTTGCGGGGGATGCGCGCGTGGTGCGGATTCCGGCAAACAGGATTGGAATACGACCGTGGTGAACGCCTCGCGAGTGAATCGGGATACACCTTGAAAAAATATATCGCGCTGGCCCTCGACGCGATCTTCTCGTTCTCGTACAAGCCGCTGAAGTTTGTCTCCCTCGCGGGATTTCTCGTCGCCGGGGTTAGCTTTCTGTATGTGCTGCGGCTGATCGTGGGGCGATTGACGGGAGAATTTAACCAGGTCCCGGGGTGGGCTTCCTTGCAGGTCTCGATCCTGGTGTTGTCGGGGATCCATTTGATTTCCATCGGGATTGTCGGCGAATACCTCGCCCGCATCTACGATGAAGTGAAGCAGCGACCAAAGTTCGTGATCAAAAACGCGGTGGGCATCCAACGGGAGCAAAGGCATGACTGATTTGGCGTCCTTGGTAAACGGGAAACGCATCCTGATCACCGGCGGGCTGGGAATGATCGGCAGCACGCTGGCCCAGAAGCTCGTCCCCCTCGGCGCAAAGGTCACGCTCGTGGACGCTTGCATCGACCCGTACGGCGCGAACCTCTTCAACATCGAAAACATTCGCAGCCAACTCACCGTCAACATCGCCGACATCCGCGACAAGGAAGCCATGAAGTGGCTCGTGCGCGGACAGGACATCATTTTCAACCTCGCCGGGCAGGTCAGCCACAATGATAGCATCGAGAACCCGTTCCTCGACGCCGACATCAACTATCTTGGCCATCTGAATGTGGTCGAGAACATGCGGAAATTCAACCCGCGCGCAGTCGTGGTCTTTTCGGGCTCGCGTCTCCAATTCGGGCGCATCGAGTACAATCCCGTGGACGAGAAGCATCCACTAAACCCCCGGACGCCATACGCGCTCAACAAGACCGCCGCGGAGAACCTGTACAAATTCTATTTCGAAATGCACGAAATCCCCTGCGTTGTTTTTCGCATCGCCAATCCGTACGGACCGCGTTCGCAGATGAAGCACAGCAAGTATTGCATGATCAATTGGTTCCTGCGGCTGGCGATGGAGAATAAAACCATCTCGATCTTTGGCGATGGCGAACAGATGCGGGACTACATCTATGTGGAAGACCTGGCGGACGCGCTCTTGCTCGCGGCCGTCACCCCGGCCTGCCACGGGGAAATCTTCAACGTCGGCAGTGGCACCGGGGCGCGCTTCAAGGAGATGGTGGAGATCCTCGTCGACATTGTCGGGCAGGGCAAGGTGCAGTCTGTCCCCTGGCCCAAGGATTATGTGAATGTCGAGACGGGCGACTACATCACCAATATCACCAAGCTCCAGAAGACCATCGATTGGAAGCCCCGCGTCGACCTGCGCACCGGCATCCAGCAGACATTCGACTATTACCAACGTCATCGCGCCCAGTATTGGTAGCATCGCCCGGCATGCGCTCCCATGCATCCGCAAATCTACGAAGACATCTACAATGCCGAACTGACCCACTGGTGGTTTTGCGGGCGCCTGCACATTGTGACTTCGCTGCTGCGACGGTTTGCCTCGAAGAGCCGCCCGCTCCGCGTGGCCGACGTGGGCTGTGGCATGGGCGCGAGTCTCGAGGCGCTGGGGGAGTTCGGCTGGGTCGCCGGTCTCGATTATTCCGCAACGGCCCTGGGCTTTTCACGACAACGCGGATTTCCGCGGCTACTGGCCGCTGCCCTGCCTTCTCTTCCATTCGCGGATTCCGAATTTGATGTGGTCTGCGCCCTGGATGTCATCGAGCACATCGATGATGACGCTGCAGCAGTCCGTGAGCTGTGGCGCGTCTGCAAACCCGGTGGCCTGCTTGTTGTCACCGTTCCGGCTTACCAATGGTTGTGGAGCGAACACGATGACATCAACGAACACAAACGACGTTACACGCGGCCCCTGTTGCGGGAACGCCTGACGTTGCCCGGCGGCGAGCTCATGCGACTCAGCTACATGAACACGCTCTTTGCCCTACCGGTGATGCTGTTCCGTCTTGTCCGTCGAACCGGCGGCCAGAAGAAAAGCGCGTCGGCTGACCTGAAATCCGATGTGTTTCCTCTGCCCCGGATCCTGAACAGTATTCTCAAGTTTCTGTTCTCTTCGGAAGCGGTCTGGTTGCGATATGCTTCGTTGCCGTTTGGGATTTCCCTGATTTGCATCGTGCGTAAACATGAAGATTGAGCTCTCGCGAAAAACCGGCCAGTGGATCGCCGTCGCCCTGTTGGCAATCATGGCGATCCTCATGCTGGTCGCCGCCCGCGACGACAGCGCGACCGTGGACGAGACGACGTTTCTCTCCACCGGCTATACGTATCTAACGGGGCATCGTTACCACTTTTCGCCCGAGCATCCGCCCTTGTCGCAAATGTTGCCCGCGCTCCCCCTGCTGTTTATGGACATCAAATACTCGGACAACGCCCGCGCCTTATTGGATGGCCGCGCCGGCTATCCCTGGACGCGACCTTGGTTTGGTCCGGTTCGCGCCTGGCAGGATTATTTTCCCGATGGACGCGACAACTGGTATTTCTGGGCCGTACCGGAGGGCCAGCTCTTCGGACAGATGTTCGTGTACGACGGAAAAAATGACGGCGACGGGCTCATGTTTGCGGGCCGTTGCGTACAGATCATCCTTACCCTCTCGGTGGGGGCGCTGATTTTCTTCTGGGTGCGACAGGCCACCACTAGCAACTTCGCCGCGTTATGCTCCCTGGCGTTATGGGTTTTCAACCCCAACGCGCTGGCCCACGGCCACCTCATCACCACCGACATCGGCGTTACGCTGGCCATGTCCGCCGCCATCTTTCTCTTTGCGCGGTTTCTCGAATCACCTACCCACCGGAACATGGCGCTATGCGGCGCCGTCACGGGCGTGGCGTTGCTGATGAAGTTCACCGCGATTACCCTCGCGCCGATGTACGTCGTGTTGACGGCGCTCTCCTGGAAGAAATTACGCGCGTCCAAGATCAATGTCATCAAAATGGCGGCGATCGGTTTCGCGGCGACCTGGATCGTCGTGCTCCTGGTGAATTTTCCGCATTGGCTGCCGGCACCGCCGATGCCCGAGCCTCAAGCGAATGCGCTCGGAGTACCCGGATGGTTTCAGAGCTTTCGTCCACTGCTGATTCCGCCGGATTTCTTCAAAGGGCTCGCGCTGACGTTGGGACACTCCAAGATCGGGCACGAAGGTTATCTTCTCGGGGAATGGTCCCAGCAGGGCTGGTGGTATTATTATCCGGTCACCCTCTTCCTAAAATCGCCGCTCGCGTTCATCGCATTGCTGATCACGGCTGCCATCGCGTTCCTTAAAAACCGCGCGCAGTCGCGCCCGTTGGAGTGGGCAGCCTGGATGTGCGTCGGCATTGGTTGCGCCATCCCGCGCCTGAAACAGTGGCTCGTCGGCGGCTTGGTGGCGTGGCAAACGATTATCTGCCTCCTTTGCGCGCCGCTGTACCTGCAATTTTTTAGCGAAGCCGCGGGTGGTTCCACGAACGGCTACAAATACCTGATCGACTCGAATTACGATTGGGGACAGGACGCGAAACGGTTGAAAGCCTTTATCGACGAACAGCACATCAACCAAATCTATCTCGATTATTTCGGCACCCAGTATTCCATCGAGTACCTGAAGATTCCCAATACGCGCATCAATGCTGAGAAAGCCCGCCAGATTGTGCAAGGCTGGTTGGTGGTTTCCGCTTCGCAGTTGATGCGACCCGAATGGTCGTGGTTGCGGGAATCAAACCAACCTCAGGCGCGTGTCGCGGACACTCTATTCGTGTACAAACTCAGCGGCCAAACAGCCCCTGCACAATAATCGTCCGGATCACCGCGATGATGTGGTGCGCCCGAATCTTCTTTCCCTCCTCGTAGGTGCGCCCGTAATAGCAAATCGGCACTTCGTAGTACACTCGACTCCGCTTGACCGCCAACGTGAGGATCTCCGCCTGTTGTTCCCAGCCCAGGGTCTTCAGTTCCTGGGGATCGACCAAGGAACGGCGAAATATCAGATAGCAACTGTAGATGTCGGTAAACGTCGTGTTGTTGAGGAGATTGAATGCAAGCGTAAGCGAGCGGTTGCCGACCTTGTGCCAAAAATAGGCCACCCGTGTGCAGGGCGGGGCCGCAATGCGACTGCCAATGACGACGTCAGCGGAAAACCGGATCACCGGCATTATCAACCTGGCATAGTCGGATGGATCGTATTCCAGATCGGCGTCCTGAAAGAGGATGTAATCGCCCGTCGCCGCGGCCAAGCCAGCCTTGACCGCCGCACCCTTGCCACCGTTCCTGGGCATCTTGATGAGTTGTGTGTAAAGTT
>Ga0206960_1137_pt1 | contig 18206 bp, 19 predicted proteins | sample Alteio_BWOrgHeat_29_FD_153255 | JGI IMG/M metagenome (GOLD analysis project Ga0206960, IMG submission 153255) | Enriched cells from forest soil in Barre Woods Harvard Forest LTER site, Petersham, Massachusetts, United States -... | ecosystem: Environmental > Terrestrial > Soil > Temperate forest >... | reverse complement strand
TTACCAATTTACACGTCAGGCGCAGGACGCATTTGCTATTGCTTCACTTGAGCGGGCGAAGAAAGCGGCAAGCGATGGCAGTTTTAAGAATGAAATAGTACCCGTTATTATGAAGGGCAAAAAAGGTGACGTCACGGTTGCACTAGACGAGATGCCGCAGAAAGCTGATCCCGCTAAAATCCCGACGCTGAAGCCCGCCTTCGCGCGGGACGGCACCGTCACCGCTGCTAATGCCAGCTCCATTTCCGACGGTGCGGCGGCGCTGGTGTTGATGCGCCAGTCCGAGGCTGAGAAGCGCGGCATCAAGCCGCTGGCCCGGATCATCGGTCATGCGAGCCATGCGCAGGCACCGGCATGGTTTGCCACGGCACCGGTCGGGGCGCTCAAAAAACTGGCGGAGAAAACCGGGTGGGACCTAAAGACGGTAGACCTGTTCGAGGTGAATGAAGCCTTCGCCGTGGTGACCATGGCGGCAATGCACGACCTTGGCCTGCCGCATGAGAAGATGAATGTGCATGGCGGAGCCTGCGCGATGGGACACCCGATCGGCGCATCGGGTGCGCGTATTTTGGTGACGCTGCTGAATGCGCTTGAAAAATATGGCACGAAGCGAGGCATGGCCAGCTTATGCATCGGCGGCGGCGAGGCCGTGGCTATGGCGATTGAGTGTGTGGCATGATTCTCACTGAAACCCAACGCATGATCCGCGACACCACCCGCGATTTCGCGCGGGATACGCTCGCGCCGGGCGCGGCGAAGCGGGATGCGGAGGCAGCGTTTCCAACGGCAGAGGTGAAGGAGCTGGGCAAGTTGGGATTAATGGGGATACTCATCCCCGAGGCGCTGGGCGGCGCCGGTGCGGATTATTTGTCCATGGCGCTGGCGATTGAGGAAATCGCCGCGGCGGATGGCGCGCTCTCCACCATCGTCAGCGTGCAAAATTCGTTGATGGGAGCGGGATTGCTGCGGTTCGGCAATGATTGGCAGAAGCAGCAATTCCTAACGCCGCTGGCGCGCGGGGAGATGCTGGGAGCGTTTGGCCTATCCGAGCCGCAGGCTGGGTCGGATGCTGCGGCACTCCACTGCACCGCAAAAAAAGACGGCGATTATTATATCCTAAACGGCACCAAGCAGTTCATTACCTCGGGCAAATATGCGGATCTGGCGCTGGTATTCGCCGTCACCAACAAAGCGGCAGGCAAAAAAGGCATTTCCGCTTTTATCGTGCCGACCAAAATCAAGGGCTATATCGTCTCCAAACTCGAAGACAAAATGGGACAGACATCCTCCGATACCGCACAGATCGCATTTGAGGACATGCGCATTCCGGCAACGCATCTTCTCGGCAATGAGGGCGATGGATACAAAATCGCGCTGGCCAACCTTGAGGGCGGCCGCATCGGTATTGCGGCGCAATCCATCGGTATGGCGCGCGCGGCGCTGGCGGTAGCACTGCCCTACGCGAAAGAGCGAGAGGCATTCGGCAAGCCGATCATCAAGCATCAGGCGGTGGCGTTCCGCCTGGCCGATATGGCAACCGAGCTGGAGGCGGCACGGCAGCTTTTGCACCATGCCTGTCAGCTGCGCGATGCCGGCGAGCCATGCCTGAAAGAAGCATGCATGGCAAAGCTGTTCGCCTCAGAGATGGCGGAGCGGGTGTGCTCGGCGGCGATGCAGACGCTGGGCGGCTATGGCTATTTGAAAGATTTCCCCATCGAGCGCATCTACCGGGACGTGCGGGTCTGCCAGATTTATGAGGGCACCAGCGATGTGCAGCGCATCATTATCAACCGGGAGTTAGAACATGCAGATTAAGAACAGCGTGGCGATCATCACCGGCGGTGGTTCCGGCTTGGGCGCCGCAACCGCAGCGCTGCTGGCGGCGCAGGGCGCAAAAATCGTGCTGCTGGATCGCAATTTGGCGGCGGCGGAGACGGTCGCAAAGGCCACCGGCGGCATGGCGATCGAATGCGACGTCACCAGCGAGGCCAGCGTCAAAGCTGCGCTCGCCAAGGCCGGTACGCCAAGAATAGTGATGAATTGTGCCGGTATCTTGGGCGCAGGGCGTATCTTAGGCAAGGAAGGGCCGATGGTGCTGGATTTTTTTGAGGCGACGATCCGCGTTAACTTGATCGGCACGTTCAATCTGATGCGCCTAACAACCGCCGCGATGAGCACGCAAGCGGAAGTTGGTGAGGCGAAAGAGCGCGGCGTCATCATCAACACCGCGTCGATTGCAGCGTATGAGGGGCAGATCGGCCAGGCGGCGTATGCGGCATCCAAAGGCGGGGTGGTATCATTGACACTGCCGGCCGCACGCGAATTCGCGCGGTTTGGCATCCGGGTGAATGCGATTGCGCCGGGGCCGGTCGATACGCCGATGGTGGCCGGCATGCCGGCAGAGATACGGGCAAGCCTGGAGGCCAGCATCCCGTTTCCCTCGCGGTTAGTGCGGCCGGAGGAATTCGCGGCGCTCGCGGCGCACCTGATTGAAAACGTGGCCATCAACGGTGAAGTCGTGCGGCTGGACGGCGCCTTAAGAATGGGACCAAAGTAACGATAAGCCTTAGTAGTAGATGGAGAAGTTATGACCAAAGAAGTATTCAAGGAACCCGCGATTAAAGTGATCGCCATGCCTGCGGATGCCAACGCTGACGGCGATATGTTCGGCGGCTGGATCCTGAGCATGATGGACTTGGCCGGCGCGGTGCCAGCACGTAAACGCGCCCGGCGTCGCATTGTCACCGTAGCGGTAGAAAATATCGTGTTCCACAAGCCGGTGTTCATCGGCGACTGCCTGGAATGCTACGCCATGATCGAGAAAACCGGCCGTTCCAGCATGACGGTGCTGGTAGAAACTTTTGTTGAGCGCCGCGAAAAAGAAGAGAAGGAAAAAATCACCGAGGGACGGTTCGTCTATGTCGCCATCGGGCCAGACCGGAAGTCCATGCCACTGGATTAATTTCTCGATTCACTGGATTTCTTTTGGAAATCCGCACGGTAAGGATGTGCGGCGATTTTAGTTATTTACCTGTTGATTGATGCTCCATACAGCAACTTAAATTCCGCCCTTGACATGCAACCATTTAGTTGCATAATAGACTCATGGTTATTGATGAAGACAAAGTGTTCAAAGCGCTCGCGGATACCAGCCGCCGCAAACTGCTTGATAGGTTGCGGCAGAAGGGCGGGCTTACGCTCGGCGAGCTGTGTGAGAAACACAACATGAGTCGTCAGGCAGTAACCAAACATCTTACGTTGCTCGAAGAGGCAAACCTCGTCGTCACACGTAAGCAAGGCCGTGAGAAACTGCACTATCTCAACCCTATGCCGATCAGCGACATTTATACGCGCTGGATAGGTAAGTTTGAGCAAGGGCGGGCGGCAGCACTACAAAATCTTAAACAAGCCTTAGAGGAGAACAACCATGAGTAATACTAACCAAGTTTACACCACCTACATCAAAACCACCCCGGAAAAGCTATGGGCCGCTATTACCAACCCTGAATTCACCCGCCAATATTGGGGTGGCCATGCAAATATTTCCGATTGGAAAAAAGGCTCGAGATGGCAGCATGAAGATACGAATAACAACTTGCTGCGGATTACCGGTGAAGTACTGGAATGCACACCGCCCAAACGTTTAGTTTTGTCATGGTATGCGCCCAGTAATGCAGCCGATATTTCCACGGTTACGTTCGAAATCGAAGCCATTAAGGATACAGTGCGACTCGACGTTACCCATGGCGGCTTTATACCTGAATCAGTTATGGCAGGTAATGTTTCCAAAGGCTGGCCGCTCGTTATCGCCAGCTTGAAATCTTACCTGGAGACGGGCAAAGCCATTGATATCATGTCGGTAAAAGGCAGCTGCGGTGGCACCAAAGTGGCGGCGGCATAAGCGGGTGCAAGAAGACAGCCGGCTAGAAATGGCCGGCTGTCAGCTATTATCTCCTAAAAAATCCCTCGCTGATCCAGCGCGCAAACCAGTTTTGCAGCTCCCGCGCCAGCACCGCGCACGCCTCCGGGCTTTCTTCGGCAATAGCGCCAACCGCCGCGCCGACCGGCTCGCCGCCGATGATGCGGCTCAGCAGCGCATATTCTGTGTGATTCAGCACATGCCGACGCACTTCGTTTTTATGCCGCAGCACCAGCATATGCCCTATGTCCGCTACTGCGCGCTGCGGTGCTTCGCCCGCACGAAACTGACGCATATATTCCTCCGCCGCACGGTCCAACTCCATAATGTGGGCGGCAGCGCGCAAATGCAGGCGCAGCACCAGCATATGCTCCGACGCAAAATTAGCGGGCGGCTGAAACGCCTCGCTCTCTTCCATCCAAAACACTTCCGCAATGGCGGATTCCAACGTAGCAAGCGATGCGGCAAACGCCTCTTCGCGTTGCCCCACAAACCCTGCAAACGGGATAGGATAAGCATCCAGCGTATAACTGACCGGCGGCGTACTTTCGATATAAGCCATGGCCAGCGCCCCCATACGCTCTGCGCCCAGATAATGTTCCAGCGTCGGATAATCGCTGGCAATCGCCTGCGCCAGCCGCAAGCGGTAGCCTTCAATATATACATCCATACGCGCATCCAGCGCCGGGCGGGCATCCAATAGCGACACAATCTCCTCCGTTTGCCGCGAAAAAATTGCCTGTTGGAAATTATGCAGCGCTTGTGCGTAGCTCATGCCGCCTCCCGCACTTTACGCTGCGCGAAAGTCTTAGCTTTTTGCAGTTCGGCATAAAGCGTTTCAAACGAGGGAATATTTTCATCCCACTCCACCATCGTGCTCACCTGGCCCTTGGCGGCAATAGTGTAGCGATACAATTCCCACACTGCATCCGGCACTTCGCGGTCATGTGTATCGATTTTATATTCCCCGCAATCCTTGTGCCCCGCCAGATGAATCTGCACGATGCGGTCCGCGGGAATGGTGTCGATATACGACTTCGCGTCGATGCCGTGGTTAAATGCGCTAACATATACGTTATTTACATCCAGCAGCAGCGCGCAATCCGCCTCCTGCGCTAGCGCCGCAAGAAATTCCGGTTCGGAAAGCGTGGAACCGGCAAAGCTTACATAAGAAGACGGATTCTCCAGCACCAGCGGCCGCTCCAGCACCTCCTGCACTTGCCGTACACGCGCCGCAATATGCTTCAGCGCCTCCTCGGTATACGGCACCGGCAGTAAATCATGCGTGTTTTTGCCCAGCACACCAGTAAAACATAAATGGTCGGATACCCACGCCGGCTGCAAAAAATCCGCCAGCGCTTTCAGGCGAGTCAGATATTCTTTATTCAAGGGGTCGGTCGAGCCGATAGAAAGCGAAACGCCGTGCATCACAAAGGCATAATCACGACGCAACTCGCTTAGAAAATCCTTATACCCTGCATGTGCATGTAAAAAATTCTCGCTGATGATTTCAAACCAGCTGAGCTCGGGCTTTTCGCGCAAAATATCGTCGTAATGCGGCGCCCGAAGCCCTAGGCCAAACCCCAAATCGGGAAGTTCAAAACGGTTGCGCATGAGCATACTATGAAAAGTGGCCCATGCGTTTTCACGCACGGGCCACGAATACAAACAGATTAGCCAGCTTTCAGCGAGCCGCCGGATTTGGCGCAGCTGCCCTGGTCTACATATTTCCAATCGCTCTTACCATTGTCCGAGGTGGATTGGCCGGCGCAAGAATGGCTGGCATCCGCCGCTTTGCAATCGTTCTTGCCGGCTTTGGCAATGCCGAAGCATTTTTCTTTGCCAGCATGGCTGTCGGACTGCGCGTTGGCTGCACCGGCGGAGATCATTCCGGCCAGAGCCGCACAAAGGAGAAGTTTATTCATAGAGAAACCTTTCAGGTAAGAGTTAAACTGTAAACGAGAACGCTTACATCGCCTTATTCGCATGACACATACGAACGGTTACATGTTTACGCAAAAATACTTTACCACGCGAGCAAATATTTTCCGAGCCACGCACCCAGTGCGGCAAAAAGCAAAGTCGGCAGGTAATGCCACTGCACCAAATGCACCAGCGAATCGTTCACCTCCGCAAGCCGCAACGTCAGGCAGCCGATACTCGCCGCGGTGAGCGTCACAAAACACCCTGCCTTAAACGGATGCGTGCTGGCACCTTTTCGTATCAACATAAATAGCAATGCTGAGGGAATCGCCGCTACCGATGCAATGCACAGCGTGCATTCCATACCATGCACCCCCGTGCCCACCGGCAACACCATGCGCGCATCCACCGGCAAAAACATTTGCACGGCCAGCAGCAACACAAATGCAACGCCGGCAAGGCAAGGCCAGAGACCGACATACGATTTTTGGTAATGATCGGGATAGGATAAATATAATGCCGCCCGCAAACTGCTCAGCGCAATAACCAACAGCAGCAGCACCTCTGCCGCAAATAATGGCCGGGCCAATTGCACCTGCATATCGGGGCGGCTGCCCAAAAACAACAACGCTGCTACCGCATATATAAATAAGATGCCCCCTGCCCGCACCATCACGGCGCTAGGGCCGGGCATAGGCTTAGCCAGCGCGGCGCGGCTGCTCAATTCCTCAATCAACCCTTCAATATTGCCCATGTTTATTTACCCAGCCGCGTCCTTATCACCTTATATGCCCGGTGCGCCGCCACCTTCACCGCCGACTCGTTCATCCCCAGCCGGTGCCCCACCTCTTTGGCTGTGTAGCCCTCGGTGTGCATCAGATAGAGGATTTTCTGCTGGCGCTGCGGCAGTTTCTCTATCGCCTCATTCAGGTATTCGTAGCCGCCCGTGCTTTCGGTTACATCGCCCGGCAACGTTTCTTGTAATTCGTCGATATCCACCTGCCCATGGGCGGCCTTGGCGTAATGCCGGCGCAGATAATCCGTCAAGCGGAACCGCGCAATGGCCGATACCCAGGGTAGAATCGGCCGCTTGCCGTCATAGGTGTGGCGGGCCTTATGTATAGAGAGCAAAATCTCCTGCAACACATCATCCACATCCGCCGCCGCGATGCGTCTGCGCAAAAAACGGCGCATATCATGGCTGATTTCATGCAAAAAATGGCTATACGCCGCCCGGTCGCCCGCCAGCCCGGCTTGCATCAGCTGAGTGAGATGCTGATTTTTATCTTCGTGTGTAACCATCACCGCCCTTTTCACGAATGAAGAGATGAACGCACACTTTCAACCAATATACGCAAGGAGTTATGCCAGTGATTTTCTCCCTTTACAACCTTTTCATAGATAAAGCGAATTTGCTGCAATCGGCCGTGCTTCTGGTAGTGCGTTTATGGATCGCGCATGTGTTTTTCGCCTCCGGCCTGGTGAAGATTGCGGATTTTGACACCACCATCGCCCTGTTCCGCGATGAATATGCCGTGCCGGTGCTGCCGCCGGTGCTGGCAGCAGTCATGGCTACCATATTCGAGCTGAGCTGCCCGGTGCTGCTTACCCTCGGCGCCGCGACTCGTTTGGCGACGCTGCCGCTGATTGGTATGACGGCGGTGATTCAACTCACTTATGACCAGAACATCCAACATGCCTATTGGGCGATGCTGCTGTTCACCCTGCTGGCTTTCGGCGCCGGAAAATGGTCCATAGACTCTATTATTAAGCGCCAAGCCAAGGGAGGACGCTATGCAACGGCGTGATTTTTTAAAACTCTCCCTGGGCGCCGCAAGCTGGCTGGCGCTATGCAAGACCATCCGCCTGAGCCAGGCCTGGGCGCAGCAAACCATAGAAAGGATTGTTATGAGTAACGATGAATGGAAAAAGAAACTCTCTCCCGAGCAGTATGACGTGCTGCGCGAAGAAGGCACGGAACGCCCCTTCACCAGCCCGCTAAACAACGAGCACCACGAAGGTATTTTTGTCTGCGCCGGCTGCGGATTAGAGTTGTTCCCCTCGAATTACAAATTCGATTCCGGCACCGGCTGGCCGAGTTTTTACGACACGATCCCCGGCCATGTGGAAACCAAAACGGACCACAAGCTGTTTATGGAACGCACGGAATATCACTGCGCGCGCTGCGGTGGCCATCAGGGCCATGTGTTCCACGACGGGCCGCAGCCCACGGGCCTGCGTTATTGCAACAATGGCGTGTCGCTGAAGTTCGTGTCGAAGAAAGCGTAATATATTTCCACTTCCCCTCACCCTGGAGGGTGAGGGCAGGATTTACTTAGCGAGCAACGCGAGCTTAGGAAATCCGGGTGGGGGTGGAAGACGGGAGGGTTTTTATTCCTAAGCGCGATACCCTCACCCTAACCCTCTCCCTGACAGGGAGAGGGGATAAGTAAGAGAAGATGACAACAAAAGGCTTTATTATATGACCCGCTACCTCACCATCGCCCTCCTCCTCGCCTGCTCCGCCCCCGCCGCCCGCGCTGACACGATCGTGCTGGCCGGCGGCTGTTTCTGGGGCGTGCAGGCGGTGTTTGAACACACCAAGGGCGTCAGCAAAGCCGTAGCCGGTTACGCAGGCGGCGAGGCAGCCACCGCGCATTACGACGACGTCTCCTCCGGCACCACCGGCCACGCCGAATCCGTTGAAGTCACCTATGACCCTGCGAAAATCACCCTGCCGGAACTGCTCGATATTTATTTTCAAGTCGCGCACAACCCCACAGAGCTAAATTACCAAGGCCCGGACCATGGCACACAATACCGCTCCGCTATTTTTACCACGACGCCGGAGCAGTCAGAAATTGCCCGCCAGAAAATTGCCGAGCTGGAGAAAACCAAGCGCTTCTCTGGCCCCATCGTCACCACCGTCGCGCCGCTGCGCGCATTTTATCCGGCGGAGGATTACCACCAGGATTTTGCTCGGCTGCACCCAAACCATCCGTATATAGCGTTTTATGATTTGCCTAAATTACAAGCGCTGCAAGAACGCTTCCCCACTTATTATGTAAAGTGAGCATCCCATGCATCTTCTAGAAATCGGTTCCTCCTTCGTCGAAGGTCTGCTGCTGATCGCCAGCCCGTGCATCCTGCCGGTACTGCCGCTGGTGCTCTCCACTTCTGTGGAAGGTGGGCGCAGGCGGCCGTTCGGGATTATCACCGGGTTTGTGCTGGCGTTCACTGCGTTTGCGCTGCTGTCACGCAAGCTGGTGCTGGCGCTGGGCATTAATCTGGATATCATCAAATACGGCTCGCTGGCGCTGCTCGCCCTGTTCGGTCTGGTGCTGCTATCAGAAACGCTCTCCGCCAAATTCAGCGCCCTCACCCAGCGCTTTGCCGGAGCGGGAACGACGCTTTCCGCCAACGCGAAAGACGGCTTCGGCAGCGGCGTTCTAATCGGCATGTTGATCGGCCTGGTATGGACGCCCTGTGCCGGGCCCATCCTCGCTGCCGTGCTAGTCCAGGTCATCCGCCAGCAATCTGACCTCATCGCCTTTGTCGAAGTCGCTTCTTTCGCGTTGGGCGCGGGCGTGCCGATGCTGCTCATCGCACTCACCGGCCGCAAGCTGATGGGCAAGCTCAGCTTCTTCACCACCCACGCCGAAGCCATCCGCAAAACCTTCGGCGCGATTATTTTAGCCGCCGTGGTTTTTATTGCCTCCGGCGCAGATGTGCAGGCGCTATTCTCTAAACAAGAGAGCACCACCACTTCCTCAACTGGCCTGCAAGATGCACTTCCTGCGCCTTACCCCGCCCCCGAATTTGCCGGCATCGACGCCTGGCTGAACAGCAAACCGCTCACCATGGAATCGCTCAAAGGCAAAGTCGTGCTGGTCGATTTTTGGACCTATTCCTGCATCAACTGCGTGCGCACCCTGCCCTACATCACCCGCTGGGACCGCGAATACCGCAGCAAAGGCCTGGTCGTTATCGGCGTGCATGCCCCCGAATTTGAGTTCGAGAAAAATAAAGCCAATGTCGAAGCCGCCCTCGCCAAACGCGACATCAACTACCCCGTAGCACTAGATAACCACCTCGACACTTGGACCAATTTCCACAACAGCTACTGGCCCGCACATTACCTGATCGATAAGCAAGGCCACGTCGTCTACACCCATTTCGGCGAAGGCAATTATGCCGAGACGGAAAACAACATCCGCTATCTTCTTGGCCTAAAAGCAAAAGCCGAAGCAGACGCGGAAACGCCCGTCTTCAGCGATAACCAAACCCCGGAAACCTATCTGGGCTATGCCCGCGCAAACAGTTACGCAGGAAGCGAAGCCGCGCAAAAAGATATAGCGGCAAATTACTCTAGCCCCGCCGTGGTGCCCGCCGACACATGGGCGCTCTCCGGTTCGTGGAAAATAGAAGCCGAGCAGATTATCGCGCAACAAGCAGGCGCAGCATTGCAACTTCACTTCACCGCCAAAAAAGTCTTCCTCGTGCTCGGCACGCAGGGTGGCAAACCAATAGAGATTTCTATTAGTTTAAATGGTGTACCCCAAGACACTATAAGTGTGCAAGCCCACACGCTCTATGAACTGATCGACCAGGATGCCGTCAAACAAGGCGTGCTGGAAATCAAAACCTCCGCGCCGGGCCTCGAAGCCTACGCATTTACTTTTGGGAGCTAACCGGGCATACCATTAGACATGCCCTCACGCGCCAAAAAATCCAGCCTCGTCGCCGCCACCCTCGCCTCCGTTGGCGTGGTCTATGGCGATATCGGCACCAGCCCGCTGTATGCGTTTAAAGAATCGCTGCGCGCGCTTGGCGAAAATGGGCTGGCGCCTGAAGCCATTCTGGGTATTCTCTCACTCATCACCTGGGCGCTGTTTATCATCGTCACGCTAAAATATGTTGTGATTCTCCTGCGCGCTGACAACCAGGGCGAAGGCGGCATCCTCTCGCTCATGGCGCTCATCCAGCACCATATACAAAACCACAAGGCATGGATCTTTGCCCTGGGCATGATCGGCGCCGCGATGTTCTACGGCGATGCAATCATAACGCCCGCCATTTCCGTGCTGTCGGCCGTGGAAGGCTTAAAGCTGGTCGCGCCACATATCAGCCATCTCATCATTCCGATCTCACTGGTGATTATCGCCGGGCTGTTTATCGTGCAAACGCATGGAACAGAGAAAATCGCCTGGTGCTTCGGGCCGATCATGGCGCTGTGGTTCGTGGTGTTGGCACTGGGCGGCCTGCCGCATATCGCGGCGCACCCCGGTGTATGGCACGCTCTAAATCCCGCCTTCGGCATCCATTTCCTGCTGACGCATGGAAAAAGCGCCATCATCGCGCTGGGCGCAGTATTCCTGGCCGTCACCGGCGCGGAGGCGCTCTATGCCGATCTCGGCCATTTCGGCAAACGCCCCATTCGCCTTGCGTGGCTTGTCCTCGTGCTGCCCGCGCTGCTGCTGAATTATTTTGGGCAAGCAGCACTCGTGCTCGCCCACCCCGAAGCCGCCGGTGATTCGTTTTATCTTCTCTACCCGCAATGGGCGCTGCTGCCGATGGTTATTCTTTCCACCATCGCCACCATCATTGCCAGCCAGGCGGTAATCAGCGGCGCCTATTCCATGACCTATCAAGCCATACAGCTCGGCCTGCTGCCGCGCCTGAATGTGCGCTATACTTCGATGAAACACTACGGCCAGATTTATATTCCCGAAGTAAACTGGCTGCTGCTGGGCGGCGTGATTCTGCTCATCGGCATGTTTCACACCTCCAGCAACCTGGCCTCCGCCTACGGCATCGCGGTGACAACCACCATGGTCATCACCGGCATACTCATGTTGATCGCCATGCGCCGCCTGTGGCACTGGCCGCTTTATCTTACGCTGCTGCTGATGCTGCCGCTGATCTGCATTGACCTAGTGTTTCTGGGCGGGAATTTACTCAAAGTATTTGAGGGCGGCTTCATTCCGCTGCTGGTGGCGGGCCTGCTTATCGCCATGATGTATACCTGGCGTGCCGGCACGGAGGTTTTAAACAAGCAATTCGCGAACAAGAAACATACGCTGGAATATCTGCTGCAATGCGTCGCCGAGCAGACACCAACGCGCATTCCAGGCACAGCCGTTTATCTGAGCAAGGACACACAGTATATTCCGTCGGCGCTGCTGCAAAACCTAGAGCATTATAACGTTTTGCATGAGCATGTCGTATTGCTGACCCTGCGCTTTTCTAATACGCCTTACATACCCACCGCGCAGCGCCTGGAGATAAAACATCTGGCGGAAGATTTCACGCAGGTCACCATGCTGTTCGGCTTCATGCAATCGCCTAATATCCCCAAAGCTCTGCAACTGCTACATCGACAACAACCCGCGTTGCCGCTGAAAAAAGTGTCTTATTTTGTCTCGCGGCGGCATATTCTGGCCTCCGCCACCTTCGGCCTGCCGCTGTGGCAAGACCGGCTGTTTATCGCCATGGCCAACAATACCGGCGACACGGCGGATTTCTTTAGCCTGCCGCGCAACTGCGTGGTGGAGCTGGGGGTGCAGGTGAAGATATAATTATTTTACGCCTGCCATTTTACAAACCACCGCCCACTCCGCCGCCGTCACCGGCTGCACGGACAGCCGCGCCGACGTGATCAGCGACATTTTGGCTAGCTTCGGCTCCGCACGCACCGCCGCCAACGTCACCGGCTTTGGCATCGGCTTCACCGCCGCCATATCCACCACTACCCACGGCTCGCCGGCCTGCGCCGTTGGGTCCGGGTAATGTTCGCGGATCACCTCCACGATACCCACCATTTCTTTACCCTCATTCGAGTGATAAAAAAATGCCAGATCGCCCTTGTGCATCGCCATGAGATTTTGCTTGGCAAGATGGTTGCGCACGCCTGTCCACGGCGTGCCCTTCTTGCCCGCCTTTACCTGCATGTCCCACGACCACGCCGTCGGCTCGGATTTCACCAGCCAGTAGTTCACGTCACGCCACTTCTCTGTTCTTTTGCAGACTGTCAAATGCCGCCCATGCGCCGCCGTCGCCATGCCACTCGCCTTTGGTCGCCGCTTTGGAATATTCAGTAGCGCGCGCTTCGAAGAAATTGGCGTGCTCCACGCCGTTGAGCATCGCAGTGAGCCACGGCAGCGGATGCTCCTTGGCCTGTTTATATTCGCCCGCGCTGCCGGTGAAATACCCATAGACCGGTGTCAGCTTCAGTTGCGTCAGCCGCCAATCACAGATGTAACGCACATAATTTTTAATATCATCCGGTTTCATGCCCTGCACATCGCCCAGCTCAAAGGCGAGCTCCACAAATTTATCTTCCAAACCGACCATGGTTTTACCCACCTCCGTAATATCCTCCGCCACGGCTTTGGTCACCGCGCCCGTCTCATCCGCCCATTCATGGTATAGCCGAATCACACTCTCGCAATGCAGCGACTCATCGCGCACCGACCAGCTCACGATCTGCCCCATGCCCTTCATCTTGTTGAAACGCGGGAAATTCATCAGCATCGCGAAACTGGCAAACAGCGACATGCCCTCGGTAAACGCACCAAACATCGCGAGCGTGCGCGCTACGTCAGCGCAAGTGGCCGTGCCGAAGCTGCGCATATAATCCGCCTTGGCGCGCATCGAGGCATAATCATGAAATGCCTTGAATTCCGACTGCGGCATGCCCAGCGTTTTGAGCAGCAGCGCATATGCGTCGATATGCACCGTCTCCATATTGGTGAACGCCGCCATCATCATCTGAATTTCCAGCGGTTGGAAAATGGGGATGTAGCGCTTGAAATAATTGTCGCTCACCTCCACGTCCGACTGCGTAAAAAATCGGAAAATCTGCGTCAGCAGATTGCGCTCGGAATCGCTCAGCGCCTTGCCGTTCCAATCCTTAATATCCTCACCCAGCGGCACTTCCTCACCCATCCAGTGAATCTGCTGCTGCCGCTTCCAGGCCGAATACGCCCAGGGGTAGCGCTCGATGTTGTACGAGCCTGTCGTTTCCAGCAGACCGACTTTGCCTTTGCCTTGCAGTTCGAAGGGATCTTTAGTGGCGTAGTGGGGGCATTTTTCTCTCCTCCATTCTAGGAATTTTTATTTTCTATTGGCATCCATTAATCGGTAGCCAGTAATAATATCTTGGCCGGCGGCGTATAACCTATAAAAAGGATGTTGTTCTTGCTGCACATCCGTATGAATAAACTCAGCAGCATATTTGTCCTTTTTACCAAGAATCGTAAATCTAACATTTTGTGGAGCGACATGCGTAAAATTATCAATCTTTCGCATTTCAGTTGTTTTTTCCTCGGCCATTTTTACCATACATATGGCAGAATTCTTAATATGCTCATGTGTAACACCGCCAATCCATCCGCCAACACCATCGGCATTATTGCTTTCAAAATACACGCTGCCATCGCCTATTGAGCCGGCCATAACAATAACTTTTTTATTTTCTGCCGTAGAAAACTCCATAAGTGCTGCGTAAGCCTCACTATCACCATAAGTCACTTTAATCTTATTCAAGATTTTTTTTGGTGGCTCTACCCATAGCATAATCACGCTTTCATAACTGCGCTTAAAGGATTTTGAGTTATATTTCTTTCCAAATACATTTCTATATCCAGCTAATAATAACAAAATAGCGGATATAATTGCAGGTGCTGGATTCTGTCCTTGCGTTGCAGGCAGTCTTTCAATGAAAAGGTTATAAAAAACCCAGCCTGCTAATAACAGCCCACAAACAAAAAAGACTCCTCCAAAGAATTTATGTATATATATATTTGCCAGGTTTTTATTAAAAATCACTGACACGCCAAGCACTCCTCGTAATCCGTGCGCTTGGCATCCATCACCTTTTCTTCCTTGCCCTCGCCGCCGGCATATTCAGCGCGCTGGATGGATTTAGAGCGGCAGTAATACAAGCTCTTCACGCCCTTCTCCCAGGCGCTCCAATGCAGCATCAGCAAATCCCATTTGTCGGCATCGGCGGGCAGGAATAAATTGATGGATTGACCCTGACAGATGAACGGCGCGCGGTCGCCCGCCAGCTCCACCACCCAGCGCTGGTCGATCTCGAACGCGGTTTTGAAAATATCTTTCTCCTCCGCACTGAGCGCCTCCAAATGTTGCACCGAGCCTTCACGCTCGACGATAGATTGCCACGTGGCATCCGTATTAATGCCCTTTTTGTCGAGCAACTTTTCCAAATAAATATTCTTCACCGCATAATTGCCCGACAGCGTTTTGTGGTTATAAATATTCGCCGGAATCGGCTCCACGCAGGCGCTGGTGCCGCCGCAAATGATGCTGATCGAAGCAGTCGGCGCAATCGCCAGCTTATGCGAGAACCGCGCCTTGATGCCGCGCTCCTCCGCATCCGGGCAAGCGCCGCGCTCCTCGGCAAGCTTCACCGAAGCCGCATCCGCCGCGCGGCGAATCTGCCGGAACATTTTCATGTTCCAAGATTTGGCCATCGCGCCTTCAAACGGCACGCCTTTTTTCTGCAAGAACGAGTGAAACCCCATCAATCCCAGCCCCACCGAACGCTCGCGCATCGCCGCATATTTGGCGCGCGCCATGCCGTCCGGCGCCGTGTCGATAAATTCCTGCAGTACATTGTCGAGGAACCGCAGCACGTCCTCCACGATTTTCGGGTGGTCATGCCATTCATCCCACGTCTCCGCATTGAGCGAGGACAAGCAGCATACCGCCGTGCGGTCCTTACCCAGGTGGTCCGGGCCGGTAGCCAGCAAAATCTCGCTGCACAGATTGCTCATGCGCACTTTCAGCCCCAACTCGCGTTGATGCTTGGGCATAAATTTATTCGCCGTGTCGATGAAGATCAAATACGGCTCGCCCGTCTGCAAGCGCATCTCAACGATTTTCTGGAACAGCTTGCGCGCATTCACTGTGCGCACCGGCTTATTGGTCTTTGGGCTGCGCAGCGCAAATTCCGCGTCGTCTTTCACTGCCTGCATGAACTCATCGGTCAAATTAATGCCATGGTGCAGGTTCAAACTCTTGCGGTTGAAATCGCCGCTGGGTTTGCGGATTTCCAAAAATTCTTCGATCTCCGGGTGGTGCACATCCAGATACACCGCCGCCGAGCCGCGCCGCAGCGAGCCTTGCGAAATCGCCAGCGTCAGCGAGTCCATCACCCGCACAAACGGAATGATGCCCGAGGTTTTCCCGGCGCGCCCTACTGACTCACCCACGCCGCGCACAAACCCCCAATAGGTGCCAATGCCGCCACCATTGCTCGCCAGCAACACGTTTTCATTCCATGTCGAAACGATGCCATCCAGCGAATCGCTCACCGTATTCAAAAAGCACGAAATCGGCAGCCCGCGCTTAGCGCCGCCGTTAGAGAGCACAGGCGTCGAGGGCATAAACCACAGCTGCGAAATATAATCATACAGCCGCTGCGCATGCGCCGCATCATCCGCATAAGCGCACGCCACGCGCGCAAACATTTGCTGATAATTTTCTCCATCGAGCAGATAGCGATCGTCCAGCGTTGCCTTACCGAAATCGGTGAGCAGCGCGTCACGCGTATAATCCAACGTGAGTAGGCCCACGTCAATCCGCGGCTTCTCGGTCGGCTTTTCGGCGGCCTTGCGGTAGAGTTGTTTTTGCTCCTGCGTCTCCGGAAATGCCAGAATGGTTTTCGTCGGATCGTAGGAGATCAAATTGCCGTTACGGTCAAAATCGTAGGCGTTGGTGAGCATAAAAAGAACCTTTCGGGCAAAGGGGGTAAAGAAGGTAAGCATACTAGATGTAGTATTGCAATACCTATTCATACCAACATATAGGGGTTGAAGTGCTCCGCAAGCTATACTACCTACCAATATAACTCCGTGACAATTCGGCAGAAACAACGCTATCCTCTTTTCCCATGCAAAGCGATTATCTTTTTGACGCCTTCATTTTCCTTGCTGCCGCCTGCATCGTGGTGCCGGTCGCTGGCCGGCTGAAGCTCGGCGCGGTGCTAGGCTATCTGCTGGTGGGCGTGCTAATTGGCCCATTCGGCCTGCGTTTCATTGAAAACCCCCAACAAATCATGGAGTTCGCCCAATTCGGCGTGGTGATGATGCTGTTCCTAATCGGCCTGGAGCTGGAACCCGCCACGCTGCGCCGCCTACGCAAAACCATCTTCCAACTCGGCACGCTGCAAGTAGGGGTCACCACCGGCGCGTTCACTGCAATAGGCATGGCCCTGGGTTATTCATGGCAAATCAGCCTCACCTGCGGCATGGCGCTTTCCCTCTCCTCCACCGCGCTGGTGCTGCATATGCTGGAGGAAAAGGCGCTGCTGCAGACCTCGGCCGGCGAGTCCTCCTTCGCGGTGCTGCTGTTTCAGGACATCGCGGTGATCCCCATGCTGCTGGTCATTCCCCTGCTGGCAGGCACGGAGGCGGACGCACCAAAAAATCTTCTCTCCAGCCTGCCCGGCTGGCTGCACCCCTTCGCCATCGCGGCGGTAGTGGCGCTGATTGTGCTTGGCGGGCGCACGCTCTCCCGCCATTTGTTCCGCTTCATCGCCAAAACGAATTTGCGCGAAATCTTCACCGCCACCTCACTGGCACTGATTGTGGGCATCACCTTATTAATGGAGGCGGTCGGCGTCTCACCGGCGCTAGGCGCCTTTGTGGCCGGGGTGGTGCTCGCCAACTCGGAATATAGACAGACGCTGGAGACCGATATTCAGCCCTTCAAAGGCCTGCTGCTCGGCCTATTTTTCATCTCCATCGGCATGAGCATGCAGCTTGACCTGCTGTTTATCCACCCGCGCGCACTTCTTATATTGGTGCTCGGCCTCATCGCCGTGAAAGCGATCATCCTATACGGCCTGGGCCAAGTGTTCGGCCTGCGCGACGGGCAGCACACGCTGTTTGCCTTCGCGTTGGCGCAAGGCGGCGAATTCGCCTTTGTGCTGTTTCAATATGCCCATGGGCTGGACATGCTAAGCGGCCAGCAAACCGCCATGCTCACCCTCATCGTCGCCCTGTCCATGACCGCAACGCCGCTGCTGATGCTGCTCAATGAACGCTTCGTCATCCCCCATTTCATGAGCCTGCTGCCCGAACCGGAATATGACCAGATCGACGAGCAGAACAACCCCGTCATCATCGCCGGTTATGGCCGCTTCGGCCAGATCATCGGCCGGTTTCTGCGCGCGCAGGGCGTCACCGTCACCGTGTTGGAGAAAGACCCGGACCAGATCGAGCTGCTGCGTAAATTCGGCACGCGCGGCTATTTCGGCGACGCCTCGCGGCTCGACGTGCTGGAAACCGCCGGCGCCGCCAGGGCAAAGCTGCTCGTCGTGGCGGTGGACGACGCC
>Ga0206960_1135_pt1 | contig 18395 bp, 21 predicted proteins | sample Alteio_BWOrgHeat_29_FD_153255 | JGI IMG/M metagenome (GOLD analysis project Ga0206960, IMG submission 153255) | Enriched cells from forest soil in Barre Woods Harvard Forest LTER site, Petersham, Massachusetts, United States -... | ecosystem: Environmental > Terrestrial > Soil > Temperate forest >... | reverse complement strand
TGACGTTCTGACACGAAACACCCTATTGAGGATAAGAGTATCGAACAGGCGTTTTGTTCCGAAGCCACTTCTAGTGGCTGAGTCCGCCATAGCTTTAGCGACGGCGGACACCCCAAAGCCGCTCCCAGCGGCCGAGTCGCGCCGAAGGGAGCGCCATTCCATCGAGTAAAGACCGTCAACCAGTGACGCGGGCAGCCTGGCCTTCGTAGCGCCCTCGCGAAGTGGGCTCCCGCCCGCGAATTACATGGCTGCCTGCCCCCCTCGGCTCCTTGGCTACTAGGCTACTCGGTTACGTGGCTACTTGTCTTTCCATCCCCTCGGCTACTCGGCTACCCGGCTACTACGCTTCCCGGCACAACAAATGCACTTAACCAGTGTCGAACCGAGAACCAGAAACCGCGAAACGAGAAAAGAATGACAGCCACCGTCCTCCAAAAGAAAGACCACACCTTCACCGTCTCCATCCTCGCCACCACCGCCCAGCAGTTCCGCTCCGAACTCCGCGGCGAAGGAATCAAAGCCGACGAAACCACCACTCAGGAAGAAGGCAAAGAACTCATCGCCTTCTCATTCAATTCCAAGGTCGCCATCGAAGAAATCGAAAAGCTCCTCGAACTCGTCGGCTACAATTTCACCACCAGCCAGATCGCGTAAGCCGGGATTACCCGAATAGCCAAGATTATTTCACCGATTATGGATTTAGCGCTCTTCACACTGGATCATGTATCGTCAACAATTGGTTTCTGCTGGTGCAGCGCCGTTCTTAATAATGTGGCCGGCCCATTGGGGATTTCTACATTACGAAAAGCCTCGTAGACGACCCGCTCGGAATAGAGTTTCGCCAGCTCCTCCTGTGACAATTGCCGAAGGCGTTCGATGTCTGACGCATTGTTCAAAAACTCCAGAAGTTTCTGCTTAGAACTCTTACTGTAACACTCATAGACGAAATCATAGAACTCAATAGGGTCCTTAATTCCCTTAGGTTGCCTTCTTACCACACCGAAAAATGTATCCGGATGTTTTCGATAGGCGGCGACTTCCTTGTCTGTCATTGGACATTCAGCAAGGATTTGCGTTCCATCCAGCAGCTTGAAGGCTCCGATAGCGACCTTTTTTGATTCTGTCACAGCAGCCACTACCAACTCTCCCGCAACTTCTTTCCCCTGCACGTCGGGAATCATGTATTTCTCTCCAATCCTGAAGCGACTTCTGGACTCTTCAAACGCCAATTCCGGGTTGTCCCCGTCGAAGGTAGACGGAATTTCGCGATGCTCACGCAAGGATTTTATCAAACAAAACAACTCCAAGTGTTTTTCCCGGGCTTCGAGAGCGTTACGTAGATTTACGAATTGACCGTCCACCTTAAAGTCGGGAATCTTGAAGCCTTCGGCCACAGCCCATATATCAGCCGCCGCGTTTAAGTCATATGCATGCGGGTTATTCGTAACAATAATATATGCAGGCGGCGCTGGTTGGCGGTTGATGGTTAGCTTTTCCTCCCTACTTCGAACACTTTTCAGCACGTTGCCGAGCGTCTCCAACGTCTTTGTGCTGTCGCGCTCGTCAGGAACATTCGCCTCGATGAACACAACCCGCGCGTGATCTGCCTTTTTCTTGAGTGCGTTAAATAATTGATTGCCGACATCCACTGAGGTTTTGTTGGGACCGCGCGCCTTCGCCTCGACCGAAAACTTTTTGCCGGTCTTGATAAAAGTAGCGGTTAACTCACAATGCGATGTTGAGCCGTCAGTCTCGTCCTCAAATTCTATCTCGAAGCCAGCTTTAATTAGCACTGCGGCCACGTAGGTCTCGTAATAAGCACCATAGAACTGATCTCTCTTCCTCAGTCGCTTGAGTAGTATTTCCTGTACCCTTGCATTGTGCGCCAGCAGGTAAAGATTGTAGGCGAGACCGAGATAGGCGCTCACTGCCCCTGTCATGGGTGCATGGAACACCTTTTCTGGATCTGTTACGAATGAATTTAGGTATCCCATGACCGTTTGGTACCAAGTAAGAAGCGGATGTCGCTCGTCTGGTGGTTTCCTGAGTTCTTCGTTGCCCCATTCGCTGCCAAGCGACAACTTAATGTAATCCTGCAAGAAATCGTGAAAGGTTCTCCACTTCTTTGAATGTAAGAGCCTTCCTCCCACGGCTACGAATCGGAAACCATTAGATTCTACGGAAATGATCCGCCGACCAAGACCCTGCTGTTGCTCTCTCTGAACCTCTAACGCTCTGCGTGCCTCAAAATGTCTGCGCACTTGTTGGATTGTTGAGTCTTCGGGCACACTCGACCCTTTCAGATTAGCTGCTCCGCAGCATTTCTTATGCTTTCTCCCGCTGCCACATGGACATGGGTCATTCCTTCCGACCTCCTTGCGTTTCTGGTGGAGACTCATATCGGGCAAAGTAGCCCATTCTCAAACAATTTAAAGCGGTGTGCGCAAGAACTGGATCAAAAGTCGCTAAGGTCGTCGGTGTGAACTCACTCCGCATTCGCGTCTATTCGTGTGCATTCGCGGTTGGCTTCTCCGACTTCAGCTTGTCCGCCGACTTGTCCGCCACGGCACGAAGCGCGACGGCGGAAGCGGCCTCGCGAAGGAGGATGCCTTCGTGGTGAAATCCCCGCCCTCACCCTTCGCACTTCCCCCTTCCCGCTTCCCTTCCTGCCTAGGCCGACGCGAGGGCGCGTCGCACCGGCTCGATTACATTTCCACGGGTAATGAAACTCGAGGCGCCGATCTTCATCGCCAATGGCGCCAACTCCTCTACGTCATGCAGTACCGACGCAATAACGGGGAGTTCGGGATACGTCGCCTTGAGGGTCTGAATCAACTCCAGGCCGACGCTTCCATCGAGCGAAATGTTTACAACCGCCGCATCGGGATTCAAGGCAGAAACGGCGCTCACGGCGCTGGCTGCGCTGTCCGACTCTCCGCAGACAACGAGATCCGGTGCATCATTGATAATACTCGCGAGTCCTTCTCGCACGACGGGGTGGCCATCCATGAGGAGCACAGTCCTCTTGGAGACACCGGTTTTCTTTCGATGTTTTGAAACTCTGCTCTGCATGTTCCATACTCCTCTCGCATATACATAAGTACAATACTCCATCCACCGGAAAAATCATGCGGTATTCCGGCGCGCATGGCCCCGCCGAAGCACAAGCAAGGCCCAGGTCGCAAGATGGATGTGCGTGGAAGTCGCGGTGCAGCCTGCGAACTACGCGGGTTCAAGCCTCGGAGTAATCCAGCCGAGGCACAATCGGCGTGTGACGATGAATGCGGCAAACCAGCTGGAATAACTTCACGCGCCACCACATCGGGAACGACGGATGAAAGTTTCCCGCCAGGATCGACGTCACCGCCGGCACGATGCCGAACCGCGCTTCGGGATGCATGAGCACCTCAAAAGAACGGTTGTCGTAATACATCGAAATCATCTCCCGATACACTTCCATGTGCCGATGCACGTGGCGGGAATAGCGCGATTGCTCGGCCGCCGTCAGTCCACGCTTCTTGGCGTCGGCTCGCAGAATCAGCCCGGCGGCAATTTGGCCTGACTTCGTGGCAATGTGCACGCCCGATGAAAAAATCGGGTCGATAAACCCCGCCGCATCTCCCACCATGATGGCCCGGTCGATCGCCATTTGCTCATAGTGATAGCTGTAGTCCGCCGTCTTGTAGAACTGCCCGACCTGTTTCGCCCCGTTCATCCGCCGCGTCAATTCGCTGCTCGACGCCACGGTCCTGGCGAACCACTCCTCCGCGATGCCGCCTGACTGCTTCAAGTCCTCCAGCGGCCGCACCATCCCCACCGACACCTTGCCCTCCGCCAAGGGGATCAACCAAAACCACCCATCTTCCAGCCGCACGATGGTGATATGTCCTTCCGCGTCGCCGGGATTCCGATACACACCATGGAAATGCGCGTACACGGCAATGCGTTTCGTAAGGTTCATTGGCTTCTTCGCAAACCCCAGGATCCGTCCCAAAAAAGAATCGCGCCCGCTCGCGTCAAGTAACCAGCGCCCGCGCACTTCCCCCTCTTCCAGCGTTACGCGCCACTCGTCTCGCTCACGGGTCACGTCCTTGGCGGCACAACCCTGGCGCACTTCGCACCCGCAACTCGCCGCGTGGTCCAGCAACACATGATCGAATTTCGCGCGTTCCACCTGGAAGGTTTCGCCGTACCCGGGAATCAGCCCCTTCGCGAACCAAAATTGCTGCCAGCGGGAACCATTGGCCACCACAAACTCCGCTCCGCATTTCCGTTGGAACCCCGCCCCTTCGACCTTTGCCCACGCACCGCTTTCCTTCAGCACATCATTCCCAAATGCGCAGCAACGATTCCCCAATGTGAAATCGCGGAAACACCTCGCGCTCCAGCAATAAGACCCGCTGTCCAGCCTTTCCCAGAAACGCCCCGCCGGTGCTGCCGCCCGGGCCCCCGCCAACGATGATCGTGTCGTAAAGAGGGGTCGCATTCACGGTGCGAAATCCTACCGTGATGACGAAAAAAATCACGACAATCGCATAAATAAAAGGCTCGGCCCACGCGCTGGACGCATCAAAATCATCACATGAAATGTCTTGCATGCCTGATGGCGACGGGTGTAGAAGCTGGCCATCACCCCGTCTGTGAGGCCGCTATTCAGGTCGCAAATGAAGTACATACGTTCAACCCACCAAAACCCATGACAAAGCACCTGCTTCGTATTATCGCCGACCGGGAACAGAAAATCTGCGAGGGCTGCCATGCCCGGCTTGCGGTTCACCACATCCGTTACGGACTCACCGGCCGCACGCGCCATACATGCCAGGTATGCTTCGAACAGTTCCCTTCGCCGGAGGAACTCGCCTTTGCCTACGCGAGACATTTAGGTCAGCGGGACGAAACCCGGGTGGCAAATGTCGGATGAAAACCTGGCAACGAATTCTTGTTGTCATAATCGTTGTCGCCTTCGGCTCTGTGGTAGGCTTTGACAGGCTTATCGGACGCGACAAAGCGTTCAATGCCATATCCGTATCGAATCTCAAAGTGGTCGGTCTCGGTCTGATGATGTATTCCGACGATTACAACAATGTACTTCCCAACCTCTCTGATGCGGAGAGCATGAAGATAGCTGTCGCGGCTTATGTTAGTAAGGACGAGTCCAGGGCCGAAAAATTTTTCGTGCATCCCAAAACCGGCCGGCCGTACCAGCCGAATTCGTCGCTTACGTACAAGGAGCGCACGGGGTTTAATGCGCCCTCCGCCATCGCGGTGGTGTATGAAGACGCACCGGCTGCGGACGCCACCCGCGCCGTCCTGTTTGGTGATGGCCATGTCGAGCGGGTGACGGAATCGCGCTGGCTGGAGTTGAAAAAGTCCTCCAACATCCTCTGACATCAATCCGATCTGCGCGATGTGCCGTTAGTACGCACCCCAGTCGATGCCCACGCCGTCCAACGCGGTCTTGGTCGTTGCATTGATTGAGATCTGGGTGCCCCCGACCACGGTGAGTGCATAGGCATTGCCGAGCAGGTCATTTGGATTCCAGGTCGTCTTCAAGTACGTTTGGGCGGCGACCGTGTCGATGGTGTTGCCATCCTCCTGGCCCGTCTCAAGAGCCCACTGGTTGATGGCCGAATCCATCTGGCGGCAATCATTCAGGATGCGGCGCCCCTGCGATTGCTTGCGCGCCTTGACAAATCCCGGAATTGCCAACGCGGCCAATAATCCAATAATTGCGACAACTATCATGATTTCAACCAAGGTAAAGCCACGGTGATCCTGTCGGGAAATCCTGGGATTCAGATCCGCCTCAACAACATGCTTACTATAGGATGGAGTCATAGGTATATAGACTATCGGAAGAAATGCGAAGTCCTTGAGTCTCACTCCCAAAACCTGACGATGATCTTCTCCCACAAGGCGTTGTGAATAATAAGCGAACGCATCCTCGTCGTCTGGTTTGGACGGGGAATCGAAGCGATGCAAGGCCGTCGCGCTTGGCCGTCACCTGCCAAACGGAATGATGAGTCGCACGCCCACATAGGGCCGGGCGCTCTGCCCCATTTCGAGATCGAGCTTCAGGCGCGGATTCCTTAGCAACTCCCCAAAAGGAATTTCCCGCGTGCGGCGCAGGCTGCCCCGATCCAGGCTGAAGTCGGCCTGGCTCTGGACGCTCTTGAAGAAGCGATCCACGGCAAACACGCACGTGTCGAGGCCGTACTTGGCGCTCTCAATCGGCCGCTTGATCGGCGAGGATTTCTGTGTCGGACTGTAGTCGGTTTCAAAGCGCGCCCAGGCCTCGTCGCTCGTCAACTTGCGGTCGGACATCAGGACCGGCTGGGCCTCACGCAACGTAAGCGCCTGACGGTAGGTCCGTTCACTGGCGTTCGTCCGGCTGGATGCCGCCGTCGTTGTGGAAACGGACAGGAAAGCCATCATGGAAGAGGGTGCGGACGTGCGTTCTTGGGCTCTGGCGGAAGGATCGGCTGACCAACAGGAAAGACACACCACCGTTCCCGACATAATCGACTGCCCGTGACTGAGGATGCTACGTGTGCGGCAACGACTCACGACAAACTCCCCTTATCTTCGCCCGGTACGTCTTGCTTTCATCCTCGCACGATAAGCCGGATATCCTTGCCGCCGCCATGGGGTGTTCACCCCATGTGGAGTTTTTTGGAATCAGCCAGCATCCCGTGTCCGCCGACTTGTCCGCCATAGCGTCAAGCGCGACGGCGGATGCTTTGGCGAAGGTGGATGCCCGTCGCCCTGGGTTATAATCCTTACGCGAAACCCAAATGAAAAATATTTTCCTCCTGCTGCGCATCCTCACCGGCCTCTCGGTATCAACGGCGCTTGTCGTCTTGCTGGCCATTGTCCTCCTGCGTAGCGGCGCGGCCTTTATGAAGGAGAGTGTCGGCGTTGTCGGTTACGTCGCCCAGTTGTTCACATCGGGATTTACGAAGGGAACCACCCCGCCGGCTCCACGCGGCTGGGTTGTCGGCCTGCCGCAAGTTGGGATGGCCGCCCTTTTTGTCGCAATGATTGTTTCGCTGTTCCACCCCGACGCCAGGATTCTTCTTCATGTCATCGCGGTCCTGGCCGGTGTTGCGGTGATTTGGTATGCGCAGATGATGCTAACGGACAACGTGAAGCTGGAAATCCTCTGCCTGCCCCTGCTGGCCGTCTGGTTCTACTGCTACGCCATGTGCCTCTTCTGGGGCGGCAATCAGCCCATACTCATAATAACGGGGTCCTGATAGCGGCGCAGGTTGCGATTTCTACCCTCTTACTTCTACTTTTTCCTGAAGCCACCGTCGCAACCGGCTCATCCAAAAATACGCCAGGATCCCCACGACCAGGCAGTGTGCGAAGGTGGCGCGGCCAAAGATTCGCAATTCGTCGGAATCGACAGGGTTGCCCAGTGCACCAACCCCCGGCGCAAGCAGCGAGAACTTTAACGGCACCGACGACTCGAAGCTTGCACTCAGCAGAAACGGCAGGCCGTACAATACAAATATCCCGAGCATAAAGTAACCTGCCCATCTCCTTCCAAATTGAAAACGGCATGTTTCCGTCATAAACGCAAAAGAAGTGAAGACGATAATCACGTTCACGCTCGTTACCAGGTAACGCGTCCATTCCTCGCGATTCAAAAAAGTAAACTGCGTGAACACTCCGGCAATCGCCATGCCCGCCATGACAAACGCTGTACAAGGTCCGCTTTGCCAGAGAATTCGTCTCCGTGCATTCGGCCCCAGCCGCATCGCCGAGAGCCGCGTGGTTTCCGGGTTGAGCAGCTGGGAAGTCAGGACGATAATCCCGACTACCAGCACGCCCAGGAAAACCATGCTCAACCATACGGCTTCCTCCCCGCTTAAGTTGGCTCCCGGATACGTTCTCAAGCCTGCGTCGGGCCACCGCCAAACCAACCCGTACTGAAAGAGCACCAGCAACGCAAACAGTGCAATCACTTCCGAACGCACGAATGCCGGTTGATGGGGATCCCCGAATTTACGCTCCGCTCCCCTCCACAAAAAAACGCCAAGGATCAGTTGCAATGCGAGGGTATAAACCAGCGGCGGAATCGCCACGCCAAAAAAGTGAGCGGGTGACTGCCACATTCCGGCGTCGGGCCCCGTCGGCTGAAAAAGATAAACAACGGTGTAAACCGGCAGTACGAAATTTGTCAGGGAAAACTGGCCCGCAGCTATGCTAAATGGCAGGGTCAGGAAGAGCACGGCGACCATTCCGATCCCACCTTGCGCTCGCGGCATCGCCATTCCCGCCAACACGGCCAACAGTCCGAAAAAGAGTGCCGAGGAAAACAATAGCAACTGTGTGCCCAACCACAGTTCCAGCGGCAGCTTGGCAGCAAATACGATGGCTAGTCCCACAGGAACAAGCGACGTCGCCATGTAAAACTCGCGCAAGGGCGACCCAAGCCAGTATCCCAACACCAAGTCGCTACCCATGAGAGGTGTCAAGCGGTTGCTGTCCAGCAGACCCGCCTTGCGTTCCTCCACCAACGTCCGAGAAATCCGACTAAACACCCCAATTACAAGAATTAACCCTTGCACCACCAGCAGCCATGCATAGCACCCATACCGAAAAACGTCCCCGGAGTCCAAGTCATGGTGGCCGATGTCTTCCAGGGCCAGATTGTAGCAGAGCGCCGCCAGGATACTGAGTCCAACCAACAACCCCACCGCGACCGGTGCAATAATTCCGGCCCGGTGAACCAGCCGCCGTTGCGTAATAAAAATCGGGTTCTCGAAGAGTCTCACATCAATGCTTTCGCGCCCGAGTTCAGGAAAATCTGTTCCAGATCGTCGCCGACGCCGCGCCATTCCGTGATGCGCACGCCCTGTTGCACCAGCGTCCGCAACAACTCATCCAGCGCTTCATCGCCGCCAACAAAATCAAACAGCGCCCCTTGCGGAACCGCCTCCACCTTCTCCACCCCGACCGTCTTGCTCAGGACCGGCACCACCGATTCTTCCGCGGAGCGCCACTTCATCAACATCTTTCGTCGCCCGACCTGCTGGCCCAGCTCGGCTATCGTCCCGCTCTTCACCAGCTTCCCCCGCTCCATGATGCCCGCCTTGTTGCAGAACTCAGACATCTCAGAAAGGATGTGGGATGAAATCAGGATGGCTTTGCCGGCGCCGCGCAGGCTCAGGATCAGTTTCCGCAATTCAATTCGTCCCAACGGATCGAGGCCGCTGGCCGGTTCGTCCAGGAAAAGCACCTGCGGATTGGGCAAAAGTGTTTTACCAAGGAGCAGCCGCTGTTTCATTCCGCGCGACAATCCTTCGCACAGCGCGTTGCGCTTCTCCGTCAACCACGTGAGTTCCAGGCATTCGTCGATCCTTGCGGAGCGATTCGGCACCCCGTACGCTCGCGCAAAATGTTCGAGAAATTCGGTTGTCGTAAGGCGATCATACACCGGCGAGAAATCCGGCATGAAACCCACTCGCTGCTTCACCTCTCTTGGCTCCGACTCCAGGTCATGGCCCGCCACCTTCACGCTGCCGTGGGTGCATTCCTGCAACCCACATGCCGCTCGCATCGTCGTCGTCTTGCCGGCCCCGTTGGGACCGATCAGTCCATACACATCCCCGGCAAACAACTCGAGGGACAAATCATTGACAGCAACGACATCGGGGAAATCAACCCGCAGACGGTAGACGTCGAGAAGCGGTCCCGGCATGCCGCCCATGATGGGCGCAACGCACTCAAAAGACAAGCCTGTGCTTGGCTCTACAAAGTACCGCGCTTTTTCAACTCGCTATCGAGTGCATTCAAGTCGGCCGAAATATTGATCGCCGTCCCTGCCGTCTCGATCGCCGCCTTCACGTCTTTCAGCCCATTGCCGGTAATAACGGCACAAACGCTTTCGTTTTTCTTGATGATCCCGTCGGCAATCGCCCGCTTGACGCCGGCCACGCTGGCCGCGCCGCTCGGTTCGCCGAACACCGCGCTGAGCCGCGCTGTCTTGTTCATCGCTTCCATGATCTCGGCGTCGGACACCGCCACGATCTCGCCCCGCGACTCCCGCAGCGCATGCACCGCCTTGCGCCAGTTGCGCGGCGTCCCGCAGTTGATGCTGTCCGCCCGCGTGACGCCGTCCACATTCACCACGTCCTTGTCGGCATGAAACGCGTCCGCCACCGGTTTGCAGCCCGCCGCCTGCACGCCCAGCATGCGCGGCAGTTTCTTGATGAAGCCCAGATGGAACATCTCGCGTATCCCCTTCCACACGCCCGCAATCGTGCAGCCATCGCCCACACTCAGCGCCACCCAATCGGGCATCATGTCGTTGAACTGCTCGGCGATCTCCAGCCCGCAGGTCTTCTTGCCCTCGACGAGATACGAATTGATCGCGCAATTGCGGTTGTACCAGCCGTACTTCGCGCAGGCGTCCATGCAAAAATCGTACGCCTGATCATACGTCCCCTTGACCTTGATCACTGTCGCGCCGAACACGAGCAACTGCGCGATCTTCGGCTCGGGCGCCTTCTCCGGCACAAAAATCACCGCCGGCAATCCCACCGCCGCCGCAAAACACGCCAGCGACGAGGCCGCATTGCCCGTCGATGCCGCCGCGATGGTCTTGGCGTGATACTCCGTCGCTTTCATCACGCCCACCGAACTCGCGCGGTCCTTGAATGAAGCGCTCGGGTTGCGTCCGTCGTCCTTGATCGAAAAATCGCGTACTCCCACCCATTCCCCCAACCGCTCCGCGTGATACACCGGTGTGTAGCCGATATGCAGCGGCGGCAGCAGTAGCGAAAAATCGACGGGGATCAATTCCTCGTAGCGCCAGTGCGTCCACGGACGTTGCGCCAGTGCGTGCCGCGTCAACGTCTTCGCCACCTTCTCGTAGTCGTACTCGACGTCGAGAATGCCTGTCACGCCGCACTTGTCACACGTATAGCGATTGTCGGCGGGATACTTTTCGCCGCAAACAACGCAGCGTAAATGCAAAATGTGTTGGATGGCCATGGCGGGGAACACTACGCGCAGTCCTGGAAAAACTCAACGCCCTCGGTCCGCCTCCCCAGGTGGAGACGGACCAGGCACCCGTGGTTTCGTGACCTGCTTATTCGCCGTATACTACGGTCGTGTACTTGGCATAGACGCCGAGCACCGACATGATCTTGCAGTCTACGTGGTGAATCTTCGTGATATTTCCATTCGCCATCGCCGCCGAAATACTGGAATCCCCAGTAGCGAAGCAAATGATTGCCGTCGACGTAGCGGTTCCGACTTTATCGGATCCCCCGGCACTTCCGACAGCGACGCCAGCGCTCGTCGAGGTGTAGACCATTCCCATGGATCCACCGGCGACCGGCGAAATCCCCGCACATCCCGACATGAACACAACAACCGCGCACGCCATTGCTACAGACACAATGAGTTTCTTCATACCTGTTCTCCTTTGGGTTGGGTTTGCCACGGGTGCCATCCCGCCTACGCCGCTTATAAAGCGAAGTTCCCTCCGCTGTCTAGTCGAATCCGCCAATCGCTTTGGCGAATTCCTTTGCCTTGGCGGTTGTCCCCCGCTTAAAAATAACGCCAATCCATGAAAGTCCTCATCAAAAATGGCCACGTCATCCGCTGGAGCACGCAACAGCGCGTCGAACAACTCGAGAACCATCACGTCCTCATCGAGGACAATCACGTTCTCAACGTCACGCCGACCCTGCCACCCGATTTTCTGCCGGACGAGACGATCGACGCGACAAATTGCGCCGTCATCCCCGGCCTGATCAACACGCACCACCATTTATACCAATCGCTCACGCGCTGCTTGAAGCCCGTGCAGAACGCCAAGCTCTTCGACTGGTTGATCGGCCTCTACGAGGTCTGGGGTCGCATCGACTACGAAGCCGTCAAGCTCGGCTCGCAAATCTCGATGGCGGAAATGCTGCTCTCGGGCTGTACGACGACCAACGACATGTTCTACGTCTACCCGCGCGAATCCGACGTGAAAGCCGAGGCTGTCATCGAAGGCGCAGCGGAACTCGGCATGCGCCTCCACGCGGGACGCGGTTCGATGTCGCTTGGGAAAAGCCACGGCGGCCTGCCGCCCGATAGTGTCGTGCAGGATGAATCCGTCATCGTGAAAGATTGCGAACGCGTCATCGCCAAATTCCACGACGCGAAACCCTACGCAATGACCCGCGTCGATCTGATGCCGTGCTCCCCCTTCTCCATCACGTTCGGCTTATTAAAGGACACGCGCGCCCTCGCCAAACAGCATCACGTCCTCTGTCACACCCATGTCGCTGAGACGGAGGACGAGAATAAATACTGCCTTGAGAAATTCAGCAAGCGTCCCGCCGATTACATGGCCGCCGCCGATTGGGTAGGCCCCGATATTTCGTGGGCTCATTGCGTCTGCCTCAACTCCGAGGAGATCAAGCTGCTCGCCGCCACCAAGACCGCCGTCGCGCATTGCCCGTCGTCGAACATGCTCCTTGGCTCCGGCATCCCGCCCGTCTGTGAGATGCTGAAAGTGAACGCCACCGTCGGCCTCGGTGTGGACGGTTCCTCGAGCAACAACGGCGCGCACGTCCTCGCAGAAGCGCGCCAAGCCTTGCTACTCCAACGCGTGAAGAACGGCGCGGACAGTTTCACTGCCGAAGATGCGCTACGCATCGCCACCCTCGGCGGCGCGCGCTTGCTCAACCGCGAACGCGAACTCGGCAACATTGCCCCCGGCTCCGCCGCCGACATCGCGATCTACGACCTGAACACCATCGAGTTCGCCGGCGCCGCCGCCCAAGACCCCCTCGGCGCCCTAATCCTCTGCCACTCCCCCCGCGCCAAATTCGTCCTCGTCAACGGCAAGCTCGTGGTCAAGTACGGCCAACTCGCCACCGTCTACCTGCAAGGATTGGTTACGAAGATGAATGACCTGGTGAAGAAAAAGTTCCGGTGACCACAATAATCCTGTAGCCGCAGGCTTTAGCCCGCGTTTGGCGTGGTCTACAATGTAATCGCACTACCAACGATATCATTCAAGTCCACTCCAACCGCTCCCGTAAACGGATACTCCCTCCAATCTCTCACCAAACCCTTTCGAACCGGATTGCCCGCGATGTATCGCACTTGCGCTCCAAGATCTTCTTCCCGTCGAATAATGTGGTCGAAAAAGTCCTTCTGCCAACGAATTTCCGGTCGATGCTTCCCCAACCAAAAGCCAGTCTCCTGCTTGAATAACACCACCGCCGCCCACGCATCAGAGGATTCACTCTGACCGCTCACGAGTAAATGAATATGGTCCGGCATGAAGCAGTAGACAGGCACAATACATCCGTACTTCTTTACGGATTTAGTCAGAAGCGCAACAAATACGAATACGACTTCATTGTCAGTGAAAAGCTCGACTTTACGAGCCACGCATACCGTAAACACGACATTCACGTCGCCCCGGTAGTGCTCACGAGACAAACGATGCGGTTTCTCGCGACGTTTTGTAGTCGCAGGCTTTAGCCTGCGTTCGTTAGAATCGTTCTTCATTGAAAACACCACGCACCCTAAAGGGTGCGACTACGTTTTCTTTGGTACTGAAATAATCGATCCGTCCTGCAACATTTGGCGATGTTTGCCATCGCCAAAAACGAAGCTTTCGGCGGTACTATTGAACTTGCGAACAAACTCTGCTCGCTTCTCCCAAGAAATGAAGCATGCTTTGTGAAATGCAGCGTCTGAATACTTCCAAAGCGGGTCGCCCTTGTCGGCGATGAAATGCGATGTTCCCACGATCTCATCTCCAGACGAAATAACTTTGCCGCATAGCGCGCAGGGAGTCCTGCCTGTGAAAACTAAAGCCATCTGTCTTGACCACTGGTTTTGATGAAATCTACTGGTTCCTCATCGCGCCCGACAAGAGCACCAGGACATCCATTTCACGATACAAGATATACGCAGCCGCCGCCAAGGTGAATCCAATCCAGTAGGATGTTTCAGTACCTGACAGTTATCCCCGCAAAAGGATTCACATCATCGGCGGCATGGGTGACGCCGATGTTGCAACCGCAATCAAGTTGCACGTCCTTTGTCACCAAGTATTCGAGTCCGACATCCACCGTGCCGACCCAATTCGCACTGCGCTCCGTGCTGACACTGCTGAAGAATTCACAATAGCCACTGAGTTTGCCAATGATACTGTGATCGAACGTCACCATGTTCGCGAACTCTTCATGGTAATTTCCGCCAGCGTTATTTCGCAGAAAATCCACTTCGGTCTGTAATCCCATGTCCCAACCCGCCGGTAATTTCACCGCCAACGGAAAAATCAAGCCACCCTCCACCGCGTCATTCCCGAGATGATCCGTGTTCGTTGGGAATTTCACAAACGGCATCACGCCAAACGCGGTCGGGCCACCGTCATTGCCCCAGAGATTGATCTTCACCCTCGTGGTGAAATCGCCGAAACCCGATTGGGTCTGCGTCGTGCCCGTCACATGATCCACCGTGCGGACATGAAGGTAGTCATCTAGGATAAACTGGACATCGACGTTGTTGAGCACGCCGACCTTGAGATTTACGGGGGCGACATTCCACGTTTCCGTGCGGACGCCATCCGCATTGTCCTCCGTGTAGTTCGCAAAATCCATTTCCAGTTGAAAATGCCCGGCGTCGACGGTGTAGGGGCTTTCCGTTTTGTCCGGACGATCCGGCGACAGTTCGCGCATCAACGTTAACGGAGTCGGGTTGAAAAGATTGTAACCACTTTTGTCCGTCGGCGGTTTGCCCGTATCCTCATCAGCGCGAACCGAGCAGCACAGCAGCACCGGTATGAATACCGCCACGCTCATCACCGAGCGTCTCATTTTGCCTTGAGAAGCAGCACCGGCACGTCGACGGTGTGACGGACTTCTCGGGACGTCGAGCCGAGAAACAAGTCGGCCAGAAACCGGTGTCCATGCGTGCTCATGGCCACCAGGTCGCAGCCCTTCTGCTCAATCCATTTGATGATTTCATCGGCTGGCTCGCCATATGCGAGCTCGGCCTCGACGGGGATACCCACGGACTCAAACTCGGTCCGAATCTTCTTCAAGTAGGCCCGATCCTCATCGACTTCGGGGCTGACCGCGTCGGGGCCGTAAGTTCGCGCCGCCCAGCCGTCGGCGACGTGCAACAGGACCACGCGACTGTGCAAGAGTTTGGCGAGCGCCTTGATGTGGTCGATGATCGCGCGGTCGGCCGACTTGGCCTCCAGCGTTACGAGAATGGTCTTGTACATGACTGTTCCTCCGCCATCACACCGGTTTTCATCCGCCCACGATAACGTGCCACGCCGCTTTCAATGAATCCGGCAAACCGTAAAGGTCCAACACCGTGATCAACACCGCGCTCCCCCAACCCGCGGTCAGCAAAAACCAGCCGTTCTTCCACGTTCCCATCCGCACGCGGGAACTCGTGAAGTGTAGCAGCGGGAACATGGCAAAGGGAAGCTGCAACGCCAGCACCACTTGGCTGAGGGTCAGGAGATCGGTCACGCTGCTGTCGCCACGAATGCCAATCACAAAAACCGCCGGTAGGATGGCCAGTGTACGCGTGATGAGCCGCCGCACCCACGGCTGGATCCGCCAGTGCATGAAACCTTCCATCACCACCTGCCCCGCCAGCGTCCCCGTGATGGTGCTGCTCTGTCCGCTCGCCAGCAGCGCCACCGCGAACAGCGTGCTCGCGCCCGCCGCGCCCAACAACGGAGCCAGCGTCAGGTACGCCACGCGTATCCAGTCGCTCTCACCAGTGAACCTGACCACCTGCCCACCGGCCACGGTGATACTCTCCTTGCCATAGAACACCATCGCCGCCAGCACAAGAATCGCCGCGTTTACGAAGAAAGCGATGATCAATGCCACCGTCGAGTCGATGGTGTTGAATTGCACGGCGCGGCGGACCGAGGGTTCATCCTTCTGCAACTGACGACTCTGGACGAGCGCGGAATGCAAATACAGGTTGTGCGGCATCACCGTAGCGCCGATGATGCCAATCGCCACGTAGATCATCCCAACCTGGCGAAAACCCGGCGTCAGCAGCGCTCGCCCCATTTCCAGAAAACTCGGCTGCGTCTGTGGGAGAACAAATATCTCGATGAAGTAGCACACCCCGATGGTCGCCACCAGCACTAGGACCACCGCTTCAATCGTGCGCATCCCGAAACGTTGCAAGCCGAGCAACAGCAATACGTCCAACCCGGTGATGATGACCGCCCACAACAGCGGTATATGAAACAAAAGATTCAGCGCCACCGCGCTGCCAAGCACCTCGGCCAAATCACAAGCGCCGATGGCGACCTCGCACAAGAGCCAGTTCGGCCAGCGGGTCCAGCGCGGATACCAGTCACGGCAGCATTGCGCAAGGTCCTTGCCCGTCACCACCCCGAGGCGCGCGGAAATCACTTGCATGAAAATCGCCATCAGGCTCGCAAGACCGACCACCCATAACAACCCATACTTGTATTGCGCTCCGCCCTGCAGGTCCGTCCCCCAATTCCCAGGATCCATGTACCCAACGCTTACCAGCAGCGCCGGCCCGACGAACGCCCGCCATTGCCGCCAGAAACCGGCAGCGTGATGCGGCACTGCCACCGTGCCATGCATTCCCTCCAGTGAACGATGGTTCGTCGAGGCCTCGTCTTTGCTGCCAACCTCAGCCCTGCGTTGATTTGATATGTTAGCCATACCTAACTTTGTTAGGGTTGACTATATAGCATACACGGGGCTTGTCAATGGGTATTCTTGCACCTTGCCACCGGTACGTCATCCTGCTAGTCTGGCCACGAAGGAGATTCCCTCATGTATCCATTAGTTGGCCTCGTGGTTCTGGTGCTGGACATCATTGCAATCGTCGATTGCCTCAAGAGCAATGACGAGACCGCCAAAAAATTGCTCTGGATTCTTCTGATCCTGTTCCTTCCCGTTGTCGGCATGATTCTGTACTTCCTGCTCGGGAAGAAGTAGTCGAACGAGACATCGCGCTCCGCTACTGCCGAATGGCGACGGGCCGCCCTCGGACACCAACGTTGATTTCTGTGGCGATTTGTCCTTTATTCCCCGAAACTTTGCCGCGTGACCGCACCGACGCCATCGCCAAAACCTAGCGAACCCACCATCGTCGCTGTTCCCTCGGACACGACGGCTCAATCCTCACGCGTGGTGACCGGCGGAATCAGTTGGCGCAAAACCTTCGCCGCCTTTCGCCACCGCAACTATCGTCTCTTCTTTGGCGGGCAACTGGTGTCCGTCATCGGTACCTGGATGCAGCAGGTCGCCGTGGGCTGGCTAGTTTACTCACTCAGCAACTCGGCCTTCACCCTCGGCGCGGTGCGTTTTGCTTCCGCCATTCCCGTCACCCTCCTGACGCTGGTCGGCGGCGCGATGGCTGACCGCATCGAGAAACGCCGCATCGTGATCGCCACCGAAAGCACCGCCATGGTGCTCGCATTCATCCTCGCGTCGCTCGTCTGGTTCAACGTCATCCGGGTCTGGCAGATTGCTCTCTTGGCGTTTCTGGAAGGGATCACCGACGCCTTCGACATCCCCACCCGACAAAGCTTCGTGGTCGACATGGTCGGCAAGGACGATCTGATGAACGCCATCGCACTGAATTCATCCCTGTTCAACGGCGCACGCGTCTTCGGCCCGGCCATCGCGGGCGTCTTGATCGGTATCATTGGCATGACCGGTTGCTTCTTCCTGAATGGGGTGTCGTATGTCGCCGTCGTGGCCGCTTATCTGGCGATGCGTATGCCGGCCGCCCGGCCCCAAGCCAAACGCAAACCGATCTGGAATGAAACGGTCGAAGCCTTCCGCTACGTGCGCAGTGACCGCATCCTCCGCGCCGTCATTTCGCTGGTGACCGTCGTCAGCCTCTTCGGTTGGCCGTACAGCGTGTTGTTGCCGGTTTTCGCCCGCGATGTGCTTCATACCGGCGCAAGCGGCTACGGTTATCTCATGGCCGCCAACGGCGCTGGCGCACTCGTCGGAGCCCTGACGCTGGCTTCGCTCGGGAATACACCGCACCGACGAAAGCTATTTTACGGCGGACTGTTCGGCTTCTGCATCATGCTCGGTGTGTTCGCCCAATCGCACATCTATTGGCTTTCCGCAACTACCCTGGCAGGCTCCGGCTTCTTTATGATCATCTTCTTTGCCACCGCCAATACTTCCGTGCAAACACGCGTGCCTGACGAACTCCGCGGTCGCGTCATGGGCATCTATGCGCTGGCCTTCATCGGCCTGACCCCGTTCGGCAGCCTCATCGCCGGCTCGCTGGCCCATGTGACCAGCGCCTCGTTCACCGTCACGGTGGGCAGCATAATCTGCCTCATCGCCGGCCTCATCGTCATGCGCATTATGACACCGCGGCAAATC
>Ga0206960_1134_pt1 | contig 18438 bp, 15 predicted proteins | sample Alteio_BWOrgHeat_29_FD_153255 | JGI IMG/M metagenome (GOLD analysis project Ga0206960, IMG submission 153255) | Enriched cells from forest soil in Barre Woods Harvard Forest LTER site, Petersham, Massachusetts, United States -... | ecosystem: Environmental > Terrestrial > Soil > Temperate forest >... | reverse complement strand
TATACCTATTTCGATATTCAAGCGAACCTTACTGAATGTGTTACCGATTGCTCATGGGCCGAATCTAAAGCGGGCCGGTTTATTGCCGGACTGCCGCCCAATAACGAATGCTTTTTGCCCACGCTTTATTATGGCCATCCCACTGTTGTCTATTTGACCTATCCCCATTGGGATAAAGTTCACTTACTGGACATAGCTCGTCCGCCTCTGCCCTCCTCTTTTCCCAAGGGCGCGGCTTTTTGTTTTTTACTCGATAATTTAAAACTGGGCACTTTGCTTTATTTAGAAACACTTTATCCAGGCGGTCATATACAGACTTTTAGAGACCCAATGGCTGAGATACCCATTTACACCTATCAGGTTCCATCAGACGTTTTGGCAAAAACACTCAAAGATCCCATTACCAAAAAAGGTTTAGTGGGTTTTTACCGCCATAGTCTAAATATCAAGGAACAGCCTTTCTTAAAGCGCATCGACCCTTTATTGAACTTTAATTTCAGGGATTTGCCCATGACCGGCACCCCGCTTTTCATAAACTGGAAAGGACGATTTAAAATAGAAAAAAGTGGAACTTATCAGTTTGGTGTGATGCTTTTTGGGGCGGCAATGGGGGATCTTCAAATAGACAAAAAAAATATCGGCGGTTATAACAATCGGCCTTTTTGGCAAGGTGAACTGAAACAAGGCTGGCATCAATTGAAATTTGATTATCAGGACCCCGGTTCATCAGTGACACAAGTGAATCTGCTTTGGAAACAACCGGGACAAAACAATTTCGACTTCATGCCCAATAAAGTATTTGGAAATATAAACGAGTAGAACCTTTGCCGTCTAAACCCAACTAAACTATTGTCATTGCGCGCTTTTCGGATGCTCGAAAGGAAGCTTTGCGTTTTGAAACCAGTAGGTTTTTAGCAGCCCCATCAAACGAACCAAATCCAAATAATCCAAAGGTTTCGTGAAGAAAGAGTTCGCGCCGCCCTTATAGCATCCCATAACATCTTCTGGATTATCAGAGTTGGACAAAATCACAACGGGAATCTCTTTTAATTGAACATGTCCCTTCATAATCTTTAACGCTTCTCTACCGTCTAATCTGGGCATATTTAAATCCAAAAGAATCAAACAGGGTAATTGAGGCCGCTCTCCTGAGGGTGTGGAACTGAGATACTCCGTCAAACAATCAATCAATTTCTGTCCATCATCCACAAAATGGATTTGTTCTTCTAGACCGCTGGCCTTCATCGCTTTATTGATTAAAAAGCGGTCGCCTTCGTCGTCATCAGCCACAATAATGGAGTATCGGTTTAATTTAACTGCCATAAACATTCCTTGTCATTTCGTATTTCACTTTGAATTACTCCGCGAACTTCGGGCGCTCAAACGGCAGTTTCGCGTTTTGAAGCCAGTAGCTTTTTAACAATCCCATCAACCTCACCAAGTCTAAATAATCTAATGGTTTCGTAAAGAAAGAATTGGCGCCCTCTTTATAACTTCCCGCTACATCCGCCGGATTATCCGAATTAGTTAAAATCACAACCGGAATTTCCCGTAGTTGCGCGTGACTTTTCACTATTTTCAACGCTTCCCAACCGTCCAATAGGGGCATATTTAAATCCAAAAGAATCAAACAGGGCAAGCTGGGCTTATCACCAGGATTGGTTGATTTTAAATATTCGTTTAAATGATCGACTAGTTTTTGACCATCTTCCAAAAACTGAATCTGATTTTCAACGCCATTAGCTTTCATCGCCTTATTAATCAAAAAGCGGTCGCCTTCGTCGTCATCCGCAACAAGTATAGAATACCGTTTAAATTGTTGTTCCATAACTTATCCTTTTACTCGTATTTTCTGCCAAGCGGCCATTTAAACCTTTTGTTTTTCCCGTTCTAATGGAAGCGTGAAATAAAAGACTGATCCTTCACCCGGCTTCGATTCAGCCCAAATTTTTCCGCCATGTCTTTCGATAATTTTACGGCAAATAGCTAAACCCATGCCGTCTCCCTGGTATTTTTCGGTCCCATGTAGTCTTTCAAACATAATAAAAATTTTCTCGCTTTGTGCCGGATCAAAGCCAATACCATTATCCGAAACAGAAAAAACCCATTCAATATCGTTTCTTTTCGCGTCAACTTTGATTATGGGAATTCCGCTGTCCTTTCGATACTTGAGACTGTTGTTGATTAGATTTTTAAAAACCAACGCGATTTGATCAGCCATAATGGTTAGCTCGGGCATCGCCCCTATTGTTATTCTGGCTCCAGAGCTTTGTATTTCTTCTTCTAAATCCAATTCTACGGATTTAACTAATTCATCGATGTTCGAGGTTTCAAAATGGCTGTTTTCCCTGTCCAATCGTGAGTACTCCATCAAAACATCTAATAAGCGGTACATTCGCAGCGCCGCCTTTGAAATGGATCGTAAATAGCTCTCTGATTCCTGATCCAAATTCTTCTGATTTGCCTCAAACAATTGAACGAAGTTGATGATTTTCCGTAAAGGTTCCCGTAAATCATGAGAAGCGATATGCGTAAAATGCTCCAGAGCATCACGCTGGCGGCGGTAAGCTTCACCTTTGCGGCGCCACTCTAGGCTCGATAGAATCGATTTCACTCTCGCTTCTAATTCTTTAGGATGAAATGGCTTGAAAAGATAATCATCCGCTCCCGCTTCCCACCCCGCCATCAGAGATTCGCGATTAGTCATGGCAGTCAAAAGAACCACAGGGATGAACGATATTTCTTTATCTGCTTTTATTTCCTTAGTCAGACGTATGCCGTCCATTTCAGGCATCATCACGTCAGACAATAGCAAATCCGGCCTCCAACTCCTGACCATCGATAAAGCCTCAACGCCGTTAACCGCCGTGCGCACATCACAAAACGCGGACAACAACCCAGACACAAAATTGGATAGTTCTGGATTGTCTTCCGCCACAAGAACTTTAGGCGCGTCAACAGCCGCGTTCCCTTTTGGTTTAGCAACCATCACAGGGGCGGCCGGAATTAATCGTTTGCGCTCCGTGAAGTCAACAAAGACAGGCCGTTCTTTAGTTCTGGGCGCGTCGCAGGTCAGCGTAAAAGTGCTGCCTTTCCCTTCCTCACTTTTAACCACAACTGTTCCGCCCAACAATTGAGCGAACTCTTTACACATCGCCAGCCCTAAACCCGTTCCCTCAAACCGCCTGGTCGCCGAGCCTTCCAATTGGTGAAATTTTTCAAAAAGATTTTTTTGATCTTCCTTCGAAATTCCGATGCCCGTATCCGTGACTGACAGAGTCAACTTATCGTCAATGGCCGTCATCGCTACACTGATTTTTCCGTCCTTAGGCGTAAATTTGACCGCGTTAGAAAGCAGATTGAAAAAAATCCGTTCATAAAGATACCGGTCTATTTCCACCACGGGGTGGCCTGCGTCCAGCGCCAACTCAACTTCGATATTTTTTTGTTTCATGATCCCTTTAAAGTCCCAGAAGATAGACCGGGTCAGATCCAAAATATTGGCCGGCTCTCTTTTAGCCTCCATTTTCTTCGCTGACACTTTTGAAAAATCCAACAGTCCATTCACCATTTGTAAAAGCCGAACCGCATTGTTATGCGCGGTTTCAAGAATCTCACGCTGGGCTGATTTGTTATTGATCAAGTCGCCACCCGCGAGCAGCGCCTCCAATGGAGCCAAAATAAGCGTCAAAGGAGTGCGCAATTCATGGCTTACGTTGGCAAAAAACTCCGACTTCAGCTTGTCTACTTCTTGAAGTTTTAGGTTCGCCTCTCGAACATCCTGTGTTATTAATTCTAGTTCGATTGTTCTTTCTCTAATGCGCTGCTCTAATCCCACGTTCAGCTTTTTGATAGCGTGGTCTTGCTCTTGAATCTCTCCAAGCATCTGGTTGAAGGCGTCCGTCAGCGAGCCCAATTCGTCTTCACCGGTTTTTTGCGCACGCACAGAAAAATCTCGATGACTTGAAATCGCCAATGCTGTTTCAGCCAGCTCCATGACGGGTCTAGAAATTTGTTTTTGAAGCATTTGGGAAAGCAGGTAAGCCAGTAAAAACGAGGTGGCGATAATAGCCGTCGCGAGCCAAGCATAAGCGACATAATGGTCAGCCAAATCGGTCAAATTTGACTGCAGATAAACTGTCCCTAAAGTTCTGTTTCCCTGAATAACCGGACAAAAAATATCTAAGTGTCCTTGACGGTAACCAGACTGCCCCGGCTCTACCGGGAAAAGAGCCGTGGACGCGTTGACCGGATACTTCGCGAAGACCTTCCCCTTATTGTCATAAACGCAGGCCACCACAACCCGCTGGTCCGTCCTGAGCGCGTCCAATACCTCCGCCGCATCCGTCTCGTTTTGGAATGCCAAAGCCGCCGTTGAGTTAGCCGCGATAATTTCCGCACGCGTCGTGTATCCCTGCTGCATGCCCTTGTGCAAAGTGACAATTTCATAGGTAATAAAAGCCGCGCAGGTCAACAGCAGCACCGCGCCGCTAGTCAGCAGTATGACTGTCATGAGTTTTTGCCGGATGGGTATATCTCTGAATTGCATGATCACTCCTTCCCCGGTTCAACAATTTCTGCTAAACGGAGAACTTTGGAGCTGATGGACAGGTTGACGCGCTTCGCGGCCTTCGGATTTATCTTGAGATGAATTTTATTTTCTTTAGTGGAAAAAGTAATAATGCCGCCGTCTTCAAGAAACCCGTCTGTATCGCCGACAGTGAGGACGTTTCTATCTTTCAGGTAAGCGAAAATCTTATCAGTTTGATTCTTTTCGGATTTGCTGATGAACAAAATCTGGCATTTTTTTATGTCCTCTATCGTCCGGTACCGTTCAATCACCAGGGGATGGCTTTCGACTTTTTCCCCCTGTACCGTTTCATCCAAAAAAGCGCCAAAGGGATCATCGCCCAAAATCCCAATACAGAAGGGCTCCTCCGGGCTCGCGAAAGATTTTTTCGGCCAACTGACAAATTGGGCAAAATTGAAGAGAAAGACGGCCTTAATTTGATATTCCTTAGGAATCGCTGTTTCGGTTTGTGCCCGCAAATGAGATCCGCTCGCCCACAGAGAGATCAGAAAAATGAACGCGGTATAGAATTTCCGGTTTTTGCAGGAGGAGATACTCATAATTGGAGTACCGCCTTTCCATAAACGCTTCTGGAGATTTGCTCCGCCGTCGCCGATGGGAAACCATATTCGAGATGATGATCTTGCAGGAGGTTTTGTCCCACGACTGAAATTTCCACGTTTTTATCAAGATGCCAGCCAACGCGAATATCTAGCTCAAGATAACTAGGAACCATGCCGACAGTTGTCCCACTGACAACCGACCGGGTGTCCACCCAGCGGAACGCGGGGGATAAATCAAAATTCCCAGGCAAATCAACCGAGGAACGCAAAAAAACCTGGTTGGCCGGGTCCGATGTGTCCTCAAGCCCATTACTGATGTCGCTGGCACCGGGTTTCACCCAAATATTTTCGTTCAGTAAATCGTAGCCAACATGAATTAACCATCCATCCTGCATTTGATAATCCGCGGTTAATTCTCCGCCCCACGTCTGGCCCGCCAGATTATTGGCGATAACAACTGTACTGCCCGGCGTTAGGCTGCGTAAGCTGTCGTAGTTGTTAAAGAAGGTTGAGATGGAAGTGGAGATTTTAGGGACGATCTCCCCGCGGTAACCCAATTCATACGCGATCAACGTTTCGGAAACAAAGGCGGAGCTGCCGGCCAAGATAGGCGTAGCGTTATTGGGCGCCACAACGTCCCTGTCAATGCGCGAGGGCTCCCGCACCGCGCGTGAAACCGCCGCCCAGAACATTTCTTTGGGGGCCGCGTCCCATTTCAACCGGACGCTGGGTTCCACCTCATATCCGGTGTAATCATCGTGTTCCAATTTTGATCCAATTGTGAAGAACCAGTCGGACGCCAGACTAATTTCATCCTGAGCGAACCCGCTATATAAACTATGATCCAATGTCGCGGGCAAAAAAGCGATGACGGGCGTGTTTTGAAGCACGTCATGCGTGAAGCGGTAGCCCAAGCCCCAGATAATGCTATTGCTCCCATCAATATGAAAGTGATGCTGGAAATCCGCATTATAAGTATCCAGGTTATCGATCAGGTTACCCGCGGGCCCAAAGGCGCTGGCCGCGACAGGGTCAAACCAATAGGTCCAGTCATAATAGAGTTCCAAACTCATGTCCGAATCCGGCGAGATCGGATGAGACCAGCGTCCGACTATATTGCCTCCGTTGTAGGTTTGGGAACTCCCTGCCGGTATATTGAGGCTGCTGCCGTAAAGATCGCCCTGCAGTGTAATTTTATTTTTCGTGTCGGCTTCATCATCAATCCTAAAGCCTCCCTGTCCCATTCTCCAGGCGTCATTGGCGCTGTTCCCGTTGGCGTAAACCTCGCTTCCACGGTCAAAATATTTCCCATAAACCCTGTAATAAATATTCGAGTCCAGCACACCCCCATATCGCGCGCCGGTAAAATCCTCCAGCCAACTGCCCCCGCCGCCCTCAAAGTAAAGTCCCTGCGTATCCTGGGCGCTTTTACTGGTAATGTTAATGACACCGTTAACCGCGTTGGCTCCCCAAAGGGTTCCCCCGGGACCGCTGACCACCTCAATACGGTCAATATCCGCCATCAGGTAATCCTGGACATTCCAAATCATCCCCGCGTAAAGGGGGGTATAGATGGTTCGGCCATCCATCAGCACTAAAAGTTTATTGGATAGTCCCGCGTTAAATCCCCGCGCGCTGATATCCCAGGTTCCCGAACTGGCCTGCGCTACGTCCAGATTATTAGCTAACCGCAGCGCCTCGGGAATGCTGGAAGCTCCCGAACGATGAATTTCGTCGCTGCTGACAACCTGAATGGCCGCGGGCGCTTCCGCGTAGGGCTCTGGTTGCTTTGCAACTGAAGTGACATCCAAATTCATCAATTCTTCTAAACTTAATTTTTTGAGTCCTCTCGGCGAGGGGGTTGTATCTTGTGTTTGCGCTAATGAAAAACCTGTGACCAGCATCAATTGAGCGATAAAAAATAAAGCCAATAGGGCTGAACGTATAAAACTTTTATTTACTGGCAATGGCGATGGCTTGGTTAAGGTATTGTCCATGATATCCAGACCCGAGATTCGAAAAGTCATTAAAAAACAAAAGCCATAAGTAGAACCTGTAACTATTTAACACCACAAATTCAGTTTACGATCTACATCACAGTCATTTTCCTCCTTCAAAACTGATGAAATTTAAAAAATATTTTCATTTTTCTACTCTTTGGCCAATAAAAAAGCCCCTTACCATGGCGGCAAGAGGCTTTAAAGACACTACAAACTAACACGTTGTTTACTTCTTTTTATCCGGCACAAAATTCAGTGACACCGAATTGATGCAATAACGCAAACCCGTCGGTTGGGGCCCATCCTCAAACACATGTCCCAAATGACCACCGCAACGAGGACAATGAACCTCTACACGGGTCATGCCGTAAGAATTGTCTGTGGTACTGGCGACGTTTTCAGAATAAATTGGCGCGTAAAAACTGGGCCAACCCGTACCCGATTCAAACTTGGTGTCAGAGGCGAATAGTTCCAAACCACAGGCTGAACAGGTATAAGTTCCCTTATTGTGATTATCCCAGTACTTACCCGTAAAAGGCCGTTCCGTCCCCTCTTCTCGGAGCACGTTATATTGCTCAGGTGTCAGTTCTTTTTTCCACTCACTATCTGTTTTCACAATTTTGTCGCCCATATATTTTCCTTTCTTGGTCACTTTGCCCGCCATGGCATGAAACGCCAAAGCCAAAATCATTAACGCGATAAAACTTGAAGCGATAACTTTATTCATGAGAACCACCCGTTCTTTTCTTATCTAACATTACGAACATATGAAGCGAAAAGTTACGCTAGTTTTTAGGGTGTTTTTGAATGTATTGAAAGAGTTCTTCAGCTGATTGTTCCACGGTCAAATCCGAATGATCCATCACAATCGAATCGGCCGTTTTGCGCAGCCCGCCTACCGCGCGGTTATAGTCCCGGTCATCCCGTGCCTGTACATCCGCCAAAACCGCTTCGAGAGTCGTTTGAGTTCCCGCTTTCACCAAATCGTTATAGCGGCGTTTAGCTCTTGTCTCCACCGAAGCGTCGAGAAAGAACTTATATTGAGCGTCAGGAAACACATCCGTTCCAATATCGCGGCCTTCTAACACCGCCCCGCCATAAGACGCGCTGTCCTCACGGCCCATTTGCTGTTGGCGGGCCACCAAAATTTTGCGGACCGGCACACAGTTGGCGATAAAAGCCGATGCCTGAGTCACTTCAGGAGTACGGATATCTTTACTCACATCTTCCCCATTGAGGAATACTTTGTTTTCTACTTCGCCGGGTTTAAGTTCAATTTTGGAACTCTTGGCCAAGTGCTCAAGTTGATCGTCATTCTTCAGATCGGCCTTGGTACGGAGTGCCGCCAAAGTAACCGAACGGTACATCGCGCCTGTGTCTATATGGAGATACCCCAGTTTCTTTGCCAAAGTTTTAGCCACCGTACTTTTACCCGCGCCCGCCGGACCGTCCATCGCGACAATGATTGGTTTTTTCATCGTTTAGCCACCTGTTTTAGAAGTTTTTCAAAGTTAGGAAACGAAGTGTTGATGTTTTCGGTATCCAAAATGGTCGTCGAACCTTGCGCTACGAGCGCCGCCACCGCCAACGACATGGCAATACGATGATCTCCGCCGGATGAAACCATACAACCGTTCAGAGAAGTTTTGCCCTTAATGACCCAGCCATCCTGAGTGGGTTGAATGTGCGCGCCCATCTTTTTGAGTGTGACTGCCATCATTAAAATACGGTCAGATTCTTTTACTTTTAAATCCTCGGCTTTTTTTACCACCGTAGTTCCCTCAGCTTGAGTAGCGGCTACCGCAAAAATGGGAAACTCGTCAATCATGCGCGGGATGATGTTTTCATCGTTTACGGTTATCGCCTTCAGCCGGGAAGATTGCACAAGGATATCCGCGATTGGCTCTTCTCCCTTGCCGGTCTTTTTAGGATAAATCGTAATTTTGCCGCCCATTTTCTTCAGCACATCCAAAATGCCGGTACGGGTAGGATTCACTCCGATGTTTTTTAAAAGTATTTTCGAGTTGGGCGTAATCAATCCAGCCACAATAAAAAAGGCGGCAGAGGAAATATCACCCGGCACCTTAATCTTTCGAGCTTTGAAAGGTTTGATCGGTCCATGGATTTTGATAGCGTCGCCCTTACGCTTGAAAGGAATGCCAAAGGCGCTAAACATTCTTTCCGTATGGTCACGGGTAGGTGTAGGTTCAATGACCGTGGTGTCACCTACCGCAAAAAGACCCGCTAACAGAAGAGAGCTTTTCACCTGCGCGCTGGCCACCGGCAAACGGTAGGTAATCCCTTTTAATTTTCTCGTCTCAATTTTAAGCGGCAATAAACTTGCGTCAGCGGGGCCGCTAATGCGAGCGCCCATTTGGGTTAAGGGACCGACCACTCTTTTCATCGGGCGGCGGCGTAAATATTTATCGCCAGTCAAACGCGTGGCAAAAGGCTGCCCTGACAGCAAACCTAAAATAATGCGGGAAGTGGTACCTGAATTGCCCGCATCCAACGTTTTCGCGGGCGGTTTCAGTGAATTAAGCCCCTTGCCCTGAATGGTCAGGTGCGTTCCCTTTTGCTTGATATGAACGCCCATCGCCTTAAAGATATTCATGGTTGAAATACAATCGGCGGAAGTTAAAAAATTTTCCACTTGCGTGGTGCCGTAAGCCAGTGATCCCAGCATTACGGAGCGATGTGATATGGACTTGTCCCCCGGAACGGTGACTGCGCCTTTAACCGACTTAACTGGTTGAACGACAAGTTTTTTCATTACAGTTTTTCCCGGAGGGTTCGGCCTTTTTCAAAAAACGAACGCCAGAAGGACCGCTTTCCTTTTTTAAGATTCTTTTCCAACAACGATAGTTGACGGCGGTATTGACTAAGGTAAGACAACACTTCCCTAGAGTTCATTTCCAAAATATCGCTCCACATCGAGGGGTTGCTGGCAGCGATACGAGTAAAGTCTTTAAACCCCGAGCCCACTGCCATTTTGATTTGTTTCGAGCGTTTTTCTTGGGTTCCATAAAGCTGAACAAACGCGGAGGCCAAAAGATGCGGTAGATGACTGGTCAAAGCCACGTTTTTGTCGTGAGTATTGGCGTTCATCAAAACCGGCTTGGCTCCCAAGCTTTTCCAGAACTGAACCGCTTTTCGAACTAAGGTTGCCGGGTTTTTGCGAAGAGGCGTAATAAAGATATAGCGGTTTTGATAAAGCAGAGCGTCGGCAAATTCCGCGCCAGACTTTTCTTTGCCGGCCATAGGATGACAGGGCACAAAATGCTGTTCGAGCCCCTTAATGGACTGAGCTGCTTCCACAATTCGCCCCTTAATACTGGAAACATCCATGATGAGTGTTTGAGGATGCATCAGCCCTTTTAATTGTTTCAACATGGGCAAGATCGTGCTTGAGTGAGAGCACAAGACAATCACATCGGCGTTTTCTACGGCCTTTTCAAAGGTCGGCATCACTTTCAAAATGCGGGAAGCTTTTTTACGCGAAGAGGCGCGGTGATTCCACCCAACTATTTCTAAACCCTTTTTCTTTTTTAGCGCCAAAGCCAAAGAGCCGCCTAAAAGACCAACGCCAATGACGGCTATTTTTTTGCGCTTTGTCATTAAGACTTCGCTCCCGAGTTGGAATAAACTTGTCCAAACGCCGTTAAAAATTTTTCAGTTTCCTCAACCGTGCCCGTCGTCACCCGCAGAGCATCTGGCCCCATGGGGCGGACAATGACACCTTTGAGCAGTAATTGTTGATACAAGTCCTGAGCTTGCGGGACTTTAAAATAAACAAAATTGCCTTGGCTTGGCACAGGCTTCAACCCTAAACGAGTTAGCCCTTCACTGATTTTTTGGCGCATAGCTTTATTCAGTTCCAGAACTTTTCTCAAATGGTCGCTATCGGACAAGGCGGTCTGTGCGGCGCTTAAGGCCAGCGCGTTGATGTTAAAGGGTTGGCGCGTTTTTTGGAAAACCGAAACCAAATCTGGATGCCCAATTCCATAACCCACCCGTAAACCAGCCAAACCATAAACTTTCGAGAAGGTACGCAAGACCACCAGATTGGGATAGTCTTGAATCAGTTTCAGCGATCCTAAATAAGTTTTTTCCTCAACGTACTCGTAATAGGCCTCGTCTAAAACCACCAAAACATTGGGCGGACAAATTTTTAAAAAAGCCTCAATAGCCAACAGGGGCACGAATGTACCTGTTGGGTTATTGGGGTTGCAAATAAAAACCAACTTGGTTTTAGGTGTTAACGCGTTGGAGAACGCCGCCATATCATGCGTGAAGTCTTTGAGAGGAACGACTTTAGCCACACCCTCAAACAACTGGGTGGACAAGGGATAAACCACAAAAGATTGGTCGGCAAACATCACTTCATCGCCGGGATTTAAAACCATTTGAGACAGCAGCACCAAAAGCTCGTTCGAGCCGTTGCCAATCATGATCTGACTCGCGTTTACGCCTAAATGTTTCGCCAAGGCCTGCGTCAGGCCATGCGCCGAACCATCCGGATAGCGGCTGATATTGCTCAGTTGTGTTTTAAGCATTTCCAAAACCTTGGGTGAGGGACCCAAGGGATTTTCATTGGAAGCGATTTTGGTCGCGTTTTTAACCCCCAGTTCCCGCTCGAGTTCTTCGATGGGTTTGCCGGGAACATAAGCTTTGATAGCGGTTAAATTAGAACGCAGAGGAACTTGAAAGCCCATTACTGCTCGCAGCGGGGATAGGACCCCAGGACCTTCACCGTCAACGAAGCCTTTTCAATTTCAGCAATGGCTCTTTTAGTTTTCGGATCATCGATGTGACCCAAAAAGTCGATAAAGAAATAATAGTCCCATGCCTTTTTGCGCGAGGGTCTGGATTCAATGCTGGTCAAATTGAAGCCTTGTTTTTCAAATGGCTTCAGCAAAGTGAACAAAGCGCCCACCTTGTCTTTAATCGAAACCATAATCGAGGTTTTATCTTTACCCGTTTTTTCTGCATTGGTTTTACCAATCACTAAAAACCGCGTGTAGTTGTCTTGCATATCCTCGATGCGCTTGGCAATGGGCTTTAAGTGGTTCAACTTGGCGGCCAAATCGGACGCGATAGCGGCCGCGTATTCATCTTTCGAGGCTAGCTGCGCGGCCTTCGAAGTACTGGTACTTTCGATAATCTTAACGCCGGGCAAATTTGCCTCTAGCCAGATACGGCACTGCCCCAAAGCGACCGCGTTGCTGTAAATCTTTTTCACTTTTCGAATATCACCGCTTTTGGACATAATCGTATGTGATATGGGCATGAGAATTTCGGAACAAATGCGCAGATCCGATTCGACAAAGAGATCAAGCGTGTGAAACACCACACCCTCGGTTGAGTTTTCAATCGGCACCACACCGTAGTGCGCGCGTCCTCGTTCCACTTCCAAGAAAACATCCTTCAGTGTGGAACCGCTGACATATTTAGAAGACGACCCGAATTTTTGCACCGCCGCGATTTGTGTATTACTGCCGGCCAGACCGAAGTAAGCGATCTTTAAAGGAGACTCCAAAGCCAAAGAGCCAGACATCACTTCGCAGAAAATAGCTTCCAACGTTGAAGTGGGAAAGGGGCCCTTGTTCATCTGGCCTACCCGGCGATAGACTTCCATTTCGCGGTGAGGGGCATAAAAATGCATTTTACCCTCGGTTTTCACCGCCTTCACTTTGAGAACATTTTTGGCGCGTTCATTGAGAAGCCGGACCAATTGGGAGTCGATACGGTCGATGTTTTTACGGATATTTTGAAGTTCAGCTTTTTTGTTTTTCACGCTCGAAACCTTGGTAAATTTCTATAAAATGCCGGCGAGTGTGGAGATTATATTATATTTTTAAAGGCCGAAGGAAAGATTATGGAAACCCTGCTGAGAAGTATCAAATCACCATGGATTATCGTTTTAGCGCTCGCCTGCGTTGCGGGGACCCTGGGTTTCATGCTGTCTTATCAAGATGAACAAACACAATTTTCTCAAATGGCTTCAATTGCGGAGTCTCATTTATCTTATGCCTCCCAATTAAAAGACGACATGGCGTTAATTGATTGGTCAAAAGGTTTAGAAAAACTTCCATCTATACTCGCCTTTAGAGCCTCCTTCGATAACAAGGTCATCGCTGAGGGCGGCAACAAGCAGTTTTGCCCTGACACAATGCCCAACGGCGTTTCGTTTGAGTTTCCCTATCGCTGGATCGTTCAATGGCAGAAAGACTCCGCGCCGCTGCAATTAACTATGGTCTTTCAGAATTTCCGAGGTCCCCTCTTTTGGAGCCTTTGTGTTTTCCTTATTTGTCTGGGAACTGGTTGGGTTTTAATTGGTTATATGCACTCACATCAAGCTTTAACCCCAACTGGCGCGGCTGAACCCGCGCCAATTAAGAAGCACAGCGCCGTCAAACCGATCATCAATGTCGCTAACGAACAAAGCTATACCCTTGCTTTAGACAAAGATTACATGATTTGTCAGGTAACCCCGTTGGCGGCTAAAGTATTGGATAAACAGGTTTCAGACCTGGTGGGGAGTCACTTTTTAGACCTTTTACCTGACCCCGCTGTGATGAAAGCTATTGAGGAAGCTAAAGAGATAAGGCTGATCAAACCTTTTCCCTCCCACCCAAACCTTGGCGCACTGCTTCAGCCCGCTGCCCATGGAACGGTTCTTATTTTGGAACCCCAACTGGGCTCCGAAACGGCCTAAAATCAGCGATTTAATTGACTTTTAACCACTGAAAATTTAAACTGCCTTCAGACTTCAACTAATACGCTTACCAGGAACGAACACTTGCGCGAAACCTTCAAAAGTCTCTCCATTTTTTCCGCAATGCTGATGCTGCTCCTTATGATCTCAACTGGTTGCGACGTCAATATTCCTGGCTGCGGAAAAAGATCTCTTCCCTTTTTTAAACAAATGCCGCCTGCCGCAGTCAACAATAATACCGTTGCCCCATTAACCGCCTCTGCCCCCGCGCCTGCGGTAAATAACGCGATTTCTAATAGCTCCAGCCCGGCTATGGCCACAAAACCAACTATGAAAGTTTCGAACACGGTCGCCGCACCGTTACCGACCCCGGTTCCAGTTGATGTAGAAAAAATCGCCTTTACCACGATGGAAGATAAACAACCGACACTTTGGACAATGAATACCGACGGAACCGAAAGAACCCGATTGACCCCCGTTGGAACTAGCAGCTGGGATCCGCTTTGGTCGCCCAATGGAAAAATCTTAGCCTTCCTGTCTACCGCCAATGATGGAAAAGTGAACTTATACATGGTGCCAAAAGGCGGCACTCAACTAGTTCAGCTGACTTCATGGGAAGACATGAAAATGCCTGACTCGACCCGTCATCAACCCCTGTTTACCTGGTCACCTAAAAGCGATCAAATTGTGTACGGATATAAAAACCAAGTTTGGTTGATTCAATTAGACACACAGGAACAATCCACCTTAGTAAACGCTGATCCCTCTTACTCTATTGAATCAGTTACCTGGGCGCCCCACCGGGAAAACAAATATGTTGCCTATACCGTTCGTAAAGGCCGTAATTATTACAGTGTTATGCTGGTTAATCCCCGCTTAAAGGATAAGCTAACTTTAATTGAGGCGATTAAAACCGTTCCCGCCATCAGCTGGAGTTCGGGTGCCGAAAAAGTGGCTTATGTCAGCGGCAATAGAGCCCTCTATACAACCACTGTGGAAGAAAGCTCTCCCAAAGTAGTGATCAACAATGCAAGCCCCGACTTGGGGCCATTTGTAGCTTATTCGCCTGTTGAAGGCGCGGCCAAATTAATGCTTTTGGCCAAGCAAACTAGCGGCGATACCGGTTATAAAGTCGCTCTGGTGGATCAAGCGGCCAAAACCGATCAGGATACGGGCACTTTAAAATATTTAACCCCGGCTGGCGTTGAATACGCTACCTGGTCTCCCGACAGCACCAAGATCGCGTATGTTATTTCCGGCGAGTTATGGATCATGGAATCTGGCAGCGGGTTGAGCAAAACACGAATTGCTTTAACGGGCATTCAATCTCCAGATTGGTCAAAAAAATGAACAACTTCAAAAATGCTGTGAAAAACTTCTCACAAATCGCACTGGCAGCGCTGGTGGTTGCCGGTTTTATCGCATTGCCCTTGACCGGTTGCAGACACAAAAAAGAACAAGTGGCCGCTCCTACTCCAACACCCACTCCGGTTCCTGTTTTAGGAAATGTGGTATTTGTTCAAGGAGGACACTTAGTTGAATTCAATCTGTCGAACTCACAAATCACGCCTTTGACCAGCGGCAAAAGCACAGAATGGTTCCCCTCGGTTTCGCCCAAAGGTGACGAAGTGCTCTATTGGTCAAACGCGGATGCCACCGTTTACAATCTTTGGAAGTTAAATCTAATTAATTCCCAACGTACCCAATTAACCTTTAATGACACCGATGGATTGCACTCCAACGAAAAAAACCTTTTATTGAATACCGCGGCCGCTTGGTCAAACGATGGAAAAAGCATCATTTACGCTCAAGATGGTGATATTTGGTCGATTGATGCCGACGGCTACAACCCCAGAACTATTTTGGCTGGCCATTCAGCTTTGTGCCCCAACTTTTCGCCGGACGGAAAATCAGTTCTCTACCTTTCCAACGCGAACGACACCGTTTACAACCTCTATGTTTTTACTCAATCGGATAAAACCATTAAAAAAATCACCAACTATACCGATTGGAGTGTTGGCTCCCCCAGCTATTCAACTGACGGAACTAAAATTTTGTTTAATTTATACCGCGGGGATGTCACTCAGCTTTACACCGCGAAAACCGATGGAACTGAACCGATCAATTTGACAAACAATGTACGGAGTCTTTCACCCAGATTTGGTCAAGGCGACAAAAAAGTTTATTATTCGGCCTATGGAGCTGGTGAAGATAGCGGCTTGAACATTTACGTGATGAGTTCAAATGGCACCGACGTTAAAGAACTCACCACTAATGGCGGCGCCTCTCCCAGCTGGGCAACCACGATAGCGCCCGTTGCCGCGGCTATTACAGCAGCGCCAACCCCGTTACCGGTTACCGTCGCAAAACCCGCTCACAAATAACTAATTAAAGAATTTCTGGATAAAGCGGAAATTTCTTAGTTAATTCAGCGATTTCTCCCTTTACCTTTTGGCGAACAGATTCGCTCTCGGGCGCCGAAATCACATCATTTATCCATTTAGCGACCAGCTTAAACTCCGCTTCTTTAAACCCGCGGGTTGTTAAAGCCGGCGCTCCCAAACGAATACCGCTGGTCAACAAAGCCGATTCGGTGTCATAGGGCACGGAATTTTTGTTGGCTGTAATATTCGCTTCATCCAAGGTCAACTGCGCTTGCTTACCGTTGATTTTCTTGTTTCTCAAGTCGATCAACATCAAGTGATTGTCCGTACCGCCTGAAACAATCTCGAAACCATAACCCATTAAAGATTCAGCCAATGTTTTGGCGTTCGATCTAATTTGTTTGGCGTAAGTTTTAAATGAAGGTTGAAGAGCCTCATTGAAAGCAACCGCCTTGGCCGCGATAACGTGCATCAAAGGCCCGCCCTGAATACCCGGAATGATTTGACTATCGATGAGTTCACCCATCTTGCGCACACGGCCGCTTTTGGGAGCTGTAACACCAAAAGGATTCTCAAAGTCTTTTCCCATCAAAATAAGGCCACCACGGGGTCCGCGAAGCGTTTTGTGGGTCGTCGTCGTTACCACATGACAATGAGCCATCGGATTGTTTAATTCCCCGGCTGCAATTAAGCCGGCGGTGTGCGCGATGTCAGCCCAGAGAAAAGCTCCTACCTCGTCCGCAATTTGACGGAAGGCCGCGTAATCCCAATCTCTAGAATAAGCGGAGGCACCGATGCTGATCAGTTTAGGTTTATGTTTGCGGGCCAAATCCCTGGCTTGATCCATGTCAACTCGACCGTCTTCTTTACGGGTTTGGTAAGCGAAGAAGTTATACATTTTGCCCGAGAAATTACCCTTAAACCCATGGGTCAAGTGTCCACCGTGGGATAAGTCCAAACCCAAAACGGTATCGCCAGGGTTAATGAAAGTGAAATAGACCGCCATGTTGGCCTGGCTGCCTGAATGGGGCTGGACGTTTACATATTCAGCGTTAGAAAAAAGCTTGGAGGCCCTTTCACGGGCGAGATTTTCAACAATGTCCACATACTCGCAGCCACCGTAGTAGCGGTTCCCTGGATAGCCTTCAGCGTACTTGTTAGTCATCACACCGCCCTGAGCGGCCATTACCGCCAGGCTGGTAAAGTTTTCAGAAGCGATCAACTCCAGTTTCTCGTTTTGCCGTTTCAATTCATTACGGTTCGCTTCCCAAACTTGCGGGTCGGCTTTCAAGAAATCTGAGGACATAGAGAGTAGCTCCTTGGGTTATTAGCGCAGCCAGTCAACAACATCACCTTCTTTGAGCCCCCATTGTTGAGAAGCGCCTTGCGGAATCTCAAGACAGCCGTAGGTGTGGGTGGGACCGACAAAAACCAGCCAGGGTTTGGCTGAAAGGTAGACGCGGAGTATTTTATTGTTTTTATCCAAAAAAAGAAGGTCTGGCCGTAAAAAAGTGAAGAAAGTATGAACTGAGGCGCATCGCGGAAAATAAATACCCTGGTGGGTCGGAGGCCAATTTAACCGGCCCATGAGACCAATTAACCGGTCACGGAAACTCTCTGCATGAAGAACGACAGGTTCGAGCTTCACTGATTCAAAAACTTTCGGTTTTTCTTACCAAACCCGCGTTTAAAAATTATTTGAATTATTTGTCGACTCAACTTCGGAGAGCCAATTTAAACCAGTTTAAATCTGAGGATGTTTTAGGCTATCAGGTTTTGATGGCTTTTGGCTTTGGCCTTCTTTTTGGCGCGCTGGCCGGCAGTATGGAACTGGCTTTGATCAGTATCGCGGTTGGAATTGCTTTGCCATTAGTTTGGCTGAATGACAAAGCCCAAAAAAGGGAAAAAGATTTATTGCGTGAGCTACCCAACGCTTTAGAGGTTTTATCGCTCTGTTCTGAGGCGGGATTGTCGCTGGAACAAGGATTAGATCAATATCTTCGCAACGCTAAATCGGGGGCGCTCAAAGAGGAACTTTCCAAAATTATGGAACAAACCCGAAGCGGAGCAGGCCGTAAAATAGCTTTCACATCCGTGACCGAACGGCTGAATTTGACCGATTTTTCTTTATTCACAACCAGCGTGATTCAAGCGGAACGGTTTGGGACGGGAATTGCCAAAATGCTTCAACAGTTGTCCATGA
>Ga0206960_1116_pt2 | contig 18684 bp, 27 predicted proteins | sample Alteio_BWOrgHeat_29_FD_153255 | JGI IMG/M metagenome (GOLD analysis project Ga0206960, IMG submission 153255) | Enriched cells from forest soil in Barre Woods Harvard Forest LTER site, Petersham, Massachusetts, United States -... | ecosystem: Environmental > Terrestrial > Soil > Temperate forest >... | reverse complement strand
GGACCCAGATAGCGCGGCGATCACTCCGTCGAATTACAATGATGAAAGTGAGCCAAAAAGTGAGCCAAACGCTATTCGACAAAGTGAGCCAATAGTGAGCCAAGGCATGAGCCAAACGTGAGCCAAGACACCCCAAAAAAGCATTCTTTGGCTCACAAAAGGCTCACTTTTCAGGTTCAAATTACCAGGGAAATCGAGTGGCTCACCTCTATAGACATAGATATATGGAGTCAGGGCTTTGCCCGTTTGACTCCATATATATAGAGAAACATTTCATGTTTCAAATTTCCTTGGACCCCGACCGCTACCGCTAAAGGGTCCAAGGAAATGGGGAAATAGAGGATGGGCGTAGCCCTCTTCCGAACTCGCTATTTCCCTTCTCTTACCTTTTCAACGTGGCGCGGGTGCCTAATAGAGATCGTGAGCGGAGCGAACATGGTGGACGCTGAAAGCGGCAAGGATTGCATGGACAAATGGAATTGCGACCGCGATGGCTCACCGCCTTTCCATCGGCTCACCTGATAGGCACATCCTGCGTCCAGGATCGTCAAGGCGACGATTTCAAGGCGGCAAGGAGAGAACAGCCATAATGTGGCGCGGCACGGTGTATTTATGGCTATTAACATGACGAACGAAGACTTAGCCAAGGGCAAGCGACAGGACGTGATCGTTAAGGCCGTCTATGGCGCTGTCTTCGTCGGCTTGGCTTTATGGGGGTACTCATGTTCGCGCCCAAGAACAAGAGCCGTTCTTTTGGAAGGTGGGAAGGCGGAATTCCTTCGGATCGGCTTTGCCAGTAAGGAAACTTATCAGCTTGGGTGCCGAGAACGAAAATGGGCCTTTGACGGCGGTGAACTCAGCGTTCCCTACGAGTGCAAATACAACGACACTAGGAATCTCCTGCTAGAGGACGGATGCAAAGCGTATATGGTGGACCATGCTAAGAATCAACGGTGGGAGTTGAAGGTCGTCAAAGGCGAATGGTCATACGATGTGGGTGATCATTGGGAGTCGATTTTCGATCTGGACTACATCGATCCAAACTGATTCCGCGATTTCCCCCCACTCCACGGCAACACTCAGCAGGCTTCTGGTGGGGCAAGGATCGCTAAGGCGACGGTTTCAGGGCTTCCGCTTGTTCAATGCCTTAAAAACGGCTACGGTGAGTTCACCATGGCTTACCGTATAGACGCCATCCTTCTTGTGGACTGCAAACGGACGGATTTTGGCGTTTTTGGCTACACCTATCATAAGTTCACGTTCGATTTCTGACAGGCTACGAATCTCTTTGATTCCATCTTTGACGATCAGACTTACAGGTTTATCGACGGCATACCCTTGTGTGGCGCGATAGTATTCGTGAATCCATCGGGCCAATTCATCGCCCAGGTACTTCGGATTCTCGCCTGGTAATGCTCCGTATTTCTCAGCCGCACTACGGGCTTTCACAATCAATTCTCGCAGGGCTTCGACGTTCTTGTTATGTAGTTCAGAGCTTGGTAGTTGACTATCGGTGATGTCTTCTAGGTCCGCGCCGTACTCCTCAAGTCCTTCGACTTCCTTGCTTACCGCATGTTGAGACTCTGTAGCTCGTTCGCCAGCTTCGGAAAGTTGAACGAAAAGCATTGATATCTCCGCAAGATAAGAAAGTCGGTCTTTGTGATATTGGATGATGTGATCGGCGGCTCTTGCCCTGACTGTGGCTTTGTTCTGTTTCATGAACGTCCCAATTCCGATCAGCATCGGGATGTACAGTGCTACGACCTTAGCAATGTCAAGCCAGGAACTGACTTCGGTTGATGTATTTGCAGCCACACTTCAAGAAGACGGGTGACGACCAAAAGAGATGCAACCGAAGCCGAAACGATCCCTGATGCCAGGAACATGCATCAAAATGGGCTCTAGGTTGCCCGTAGAGCCCAGTTAGGAAGTTGGCAGGTGGAAAGACATCCTACGTTTTTGCCGATTCTTGAGCATTGACGTGGAGCAGACGGACGCTACTTGCTCTCCAAGTGGCTCCTCCTTCGGGTGGTTTCAGCCCTGCTTCATCCAGTTCCTTGGCGATCTTGGCGTAGCTCGAACCGTAGTCGCGATGGTCGGAGATGAATTTCAGCACCTTCGGGTCCGCCGTCGTTTTTCGACCCAGGACAACGCCTTGGGACTTCTTGACGGCCAAAGCTTCCTTGGTTCGGAGTCCGATCATTTCACGCTCCCATTCACTCAATGCCGAAAGAACGATAAGGATGAGTTTTCCGTTTGGGTGCGTGGTGTCGATCCTCATATCCTTGATACAGAAATTCCACCCTTCGATCTTGGCTTTGCGAGTCATCCCAATGAAGTCGTACACCGACCGTGACAGTCGATCCAACTTCGCCACCACCAGAACGTCTGCTTCGTGGTTGGAAAGCATGGCGAGCGCCTTTTGCAATCCAGGTCGCTTCGTGTCCTTGGCGCTCCATCCCTGGTCGTCAATCCGATCCACGATTGCCCATCCCTCTCGCTCACATTCGAGTTCGGTTGTCCGCCGTTGGGCTTCTAGGTCTTGTTCGTCCGTCGAACAGCGGTGATAGCAGATTGCCCGTAGTGGCGTTTGCTCCGCTGGTGTTTGCTGTTTCTTCATATTGTTTCCTTTTGAGGTGGGGCCTTGCGGCCCCTTGCGGTTCTAGTCGCGCGTCAGTTCGTGCAACGGTCGAGGACGCCAATATAGGTCGCGTTCGATCCAGCACGTTTCAAGCTCGGACAGCTTGAAGTAGCCCTGTTCCTTCTCGTGACCGTCGACCAGTCCATAGAAAATGAAGTCGGCTTCAACGGTTTCGGTGTCGTCGAGTGCTATCGCCTCATCGTCGGCATCAATCGGGTTTCCCTCAACGACGTACCAAGTCCAATTCCCATTGGGCGTGAAATACTTCGCCACCACCATCTGACATTCGACTTTCTCAGTGGCGTAAAGCGGGGGAAGGATCGCCCGAAGGGATGCGGGTAGAAGCTCGTGCTTCACTTGCCGCCGTCCTTTAGAATGCCTTCGCATTCCAGAAGCTTCACCAGCTTGATGGCCCATTCTTCGGCTTCGGCTTGTTTGCCGCATTGGCAATAGGCCAAAGCCTTGGCAAGTGCCCTTGCGATCTCGCTTCTATCGAGTGCCATTTTTACTGCACTCCCTTTACAGTCGAGCCGAAAATCGCGAAGATTTCGCGTTGGTTGAACCAGCCGCCATAATGGGCGCTGGGAGTGATCATCTCATACATGGTTAACTCCTTCGCTCGTCCCGTGTTAGTAGCACGGGCGGGCATTCATATTATACAGGAATAGCCCCTATTTATAACTGAGGCGAATATAAAACCTTCCTTTTATGGCCGCTAGGTTCAAAGTAGGTGAAGAGCGCTCCAATCTGTAAAAGAACTTCATGCCTGCCAGCAATGAAATTCCGACCTTTCCCCTTGCCGCGTTCCGAGAGTTAGCCCAAAGACTTTGGGCGTGGGGACGTGTTACCGCTCACAAAGAGCTAGGGATGGCGAACTATCCCAAGATCACCGACGACGAACGCAGAAGGGCACTCAAGCGCCTTGGTGCCGTACCTGATGTGGCGAACGCTTACCTTGACATCGAACGATGCTTGAAGGATCAGCCGCCGATAGTTCGAGGGTTGCTATGGACGCTCTATGCGAAGCGCCATGCCCAACTCCACACAACCGCGCTCGAAGTCGAACCGTCTTGCCGCCTGCATATCAGCGACTTCGTAGACACCTGTTATGGCGACCTCATAAGCGAAGGTGAGCGCCGAACCCTGGAACGGGTTGCGGGTCGGATCAAGGCCCAATGGTGCCGTGCGGCCATCCATGAACTAGGGTTGAACGACCTGGCGAACGATGGGCAAGACATCCCCAAAGCCGCCTAGGGGGTGGTCGCTCACTCCATTGCTGTAACTTATCTGCTGGTGGATTGTCGATGCACCACCCCCACCCCCGCCACCCAGACTGCTCGGAAATTATAGTAGTCGCATTTCCGCTAGAAGTTGATTCCGAAATACTTTCGGGGCTTCGCTCAACCTGTGATATTATCCGAGATCATGTATCAATACGCCATTTCACACTACAAGACAACCAGGGGCATTGTCATCTCCGCAACCGATGCCTTCGAGAAAGACCTCAACTACAGAGCGAACGAAGCATGGGAGGTGAATAATATTGTGCCCTTCTCAGAAGATCATCTGATGGTCATCTATCGACGCACAATGCTCCTTGGGACTGTGGACACACATCTGGAAGCCTCACAGATTCACCACGAATAGCAACAGCTTGTTGAGATGTGTCGTCCACGTTTTGGTCGCATTAATCTACAGCCGCATCTACATAGTATCGATGTGATTGGTCGTAGGGTTCGATCATTGGCCCATCGCCGTAGAGCACTACTATGTGGACCTTGCCTCTGCCTTGTGTAATATCTACAGCCTTTTCAGTTCCTAATTTAAAGCGTTCAATATCCTCCAGTATTTTTGGGGTTTGGGTGGCAAGGACTGCTAGCTGTTTATCGAGGGCATCTTTTATCGCGGCACTCTGATCTTTTTCTTCGGAGGATATGCTTATTTGGAACCTTAGAATGAGTGTGTCCTCGCCCAATTCAAGATGCAAGTTAGCTACGCTATGCAAGCGGTAGCTTCGTTTTGCTTGGCGCTCCCAAATCTTCTTGAGGAGCGCCATCGATCCATGAAAAGCAGCCTTGCCCGCCTCCTTCGAGAATTCTGTGAGGAAGCTCTTGAGCACCGCCACTGCGCCAAGTCCGCCTAACGTAAGGACAACAATGGCTGTTTCTGAGTAGCCAGCCGTGAAGCCCACTCTGTAGTCCAGACCCCGCGTCTTTTGTTGTTCCTGGGGCAACCAGATGATTTGTCCGCCGTCGAACTTACTCTCGGCAAGCTCCATTTGCTCGCTCCTTGAAAGCAGAAGAGACGGATTTTCTGATATTACTTTTACTGCTACCACGACCAAATATACTTCCAAGAATTGGAAGCCGTTTCGCGTTGAACGCCTTCTCTCTGCCACCACTTGTATATCGGTCGCAGGTGATCGGCCAAGTTTTGTATAAACATTAATTACCTGCCCTAATCGCGCCTGAAAATCGCGAACGGTTTTTTCGGCTCAATTCTTTTCCGTCAGGCAGATGCCCGCTAGTTTCTAGCGGGCTTTTCTTTTTGTCCCCTCATGGCATTCGATCCCACCAATAATCTCGGCCCATACCTAGGAAACAACGGTAAGAAGGGCGGTCATGAAGGCGCTGGCAGACCGAAGGCCGAAGTCAGAGAAGCTTGCAAGCTGGCTTTCGAGAAGCGAATTCCAACGCTCGAACAGATTGCCGATGATTCAGGCAAGCGATCCAAGGATCGTATCGACGCAATCAAAGCCTTGGGTCAATACGGGTTGGGACACCACATGGAAATATCGCTTTCCAATGATGAAGTGCTCGCCACTATCGCCCGAGTGACGGCCAAGTACCTGAGCGAAGAGCATTTGCAGGATTGGATTTCCGATTGCCGCAAGGCGATCAAGGATCAATAACCTGGCTAAGGACGATCCGTTTGACGCAATGGAACGCGCCTTCAAAGCGCAGAAAGAAATTCAAGGTGAGGGCCGTTGCCTTTGGCCGAAGCCTTATGCAGACGGTTCATTCGAGTCCCGACTTGCTTTCGTTTACAACGCCATCTGGACTTGGAACGAAGCTGATCGACAGACGATGCAGATTCCTAAGAAGGATTACATCGACCTGTTCGTTTGGGAATGGACAGAGACTAAACGGCTTGGACAACCCTTCATCGTTGTCAAGTCGAGACGACTTATCATTTCTTGGTTGTGCCGAGCGCTCGAACTTCACGACGCGGGATTGAGCCAAGCGAATCAACTTGTCGCAGGCCAAACGTTTGCGGACGCGCAAGCTCATGTCTGGCGATGTTGGTTCCTCTACGATCAGCTTCAGAAGCGATTTCCACAGTGGCACCTTGAAGACAGCCTGTACTACGGCCCGATGAACGATGGCCGACTAGACAGTTTGATCCTTCCCAACGGATCAAAAATCGGGTCCATAAACCAGCGCGGTGAGAGTTTCAGAGGCACTGGTGTCACTGGAGCCTGTTGCGAAGAAGGGAGTGCCTACGACCGACTTGCCAACACTTGGGGACAGGCAGTCACTGTCTGCCAAGGCTCACCGACAAGCGTCGGCGGACACCCAACGCTCATTGCTAACGCTAGTCCGAACGAAGAATTTCTGGAGCTAATCCAAGCCGCTTGACACCTCCACCGATCCCTCCTGGTTGTGAAATCTACACAGCTAGGAGCGGATGCCGCGTCCTGAAAATTCACTACTCAGCCGATCCTGAAAAGACGCCCGAATGGGCGGCGCAAGCGAAGATCGGAATTCCTTCCCGAGAGTGGCGACGGGAAATGGAGATGGACACTTCGGTGTTCGACGGCGAACCAGTATTCGCCGATTACTTCGATGCGATCCACTGTCCCAAGTTCCTACAGGAGAACGATTGGGAGCTTCGGAAAGGAAGCAGATACGTTCTCGGAATCGACTGCGGCCAAACACTTTTTCCAGCCGCTGTTCTACTTGAGATCGGACCAGCGCCACATTTTCAACTAGCCGCGATGATGGAAGTAACTCACGAAGGCGCGGAGCCAATGAGTCAGTTTTGTCCACGAGTGCTTAGCATTCTCACCAAAGAATTCCCTGGTTTCTGGGACGACGTTCTTTGGGTTGGAGACGGCAGTGTTGTTCAGCGATCTGGTTCAAGCGGAACCTCCGCATGGCAAGAAGCCCGAAAGTATGGAGTTGACATCAAGCCGATGAGCAACAACCTTCACGCTCGACTTGGAAGCGTGACATGGGCGCTCACTGATTGGATCGATCAGGACTCTCCAAGATTTTTCATCTGCGGCAAGAATTGCCCGACGCTCTTAGCGGCCATGCGTGGTGGCTATCGACTCCGACCTCCAGTTGGACGCGAAGCGACTTCGAAGGAACTTCTCTTGCCGATCAAAGACAAGTTTTCCCATGTTAGCGATGCTTTGCAGTACGCGATGATGGAAGCCCAAAAGACGGTGAAGGGCACAGGAAATTCCGTTCGAAAACTCACCTATGCAACCAGACGACGCGACGATTGATGTTCTTATTAAGCTTTGGCCGCTATTAGTCAGCGGCGTAGCCTTTGTCGTCGGAGTTGCCACTTTTGCAGTTCGTTATCAAGCCAATAAATTGACTACGGACAAGCGAATCACAAGCGTTGAGGCAAGGCTACTAAGCCTTGAAACTCAATACCACGACATATCCAAGTCGTTAACACGGATTGAGACCATCGTTTCGATGGGACGGGAGCACAACAATGGCATTCACGAGTAGCGATTTAGGCGATATCGGTCACAGCGGCATGGACATGCCGAAGAAAAAGCGCAAGAGCGCAAAGAAGAAAGTAACTGGCGGCGAAGAAATGGACGCTCCATCTCTCATGAAGGCAATGGCAAAGGCCCATAGGGGCAAGAAGAAAGTCGTTAAGAACAAGGCGACCAAGAAGAAAGCCAAGCGACACCACAAGAAGAAGGCGGAGTAAAGATGGCACGACTTACAGCTAAGCAGAGGAAGGCAGAGCCTAAGTCGGACTTCGGGATTCCCTCCAAAGCTCCTGGACACGGTAGCTATCCGATGCCCGACAAGGAACATGCGAGAGTGGCTAAGAGCTATGCAAGCAAAGAAGAGCATGAAGGCAAGCTGAGCAAGGCAGAAGAGAAGAAAATCGATGCTAAGGCTGACAGCAAGCTTCACACGCATGTCAAAGAGCACAAGCGGACAGTCAGTAAGAAAGTCGTGACAGTCAAGGCTCACAAGCGGAAGAAACATGGAAAGAAGAAGTAGTGATTGGCGAAAACACACTTCAAATCCATCTCCGATCCCTTCCAACAATCGACTGGCAAACTGCTTCCCGATCACTCAAGTGCCTTAACGGGCGGGTGATTGTTGAGATGGCGTCGTTCGAGAAAAAGAAGGGCGTTCTCTTCCTTCCTGACAAGGTAGCTGGCAATGAACGCTCCGACGTTGGAGTAGTGCTTGCCGCTGGCAATGACACAGGCTTAACCGTTGGTCAGTGCGTAGTGACCCGTTGCGCTGACGGCACCCATCGTTCCGATTTTGAGGCAGGCGACTACAAAGCAGTTTCCGACGTTCGATGTTACGGCGTGTTCGGCCCGACGCAGGGCGAATGCGAACTCTACGACTGGAGCGATTCAGTTCTCGCCTTGCTCAATTCCGATCTAACCATGACTCCACTTCGAAGAAACCTACTTATCAAGCGTGACCCAGTTGTCAAGCAGGAAGGAATGATCCAACTGTCTGACGCGAGTGTCTACCGCACCAACATCGGCACCATCGTGGCCGCTGGCGAACTAGCCGAACTGACGGTAGGGACGCGAGTTATCTATCACCCGAACGCAATGCTTGACGTGGATCAGATTGACGGTGATCCCGACCTTGGTATCTGTTCGGAAGACGCAATCGAGGGAATCCTAATCACCGATCTTGAGGAGTTGCCCATAGCGGCTTGATGGCTGAACCGACCAACGACATTCAAGAAGTCGTAATCGTCAGACAAATTCCAAAGATAGCTAGGACTCAATCCGACCGAGCAAAGATCGCCCTTCAGCTATCCACATTAATTCAGCAGGCAATCACCGCCAAAGGCGCACTCCCAGAAGTCTGGGAACGAAGCGAAGCCTACAACCGAAACGATCCACCAAGTTGGGACAACGCTCCCGATGAGGGAATGGCTCCGCTTCACATACCGTTTCTCCAGCCGAGAATCAGTGCTCTTGTCTCTCAGATTTGTTCAGTCGTCGCGAAACAGAACCCGCTCATGTTGGCCGTTTCTGGCTTGGGCGATGACCTATCGACACGACTTGAAGCCATCGTTCATCGACAGTGGGAATCAGGCGGTTTCGACCGTGCTTGCCGTGGGGTTGCCAAGAATGCCGCCCTTCACAACAAAGGTATTTGGCGACTTGCATTCGAATTTCAGCCAGGAATGATCCTTCCCGAGGGAAGCGATCAGCTAGAAGACATCCACCACGGACCTGTCCGATATGCGGGCATCAAGATCGATTCGATTCATCCGAATTCGTTCGTTATTGCGCCTTCAGCCGTTGACGGAATTCAGTCGGCAATGCTGACGGGACATCGATTCTACGCTCGACTTGCTTACATCAAGGAGCGCCAGAAGCTAGGCGAGTATTTCGAAAATGCGGACTATCAGCTAGTCGGCGGCGACTCACCAGAAGCGCATGACGAGATGTTGAGCTATGTAGCGGCGCTCACTTCACCAAGCGTTTTCAGTGGCTTCCCAGAGACAGAACTCGTTGAGTTGTTCGAGCTTTACTGCAAGCTTCCCGACGAAAGAGGATTCGAGCGGTACTTCAAAGTCGTCTTGGCTCCGAACCAAAACTATCTGCTCGACTGCCAAGCATGGCCGTACAGCAGACCTCCATATTTCACCAGTGAACTGATCACAGACGAGGATTTCTGGAGCGGAGAAAGCGTCGGACGGAATCTCTCGCCTCTCCAGGACCTTTACAACAAGCTTCAGTCGCTTGTCTACAACGGTAGTTACATGGCTTCGGCCCCGCCACTGTTCGGCCCCAGAATCGACTCAGAGAAGTACAGCCAGTACAAGCCTTATTCGTACATCGAAACGGAGGGCGGCGGCGGTCAACCGTTCCAAGCAACGACGCAATTTAACGCGCAACCGCTGATCCAACAGATTGCGGCTTGTGAGCGGAACGGAGACATGGTAGCGCGAGTTTCAACAAACTCACTTGGTGCCGAAGAAAGCAAATCCAGCCTGACAGCGACTCAGACGCAGGCGATTCAACAGGGCATTTCGGTTGGGTTGCAAGAGTACATCGCGATGTTCACATTGGCCTTCCCACAGATGGCCGCATTTACTTGCGAACTGCTTGCCGACCAATACATCCTGTGGCGCTTGCTCTACCCAGAGCAGAAAGTCACCCGCGACGACTTACACAGGGCAGTGACATGGGAGCCCAACGGCAAGAGTCCTTCGGACGCGCCAATGGCTCGACTTGCAACGCTTCAACAGCTTTGGGCAATGGGCCAAAACCCTGCCGCGATGTTCGATCTATACGAAATCGCAAAGCTCGCCTTGGCCTGTGCAGGCATCCCAGGTGCCGACAAGATTCAGAAAGAACGACCTCCTGTACAAGGACCTCAAGGAGTATCGAATGACCAAGGAAACCTGGGAGCTATGGCTCCGCACGGACCCGCAATGGCAGGAGATCGAATGCCATCTCTCCCGCCTCAGATTACGCAATCAGGAGAGCATTTGCCGCCTATCGCCGCAAGTTCTGTCCGCCCAAGCGCAATCGGAAATCCACAGGATGGCGGTGGAGAACAGCCTCTTAGACAGGTTGCTTAGCAAACGATTTGCGGCTGATTTGGCCGCTACTCCGAAGGAGAACGATACGAATGATTGACGAAACAAATGATCATCTCATAGACGATGAGATTGACGAGGGATATGAATTCGAGCCCGAACCCCTCTACGAACAAGAAGAGGCCGAAGCACCCGAACTCGATTTATCCGCTCCTCTCACACGAGCAGAATTCTTCGAAGCGCTAAAGCAGTTTCAGACGCCCCAACAGCCTCAACAGCAGTTCCAACAGGCGATGAACGACGCCTATTACGACCCGACTTACGAAGCTCGAAAGGCCGTTCGGCTTGAAGAAGAAATGCTAGCTGAAGTAACGGCGCTCTATCCCGATCTTCCTGTTGACGCAAAGGCGGAGATTCGAAATCGGATCGGCACATACCGAACTTACGAAGACTTGCTTGCCGCGAAGAACAACAAAGTTCACGAATTGCTAGCCGACTCAAAGGCGGCAGAGCTTTTCCGAAAAGGCAAGTACGTTCCCGCTTCTCTACGGAATGTAGCGAAGCCATCACCAGTTCACACCGAACGACCAAAGGCTATCTCACCAAGGCAGAAAGCTGAAGTAGACGAATACAACGCGATTCTCAAGATGTATGGCGTTCAAATCGAGGAAGCCGACCTCAAGGGGAAGCGATAAATGAGCACCAAACCAGTATTCACGCAGACGCGTGATCCAAAGACGAGCAAGTTCACCAAGGACCCAAATCGCAACTATCTCTTAGTCGAGACAGAGACTTCATACGATCAGTTCGAACCGCTTCACGAGAAGTATATGAACGATACGATGACCTCAAATGGTGACGATATGTACATCGACCACGGTTATCAAGCTGGAATCTGTCCAAGCAAGAAATTCACATTGTTATCGTGTTCGAAATCCGACTACGACTCTCACATCAAGAAGATTGATGAAGAAACGCGCAGACGCATGAAATCGACGGATAAAGGTAACGACATCAACGACCGCGAAACAAAACCTGTGAGGTTAGCAGACGTTGTAGGTCGTATGCCTAACGAGTAACAACAAGCGCTTCATATTGGGTTCTGCCAGACCCCACGACAACTCCTTAGGAGGGGTAAATGGCAGGACTAAACAGACTATTCGAGACTCGCGGCCCATTGCACATGGACAAGTTCCCTGTGGCGGCTTCGCAGAGTTTCCAGAAGGGTGACTTCCTTACTTTCAACGGCTCTGGACAGCTTCAGTTAGCAGTCGCGGCAGGTTCGAATGTAGGTAGCGGCGCTCTTATTGTCGGCATGGCGAATGAAAACGCCTTGGACGACTACGGCAACTTGAAGAACAGCGTTGGCGTGATCTTCGCGCAACCAGGAACGCAATTCAAGCTTCCGCTCTATAACGCTACACCAGCTTCCGCAGTGTTTAACACCAACGAGCTTGGCGTTAAGTACGAACTCCACAACCTGAGTTCAGGCGGTTTCGCTGTTGATAACGGTTCGACCACCAATGTGGCAGTGACCATTGTCGGCATTGCCGCAGAGGACTATCCAGGCTGGCTAACAGGCACTACAGGCGCTGGAACTATTGAATATCCCGCCGTTTGGGTGGAAGTCCGCGCTGCATTTAGCGCACTAACAGGAGCGCGATAATGGCGTTTACAGAAACTTCATTAGGTGATATCGGTCACCTTGGCATTGACAAGCTTTTCAAAGTAGAGAGTGATAAGTACACCGACTATTCAGAGCGTATTGTAGGCAACGTCTTAAAGACTAAGCAAAGCTACTACAAAATGAAGTCCCTCGCGGGCTTCGGTCCTGCTGAGGACTTCGCAGAAGGTGCGGCGGCTCCTACCGACGACTATCAGGCGCTCTTTACCAAGAACTTCCTGCCCGAGCGAATCGGAAAGATGATCGAGTTCTCGGACGACGTTGCCTGGTCCGATCAGTACCGAATCATCGTCAGTCTTCAGCCAGCGATTGCTAAGAGCTTCATGTTGAAGCAGAACTTGATCGCGGCTTCGCTGGACAACCTTGGATTCTCTTCCACAACCATGGGAATGGTGGCGGGCGAAACCCTCTACCAGAGCGGTCACAGCAACAACGGCTACGCACTGTCCAACACTCCTAGCACTAACCTCGCATTCGGACCTCTTGCCATTGAGCAGATGAAGTCTCAGATGCGCAATCAGGTGAGTGCGAGAGGCGACATCATGCCCTACGACGGTGCAATCACCGTTAAAGTGCCTGTCGCGCTTGATGGTCGTGCTTGGGCTATCGCGAATTCTGAAAAGCTTGTCGGCACCAACAACAACGACAAGGCATACGCCCGCTGGAAGATCGATTTCGAGACGATTCCGTTCTACACCAGTGACACTGCTTGGTTCGCACGATACAGCGACAACGATGAGCAGGGATTGTTTTTGATTCACTTCAAGCCTTACTCGATTGAGAAATTGAGCAAGGACGAGCGACTGTTCAACCGATATGTAGCTTCTCAGAAGCTTCTTGCTGGTTGGAGAGATGCCCACGGCACATGGGGAACCCCAGGAGCTTAAAATGCCAGCAGAATCCTCTAAGTTCAAAGGGGTTTTGGCGGCATTGGCAAAGCGCTTTGCCGCTGGTCCCATGGTTGTAAATGAGGGAGCGTCGTATTACGGCGTTCCTGATTCCTACACCTTCGTTTCCCAGGTGTCTCACTCGGTTAGCGGCGTTTCAGCCACTACAACCTTGATTCCTGACAACCAGGTTCCTCATGGTTGGAGATGCTATGTCACTCGCTGTGACCTCTATGTGAATGGCTCAAATGCCGCTTCAGGCGGAACTGGAATCAATATCCAGGACTCGGCAGGAAACGTCGTTGCGGCTTTCACAACGGCTCTTTTGACCGCCAACACGGGCTACTCATTGCCTGCGGCTGACGGCACTTCGGGTGTCACCGACAACTGCATCATCGGCAAACTTGCTCCTGGCGCTAGCACTTCGGTTGGGCTTCAAGTGTTCAACCATGGCGCTGTGACTTTGGGCGCAAGCTCACCGATCACTGTCTACATTGAGGGCTATTTCGCTCCGTAAGAGCGAAGTTCCATGAACGTCGTCAATCGGCAGAGGGCGGGTAGTGGGGACGGGACGAATTGTTACGATACGGCTTCCAGTTGGTTGCTGAATCTTGATTTCGTCCCGACTCCTGGCAACACGCTGATCCTTTACTTAGGATTGCCGAACGGCATCAACATTGACCTTCTTCTCTGTGGCGGAGTCGGTGTTGACTCTGCTTACTTCGGTGGTGTCTCCAATGCGGGAGTCGCAGTTTCTGTCTGCACTGTGCCAGAGACTCCGCCGACCAACTACGAAATCCTGTTCGGCACTGGCGGACATCAGTTCTCTTCAATCGTTGAAGAAGTCCACGGGATATCAAGTCTGACGCCAGACCAGGTGAATCATGCGAGTGGATCAGGTCCCGCCTACAACTCAGGGTTCACTTCGACCACCTCTCAAAGAGTCGAGTATTGGTCGAACATCTACACCTACTACAACGCGAGTGTAGGTAGCGATCCGATTGGATCAAGCCCGTCAAACGGCTACGCGCTGTATTCAAGCAACCCCGTCAAGCACTACGAAACTGGCTGGCATTGGGCTTTCCCAAATCCGACAGCTAGCGCACCAACGATTTCAGCGGGATTGCTCCTTGGGTCCAAAACGGTTCTTGAACCTGGCATCGCTGGCGGTTCGGTGACGGACTCGAACAGCAATGTGAACACCTATTTCGGCGCGGCCTTGACCTTTCTAGGACCACACAACAGCGTTTCGGTGCTCACCAACACCAACCCACCTGGCGGGGGATTGATCCGCTTCCCAACTTTACGGACACGATAATGGCAACAACGAATTCAAACGCATTTCCCGTATATGGACAGCCATTTCGAGTTCGACTGGCATTCTACGACACGGCGACGGGACTTCTATATACAAGTGGTTTGGCTGGACTCGCGGCAACCATTTCAAAGGACGATGCTTCAGCAGTAGCGGCGACTAATACGCCGACTGAAAGCGGAATGCCTGGTGTCGTCTATCTCGATTTGACTGCTACCGAAATGACGGCACATGGAATCGTGGTGTACGTAACCACCACTAGCCCAAGCATTTTTGCACAGGCGGCGGAGATCGTTCCGCTTGTCCTAACCGAAGCCGAAGGCGCGGCGCTAGATCAGACGATTGTGCTCTATGAGCAAGTTCTGCTTGACGTAATGGCGGCGGCGCTGAACCTGAACACGCTGAACGGAAGCGCCTACACGATCTACAAACGAGACGCAACTCCAAAGCTGACAGGCACTTACACGCAAGGCACCGAAACAGCCCAACGAGGAAAGTTAGGATGATCACAGTAGTGCCTTGGCTGGCTCCAGCGCCGTGGAATCCCACCAACCTGAGCAACACGCAAAACGTGCTTTGCACACTGAATTTCGGCTTTTCACCCATCGCACAGAACGACTACGCGATCCACCGTGGCATGGGCAATCCAGTTCGATGCGAGTACAGCGGCGAGTGGTTTCCGTCTTCCCGAATTCGCACTCAATGGGATGGCAAGGTTGTCGGTGACATCTATTACGAGGAAGGTCCGAGACGATGGCGATAACTGTTCAAGCCATCTATACCGCCGTCCAAACCCATTTTTCAGACATCCCAGAAGCTACGTTCTTATCTTTGCTCAACGACGTTCACCAAGAGATCATAGAGAACATTCGGCTCACTCCTGACGTGGCTGTCACCGTCGAATTGACGGCAGGACAGCAGGAGTACGCGCTCCCTGACACCGTTCTTCGGATTTGGGAAGCGGCTTATATGGCCCAAGCGGGCGACTACCAGAGACTCAAGCAAACAAACGTTGACCGACTTGACGACGGCAGTCCAACTTGGCGCAACTACTCGCCTTCGACTCCAAGCCGAGTCTATGACCGTGGCGGCAACTTGGGCTTGGTGCCTGCTCCTGACACGACCACAAGCGGCGGTTATCCAATCGTCACCCTGTACTGCTCACAAACGAGCGACACACCGTTAGGCATCGATGATTCCTTGCCCGCGATGGCTCGAACTGGAAACGCTTGGACGTATCGAGTCTGCGAACGGTGGGCCGACATGTACCACCAAGAAATGTCTCAGTTCTTTGCGAATCTCTCAGCCCGTGAATACGAGCGATTGATTACCTACTCCTACGGTCGAATGTCGAGAGACAAGGCGGCCATCCAAATGCGGATTCCGAAAGTCCGCTACTAAGCCTGAAGAGCCTTTCACCGTGGTGGCAGCTACGGCAGGGCTCTTCAGCACGCATTCCAATGGCTCAATTCCAAAACATCCTTCATATCTTTGAGCCAGCAGGCGCTCCCGTCAAGGGAATGCGATCAGCCGTATCTCCAGCGGCGCTACCACCTGGTTACTTCTCCCAGCTTACAAACCTTCGCTTCGATGAGCTTCAACTCAAAGTTCGGAATGGCGCTACTCAGCTTACGTCGGCTGTTCCTGTTGGACCATCGGGCCATACACCGATCTTCCAAGGAGCATTCAGCGGTTCACTTCAAGGAAGCGAAGTTATCATTGCCGCCTATCAGTTTTCAGGTTTGAATCCAGTCTGGCTCTTCTCCCTTGACCCAACTGCCTTCACCTGGACTGAGATCACCCACGACGGCAGTGTTGACGCTCGAAATGGCGACACACGGTTTACGGTTGCTCAACCAGTTTCCTTCTCCGTGGTGACGGATTCGGCAGGAAAGGAAATGCTAGTCGCACAGAACGGCACCGACTATCCAAGAATTTACGATCCATCCCAAGCTGTTCACGAGCAAGTCTCGATTCACCAGCCGATCACTCCACCAACCGTCACTAGCACTCAGCAAGTGTTGCTCGATTGGCCTAACAAGGCTCCCATCTGGCAGGCAAATCGTGTTGGCGTTGTATACGGAAACAACCCAGGAACTACGGGCTCAATCATCATGGCCGACATTGGATCGGCGGACAATCTAGCCGCTCAGATGACCATTGGTACAAGCGTTGCCAGCGGAAACTACAGCGTCTTCGACTGGACGATTGGGGCTCCTTCATACAATATCGCTGGATCAAGACAGATCGTCTTTATCGTCAACTCCACGTACCTTGGCTTGTGGTCCAACCTCAAAATACAACTTTACAATGAGGGAAGCGGAGCCAATGTCACTGTCTATGATCCGTCCTCCCCTACCTCTTTGACATGGCCGATCTACGTGACTGACGTTGATCCTGCGAACACGAATACCTATGCCGTGGCCTTCAGCTTGGACGGTTTAGACACGACTTCCTTAGCTATGACCGCTTGGACTGCGATCAGATTTACTTGGGTGGGAGGAACGGCACCATCTACAGAGCAGACGGCAGACTTCTTCCTTATCGCGGCTTCGGGCACGATCCTTGGCGGTTGCCAATATGGAATTGCGTGGGAAAACAGCCAATCGAGAGCAGAGTCATTCGGACAGTTTCTTACGACAAATACCGCCACTCTACAGGCGTCGGCAGGCACTCCGAACAACGGTTTGACCCTTCCAAACAGCGAACTCCTTTACTACAACTCGACTGTCAGCTACCAGAACGTGAGCGCGGCGGAGATCGAAAACGGCACCGACACTCTGAATATCTATCGCTTGGATGCGGGAGAAATCAACTATGATCTTGCCGAATCCGTCGTCGTCAATACCTTTGTTTCCAACGCATGGGTGACGACCAATGCAGGCGAACTGCTCACTCAGGCCGACACAACCGCGACCTCAGACAAGATCACGACTCGAATTCTTCCAGACGCGTATCACCTGCCGATTCCTGCTGGAAACTGCATGGTCGCCTCAAACGGGCGCTTGTTCGTCGGCGGAGTCGGAACGGCCAAAGCCGATGTTTGGATCAGCAACTACAACTATCCGACTCGCTTTAGGCAGACAGTCAGATTCTTCAGTTCGAGCTACGCCGATCCGTATTCTCCGACCGTTGATACGTTCCCAGGTGAACACGTCACGGGATTTTCCCTAATAACGGGCTCCTTGATCGGAGTCAACACGGTGGCTGTATTCACCGACCGCGCAACTTGGATGCTCAATGGAAATGATGCAACATCCTTGTCAGCACCAAGCCAAGTCGGAAGACACGGCTGTCCTTATCCAGGCACCATCGCGAACCATTTGAATTCCGTTTACTGGGTTGATGAGGAACGGCAAGTACGCCGATATGCGGGCGGCTCCATGTCTGTGATCAGTCGAAACATGATCGATGACAAGCTTTTGACTGCGACTCTAACGAATTCTTCAAGCGCTGTCGCAAACGAGCGCTACTACTTGGCTTATCAGCCGTCTGGTGCATCCACCCAGACGCACACGCTAATTTACGAAGAACTCTATGGGGAGTGGTGCGAGGACGTTTTGGCCGCTGGAGATGCGACTGGATTAGTCAGCGTCGATACACAGCCGCTCCGAGTTATCTACGCTTTTGCCAAGGGCGGACAGGTTTACCAGACAGAAACACCAGGGCAAGCTACGGACGCAGGAACAGCCATACCAGTCGTGATTTCGACGGCAGAACTCCACAATTCCATGTGGAATCGAGTCACGAACGGCGCTATCGGAATCGTAACCGATAAGGTATCTGACACTCTGACAATCACCCGAACTTGGAAGAACAAGACGGGAGGAACGGACGGAACAATCACCCTTTCGAATGCTCCGCTCGAAACTGCTTGGCTTTGGGAAACATGCACCAACAATGTCCAACCAGGTGGAAGCGGGCTTTCTGTAATCATCACGATCACAGGAAATCTTCCCGCTGAAACTCAGATTTATTCTCTCTGCACGTACCTAACGAGCAACGGTCAATCGGGAGCCAGCGTTGGCTAACACCGACCCAACAGTCCAGCAACTTGGACTTGCCGTTGGTCAGCTTAACCAGAAGATTCAGCAATTGACTGCTACTCAGTCCGCATCTACAGCGGTGACAACGAATGTCGCCACTGCCAGCACCAAGGCGACAACGAGTTCAGGTTCCTACACTGAGATCAATCCCGTTGTCCAAATCCTTTCGTCGGGAACGGCAGTCGGCTGGACGACTATCGACCTCAGTCCATATATCGGCACGAACGTGAAACGAGTGGTGCTTAACGGCTACTGCAAGACTTCGGGCTCTCCCGACAACGTAGAGCGTGAACTTGACTTCAGGGCTGATTCAGGCTCGATTACAA
>Ga0206960_1084_pt2 | contig 18698 bp, 15 predicted proteins | sample Alteio_BWOrgHeat_29_FD_153255 | JGI IMG/M metagenome (GOLD analysis project Ga0206960, IMG submission 153255) | Enriched cells from forest soil in Barre Woods Harvard Forest LTER site, Petersham, Massachusetts, United States -... | ecosystem: Environmental > Terrestrial > Soil > Temperate forest >... | reverse complement strand
GTTTTTTTCTTCGGCGTGCAGTTATTGAAGTCGATGAGTGAAGCTAAGTGCATAGTTGGCCTTTTAAATTAAGTCTTTGGAATAAGTCAAAAATTTGTGCGAGATTTTCAAACACAATGCCCGCGTTCTGTGAGCACTGTGAAATGTAAAATCAATGCCTTGGGTTAACTGAGTATTTACTACGAGATATTTATGAACCTGAAAATAAAAGCCATGTTAATTATTCTTATAAATACCATGCCTGTCCAAGCCCATCAGGCCATGGACATTCTAGCAGCAGAAAATAATACTCTTTTAAGCTTTGAAAGCGCAAAAAGAGAAGCAAACATAGTATTAAACTCAGGTTTTATCGGACCTCCTCAGGCCTGGTATACCAAAGATAACGATTTAGTAGTGCTCATTACTCGGTTTAATGAGACTCTGACTGGTATAAATATACGCGGTCGACTATCGGTTATCTATAGTGAAGATGCCTCACCTGATTTCGCTCCCACTAAGAAATTTGGCTGCAAAAACATCAAGACGAGCTTTCGCATAATTGATTTACGGACTTCTCAAGTAGGCGGTAAAATTGTCTTTGCTGGAGAGCAGATTGGCTACGTCATTATGGATGAAAAAACTCGATTTTTTGGCAGTGTTGAGAACGGAGTCAGATTGATGGTGCCTACGGGCTTCGAGCTCAGCCCTTTTGCTATCAAACATCTTCTAAACGCGAATACAAATACACTTACGTGGAAAGATTTAGTTATGACGCAGGATAAGTTGTCCAAAAAAGAGAAGATCTATTGGTAAAATCTGTAACCGATTTTTAGCGCCTAGACCCTTTTGAGAATCAAATGATTCTCGATGGTTGAGCAATTAAGCTAAACTATTTTTTCGCCGGTTGTCCGCAGCGCACGATTAATCGAGAATGCAGCTATCCAAGGAAATGTAGTTTGCCGAAAATTGCGCATCATTTCATCTTGAAATCGGTCTAGGCTCAAGGTATCAGGTTGGATTATTTTGTCGTCCAAATAAACCTCTGACGTCTTGCCATGTGGGTATGTAGAATCGAGGTGCCTCCACCGTGTTACCCTCCTGCATGGCTTGCGGCAACGGCACTTTGTTCCTACAAAGCTCGGTATCAAAAAAAACTTCTGATAAATTAATAACAGACGAAGCATGCTCAAACGGCGGACTAAAGATTTTATCTCCACGCATAAGGAAATATTGATTGTTTGTCACTTGCAAAGCGCATGGTAAAGGCAGCGGCGAGGTGCATGCTTGTGTTTCAATATATTCGCTGGTAAAAGACATCAAGAATGCCACGTCAGCCGGGGCGTAGCAGTCAGTTAGTTCCGTTTCGCCCTGAAGATAGTAACACCCTCCAGTTACATGGGCCTTGTTTCTAATTTCATTTGCCTCTGCATCAAATACAATATCGCAAATTTGACTCGCTTCAATGTTGACGGAAAATAGATAAATTACAGCCAAGCTCAACAATGTGCTTTTCTTATAGTTAATAGACCCCATTCAAGCCCCCCTTTTCTGTCAACCTTTCAAATCAAACATTCTATCTTTTCTGAAAACACCGCCGACCTTGGTTAAGGACAACGTTATCTCGCAATTAAAAATTATTGCTTTTGTAAATATATATCAAAAGTGCCGGTCTTAATTTGTGCGCCCGGGTGTAAATTAAAGCTCGTTATAAGACTCTTTTGTCTTTCTGCTGAAATTTTTTGCAAGAGAAAATCAAGCTGGTTAAGTTGATTGATAACGCTGCCATCCACCGACTTTCCTCCAACCGTTGCTACAACTTCAGGAAAGGAATTTCCGTCAAAATACATTTGCGTTACCAGTGTTTTGTAGCCAGGAAGGGTGATGAGAAAATGAATATGTGGAGGTCTCATCCAATTTCCAGAAGCAGGATATGGTCCAGGTACAATTGTCTTAAATATGAAATATCCGTCGGCATTTATCGTTGTTGAGGCGTAATATTGAAAATATGGATCCGCAACGGCTGGATTGGAATCACTCGGGTGTCGATATTTTCCGCTTTGACAAGCCTGCCAAATTTCAACAACAGCACGAGCTAGGGGCTCGCCATCAGTATTCATAACTCTGCCCTGAACGTATACAGCAACACCAGCGGCAGAAAGACCACGACCAACCACAGTCAGATCGCTATCACTTTCATCAGGAAGAGTGATTGGATAAAAGGGGCCACTGGGCTGAGCTGGTGTCGATTCATGAGCCGCGGCGCTCATTCCTATCTCGCGTTTTGAAAGCGTTGGAATAGTGTCACTATGCTCGAGACTCAGCAATTCACCAAGACGTTTTTCATTGAAGGTTGCATAGGTATTGAAACAAATAACAAGAACGGAAAGCAAAGAGCACACCGCATATTTTTTCATGAAAGGATCCGTCTCTAAAAAACGTAGCCATAACAAGAATTTGCATACTTTTATTTCCGAGTCTTTTTCACTCAGGTATTGGTTTGTTTGTGTGATTAAATAAGGTGCTTAAAAGCACGGTTTCAAAGTCGTTTGGTTCGCTTTGTTCGCGTTTCCAGTTTATGAGCGCCGTGTTATTTGAATAGAGGAGCACAACCTCTCCTCTTTGCAAGCCTCTCTCTTGAATTATGCTTGAAACTAAGTCCCCAATCTTAAATCCATTTCTCTCTTTAACTATAGTTCCATAACTAAAAGCGCCACTGCAAAGGTACTGACGAGGGCCAAAATCTCCGTGAGCTAGGTGCGGGCAAATAGTGAAGTACATTGAAGGACAAGCATTGGTCACGAAAACGGTCTGGTAATTAAGCGTTCCGCTGCGACGAATTGAAATTACTTGATTTATTTTAGGCTCTTCGGGCAAAGGGCGCACAACAACTGCTAAGCTCTGCGATGGCCTGCTTTCGCGTCTGTGAAGATCGAGACCTGAACCTCCGCCAGCAACGACCCCTTGGGCAATCAAAACCGCTACAAAAAAAATGGTAATTTTTCGAATAAGGTAGTTCATACACAACCTGTCATGCCATTTTTCAATGAGCTTAGCTAGCGGTACGGCAGAGCCAACTCATTAATTAATTGAGTGATTATTGGCAATTACCATAGCTGCTTTTTATCTCTTGAACTAAAGCTTGATTTGCAGTATATAAAAATCAATTAATTAAGATTTATTTTAACTGCGTAATTTATTTAAATAGAGTCGAAATTCTATCTTCGGAATCACTTCATGTATAAATTTTATATTTTTCTTTGCAGCGTTTTGCTTGCAACTTTTGTTGCTGCCTCACCCGAATACAATGCTCCAAGCAGAGATATGCCCACAACCAATTTTTTTGGTGGCTTTGTATTTTCCCCGGAAATCTATAATCCCAGTAATGGCAAGTCAGCTCAGTTGCCAGATTTAAACAACATTGGAATCGGTACTGAAGCATCTATATATTATTGGTTAAACGGTGGTGCAAAAGTTAACATGCTCTTTGCTCAACAAGGACGTGCTCTCAACACTATCATTGAACTTTCTCCTTATATCAAGTTTCAACTTCCCATCGATACTCTGATTGGCCGCTTTACGCCTTACATGACTATTGGCGCTGGGGGCAGTTTCATGAATGGCTTCCCGGAAGAATTTGGAAATGTTGTCGGCCTTTATGCGTCGCAGGCTGTGGGTTTCAATGGAAGCGCAGTTGGTGGCATTGAATATTTTCCTATTGTTCCGTTAGGGTTTTTCGTTGAGGGTGGCTACAGAACCAACTTTTTGAATGTGAGTTATCGTGTTCCCGTCGTTACAGAGGTCTTGACCACCTTAGAAGAACGGACTCAGGGTACTTGGCTTAAAGCACCCATAATGAATTTCGGCGTTCGTATTGCGTTGTAGGAAGAACATGATGAAAAAATATTTAGTAATTATTGCTTTACTTATTAATAGTGCTTACGCCGACCATCAAGAGAAAAAGATACAACTGCTGCCCCATCAGATTGCACCGATCAAATATCTACAAGAACACCCTGAACAAAAGGGCATTCTTATTAATCATTATATGGGTACAGGCAAAACTTATCTGGCTTTGGGGATGAGCGAGGCCTTTGCTGATAAAAAAATTGTCATCATCGCTCCGCGCTTTATTGAAGGGCATTGGCAGCAACATGTTGAACAATTTAATGTCGTCAATAAAAGCCGCTATGAATTTCTTTCCTATCACAATGCACCTGATGCACTGCTCAATAGAGACTTAAGCAATACTATTGTCATCTTAGATGAATGCCACAATATTGTTCAACTTTTGCACTCCGTAGACCCAGTCCTCAATCAAAAATATTCGGAACTCTATCTTCATTTACAGACGAGTAACCGCATTATCGGCATGTCCGGAACGCTGATTTATGGCGAATCACTTGATCTTGCTTACCTTGTGAACCTTGTTTCTGGTAAAGAGCTCTTGCCTTTTAATGCTGAAGAATTCCGGTTGAAATATACTGCGGTAAGGCCATGGCAGTCTTTTTTTAGAGGACATCTGACGGAAAGCATGCTTCTTCAAACTGCACTACCGACGTATACCTTGTTATTCTCTACTATAGCTGGCGCAGGCTTAGCTGCACTCCCGATTTTTGCAGCTGCTACCCTAAGTTTGCCTCTTATCAATGCGCTAACGCCGGTGACGCCTTTCTCCTTTCGTGAACTAGAAGCCGAAAAATTCAAAGCCATAGCTGACAAGTACATCTCTTTTTACGATATAAGCGAGCTCAACTCCGATGAGTTCCCGTCGAAAAAACTCAATGTGGAAGAAGTAGCCTATAACGATGACCAATTTGAATATTTTCTTGATTTTGCGCAAAATAGTTTAAAGACTGATGATCTTATGAAAATTATTGATGATCAAAGTCGTCAACATGTGAGCATCAATAGCACGAATATTCAGGCAAAAATGCAGAGCATGCCTGGAGCGGGCAGACAAATTGGCAATTTGAGTTTTTCGATGCCAACACCAAAATTTGAGCGAATTCTTGGACATATTAGGAAGGCTGGCACGCCGCAAACGGTCGTCTACTCCAACTATTTTAAAGCAGGTATTCAAGCCTTTGCCACATACTTGGATTCAAAGGGAATGAGCCAAGAATATGCCATGCTTTTGCCAACAGCCTCGCCGAGCGAGCAAAGTCGCATTATCAGAGACTATAATTCAGGCAAGACCAAAATATTATTACTGCATCCAGAAATTACTGAAGGTATTTCGCTTGTCGGTACCAGACAAATGCATATTTTGGAGCCAGTTTTAAGCAATACTGCTCTTAATCAAATCATTGCAAGAACGGTTCGTTATCGCTCGCATATGCACCTTCCAAAAGCACAACGTCATGTGGATGTTTATCTATGGAAGTCAACGGTTCCTCGTCTAAGTATTTGGACCTATGCTGCGAAGAAAAAAGATTGGTGGAAGCGTTACTCTGAGCTCAGTGACTGGAGTCAGTGGGGCGGCGGCGTTAGGCAGGTTGACCCATTCTATGATAGAAAAGTATTCTCGCCGGATTCTCTTGCTCATATGCGGCTTGAGCATTTGGACAACAGTGTTGATTCGCTCAATAGAATTTTGAAAGAGCATTCTATTGAGTCGGCTCAAGCATAAAAGGTTTGTCACTTCTCCCTTTTTAAAGGGAGATTGAGAGCGATTTTGTCTAACATGCTGCAAGGTGACAAGTTATAGACTACTTTTTTCATCGCTTGCGGCATGCTCTCTATGTTCCGCCTGCACCGTACGAAAAGGTAGTTTTGGCGATAGGCGTCTCACTTTTCCTTCTTCTCCAAGCATCAATCCTACCGAGGATAATCTTTGCTCGAAGCTACGTCGGTCACTGGTATTTAAAGGAAAGGGTTGTTTTTGCTCGTCGGTTAGAGGAACCAATAGTGGTTCTGGAGCCATCCCAGCACGATGGTCTACAGTGCGCATCGCATGAGTGAGAGAGTCTGGATATGATTCTAATATCGCGTCTCGACAGAGCTCAAAAGGTGCGCCGCTCAGTAAGAGAGGGCCAAAGCGATGTTGTTGATATCCATGACGAGCAAATAGTTCTGGACTCAGCGTCTCATGCCACCAAATTTCTTCGCTCAACTCCTGAGAATAACGATAGGCATTAACGTCTTCATGATAGCGCACTGCCATTAAATCAATAAAACCATGTTTGGTAAGCTCGACTTCTTTGACGAAGCGGGGCATATGCGAGTGCGCTAAATTTTTTACAACGCGCTTCCCAAGCTTGGGTACAGATTCATGGCTTTCGCTGAGATAGACTTGCAAACTTAAACCAGGAACCTTACGCAAAGATAGACCGTATTTTTTGAAAAATGGTTGCAATGCGAGGATATCTTTGAGGTGTCCCTCAAGAACAGCGAAATCGGCGTCATCATCATGAGGCAACAGTCCCTGATTTCTCAACATGCCCAACAGCGTTCCCCCAATTGGCACCATAGGAATGTGATTATCAGCCAACAGCATTTGCGTGACGCCCACGATGTAATAAATTTCAACCGCACGCTCATGCGAGATCGGTGGAAACGCTTTATTAAATTCTTCCATGCTCATTGGCTCGTCGAGCTTAGGCAAATCGCGATTTTCATGATCCTGTGTCACCCAACGCGCATGTCGAAAAAAGGATGGGGGAAGGGAGCTTTTCGCAAGCGATAGATAAAATTTCTTAGTTAGATCGGGCAAAGCAAAAGTGGATTGCCCCGTCAAAAGCGATAAGGCCACGAATAATCCTAACTTTCTAACAATGAGCATAGCAATCTCCCTTTCTCATTGAACAAAAATGAAGCCTGATTATGCCCGCGTTATCGAGGAAAAATATTAAATACTCGTCGTGCTCAAGCATGAATAGGAGTGACTATTTGAAAGCTGATATTCAAAAAGTCCGCTAAGTTCGTAAAGACCCTGCCTGCGCAGTAAACCTGCCGCAGTATAACCATAATAATTTTTTTGGCTTAAATTCACGGGCCACTCCCGCAAAAATTTTGCGCATTCAATGTATTTTTCCCGTTCTTCTGGGGTGAAGGCATATATTATTTTTTGTGCAAGAGCATGAGCCAGAGTGCCATAGATTTCGTCATGTTTGGTAAGCGCACTGGCGCTATAACCGGAGAGCAACCACATTGCAGCACAACTACCTCTAATGGCCGCTACAAAAAGCGGACAGTTGCCTTCGGAATCGGTTGTTTCCACATAATGCTTTATTTCTTCAAGGCCCACCGTTTTTTCTAGCGTTTTCAAGAAGTAAGCAAGAAGTGGTATCGAAGCTTTCTTGACAATAATAATTAAAGGGGTGGCACTATATTCTTTCCCACGTTCCCTACTGAGAACGACAGGGCTCATTAAATCAGTATCGTATTTACAAAAAGATCTAAAAGCCTCCTCTTGTATTTCACATAACTTGCGGGAAAATGTCTGAAACTTTTTACAAAGAGACGCGAATGCTTGCGAGCGTTGCTGCCGACCATCTTCCAGCTTGGTAGATTCTTCAAGCAAACAATCAAGAATTGCCAACTCACTTTCTTCTGGATATTTTTCAAAATTGACTATTTGTGATACGGCCGCTTTTAAATGCGTTTCGTCTGAAAGACCTTGCCGTTTCATTTTATATCCACTATGCGCACCAGCTTGCATCAAAGCGCGCACCACCGCTAAGTTGGCGTTCCGAACAGCAATTTCAAGAAGCGTATGCTCGCACAAGAGATTCCATCGAAATGGCCCTCCACCAGACTGAAACAATTGATTAACATCAGCTCTTGCATCCAATAGGCACTGCAATTTGCCAACATGACCAGTTCGAACAGCGCTCAACATTCCTGCAATAGGTTCTGCCTTTTGTTCTAAAAGCAGCTGCACGTCGGCTACACTTTTCGTGCTATCTTCTATGGCTTCGCGCAAGTCACTCGCCAGATCTTCGCCGTTTTTCGTCGCTGACGAAGAACCAGAAAAGCACAGTCCCACACTCAAAATAGCACTTAAAGAGAGAGCTCGCATACAAACACTCCGACAGCATCCAGACAGAGCACATGTTGGTGATTCGCTATCAGCTTTGCCCAATCCGTACTTGAGCTCTGATAGCTAACTTAAGTCAACTCATAACCAACACCGCGCATTTCTTAATCATCATAATGATCGCGCACGCTGTGAACTATTACTTTGTTGCTTCCATCCCCTTGAGAAATAAATTCGCAAACCAGACGATGACCTTTAATAATAGTTGCTGACCACAGCCCTTTTTTATCTGCTGTCAAAAGATGGAAGGCACGTATGTCCCCAGCCGCAGCAGAGCCTATGTGATGGTTAATTCGAGCGCGGTGCTTGGAAAAAGAACCATCACTCATGGCGTTGAGCTGTCTTTGCGCTTGTTTGGTAAAGGTCACCCGTGAAGAGGCGTCGTAAGACATAGAAGCAGTTTCTATTCCAAACGATGCGGCACACTCTGCTTCTGACAATGATTCATTCTCGAGTGCACGAGCAAATGGGCTTGGTTCCTCAACGAAGAGCTCCTCTTCACTATCGCTTGTTTCATCTGAAGTAGCGGATATTGATTCGGCCGCTAATCTGCCTTCTTTTAAGGCCTTCTTTCGCTTTTCTCGTTCTGTTGCACTCTCTAATGTTTCTGACTCCGACGAACAGACCGATGCTCGAGCAGCAACAAGATCAATCGAAGGAACCGCGCAAACAGGGATTTCCTTAAAAGTTTTCTTTTTAGGAATTTTGGGCAAAGTTGTTGCGCCGCCACCATCACGCTCATCCATTGGCAAGTCAAAAATAAAATTCTCTCCTGTACCTTGCAAATAGTTTTCTAAGACCACCTGGGCCTCCATTGCCCGGAAATCACCTAAAGCCGCCGCTTGTCTGAGATAATCGAGTGCCAAAGCCAAGTTCTTATTCACTCCAAGTCCTTGAAAGTGAAGCGCGCCAAGCACGCGCAACGCATCAGACCGACCAGGTGCGAGGCGATCATTCAGAAGTTTACGACAAAGATCGGCTATGGTGCGATAACGCTCGGTATGGCTTGGGAACAACGAAAACATAGCCTCATCACAATACCACAATATAAGATTCCATAAGCCAGGGTTATCTCCGCCAGCATCAGCAGCGCGTTTAAACAGTGCAAGTGCCGTACCCATAGGGTCATCACCCAATTTGCCTCTTCTAATTGTCCAGGCTAGTCGGCATACCATTTTCATGTCATCAGGATTCTGAGCAAATTGTTCAGCAGCTTTCTCCAGGCGCTCTTGGTAGCTTAATTCAAGGCCAATTTTTCCTTCTAAAAACAGTTCGCCTCGAATAGGAGCCACCTGTTTAGGAGGAAGTTGAGCCAAAAGATCTATCAACCTTTGGAGATTTTCCGGGCTGTCATGTGCACGTGTGGCTATAACATTTATCACAAAACGTATCCAAATCTGAGAATCGGCGGGGTCTAACTCAGCGGCCTGAGCATGAAGTTCGTAGGCCTTATTGAACCCTTGTTCTAAAGAAGCATCTTTATCAACTTTGCCTTTAAGATGCATTGTGCCTAAAGTCGTTAAACTACTCGAGCATCTCAAAGGCGTCAGCAATTCTACAGCGCGGGCATAGTGCTCCTCATCGGATAACTCAGGTCTAATATGCTTATTTTTCCAGAGAAGGGCTAAACCGACTAATGACTCGGTGGTGCCAGATGCTGTAAATGCTTCATAAGCTTCTTCATAATATTTTCTGTGCATAAACCAGCGGCCCATAACGCTTAAATCTTTGCGAGCAGCTAATTCCGCTTCTGGAAGTGGCTTTTTTAGAGCTTTCTTAGTGTAATCCATGGCCAACTTATAACGCTCATAATGAGAAAGATCGGGTCTTACCTTTGTGTTTATCAATAAAATTGAAGCATTAATGAGATGGCTTGGGTCCCCTTTTTCAAAGGCCTGAAAAGCTTCTTCATTGTGGCCATTCTTCACCAAATATTCGCCCCATAAAGTAAAAAATACTGGGTTCTTCGCACGGGCTAATAGCGGAAGCACCAATTCTCTAAACTGAGAAAAAGGAATATTCAATTGTTCATCTAAAGTGGTTTCTCGACCAAGCCAAGTATTGGCTACATGTTCACAAGAAGCTGGTAAATGAATTTGCGGAACCAAATATTTTAGCAATAGAACTTTTGTACTTAAAGCAAGTTCAGGGAATTTGTTTTCGCCCACATTGAGCGCTATCCCGGCAAATATTCGGCTTTGAGCGTCTCGATCTATTGCGCCAAGATTTCTAGGAAAAATGGCATTTTGAGTAACTTTAACAAAGTTGAGCGCAGCAGGATTCTTACTCTTTTCAAGTTTTTTAAGCGCTTCTTTGGAATTTTTTTTCCCAATAGTTAACTCAACAAAGGAATGAATGAGTTTTTGAACTTCAGTAAGAGCAGGTAAAACACTTGTTTCAGCTGCCGCTACCGCACCAGCCGCCGCAACCCCTCTTCCATAACAAAAAGCTTGTTGGGTGAAAATAAGAGATAGAGCAATATAAAAGCGAACCATTAGTATTCCGAAAATAATTGAATTTAATCTATTAATTATATGGGATTTTAATATTTAGTCAATATATATCTTAATACACTTAACCATTTGATGCCATACAGTATATTAATCACAATAAGTTAAGAAGGCGGTGCATTGTAATTCCACCTTCGGAGAAGGGGTAATCTCCCTTTAAAAAAGGGAGAAGTGCATAACAAAACCTTAACTTAAATTAATAGCCAACTCTGTAGTAAAGCAAAGAGACAATAAAGCTCCTTAAACAGACGCTTAATCTATATAACATTAAACATATCATGAATTTCGCTAAAAAGGCTACTGAACAGAGCCATTATGCCAAAAATCAACGATCTCATTCACTCTTTCATTATAGTGGACCTGAGCTGCAATTCTGTCAGCATCTGCAGTGCTCGAAAAGAAGCTCAAGGCAAAATGCTGCAATGCGGCGCAATAAACTGAGTTTACTAGAGTGAGTCCAAGACCCTTATTGGGAGTCGCATATCCGGCAGCATCCCCAAACAAGATTGTGGGAAGTACATAGTCCAGCAAGGCAGACGTGTCGGCTTTGCGAAACCCGCCGGTGAAGCGTTGCGGGCGAGAGCTTTGGTCAATCCGCAAATCTTCATAGCTAAGAGTCGCCAGTTGCGAGTGCAAAGCGGGATCCATTGCGAGTAAATGATGAGCAGCTTTTTGTAACACTAAATCGACACTACCTTCGGGGAGAACACCTCGAACGTTGATAAATAAAGTGTGGTCTTTTGGGTGCAAAGCACCATAGCTCACCGACTCTTCGACTGCTCCAGGCTGAACGGCTAAGGTTTGGTAACCGTAAGGCACTTGCAAAAGTTCTCCCAAGTGAACAGCACCCGAACACCAGGGTTCATCTTCTAGGCCCGCTGCTGACAGCATCTTTACATTCATTTGCTGACGCGTGGTGCTGCTGGCCCCTTCCGCAACAATAAGCAAAGCAGGATTACTCAGAGCAATAGATTCAAAGCCCACATCTATTTTAAATGTATTCTTTAGTCCATCAATCTCACTAATCTTGCCGTTGATGATTATAATCCGAGGCTTATCAACAAGCTTCGGGAGCGTTAATAATGCCTCATTAAGACACGCTTCCATTTCGTTGAGACCCAAAGCCCAAGCTCCCCAACCGTCTTCAAAAAAAATATCAGCCACGGGACCATTCCAGTTAATGGTGCGTGGAAGCTCATCAATGGTTGAGTTTCCCGAATATTCTTCACCGATTTTAAAGTGAAAGACAGGAGCAGAGCTACCGACACGAGCGAGTCTCTCCCAAATTCCCAGCTGTTTGAGCATGTTGATTGCAGGCGGACGTAAATTAAGCATGTTACCGCGCACATAAGCAGAGCGGTGCTCAACAATCACCAAAGTTTTATTGCGCAGAACTGCCATGCTTGCGCTTTCGCTGGTGCCGATTAAGGAAGACTCTTGCAACGTTGCCAGCGTCCAGGCAGCAATGAGCCCCGCTGGTCCACCACCACTGATAAAAATGCACTCCTCGCTCCGCAGCTTTTTAAGCTGTTCAACCCCGCCTTCGCTAAAGCGAATGTTTTTAGCATCAACTCCAGATGTTATAAACAGCGCCCAAAGAAAAACAGAAGCAAACTTTATGAAATATCGCGAAGCCATGGCTATTCCTGAACATAGAAAAGACATTTGGCGGCCTAACATCCGATACTATGGCTGTCAAACGCATGCAAAACAGCGAGCCCACGACTAAGGAGCAACTGAATCTCCCTTTGGAAAAGAAGTCGCTCCGTTAATTCCCACTTTGGAAAAAAGGGGCGGGGGGATTTATTCGAGGATACTACACAAAAAATCCCTCTCAATATCCCTTTAAAAAGAGAGAAGTGCAGGACAAAAACCTTAACTTTGTATATTGCCATTAAGCCTAGACACCGTCTTTTTGATTACTTTCTCCCGTCTCTTTCACGTCAGCATTACCAGCAAGAATAAGTTTTTTGAAATGAGTCTCCGGCGGTGTTTCAACGCCCTCACCAGGTGCAGGATAGCAATAGACATCTTCCCCTTTGTCGTAAACCATTGGACCGTTGCCAAACTCCACTACTTCATCATCAGGTGAGCAAGGAAGTTGTATCGGGGGAGCGAGTTGCTGATGGACTCTTTGTGTTCCCGATGTCGATACTTTTTGCTCTGCCAACCACTGTAAAAACATATCCTCATCATTTTTTTGCATTCCCCAAGAAGCTTGAGAACCCAAAAAAAACACGTGCATAAGAAATAGAAAATATCGCTTCTTTATAACCATGGTCAATCCTTCACACATTATTCGGTTAAAAATATTCCCGAATACGCTCTACATGAAGCACTTGAAAAGACATATGGATTCAAATATTTCACATCTTCGTCTCATTTTGATTAAGAAATTAGCGACAGCAATGGACAAAAAAAGAAAAATAGCCCCTCACTTGCGCAAGGGACCAGAAAATTAATCAGGTTGCACCTCATATTCTGCAGCTCAGAATCATGTATTGGCTGCGGGTTTTACCATTAACTCTTCTTCAACGGCATTGTCTGAAATCTTCTGACGCGCCCGTTCGATTTCAATTTTTAGACCAGAGCTCACCAAAGTAGAAACTCGTGAGTCTGTCCAGTCTATTTCCTGTAAAATGGCTTCAAGACTTGGACGTCGTCTGAAAAGAGTGGCAATGCAGTTATCGAGATCAGCGCGAGCGGCGCTTGCCACCGCAAGATATTGTTCCCAAGCAGCTATATCCACTTGATCATCCGCCGGAGACAATGAAGCTCCCGGAGTAATATCCGTCGTCAAAAAATCACGAATCATAAAGAAAGGTGTCCGTTGAGTATCGCCACAACATCGGCAAACATGGGAACCACAGTGTTCAAACCCTTCGGCATGAGAATTATTACAACAAGCATCACTAAATTGCTCAGTACCGTAGCTACTTTGAAGATAGTTACGCAGCTCTAAACGAATTATATGCTCAACTAGGCCAACCCGTTCCAAAGGAATGGTCGCTGCGGCTGCTGCATCTATCTTAAACTTGTCTTCCCTATCAGAATCTAGATCAGAATCCGGTCTGAGCATCAGTATCGCATTAATGATCGAACCACTTCTAATGTTATATTGTGCCAACGAGCGTTCATCCTCAAGCTGCTTGGTCTCGAAAATAAAGCGAAGGTAACAAGATATACCCTCTTGCACACTTAAACTTTTCTTAAGTTCGCCAACAGTACAGTCTGCATTAACATCAACTGTTATCCTTCGCCCAGTTAGAAAGTTCACAGACACTGAAATTTTTTCGTCTGATTCTAAAGAACTCGCAGCCCCTGCAGACGCCGAAAGCATCGCTAAAGAATTTTTTGCAATGATCACTAAGACAAATACTAATACATTAATTCTATTCATTTTTAAAACCATTAATTGCGAAATAACTATTAAAAATACACCCTATTAATTACAAGTAATTAAGTGCCTGAAAAGCAGTATCTTGTCAACCAACCGCTTTGGAGCGGTCACACCCATATTACAGGGTGTCATGCCGCTTATGCTATGGGCCCGAAAATATACTCAAACAAATCCTTTGTTTACTCGATGTGCCCCCAGACTTGAACAAAAAAGCATTAATTAACAACAGATAGCTTATGCTTCCAAACGCGTTTAACCGTAATAATCTCGCCGGAATTCTTGGCAATGCTCTCGAGTGGTATGACTTCTTAGTCTACGCAAGTCTTGCTCCCGTTCTCGCAGAGCTTTTTTTTCCCAACAAAGATCCCTTTGTCGCGTTGATGCTCACCTTTAGTGTATTTGCAGGTGGCTTTTTTGTCCGACCCTTGGGTGGACTCATGTTAGGGCACATGGGCGATAAACTTGGCCGCAAACGCGTATTGATTATCTCCATAACCACGATGGCGCTAACCTCATTGGGAATTGGCTTGCTGCCAACTTATGCACAGATTGGTATCGCAGCGCCCTTACTCATCATTGTGCTTCGACTCTTGCAGGGTTTTGTGATCGGCATCGAGCTGTGCACGGCGAGCTGTTTTTTGGTGGAAAATGCCGATTCGCAATATCGGGGTTTTGCCGCAAGTTTGGTGATGGCTGGCGCGCATTTTGGAGCCTTTGCGGGACAGTTGTCTGCCGGAATTATCGCTTATCCCGCTATAGCGCAGGCATTAGGTGCATCGGCATGGCGAGCGCCTTTCTTACTCGGCGGAATTCTCGGCTTGGTTGGTCTACGGATTCGCTTACGTTGCGACGAATCAAAAGAGTTTAGTCAGACACGGCAAACAGCAGAGCCCCTCGAAAAACTCGCTGGTCACATTGGATCTTTAGTTCAGATTGTATTTTTAACCAGCGTAATGTCTGTGGGAAATTATTTTTTACTTACTTATTTCAGTAATTTCTTTGCGGTAACCAAACATTTTCCTGGCTACCTCGCATCAAGCATGGTTGCCCTCGGAACACTCGTAGCAGTGGTTACGATTCCATTTTTTGGACTGCTGTCAGACCGGCGCGGGCGTTATCCAATTTTTGTAACAGCATTGGTCGTAATGCTCATATGCGCGTATCCAGTATTCTTGTTGGTTGCATCGACAAATGTCGCGATCGCAACCGCAGGTGTGGTAATTTTTGCCCTCATGATTGCGCCAATTGGCGCCCTGATTCCTGTCATGATGACCGAAATTTTCCCAGTCGGTGTACGCAATCGAGCGTCGGGAGTGAGCTACAATATTAGTCTGGCCATTTTTGGCGGAACAGCGCCGCTGGTTGCTTTGGGTCTGCGGCAATGGACCAAGCTTGATACCGCACCGGCTTTCTATATCATGGCCTGCGCCGCACTGTCGCTTATGACAATGCTCACCTTACGCGGTCGTTTGACGATGGTCCGTCTCATAAGAAAAGCAAACTAATCAGAAAACTCGCATGAAAGGGCAGTAGAGTTTATACTGAATATGACTTCTTAGGAGATTTTTATGAAAGTACGTTCTTCTCTGTTTTTTTGCGTATTTACCGCTTTCCTATTATTTCCACACCACACTCTTGTGGCACTTCCAGCACAGGTACTTATCATTCGTCACGGCAACAAATTAACTGTCAATCCCGGCGAACATCTCTCGCTTCTTGGCAGAGAAAGAGCTGCTGCATTAACCCCCTACCTTATGGAAACAAAAGAACTGCTGACTTATGGATCCCCAGTAGCTATCTACGCAAAAGGAGTATCCACAGGCGATCCTTCATTGCGCCCCATTGAAACCGTTTCAGAGCTAGCAGAAAAATTAAAGTTACCGCTTATCAAAAATTATACGGTTGAAACTTTTCAAAAAATGGTCGAAGAAATTAAGAACAACCCAACTTATAGCGGGAAAATGGTGCTCATTTGTTGGGACCATTATCACATTCCGGGAATAGCCGAAGCATTCGGCGTAACAAACGCTCCAAAGCAATGGTCAAATGAAGTCTTCGATAGAGTCTGGATGATTAACTTTAACAAGGAAGGAGTAGAGTCCTTTCAAAACCTACCCCAACGTTTAATGTATGGTGATTCTTCTACGTAAATGGCAAAGAGAGGGAATCGCAAACTTGTACAACCCTGCGCTTTACTGCATAAGGACCTTATGCATTAATCCCTAGCCCTATATAATGATAATAATATAATAAAAAACATAACAGCTGATGACATTGAAAATTTGCCGACGCGGCTCAGACCTAAAGGTTGATCATATCTTTTTTCGTGATCAAAGATTGGGCTAGAAATGTGCTCCGAAGAAGTTCTCTTTGGAAATTATCCTGGCGAAAAAGCAAAAGAAGATGTGCTCCGAAGGAGCTACGCAGATTTAGCCCAGGTCAGAGGCTGCCGCAGGCGGCCGGCGGCCGGCGGCCTGGGTAAAAACGTCCCAACCACATTTCAGAGCCCTGAAAGGGAGAAACTCAGATGTTAAAAATGGTTTTTTTGAAAAATGTACTTTGCTTGCAATAGTAAAATACTATCAAGTAAAATTTAAGCTAAATTACTGATATTAATTAATAATTATATTATCACATGTTTTCCTAAGATCTATATTTTATACCCTTGAAAAACTGCTTCACTGTTACTAGATACCAACACAAAGAAGTAAAAATTCACTTGTTACCCCAATAAGCTGTAGGTGTTAGATGACCACAAACCACAAACCACAAACCTGGAATAATAGCTTTGCCTTATTTTTACTAATATTTGGTTTATTTTGGCAAATTGATGTCCAAGCTCAGTCTGCAACATTCTACTTCAACATAAGCAATACAAAAAGTGGATGCCCATCTAGCGCGCCACAAATCTGTAACAGCTCTTTAGGGACTGGAGCACCAGGGTGTCTAGATGGACTAAAAGGCCTAGACCAACAAGGCTGCGTACTAAGCGTAAACAGAGCCGAATCTGCATCTAGCACGCGCTTGAATTTCACCTTCACCATAACAAATACCTGCAGCATAAATTCTCTTTTAGCAAAATGTAGACAAGCATCATCAAGCGATTGTTCAAATATGCTTTTAGCTTGTACTGCAGCAAATGAAGGTACTTCATGCACAGATACCACGGGAAATCTTACCACATGTGCTGATAAAATCAGCTGTGCATGCACTAACGGAAAATGGACTCAAATAACTGAGGGTTCTGCATGCACAGCTAAGGCGGGAGCTATTGCCCAATGTGCCGATGGCAATTGTACATGCACTAATGGAATTTGGGCGCTTGCTATAACTGAAGGCTCTGCATGCACAACTAAGGCGGGAACTACTGCACAATGTGTAGATGGAAGCAATTGTATTTGTACTAACGGAATTTGGGCGCTAGTCATAACTGAAGGCTCTTCATGTACAGCCAAAGCAGGAACCACTACCAAATGTACCGATGGCAGCAGCTGTACATGCACAAATGGACTATGGGCGCCAGCCGTAAATGGTGCATGCGCGACAGCAGGAACTACTGTCCAATGTGTGGATGGCAGTAGTTGTACCTGTACTAGCGGACTGTGGGCGCCAACTATAAACAGCAAATGCCCAACAACAGGAGCTACAGCGCAATGCACCAATGGCACTAATGCCACCAGCTGTTCATGCGCTAATGGCTTTTGGACACCAACCGCTACAATTACTTTTGGCGATGTCAACAATAAAGCCAATGGCTCGGTAAGCTACCTTTATACATCAACAACACAAATACTATGTTCAAGTGCTTTATTGAGTTCAAGCAGCTATAACCCTTGCCCCGGCCAATTTAAGCAATGCACACTTCCAAAATCTCCTAGTCCCAACAATATCTGTGCGTGTGAAGGCGGCACTTTCACGATTGGTTTAGATGGCAATTGCGTGCCTCCTAATGGAGCAAAAATTAATAGTTGCGGATCTACCTCGGTTAGCACTTGTACTCCTACAGGAACACTCAGCACAACAATTATTTTTGGTGATGTTAATAGCAACCCTGGTGGGAACGTAAAATTGAGTAATTACGCCTTTACTCCAAGAGCAGTAGGTTCCTCATCAGGTGGCACACTAATAACTTGTTCAAATATTTTAGTAGGCTCAAATAGCTACGACGCATGCCCTGGCCAAGGCAAAAAGTGCACGCTTGCCTCCAATCCTAATAAAATTTGTGCTTGCGATAATCTAGGCACTTTTGTTATCGGTACGGATGGCAATTGCGTAAATGTAGATGGAATTACGTCATGCCATAACGTGGGGGCCCACACTTGTACACCTGGCGGTTCGCTAGGAACACCACAGGCAGGAGCCACAGCGACCGTACAATAAACATCCACTGATGCTGAACCCGGTTAGACGCTCTACACTTCTAATCGGAATTTTCTTTGCCTCCAGCAAAACCAAAGCAATTACATTACCAGCAGATACAGATAGGGCTGTGTACTATTGCACAAGGACCTTATGCATTAATCCCCAGGCCCTATATAATGATAATAATATAATAAAAAACATAACAGCTGATGACATTGAAAATTTGCCGACGCGGCTCAGACCTAAAGGTTGATCATATCTTTTTTCGTGATCAAAGATTGGGCTAGAAATGTGCTCCGAAGAAGTTCTCTTTGGAAATTATCCTGGCGAAAAAGCAAAAGAAGATGTGCTCCGAAGGAGCTACGCAGATTTAGCCCAGGTCAGAGGCTGCCGCAGGCGGCCGGCGGCC
>Ga0206960_1132_pt1 | contig 18732 bp, 12 predicted proteins | sample Alteio_BWOrgHeat_29_FD_153255 | JGI IMG/M metagenome (GOLD analysis project Ga0206960, IMG submission 153255) | Enriched cells from forest soil in Barre Woods Harvard Forest LTER site, Petersham, Massachusetts, United States -... | ecosystem: Environmental > Terrestrial > Soil > Temperate forest >... | reverse complement strand
ATCGCGGTCGATGCGATGATGTCGCTCGAAGTGCTGCCGCTCCAATTCGTATCTTTAGCAATCACCACATAAAGAGGGCTCGTCTGAGAGACTGAGCTTCCCGTCGGAGTCCACGGAGAAGTGGATGCAAATCCACCATTGCCCACAAGGGAAAGACCACAACTCAGGCCCGTCGACATCTGAGCAATGTTAGGGTCGTTCGTGTCGTTCACAGAATTTAAAACAGAACCGCTGCTGTAACGAATCGCTGCAAAGCCTTTTGAAGTTCCCATGAAGGTGTTCCAGGTGTCTGCAGCACCCGTAATCATATTGACTTCAGAGCCAGTGAAATTTCCGCTCTGGTCTTGACCTGAAATGGTTATTTGCTTGAACGCGATCGGCACCGGAGTGTAGCGCCATCGACCTTGGATCGTGCCCGCCTGGTCTGTAGGAATACTGCACTGAGAGGTAAAGAGGCTGGTAGCAGAAGCAAATCCCTTAAAGGGCTTGGCGCAGCCAGACACTAAAAACACAAATGCCAGTGTCCAAAAGGCACAAAAAGCCGTGTGCAGTGTACTTTTATAACCCAATGTAAACACTGGATGTTTTCCCCGAAAAAGCCCCTAAGTTCAGGTCCCTTTACCTGACTTATTAAGTATACTACAAAAGGGAACCCTGATGCAAGTTTTGGATTTGCCTCATGATTATGAACGCGGTAGGTGCTCCCTATGACCGAAAAGCGTTCTGACAAGCCTCAAGACCCTGCTTTGAAAACCATTGTCATCACCGGAGGTGCCACCGGCATCGGTTTTGATACGGCCAAGCTCCTTTTAGAGTCTGGCCCCTACCGTGTCGCCCTGATCGGTCGCGATCAAGCGCTTCTCGACGAAGCGGCTCGCTCTCTAGAAAAGGGTTCAGATTATATCTCTACTTTTCAATGCGACTTGAAAGAGCCCGCACAAGTTCAGAAAACAGTTTCTAAAATTCTAGCCGTACACAAAACGGTTTACGGGCTCGTCAACAATGCCGGCGTCTACCCCTTCGGCGGCGTGCTCGATACGACGATGGAAACCTGGAACGAAGCATTCGACGTCAATCTGCGCGCGGCTTTTTTACTCTGCCAAGGGCTGATTCCGGCCATGAAGAAAAGCCAAGAAGGCGGCCGCATCGTCAACGTTTCTTCAACCGCCGGAATTCTGCCAAATCATTTTGCACTCGCCTACTCCGTTTCAAAAGCGGCTCTGATTCAACTCACAAAAACGATCGCAAAAGAAGTCGGCAAAGAAGGCATTACCGTCAACTGTATTTGCCCAGGCATTGTACGTTCACCTCTTCATGAGGCCAATCACTCGAGCCGATCTGAACTCGAAGAGTTTTATGCTCGCAGAGGCTCGACTTTTCCACTCGGCCGCGTGGGTGAACCGAAAGACATTGCAGGCACGATTCGTTTTTTCTTAAGCGATGATGCAGCTTGGATTACGGGCGATACGTGTGTGATTGATGGTGGAAGGTTGTTGCTGTAGTCGCGACGCTTATTTTTCTAAGCAGAGCCATTTGCCACTCTCATTTTACCTCCGCTATCATAGATATTTTTCGGCTATTTAAGTTTCCGCTTCGATCTGTTCTCTCAAATGGAATTTGTAACTTTCTCAGTCGTTCCAACGTCAAAGCAGCCGGGTGTCCGTAACGATTGCGGCCGACTGAAATCCAAGCATGATCGGGATGTAGTGAGCGAAGAAAACCCTCACTACTCGAATGCCATGAACCGTGATGGCTGATTTTGAGCAGAATTTTAGAATTGGGATCAAGCAGCTTCTGAGATCGAATTCTTTTTAGAAACTCATCTTCTTGCTCTGATGAAGCATCGCCAAAATTTACGTAAACCCAGTGATGAGGCAATGAAACGACAATTCCATTCATTTGGCCGTTTTTTTCTGAAGACTGATTAAGAGGCGCTAAAACAGGGAAAAGCACACAGGGCAAACCTAACTCGTTTGTCGTGATCACATCCCTACTTTCTATATTCTTCTTCCATTTTTCACCTCGTGGCGTCTTCCACTCGGCGCGTGAAGTCTGAATGCATCCGACTTGAAAAACTCGAGAAAGCAAATCGACTCCACCGACGTGGTCTAAATCCAAGTGAGACAACAGAATCCAATCGAGGCGATCAACCTGCTCACTCGAAAAAACATCGAGCCAATCATTGAGCGCGTGGTGCCGGGGCGGACCTGCATCGATCAATCCGGGCGCAGGGCCTAAAACCAACGCCGAGTCACCTTGACCTACATTGAGCTGCACCACTGCCTGTGAAGGTGGTGCATTGAAAATCATTCGACACAAAAACACACAACCCACTAAGAAAAAAACTCGCGCACGAAGTGTTTTGAATACCGCTATACAGAACCAAGCAAGCACGGCCGCAACTAAGCTCAGCTGCATGGACACCATCCAGATCGGATTGATTTTCAACAAAAGAGAAGACAGTCCTCCGACACTTTTCTGCAAAGACCAACCCACGCCACTCAATAGAAAGGGCGCGGCAACTTGATCACCACAGAGACGCAAAGCCAAACCGATGACCGTAGCCGGAAAAACAAACACCGTCACAAACGGAATAAAAAGAAGACTGATGAGTGGCGTCCATGGAGCAAATCGCGAATGAAGACCTAACCCAAGAGGTACAGTCAAAAGCCAAGAGCCCACTGAAAGAGCTAAGTGACGAAGCCAGGTCGGTCGACCGCGAGAGGCTTCCCACGCAAGAAGTCCGCCACCAACCGCTAAGGCATAATGCCAGCGTGCGATCGAAGCGAATTCAGAACTGTTCCACCCCAATACAAAATCGATCACGAGCGCAAGAATAAGAGGGGCAAAGAGCCGCCAACGAAACCCCCAGCGCTCTGCGAGCAGGCGCATGCCCACAATGAGAAGTGGCCTAATAAAACCCAGGCGAAAATCTTGAAGCCCCCAGAGAACAAGCGAACTCGCTAGACAAACGATCACAGCTAAGTGCCGTGCCTGATCCGCGCGCAAACCCGCACTTTGGCCCAGCTTTGAAAATAGACCTCGAATACCATCGGCCCATCCATAGAGATGAATCCCCGCGGCCGAGAGTAAGTGAACAAAACCCAACTCTCTGAGCAGCGTTTCAAGCTCTGGATTCAGGGCTTGATTCAGCAACAAATGCGAAAGCATGCCCCATGAGTCATAAGGCTGTAAAATCTGCAGGCACTCTCTTCTGAGGTTCTCGATCCAAATCACTTTTGATTCATTTGCAAACTCCATGCATAATAAAGAAAGAATGCGTCACGGTCTTTTTCTCATTATTTTCATCACTGGATTTGTCTTGGTGGTTGTCGCTGTAGTTATCCGATGGCTGAATCAGCCGAAAACCGGATTCAAAGTCCGAGAAGCAGACCGAGTGCGAGGATCTCAAGGTAAAAAAACTGAAGACACTTTGGGCAAAGCAAAATCAACCCGCAAAGGTCCTTTTCTGCTTTCAGGCTTTCGCTTTGATCTTCCACCTCATGAGCTCTTGGGTGTTTCTCTGGATGCCTCTTTTGAAGAAATTCAAGAGGCTTATCACGATCTGATTAAGCGTTTTCACCCTGACAAAATCGGAAAACCCGGTTCACGCGAATGGAACGACGCTCAACAAATCGCCGCTCGCATTAACGAAGCCAAGAAAGCGCTGCTCGCTCGAAAAAAATAAAAACGAGTCGTTTGGCACAGCGCCTGCACAACAAAGGGCATGGATTGCTACGCTCCCCTCCACCACCACCTTTGGCCTGAGGCTCTTCGAATAGAAGTCGTCTCTCATTTTCAAATTCCTGGATTTCTCATTGTAGGCTTGCCCAATACTGAAATCGACGAGGCGCGCGAGCGTATTCGAGCAGCGATAGAGGCCTCGGGTCTCGAATTTCCTAAACGCCGTATTGTGATGAATCTTTCTCCTGCATCTGTCCGAAAATCGGGTACTGGGCTCGATTTTCCGATGGCATTAGCCGTTTTGGTTCATCATGACGAAGAACTCAAAGCAAGATCTCAACGCGTCTTAGCTTGGGCTGAACTCGGCCTCGATGGGTCACTTCATTCTTCAGGCTCACTTCTCAGGGTTCTCGTACTCGCATTGAAAGAATCTTGGGATCACTTGGTTCTATCAACAGAAGATCAAGCTGAGGCAATGATGCATTGGCCGATGCTTGAAGAGGCATTTTCAGAAGCAACTCGAACCCTTCGACTTTCATTTGTTTCGCACCTGAAAGAAGCTTGGGCTGTTTTACGTGAAAATCGAAAATCTTTTTTTTCATTCGAAAAAGCAAAAATGAAATCAGAAAAAAGCCACGCCCTTCTCACTTTGCCTCTTTCTTCTCAGCGAGTGCTTGAAACCTTAATCGCTGGCCATCATCATGCTCTTTTTCTCGGGCCCAAAGGAGTCGGCAAAACCCGTCTTGCCGATTGGCTTGAAGCCCTCTGGATTGAGGGGTCCACCTCTAGCCGACTCGAACGGGGCCTTGCTCAAGATCTCTTTGGCGAAAAAGCCGTTCATTCAGCAGTCAGACGAGTACCTAGTTCTATTCGGCCTGCGGGTTTACTCGGTCAACTTAGACAAGCTCGCTTGGTACCCGGAGAACTGAGTCGCGCAAACGGCGGGGTACTCATTGCCGATGAATTTCCAGAATGGCCGCGCGACGCAAGAGAATGCTTGAGAGAACCTTTAGAATCAGGCCAAGTCACTCTTGTTCGTGCCGAAGGCCGAACCACTTTGCCTGCGCAAATCTTGCTCTTTGCGACCGGAAACCTTTGCCCTTGTGGCGAATGGAACGGTGCAGATGACAACAAGCCCTGTCGCTGTAAACGCCATGCGCGCGAACAGTACCTGCGAAGACTCTCTGGACCCTTACTAGACCGCATTGATCTCGTGGCCAAAATAGATCGCATGGCTACACACTCAACCGGCTTAGCGACACAAAGTGAAATCTCGAAAATTCGACAGCGCATTGAAGAAAGCCGAAAAAAACTAATCCAAGCACATGGGGTTCCTTCTGCTTGGATACCTGCAACCGAACTAGAAAATCTTATTCAAGCCCATCCACAAAAAGCGATTTTCGAAGGACTCGTGGAAGCGGGATCCTTACGATCACGGCATAAGGTTTTTAGAGTTGCACTCACACTGGCTGCTCTAGATGGAAAAAACACTCCAGAAAAGTCTCACTTCTGCGAAGCGACTTTTTATCGTGCGGAACGGTGGCTCACACCGGCCATCAAACCAACCGATTTAAAACTTCACGAATCATCTTATGAGAGCCGATCGACCAAAGTGCCTGCGATGCCTCTTTGATCAGGTCTTTCGAATTTTTATCGAGCTCAATCATATCAATAATAGGCAGAACCGAAGAACGGTCTTTGATCTTGCCTAAACCAATCAACGCCTGACGTTTGACGATCGCTTCTGGATCACGCAAAAGCGCAACGAGCATTGGAACTGAGGCTTGAATCTCTCCTAAGAAATAATTCACATCTTTTCCGCGCTTCTTCCAGAGATCGAGCAGTTTATCTTGATGAGCCAAAAGAGTGAGTTCACCGATCGCAAAGGCGGCGCTTGAACGCATGAGTGGATCAGAATGCAGAAGCATCGGTTTCAACATATCGATCACTTCAACATGACCTGCAGAAAACAAAGCCATTGCAGCGTTGGCTTTCACACGGTTATTGCGGCTCGAGAGACGCGCTGAAACGAGATCGAGACACTGTGGGGTGCCAACCTTACCGAGAGACTCGACCACATTGGCCACGACTCGCTCATCTTCGTCATTCAAGAAGCGAGCGATCTTTAGAATTTGCTCGGTGGTCGAAAGCGTACCGAGTGCTGTGACGAGTGCAGAAATGACACGTTTTGATTTTTCTTTATCCAAAACTTTGAAAATCTTTTCTAGAATCACCGGATCATTGGGCTGAGCCAATCGACTTAGAGAAAGCACCGACTGAATACGCACGATTTCTTCACTGTCATCAATGGCCTTCAAGATAAAGGGAATCGCCTCAGTGTTGCGTGAGTAACCTAAGAGCTCCACGCTTCGAGCACGAAGGTCGGCATCTTTAGAAGACAAATTTACCAAAATTTCTTTCAATTCTCGAATCTGTTTGAGTTCATACACTCGTACGGGCTCGTCTAGCCCTTGAATGACCTGATGATCCATCTCTTCATAAATGAGAAGGCCTCGAACTTTAAGTTCAACTTCTTCAGAGAAAACAATGTGTGAGTAGCGACCTGTTTTAGAAACTTTTTCAATTCGGCTTGCGAGATTGACGACATCACCAATGACCGTGAAATCCATACGGTCTTTAGATCCGATCGGGCCTGAAATGATTTCGCCATGAGTAATGCCAACCCCGATATCGATGACCGCTTTGCCCATGCTTTGGCGTTTTTTATTAAATTCAGCCAAACGCTCACGCATCTCAAGGGCACAATAGATTGCTTGCAGCGAAGTGGTGCCTGGAATTTCTTTTCTTAACCCTTCGACCTTGCCTGATTTATCATCGGCGTCGTAAAAGACGGCCAATATAGCATCACCGATAAATTTATCGACTTCACCATTATGCTTATAAACGACTTCAACCATGTTCGAAAAATACTCGGTCAGCATCGAAGTGACTTCTTCGGCTTCCATTTCGTCGCAATGTTTGACGAAATTTCTGATGTCGCTAAATAAAATTGTAGCTTTCACGCGTGAGCCGCCCATGCGTGGACCATCACTGCCCACGGGAGCTTCCATAATCTGTCGGTAGGTCGAATCAGAGAGGTACTTGCGCAGCTCTTTCTTTTTAAAGAGCTCTTCAGTCATGCCGTTGAAGGCCTGAACGAGTTCGCCGATTTCATCTGAACGTTCGATATCGACACGCACTTCGTAATCGCCTTCAGTCACTTTTCTCAAAGCCATCACGAGTTTTCGAATCGGGCTGATGAGCAGCTGTGAGAAGAAAATGGCGATGATGAGGCCAATAAAGAGCGCGGGAATCAGGTCTTTAATAATCTGCTTACGAATTTGGGCCAAGCTGCGATTCAAAGACTGATAATCAAAAGTATATTCAACTAAAAAGAGCGTCTCTTGGCTTTCGTTTTGATAGGCGGTGACGACAGAGAAAATTTTGCTGCCTTTTCGCTCGATGGTTCGAGAAAGCATTCCTCTTGATTTCAAAACAGACTCTTGATCATCGGTAAACGCGACCTTGGTCACTTCTTCTCGAGCTTCAGGAATCGGTGAATTCGACGCCGTTTCTGAATCAAAAAGCACTGAGCGCGTTCGATTCGAAATCACTCGAATGCCAACTAGATTTTCGTTAGCTGCGATCAAAGACTTCACTGAAGGTAAAAACTTATCTTGGTAGTAGAAGTAAAAATAATTCGTAAAATCAGTGACGAGTTTATGATTTGAGAACTGACCAAAGAGCAGCGCTTCTTTTTCGATCTTCTGAGTTTCTTCTCGAGTTTGCAATTCTGAGAGCGTCGTAAACACAATCAACCCGGTCATCGCGTTCACTGCAAAAATGGTGATAAAAAACTTAGTTCTCAAACCAAAGAGCTGCTGCACCCACTGTTTGGGCTGCAGATCCACTTCGTTGCTGTCAGCCCAGGCTCTCAGCATAAAAAGCAGCAAGAAGATCACTGCTCCTAAAATCACAGCCATCCAAATTTGTCGCTTGAGCTCACTCGCTTCAAAGGTATAGAGCACACTGAAAGCACCCGACGGAACTGTAATTAGAACTTCAAAGCCTCGGGTTCGCACGGTAGGCTCGGGCCGAGAAAGCGTTTGCATGACTTCAGCAGAGACTTTGCTTTTTCCATCCAGGCGAACGTCTAAGTCTTTGGAGTCATACAGAAGCTGCCCTTCTGATGAAACGTATTGCACGCCTTTCAGATCGGGGTACTTCTCGATTTCTCGTTTGAGTCCTGGAATAAACTGTTCTTGAAAGTAGAAATAGAAATTAGCCTGAAAAAGATTTCGAAAAACCTGTTCGCGCGTCTTTAAGACCTGAAGTTGGTCTTGAGCGACCTGTCGTAAAGCATGGGTTTTGTAGAAAGTGAGGCCCGAGAAGTAGGCTAAGCCTATTCCCAGCCAAATCACGATCCCCCAGCGACTATTCCGGGGTGTTGAGCGACCTTCCTTTGCCGTCGACATTGAAATCTATTATAACCTGAAACTGCGTGACCCCGAAAATCGTCTTTGAAGATACCCATTTAATTGTGCTCTCAAAACCTGCTGGCCTATTGAGTCAAGGCGAGAAAACAGGCGATGTGAACCTCGTCGATTGGCTGAGGCAGTACCTCGGTCGACCCTATGTGGGGCTCGTTCACCGTCTCGATCGCAATACTTCTGGGCTACTCGTTGTTGCCAAGCGCACGAAATCTGCCAATCGGCTGACGCAAGCCCTTCAGAGCGGCGAACTCAAACGCAAGTACTTAGCCTGGCTCGTGGGCGATCTTCGCGAAGCCAAACAGTGGCGGCACTGGCTCGTCAAAAACGAAAGCACCAACCTCGTTCGAGCGTATCGTGAAGGCGAGCGCATTCCTTCTGAAGCGAAAGAAGCGCGCCTTTCAGTAAAACCTCTCGAGCATCGTGTGGTTCAAGGTACACCGGTCACGCTGGCTGAATTTGAACTCGAGACGGGGCGAAGTCATCAGATTCGAGCCCAGGCCGCTGCTGAAGGTCTGCCCTTGCTCGGAGATCAAAAATACGGACGACCGAATGACCCGCCGTTCTCGCGCACGGCTTTGCAATCGTACTGGATTGAATTTCCGCACCCGATGTCGGGTGACGTCTTGAAGTTTGAAGAGCCTTTGGCTGAGGATCTGCGAATATAGTCGTAGATTTTTTATCGTCTCAATTATCGTCTTGCTACACGAGTCGTGTAAACAAACTCACGCAGCGGAAGCCGTATCTGTTGCATCGAATTGGGCTTGAGTGCATTTTGATCTTTGAACGCGCGACGTGGAACACTCACGATACCCGATGCTGTTTTCAATTCGACCGTTTTCGCAGAGATACCCACCAGCTGACCTCTTACTGTCACGATGGGTGACATTGCGGCTTGAGCCGTTTGAAAACCTAGACTAAGTGCTAAGGCTAATAATATTTTTTTCATAAGAGGTTCCTTTTACTTCGCAGTGCCAGCATCAGCCGGCTTTGCAGGAGTTGAGTTATAAGGATCATTTCCATTAATCAAGAGCTTCGTGTCTCCGTTATAGAAACCGTCGCGCTTGAGAAGGTCTCCATCTTTCACAACGCCTGATTGCTTCCAACAATCCGTGGCCTTCGGACATGCGTCTTTGTCGTCTTTTTTCTTGGTTGTTCCACATGCCACGTTGTCGCTAAAAGTGAACACAACGCTTCCACTCTTCATCGTGCATTGAACACTTCCAAAACATGCACCTAGGAAGCCATCATCTTTGCCGCAAATCTCTGCAATTTTAGCTTTAGCGCCTTTGTCACCTTGCGTGCCTTGAGCATCCGGACTCCAATAACTCAAAGATGAAGCGCTATCGTCACAAGTGACATCTTTTAAACTAAAGGCAGATTTGTCAGCTGCTTGTCGAAGATCTTGCCACGCTTTGATCGATTGATCATCTAAACTGCTTTTTTGTTGCAGCGCTGCTTTGCGAGCCGCCCAAAGATCTTGCTGATCACTGCTTGGGTTCGCTGGCAAATTATCTGGAACCTTTGCATCGATCGCTTTCTGAATCACAGCATCATTCGCAAGACGTTTTGCGTCCAGATCACGTGCAGCTTTATCTAAGTCTGCAATTGCTGGAACTTGTTGAACGGCTGTCGTTACAGCTGGAACCTGAGCAGCTGCTTTTGATGCATCAGCAGTTGTCGACGAAACAGTACTATTATTTCCGCCTGGCGTCTGAGGAGCGCTACCCGGAGGCACAACTACTGGAGGTGCAACCGGTGGATTCAACGGTGCGTTATTCACAACGTTACCAGGCGTCTGAGGCGCATCGCCTGGATGATTCAAACCACTCGTATCGGTGTTGCCCGCTTGCTGCTTCGCTTGTGACGTTGCATCTCCCGGATGAGTCAAACCGTTTGCGTCTGTGTTGCCTGTTTGCTTTACTTGCGACGTTGTATCACCCGGATGAACCAAAACATGCGAATCTGTTGTTGAACCCGCTGGATTCACCTGACCGTTCACTGGCAATGCATCATCTAAATGGTGAAGTGTGTTTTTCGAATTATCTACCGGAGCTACACTTCCGTTATCCGAGTAATGATTGAGCTGCTTTGGGTCTACAACCTTCACTACGACTTGGCCTGAGCTATCCGCAGCAGGCGATTTATTGTACACCTTCGGAATCACAGTATCGTAGCTTGAAGGATTGCTTTTCAAACTATCGAGCAGAGCTTGCTGATCATTCTTTTTTGTATCATCAGTAGTCAGTTCAATTCGAGCAGCCAACCTTCTTATGATTTTATCTCGATCCACTTCACCGTTTGGGCCCGCTTTCATGGGTTTGGTTGAAACTGAATTTCCAGCGCCTTTAGGGTTCAACACTACTGTATAGGTTTTGTTTCTTGGATTGTAATTGTAGTGAATCCAGCCCACAACATCGCCTGCATCATTGATGATAGGCTTGCTAAAATCCTTGCCTGAATTAAACTTCCACCAATTTGAGCGCACTTTAAGATCAGAATCATTATCGACTGATATGTTGTCATCGGCGTGCACCAGCGGCGCTACTGCCAACATCGTGAATGAAATTAAAAACACCAAGCTCAACCGCTTAATTAGACTCTCTCTCACCTTCAGCCTCCTTGCTTCCGGGTTCAAACTCTCAATATCTGATTAAACCGTCATTAAATAAGAGTGTCAACGGAAGGTGAGAAGCATCAGAAATATTTTATCTAAAGTGTCAAAAAAATGGCTGAAACCAATATCGAAAATCAGCCACCCACGCGATTACGACTCGCTCTTTCAATCGGGGCACCCATCTTGTGAACCTTAACGGTATTGGTTGTGCCGCGACCCAGCGTTGGAATGCCTGCGGTCACCACCACAAGATCACTGAGCTGAGCGAGCCCGCTGTCCATCAATACTTTTTCAATCATGCCGAAAATATCATCAGTCGCGACGATCTTCGGAATCAAAATACCCTTCACGCCCCAGTGAAAAGCCATTTTGCGAAGAGAAGCATCGCTATCCATAATGGCAAGTATAGGTGTAGTGGGCCGATACTTCGCGAGTGTTCGAGCCGCTTTGCCTGAATGAGTCACGCACGCGATCGCAACTGCACCCGTGTGCTGTGCAATTCGAGCAGCACTGTACTGAATCGAATCCACGATCGAACCCGAAATCGGTTGCACGGGCGCATGAACTGAATAGCGATCCGTAGCTTTTTCAGCTTCGATAATAATTTGAGACATTGTACGCACCGATTCGACCGGATACATTCCCGATGCGGTCTCGGCAGAAAGCATCACCGCATCTGTACCGTCAAAAACAGCATTGGCCACATCATTTGCTTCAGCACGCGTTGGCGTCGGCGAAGAGACCATCGATTCCAACATCTGCGTCGCAGTAATAATCGGCACCCCGAGTGCATTACACGCATGAATGAGCTGTTTTTGAATCACAGGCACTCGACCTGCACCCAGTTCTACAGCCATATCGCCTCGAGCAACCAAAAGGCCGTCTGAAACTTCAATAATAGAATCTTGCGCTTCAACCGCTTCTTCGCGCTCAATCTTAGCAATGAGCAACGGGTTTAAATTCGAGTTCGCACGAATGCGCTGCCGAACGGTTTCAATATCGTTCGCGGTACGAACAAATGAAAGCGCTACTGCATCCACACCCTTTGAAAGACCGAAGGCCAGGTCTTCAAGATCTTTTTCGGTCACGCAAGGAATCGTGAGCGGAGTTCCGGGCAGGTTCATGCCCTTATGGCTCGTGAGCTTTCCACCCACTTCAACTTCAACGGTCAGCTCTGTATTTTGAGCCTTTTGAACGATCGTAGAGATCTTACCGTCATCAAAAAGAATACGAGCGCCCTTTTGAACATCTCGGCAAATGCCTTCTGCAATTTCGGCCGAAATCGGCACGACGATTTTGCCCTGAGTCGACGTTTTAGGCGTCGAACCCTCGGGGTGCAAAAGAACGATATCGCCTGCCTTGAGTGTGATTCCATCAGCGGGCAAAGAACCGCAGCGAAGTTTTGGCCCCTGCAAGTCTTGCATGATGGCAACGTGCTTACCGGCGCTTTGTGCGGCCTTACGAACCAGATCAATGTTCTGTGAATGAAAATCGTGAGTGCCATGACTGAAATTGAGGCGTGCGACGTCTAATCCGGCGTCGATAACACTCGAGATCCGCTCCAGCGTTTTCGTGGAGGGGCCCAGAGTACAAACTATTTTAACTCTTCTTCTGCATGAGTAGGGCATTTGCGCGTCGCATCTTATCTAACTCACCTTCATACGACTCAGCAAGTTTTCTTTCGCGTTCTTTGTACTGTTGCTCCATCTGGGTCATTTTTTGGCTTGAAGCTCGGTCTTGTTGTTCGATGGTCGTGCGATTTCGATGCTCAAGGTCTTTTATCGTCTTATCTAGGTCGGTTTTTTGATTATCGAGCATCAGTTCATACTGATCTTTTTGCTCTTGAAGCTTGCGCTCATAAGCGCGGCCCTGTTCACCGTACCTGAGGGCAAACTCGCGCTGAGACATTTTCAGCTTAAAGCCTAGGTCTTCTTTCGTGCCCTGCATTCGATCAGAGCTTTCCGTTTTTATGGTTTCAAACAACTCTTCATATTGGCGGCGTTGTCCTTCAGCTTCGCGCGCATTGAGCTTCGTCTGAAGTTCTAGCTGCCGATCACGTGAAATAATATTAGATCGAATCGTTTCATTCTTTTCGTGCTGAGCATCATCGAGGTACTGCCGATAAAGAGACAGGTCTTGATGCGACTGAAGGGCATTCTGATTGGTCAGATGCATCTCCTTCATGCGATTTTCATTTCTCAAATCATCCGTCTCAGTTTTGAGTTGATTCTTGAGTTCAGCCTGCCGCCGTTCGTGGAGCCCCTTCTCTTCATTGAACAGCTTTTCGTACTGACCCCCGACTGATCGACGAATGGCTGCATCAGCCCGCGGTGAAACCTCGTTTGGATCATCGGTTGTTTCTTTAACCTGAAGTTTATTTTCAAGCTCATTGATTCGACTCAGATTCGCTTGCTTGGTTTGACCCTGAGATTGATTAAAGGCTTCAGACTGTTTCTTCATCATTTCTTCTGTATGCCGCTGAGACGCTTCTGTTTTTTGTTCATTGGCCTTAGCTTGAGACGCCAAGCTCATCTTAGCCGAAGTCTCGAGCTGCTCACGGTCGCGCTGATAATTGGATTGTAAGTTATTAATCGTGTTTTGATTTTCTTGGGTCTGCTTTCGCATCAGATTTCCGTAACGATCGGATTGAGCAAGTAAAGCCTGGTTTTTTCCGCGCGATAAATTGTCTTCTGTTTCAGCGAGCTCTCGATGCATTTTACCGATTTCTTGCTCATGAGCATTTTGCTGATTGATTGCGCGACTTCTGTATTCGTTCTCGTAACCTTTGACAAATTCTTCAGCTTTGCGATTACCTTCTAGTTTGCGAGAGTCAGCCCATTCATTTAAAGTGCCCACTTTTTCGCGCAAGTCTTTTGTCTCTACCGCGTGTGCATCGCGTTGTTCAGTGATGGCTTTTTCTACTTTTGCATTCGCTTCTTCTGCGATCGATTTGCCCTGTTCTTCTTTTGCTCGCTCAACACCTTTCAAGCGGTGATCAAAATCATTTTGAACTTCCACGATGGCTTGTTCGTATTTTTGTTTCGCGCCTGAATCTTCACTGCCTGTGCGACCAAATCGATCATAAGCCTGAGCACGAGCCTGCTCGACGTCTTTACGTGCTACCTCGCGTTCTTTTCGAACTCGATCGCTTGAATTTTCTCGAATCGTTCGCGTAGTTTGATCGATTTGTTCATCACGATCTCTCAGCTCTTGCTCTTGAGCTTCTTGCATCTTTTGTATGCGCTCTTGATCGTGCTCGCGAGAACGCTTCGCGTCATTCCTAAGGTCGTCTTCGAGGTCTGAAAGTGGCCTCTGGTAGTATTGATATCCACCGTCTGTTGATGACACGCTCGACATGGGCGTAGTTCTCCCCACCCCGATAGTAGCAAGGGGAGTGCCAACTCGATTCATTTAAAAATATTAGAAAGACCTGTCTTTTCGGCCCTTCGGGGTCATTTCTTGAATCAATCCACTCGGCATTTTTTTCCGCGTGAGTAAAAAATGAGAATATTTTTCCCGTCATTTGAGGGCTTGAGAGTTTAAATAAGTTTCACTAAACTTAGATAAGAATGTCGGGCCAACCTAAAAAAAATACCGCCGCCGAATGTGATCCCGATCAAACCGTCTACGCCGACTGTGAATCCTTTTGAAGGCGCAGAGGACTCAATGGCCAAGACCCTCACGCTTGAAGGTCTCGATCCACACGACACTGAAACCGTCATCTCGAAGTCGATTGTTGAGAACAGAGTGGTTTCAGTCGAAAAACCCGTTGCCGGTTCACAAACCTGGCACCTTCAATACAAAGAAGGTCGATCAGGTCCTTTTTCAGTCACTGAAGTCGAAGCCATTTTGAAATTTCATAAAATAGCACCTCCGATTTATTGCTGGCGTCCGGGCATGAAAGAGTGGGCTCCCATTGATCAAATTCCTGAATTTTCAAAATCAGGAAAAGAAATCAAGTCCCTGAATGTTCCGAAGAATGCCCCTCCTCAAAGAAAACACAAACGAGGCGCACTGCTCGCCACTGTAAAACTGGTGGGCGATCAAACTCAGACCGTTGGCATTTGCCGAAACATCAGCGCAGGTGGAATGCAGGTTTTAGGTTTTGCTCCCCCGAGCGGAGTGGGGACAGAATTCGAAATTCAGGTTTTTCCGAATCAGGGATTCAAAGTGCCCCCCTTTGAAGTCAAAATTAAAGTCATTCGTCTTTTGACCGCTCGCCCGGGGTTTGCCGTTCAGTTTCTCGACCTCGCCGATTTCATCCGCGAAGCAATCGAAGCCCATTTAGGCAGTTAAACCCTCTCTATAAAAACCAAAGATCCCAAGCATTTAAGTGCCTGATCTCCGTACTTGCCGCCTCCATTCGGGCGAGATAAGCCCAACACGCAGTATGTCGAAAGAAAAAGAACTCACCCCCCTCATGCAACAGTACTGGAACTTAAAAAGCCAGGCTGAGGGCGCGCTTTTATTTTTTAGAATGGGCGACTTCTATGAAGTCTTTGCTGAAGATGCGATTGAAGCGTCTCGAATTCTTGAAATCACTCTCACCTCTCGCGACAAGAACCGACCTGACCCCGTGCCGATGGCCGGGGTTCCGCACCACAGTGTTTCGTCGTACATACAAAAATTACTCAAAGCCGGAAAAAAAAGTCGCCATCGCTGAACAAACCGAAGAAGCCTCAGGCGTCAAAGGGCTTGTGAAGCGTGAGATCGTGCGCACCTACACTCCGGCCGTACAGTTTGATCAAGAAGGTTCTGAAATTCGGTTTCTGGTGACCGCCATCGCACGCAAAGGGGGCTGGGCGATTGCGTGTCTTGATGCCTCAACCGGCGAAACGCGATTGGGCACTGTCGCCTCTGATGAAGTGCTTCGCACCGAACTTCAAGAATTACCGATCTGTCATTTCGTCGCTTTGCAAAAGTCGAAAACTGAAACGTGGCTTCAAGGTTGGAAGCCCTCCTCAGAAGTGCTTGTCGAATCGCTTTCAGAGAACATGCTCTCTATGGATCGCACGAGTGAAGTTCTTAAAACCCATTTCGGCCTTGCTCAGCCCGAAGCTTTTTGTGGAACGACTGAAGAAGCCTATGCACTTGCCCTGCTTCTCTATTATGTCGCTCGTTCTCAACGCATGGAGCGCTTGGCCCATTTGCAGTTACCCAAACCTTTACATGCCCTTCAAGGGTTAAGGCTCGGGCCTCGAACGGCTCAGCACCTCGATCTTTTTTCGAATGATCCCAGTCAGCCTTCGCTTTTCGGCCTCATCGGTAAAACGGGAACCAGCCTCGGAGCCCGAAGACTCAGACAGTGGCTCTCAGAACCTTTAATGAATGTGGCTGCGATTCAAGGGCGGCAAAACGCCGTTCTCGAATTGAAGTCAGGCCTTCGCTCAAAAGACTTGCGACCTCTTTCACAGGCTTTGGCTGAAATTTATGACCTTGAGCGCATCTTAGGCCGCGTGCATGCGGGCTTGGCGAACCCTGCTGACACTCTCGCACTTGCGAAATCTCTCCGTGCAGCTCAGAAAGCAAAAGAACTGCTCTCAGGGGCTACTTCTGCCATACTAAAAAATACCTACGCATTGCTCTCTGAAAATCTCGATGCCCTTCAACCCCTCACCGATCGCGTACTTTCGACTCAAATCGATCCGCCGCCCCTCCTCAGCCGTGAAGGGAGCATCTTCAATCGAGGCACTCTACCAGAGCTCGATCGCTTGATCGACCTTTCAGAAAATGGCCAAAAGTGGTTGGTCGATCTCGAAACCCGAGAACGAGAACAAACCGGAATCTCTTCACTCAAGGTGCGTTACAACCGAGTGTTTGGTTACTACATTGAAGTCACTCAAGCGCATGCTAAAAAGACGCCTGCCCATTATCAGCGAAAACAAACCATGGTCGGGGCAGAACGCTTTTTCACTGACGAACTGAAAAAATTCGAAGAAGAAATTCTCACTTCAACCAGTAAGCAAAAATCTCTTGAGCAAGAACTCTTTCATCAGCTCGTTGAAGCCATCCGCAGCCAAAACGCTGAGATTCTGAAAGTCGCTCAAGCTTTGGGCGAACTCGATTGCCTTCAGGCTTTAGCGAAACTCGCAGCCTTGCCGGGCTGGGTTTTTCCGGAACTCGATGATTCACTCACGCTCGATATTCAAGCAGGCCGACATCCACTCGTCGATGAAGCCCTTCGCAATGGATTCGTACCCAACTCGGTCAAATTCACTCCGCCTACACGCTCGCTCTTACTCATCACCGGGCCCAACATGGGCGGTAAGTCGACGGTCATGCGACAAACGGCGCTCATCATTATATTAGGGCAAATGGGTGCGCCCGTACCGGCCGCTCATGCCCGCTGGGGTGTGTTTAGTTCTGTTTACACACGCATCGGCGCTCATGATGCAATCGCAAAAGGTCAGAGTACCTTCATGGTTGAAATGAGCGAGCTGGCTCACATCATTCATCATGCAGATGAACGTTCATTGATTGTGCTCGACGAAATCGGGCGCGGCACGAGCACCTATGATGGCATCAGCGTAGCCTGGGCCACCCTCGAGTGGATTTCAGGTAAAACCCAAGCGCGCACTTTATTCGCCACGCACTACCACGAGCTCACTCGTCTTTCTGAAAAGCTCACGAATGTCGCGAATACTCACATGGCGGTTGAGAGCGAACAAAATGTGCGCAAAGCTCAAGCGAGTCTTCGATTCTTGTACGAATTGCGCGAAGGCCCTTCGAGTGAAAGCTTCGGGATTCAAGTCGCTCGCTTAGCGGGCTTGCCTGCCCCCCTCATTCAACGCGCGTGGAAAGTGCTCGAAGAACTCGAACGACAAAGCCCCTCACCTGCGACGGCTGATCTCAATCAACTGAGCCTGTTCGACGCACAACAGCCTTTCACTGAAGAAGTGGAACCTGAAAAAGAAGAGTCCGGACTTCTTCCCCTTCAACGCGAGCTTCTGAAACAGCTCGGTGACACCGATATCAATGCACTCACCCCGATTGAAGCGCTCAATGTTCTTGCCAAGCTCCGGGATAATGCTCGAGGACTTGGTCCAGAGTCCGCATAAGAGCAGAGCCCACTCCGATTTCTTTCGCACGAATCGACTCTAAAGAATGCCACTGCCCTTGTTCTGTTTTTGTACTCACGGGTGTTTTTGATTTCGACTTCCAACGGTAAACCTGAGTTTGGCGTTTGATGCGATGGTGAGTCACGATATGCCCGGTTTCGACTTCACCCAGTAGACTGCAGGCGCTCAAGCTCGACTTCGACAGAGTGCGTGGCAGATCCCAAAGACCCGAACGCCACTGCCCCGATTCACTCTTTACGAGAAAAACTTTTCGATCGGGGTGCAAAATACAAACGGCCTGTTCTTTGACCTTCACCGTTCGGGGCCGTACCTTTTTGACCGGAAACTGATCCACTACTCGGCGAGCAAACGCCCTGCACTCCGACTGCACCGGACAGAAACCACACTTCGGGCTTTTGGGTGTACAGACCGTTGCACCTAATTCCATCAGTGCCTGATTAAAAACTGAAGGAGAAACTCCTTGCGTGTGTGCATCTCGTACGCCTTGATCCGCGAGTTGCCAAAGTTTTTTCTTTCGCTCTGCAGGCTCTCCACCCACACACTGCAGACGAGAAAAAACGCGCTCGACATTACCATCTAAAATCGGTGCCGGTTCATTGAGCGCAATCGAAACAATCGCACCTGCAGTGTACGGACCGACACCTGGAATTTCTAACCACGCCTCGAGTGTACGCGGTAGCTGAGCGGTGGTGCCGATCGTCTGCGCTCCTCGATGCAGATTTCTGGCGCGCGAATAATAACCGAGCCCAGACCAGTGGGCTAAAACATCTTCTTGAGAAGACTGCGCGAGAGACTCTACCGTTGGAAAACGATTCGTCCATCGTTCAAAATAGGGAATCACCGTCGCCACCTGAGTCTGCTG